>Ga0209066_10000617_pt1 | contig 51134 bp, 42 predicted proteins | sample All_14_2_FD_187198 | JGI IMG/M metagenome (GOLD analysis project Ga0209066, IMG submission 187198) | Freshwater microbial communities in response to fracking from Pennsylvania, USA - Allegheny Zone_MetaG_DW_15 (SPAdes) (version 2) ... | reverse complement strand
CCATTTGATTGGCTAGCCAGCTTGCCAGCCCCAGCGCCCGACCGCCATCCCTCCAAAGGCCGGGTCACGGCGGCGCTATGCTTGCCTGCAAACCACCGCCGACCACCCATGCGCAGCCTCTTCCACCTGGCCTTCCACGTGCGCGACCTGAACGAGGCCCGCCACTTCTACGGCGGCCTGCTCGGCTGCCGCGAAGGCCGCAGCACCACCACCTGGGTCGATGTCGACTTCTACGGCCACCAGCTCTCGCTGCACCTGGGTGAGCCCTTCGCCACCACCCGCACCGGCCACGTCGGCGACCACCTGGTGCCCATGCCGCACCTGGGCCTGATCCTCGAACTGCCCGACTGGCAAGCCCTGGCCACCCGTCTGCAAGCCGCCGGCCTGGCCTTCGACATCGAGCCCCAGCAGCGCTTTGCCGGCCAGCCGGGCGAGCAATGGACCATGTTTTTCTGCGATCCGTTCGGCAACCCGATCGAGATCAAGGGGTTCAAGGATCTGGGGACTGTCTACGCCGCCTGAACCATCCCCTCGTGCGCAGCTCTTACACTGCGCACGCCGCAAGCCTGCGGCGCCCAGCAAGAGCAAGCGATGAGTGACTACACCCTGTGGTGGTTGGCGGCCGGTCTGGCCGTGATCGCCGAGTTGTTGACCGGCACCTTCTACCTGCTGATGCTGGCCGTGGGCCTGGCCGCCGGGGCGGTGGCGGCGCATCTGGGCGCCGGCCTGATCATCCAGATTGTGCTGGCCGCCGGGGCCGGTGGCGCTGGCCTGGCCCTGCTCTACCTGCAACGCCAGCGCCGCCCCGCGCAACCCAGCATCGCCGCCAACCCCGACATCAACCTCGACATCGGCCAGCACGTCGAGGTGGAACACTGGGACGCCGAAGGCAGCACCCGCGTGCTGTACCGGGGTGCCAGCTGGCAGGCCCGGTTGCAAGACTTTGACGCGAGCCAGGCACCCCCTGCCACGGGCCGCTACCTGATCCGCGCCATCGAAGGCAGCGAGCTGATCCTCGGCCGCTGAACCGCTCAACCGCTGAACACCCCACCGAAAGGAACTCCCATGGAAGTCCAAGTCGCGCTCATCCTGCTCATCGCAGTGGCCATCGTCATCGCCCGCTCGCTGAAGGTGGTGCCGCAGCAGCACGCCCTGGTGATCGAGCGTCTGGGCAAGTACCACACCACGTTGGCCCCGGGCCTGAGCTTCCTGGTGCCCTTTGTCGACCGTGTGGCCTACAAGCATTCGCTCAAGGAAATTCCGCTCGATGTGCCCAGCCAGGTGTGCATCACGCGCGACAACACGCAGCTGCAGGTCGACGGCATCCTGTACTTCCAGGTGACCGATCCCATGCGCGCCAGCTATGGCAGTTCGAACTACGTGATGGCCATCACCCAGCTGGCGCAAACCACGCTGCGCAGCGTGATCGGCAAGATGGAGCTTGACAAGACCTTTGAAGAGCGCGAAATCATCAACAGCTCGGTGGTGAGCGCACTCGATGAAGCCGCCTCCAACTGGGGCGTGAAGGTGCTGCGCTACGAAATCAAGGACCTGACGCCACCGGCCGAGATCCTGCGCTCGATGCAGGCCCAGATCACCGCTGAGCGCGAGAAGCGCGCCCTGATCGCCGCCTCCGAAGGCCGCCGCCAGGAGCAGATCAACATCGCCACGGGTGAGCGCGAAGCCTTCATCGCCCGCTCCGAAGGCGCCAAGCAGGCCGAAATCAACAAGGCCCAAGGCGAAGCCGCTGCCATCGCCGCGGTGGCCGAAGCATCGGCCGAAGCCATCCGCAAGATTGCTGCGGCCATCCAGCAGCCCGGCGGCGAACAGGCCGTGCAGCTGAAAGTGGCCGAAAAGGCCGTCGACGCCTACGCCCAGCTGGCCCAGAAGAACAACACCATGATCGTGCCCGGCAACATGAGCGAAGTGGCCGGGCTGGTGGGCACGGCGATGGCGTTGATGGGCAAGAAGTAAGGCCATGACGGGCGACAATGTCGCCATGCAGCCCGCCCCTCCCAAGACCGTCTGGATCGTCGACGGCGCCTATCTCTTCAACTATGGGCGCAACCGCCCCTTCGACTATCTGAAGCTCAAAGCCGAGATCGTGGCCCGCAATGGCGGCCCGCTCTACGAGTGCTACTACCTCAATTCACTCCCTGACGCCGCCACTGCCAGCCAGAACAGCTTTCACGCCTGGCTGAAATCGGCCCCACCTCGCGGGCCCAAGATGCGCGTGCAGCTCTACGGCCTGAAAGAGTTCAACAACACCTGCCCCTCGTGCAACCACGCCTTCCCACGGTCAGTACAGAAGGGCGTGGACGTGGGCATCGCCACGCTGATCATCAAGCTGGCCGTGCAGAACGTCTATGACCGGCTCATCCTCTCGGCCGGCGATGGCGATTTTGAAGACGCCATCCAGTTCATCAAATCAGAGTTGCACAAGGAAGTGTGGCTGCATGGTGCGCAGCCCAGCCTGTCGGTCGATCTGCAGTCGTATGCGGATGAAGTGCTGTGGCTGGAGGACATGCATCCAGCCATTGACAAGACACCCTGATCTTCGACCGAACACGCAGCGAAGCACAGAGCCTAGTCGTCGATGACTTCGGCCAGCCGGCTGACCAGCACCTTGTCGACCCGCTTGCCATCGAGATCAACCACCTCGAAGCGCCAGCCTTCGTAGTCAACATAGTCAGCCGTCTGCGGCAGGTGGCCCAGCATCAGCATGATGAACCCGGCCAGCGTGTTGTAGCGGCCGCGGTCTTCATCGGGCAGGGCCTTCAGGTTGAGACGATCCTTGAACTCGGGCACCGGGATCAGGCCATCGATCAACCACGAGCCGTCTTCGCGCTGCACCGCCCAGGCGTCGTCGTCCGACGGGGCGGTGAACTCACCAGTGATGGCTTCGAGCACGTCACGCAGCGTGATCACGCCCTGCACCACGCCGTATTCATCGACCACAAACACCATCTGCACCGATGAACCGCGGAAGTGTTCCAGCAGTTCCATGCCGCTGAGCGTCTCAGGCACAAAGACGGCCGGCTGCATGGCCTCGGCCACGTTGATCTGGCCGGTGCGGGCCAGTTGTGCCAGCAAGGCCTGTGCGGTGACCACGCCCACCACGTCGTCGAGGCCGCCGCGGCACACCGGGTAGCGCGAATGGCTTTGCTCGCCCAGCACCTCGACCACGCTGTCGCGGCTGCCTTCGGCGTCGAGCCAGGCGATGTCGCCGCGCGGGATCATCATCGAGCCGATCTGGCGCTCGTCCAGCCTGAACACATTGCGCACCATCTGGTGCTCATGCGCCTCGATCACGCCGGCATCCAGGCCCTCCTCCAGGCTCGCGGCGATTTCTTCTTCGGTCACGCCGCGCTGCTGGTCTTCGCGCACGCCCAGCAGGCGCAGCATGCCCTGCGTGCACACGGTGAGCAGCCGCACAAAGGGCTTGGCCGCGATCGACAGCCACAACATCGGCCGCGCCACCACCCGGGCCACCGCCTCGGGGTGCATCTGCCCGATGCGCTTGGGCACCAGCTCGCCGAAGATGATGGTGGCGAAGGTGATCACCACCACCACCAACGCCGTAGCGGCCACCTCGGCGGCAGCCTCGGGGATGGGGAACGTGGCGATCATCCAGTGCGCAAACGGCCCGGAGAAGGCGGCATCACCGACGATGCCGTTGAGCACGCCGATGGACGTGATGCCGATCTGCACGGTGGACAGAAACTGCGTGGGGCTGTCGTGCAAATCGAGCGCCACCTGGGCACCGGCATCGCCACCCTCCACCAACACCTGGAGCCGCGCCTTGCGGCTGGCGGCCAGGGCCATCTCCGACATGGCAAACACGCCATTCAGCAGGATCAGGAAGATCAGTAAAGCGACGTCCATGGCAGGCCCGCAGCAGGATTCGGGCCGAAGTGGCAAGGGCGCAAAGCGTAGCAGAACCAACGCACAATCCATCCATGATCTATCTCATGGGCGACCTGCAAGGTTGCTGCGACGCCTTCGAGCGCCTGCTGGCCGAGATCGGCTTCTCCCCCTCGCGCGACCAGCTCTATCTGCTGGGCGATCTGGTCAACCGCGGCCCCGCCTCGCTGCGCACGCTGGAGCGCATTGCCAGCTTCGGCGGTGCTGCCCAGGCCGTGCTCGGCAACCACGACCTGCACCTGCTGGCCGTGGCCTGCGGTGGGCGCAAAGCCGGCAAACGCGACACGCTGGCCATCATCCTCGATTCCCCGAAGCGCGACCACTGGCTGCACTGGCTGCGCCACCAGCACATGGCCCTGCACGCCCACGGCTGGCTGATGGTGCATGCCGGCGTGCTGCCGCAGTGGTCGCTGGCCGACACCCTGGCCCTGGCCGGCGAGGTGGAAACGCTGCTGCGGGGCCCCGATCTGGTGGCCTTCCTGCACCAGATGTACGCCAACGAGCCAGCCCGGTGGGATGCCCACCTGCAAGGCACCGAACGCGCCCGCCTCATCATCAATGCCCTCACCCGCCTGCGCTTTTGCAGCGCCGACGGCACGATGGACTTCGACGTCAAGGAAAGCGCAGACGACGCCCCGCCCGGCCTGCTGCCCTGGTTCAACGTGCCCGGCCGGCAGACCGCCGACGTTCCCATCGCCTTCGGCCACTGGTCCACCCTGGGCACGCTCGACCGGCCCCGCCTGCTGCCGCTGGACACCGGCTGCGTCTGGGGCGGCAGCCTCACCGCCGCCCGCATCGACCCGCGATCACCGCTGCAGCGCGAACTGATCAGCGTGCGCTGCGACCGAGCCCAACGACCCGGCTAGAATCGCGGCCTTCCGGAGGTTTGGGTGAGTGGTTTAAACCAGCAGTCTTGAAAACTGCCGACGGGCAACCGTCCGTGAGTTCGAATCTCACAGCCTCCGCCAAGAATGCCCAACGCAATGCAACAGGCCCGCACAATTGGCGGGCCTTTTTGCTGCAGAATCAGCCACTTACAGCCGGGCCGATGGCGCCAAACCCCACACAAGACACCGTGCCGCCACGATTGCACAGACGCATCGTGTCGGCATCCGTGTAGGCACCGGCAAACCTCGATCACTCGGATGCCTACATGCCTACCGACACGCTGACCGACGCCAAATGCCGGGCCGCCAAGCCACAGGCGACCGCCTACAAGATTTTTGACGGCGGGGGGCTTTTCCTGTGGGTCAGTCCCAAGGGCGCGAAAGTCTGGCGCCTGGCCTACCGGCTGGCCGGCAAGCCTCAGACGATGAGCTTCGGCCCCTATCCCGAGGTGTCGCTCGCCGAGGCACGGAAGAAGCGGGCCGAAGCGAAGGCCACCCTGCGCGAAGGCTCCGACCCGATGGCGCCACGCAAGGCCAAGCCGGCACCAACGCTGCGCGAAGAGTGGAATGCCTACTGGTCAGGCAAGCAGGATCTGACCGATGCCTACAAGCGCGATGGAACAAGGTGCATGGAAACGTGGGTGTTCCCCACCCTGGGCGACCGGCCCATCAACGAGATCGACAAGGCGGCACTACTGGAAGCCCTGGGCCGAATGAACGCGGCCGGGCGCTACCCCTACGTGCGCAAGGCCCGCATGTGGCTGGCCCAGATGTTCGACTTCAGCGTGGAGCACGGACGGTGCCAAGCCAACCCTGCCCGCCTGATCCAGCCCGAGAAGGCCTTCGGCAAGGCGCGCGAGAAGCACTTCTCGGCCATCGAGCCGCACGAGGCCGGCGAGTTCATGGATCGTCTGGGGATGGAAGTTCCAGAGCTGCAGGCGGTGCTGGCGTGCCGCTTCCTGGCCTACACCTGGACCCGCACCACCGAGATGCGCATGATGCTGTGGGATGAGCTGGTGGCCACCGACACCTGGCTGATCGACGGCGAGCGCATGAAGCGCGGCCGTGATCACCTTGTGCCGCTGTCCGCCCAGGCTCAGGACATCATCAGGCAGATGCGCGCGCGCTCCCGCGGCTCGCGCTTCGTGTGGCCATCAGAGCACAACCTGGACCGCCCCATGAGCGAGAACGCCGTGCTCGCCCTGCTCTACCGTATCGGCTACAAGGGCCGCATGACCGGGCACGGTTGGCGCAGCGTGGCCAGTACCTGGGCGAACGAGGCTGGCTACAACACCGACGCTGTGGAGCTGCAGCTGGCCCATGTGCCGGAGAACGCAACGCGCTCAGCCTACAACCGCGCGACCTACTTCGGGGAGCGCCGCGCGATGCTTCAGGACTGGGCCGACTGGTTGGACGCGCAGACGGCGCAGACCTAGCCGGGCGGCTTGGCCTTCGCCCGCTTTCTCAGCGAGGCCGCCAACGCATCACGCAGCCACTGCGATCCGCCCAGCGCCAGGTATTCGGCGTGCAGCTCTGGCGGCGCCTTGCAATGGATCGGCTTCCAATTCCCATCCTCGACAAGTCGAGGCCGGCCAGGGGATTTCGCAGATGGTTTTCGTGTTGCCATTTCTGCGATTTTACGTGCAGCCGAATAGGGGGTTGTCGCGCATGTTTCGTGTACACGAAACTATGCCTCATGAAGAAGAAGCAGTTGAAAAAGTTGCTGAAGGCCGCCGAGGCGTCAGCCCAGGCCCAGCCCATCGCCACGGTGCCGAATGACCGGCCGCTGGCTGACTGGCTGGACGTGCACGAGCAGCAGATACGCACAGCCGGCTATGCGCCCCAGACGGTGAAGAACCGCGTGGGCATCCTGCGGCACATCCGCCGTTTGTGGGGTACGCGCGGCATCCGGTCGCTAAAGGCCCACGAGATCGCTACGGCCATCCGGGCCGAATTCTTGCCCGACAACACCAGCACGGCGCAGCGGGTCTTGGGCGAGCTCCGCATGGTCTACAGCGAGGCAGTGGCCAATGACTGGTGCGACACGTCGCCAGCCATGTTCGTGAAGATGCCCAAGCACCGGGTCATGCGCGAGCGGCTGAAGTTCGAGACGTGGCACCGGATGTGGCGGCGCTCGCAGGATGGCACCTGGCCGCGCTGGGTGGAAGCGATGCTGCTGCTGGGCCTGGTGATCGGCCAGCGCCGCGCCGACCTGTCGCTGATGACCGAGGCGAACATCGTCACCGCGGCGGATGGCCAAGAGGTGCTGCAGTTTGAGCAGCAGAAGAAAGCCGGCAAGGAATTCGGCTCACGCCTGGAGATCCCGCTGTCCCTGCGCATGGACGAAATCGGTATGACGGTGGGTGACGTGATCGAGGTGTGCCGGGCATGCGCAAAGCCCGGGCCGAATCTGCTGCGCATGCGCGGCGGCCGGTCGATCAGCAAGGGTTCGCTCAGCACCCGGTTTCACGAGCTGATCGTGATGTCAGAGGGCCGCAACGCCTACGCACGCCGCAAGTGGCCCTCACTGCACGAGGTGCGCTCGCTCAGCGCCCGCATGTACGTCGAGCAGGGAATGCCGCCTGCCGTGGTGCAAACGCTGCTGGGCCACTCGAATCAGGAAATGACCCAGCTCTACCTCAACGAGCGCGGCATGGGCGCGGCCAAGTTCAAGCGGGTCGAGGTGCCAGACGGCGCCACCACCGATCATCGCCAGATTGAGATCACCGCGGCCACGTAGACAACCAGCAGCGGCCAACCACCAAGTGACCAGGCCAGCATGCCCAGGCTGACTAGCGTCACGCACCAGAACAGCATGGCGACGGCCCTCATTGGGCGGCCTCTTCGCGCAGCTCTTGCATCACCGCGCCACGCATGGACTTCGGGGCGGAACGGATCAGCCTGTCGGTGCTGTCCTGGTTCATCCGCTTCACCTTGGCCTTCACTGCGTTGGTGACGCGCTGCGGGTCAATGGTGTTGTCGGGGTAAGTCTGGTTCCACAGGTCAAGCATCTTCATGGCGCGGGCTGTTCTGGCATCGTCCTTCTCGTCCACGCCGCGGGCGATCTGGTCGATGATGCGTGAGGCGGTTTCACGGTTGAGCGCGATCTTGTCACGAACCACACCCTCGGATGCCCGGCGTTCAGCCACCCGGTTGGGGTTGAAGCCGATCATCTTCCACAGCGCATCAGCTGTGGTGGTGTCGACCACCTTGTTGCCTGCGGTATCGCGGTACTTGCCGTCCTTCAGCATCTCGGCGCCCTTGAGGGCGTTGCGGATGCCCACCGGGGCGGCCTGGGCGATGGCTCGGCCGGCGCCCTCAGTGGCGCCGCGCGGATCGCCCGAGTTGATTGTGTCGCCCACGCCCTCGGCGATCATCTCGGCGGCCTTGAAGTACGTCGTGAAGAAGCTCCACGCCGGCCCACCAAGCTCTTCCAGATCCTTGGTGCGGTCCTGCTTGACCTTCAGCGCGCCGGTTCCCGGGATCATGTTGCCCATGCCCAGCCGGCCCGCCACATCGAATGGGGCGCCCGGCAGGCCGGACACACCACGGTCGGCGAAGCGCCAGGCCCAGGTTTCCGCGGCTGCGCGCATGCCAGGGTCAGCACCAAACAGCTCAGCCAACTTGCCGGCCACGGCGCGCACCACGTCTTCACGCTTCTCCTTCGTCACCCAGTCCTTGCCCAGGTGCTGCATCATCCCGTCGATGAGGTCTTCCGCATCGCCTGCGAACGGCAGGCCACCAGCGCCGCCCATCAGGAACAGCATGCCCAGCATCATCAGCGCAGCCTTTCGGCCCTGACGGCGCTCGGGCGAACCGGCCTCGCCCTGCATCCACAAGCGGTTCAGCAGCTCCACCGTCTGGATGCCAAACCCCTTGAAGGTGAGAAGCACGCTGCCGGCGGCGCTGCGCTCGGCTGCTGATCGGTTCCCCTTGTTGGCCAGAAACTGGGTCTCGTTGACCACCTTCTTGGCGAACTCGTATGGGTCGCCCAGGTTCTCGCGGATGGCTGTGCGGTAGGCCGCGATGAAGCTTGCCCGGCGGTTGACCATTTCCGCCCACGAGAACGGCTTGCCCCAGGCCAGGCCAACCCGGCTGACAGCGTTGCGGGTGCGGGCGATGGCCGCTCCCTTGAGCGTCCCGTCGCCGGTGCGCAGCGATGCCCGGCCGCTGGCCTGTGCCATGATCTCGTGGATTTCCTGCGGCGCCGTGATGCCCTCCTCGTCGGCGCGTTGCAAGGCCGCCTTCAGGGCTGGGTCGGCGATCTTGGCCACACGCAGCGTGCGGTAAGCCTTGGCGAGCTCCTTCGCCGCCTTGCCAGCGCCCCACTGGCTCAGGTAGGGCAGCGTGGTGCTCATGGTCTGGGTCAGGTTGACCACAGCCGACGAGATGTTGCCGCCCAGGTAGTGGGCGAACATCAGCTGGCGCACAGCCGCAGCGGTCTCGGTTGGGTTCATCACCGTCTTGACCTCAGCAATGGCCGCGTCACGCACCTGGCCCTGCTCTTTCGGGATGGCCTCCAGAGCCGTCTTGATCGACGCCTGCCGCAGGTTCCCCGCGACTTGTCGGCCGTTCGAGAACACAAAGCTGGTCAGCACCCGGCCGGCGTCTTCGGAGTAGCCGGCGATCCCCTTGCGGTGGATCAGTCGCTTCATCGCGCTGCGCTGGTTTTTGACCTTCTTCAGGTATTCCTGGAATGCGATGTCGCTGGCCTTGTCGCCCTGTGCGTCCAGACCCAGGATCTCGCCGAATAGCTCCAGCGTCTCAGGGCTCACGCCAGCGTACAGCTCGTGCTGCTTCTCGGACAGCGTACCGCGCGTGACAGCCGCCTCGGGGTACTCGGCCTTCATCTTGGCCGTCATCTCCCGGGCCTCACGCACGGTCTCAAACATCCCGAAGAACACGCGCTCGCCGTCCTGGTCGACGACATCCACAGTGTGGGTGCCAAAGCGCATCAGAGGGGCGTAACCGCGGGCCATCAGGTCTCCCGCCTTTTCGGCCTTATCGAGGATGCTGTTCACGGCATCTTCCAGCACGCCAGCGCGTGCCTGCTCCAGTTGTCCCAGGTCGCGCAGGTGCTGCGCCAACTTGTCGGACGCGGCAGCCACGTCGTGCAGCGCCATCACCTCGTCGGCGATCTCGGCCGCATCGGCGCCGGCCACGCGCAGCATGTCGGACACGGCCAGGTCGGTCAGGCTGCGGTCCACCGCGGTGCGGAACTGCTGGTACAGCTTGATCTGCCCATCGTCGGCGCCGAAGTGATGTTTCAACTCGGCCGGGGTGAACACGATGCCAGGCCGCAGGTAGGCTTGCTCGAACTGGTTGCGCACCCAGCCTTCGTACATGTCCAGCACGTTGGCCTGCATGCGCTGCACCTGATCAGCCGTCACCTTGCCGTCGCGCAGCAGGATGCGCATCTTCTGCTCGGTGTCCAGGCCCTCGGCGGCGGCCTCGGCGTCTTCGATCTTCACTGGGCGGCCATTGCGGTCCCGCGTCCAGGCCAGCGTGCCATGGAACACGGTGGTGGCCAGCATCTTCGAGTCGGCCACGCTGATCGGCGCCTTGCCGAACTCGTGCCCAAACACCTTCAGGCGGGCCGGGATGATGTCGCTCAGGCTGTCCAGCAGCGGGATCACGTCGGGCGCTAGCTGCGCCGCCTCGGCGGTGTATTTCGTCGAGTCAGCGATGAAGCCCTGCACGGCATCGAACACGCGCTTGAAGTGCTTGTTGCGCTGGGCTAGGTTGTACGGCTTGCCCAGGCTCTTGTGCCACCAGTGCAGCCGGCCATCCTCGGCGGTTTTCACGGCCATGTCGGCGAACAGCTGGCCGCCAGGGATCTTGCCGGCGGCCACGGCTCGGGCCTTGTCGGCGAGGCTGAAGTGGGTCTTCGTGATCTTGGCGTCGGAGCCATCGAAGATCACGTAGTTGTAGCTCCCCTCGCCCGCGCTGCGGCTGGTGCCATCCAGGTACTTGATGCCCTTGATGCCGAGCGAAGCCAGGTATTTGGATGCGCCGGCTGGAGTGCCATCAGCCAGGCCACCATCAAATGCATGGAACGATAGGGTGGCGTGGTTGTAGATCTGCTCTCCAGTGGGATCAGCGTTTCCGGATGCGCCGTAACGGTCGCGCATCCCGCGCAGCGTGTTCTTGTCCTTGAAATCCGCGTCTTTGGCGAGCGCATCCCGCACTTTCTCCGGCTGCTCGCTGAGCGGCTTGTCCCAGTGCAGCATGGTGTCGTCTTCGGGGATCTCGGCCTCGTAGAGCTGACCGGCAGGCACCCAGGTTGCGCGCGTCAGCAGTTGGCGGGCTCGCGCCGCCACGGCCGGGTCGGCATACCTAGCGAGCACCTTATCCAAGCCTGAAGACGATTGAGCCTCTTGGAGCATCAGGATGGCCTTGTTGGTTAAGGCTCCGTCCTGTGTGGCCGGTAGCCCGCCAGGAGCCCCCATATCAAACTCTGGCTTCTTGCCATCAATGCGAAGCGCATCGCCGCCGGGAGTCAGCTTTTTGCGATAGAACTCGGCCACTTCCCTGCGCGAAGCCATGTAGAGCCCCCACCCGTAGGCTTGGGCGCCCTCGCCCGTCCCGATCTTGTCCGTGCTGAACTGCTCAATGCCGCGGTGCGGCGTGCCGTGGAACACGATCTGGAAACGGGTCGGGCCGGCAGCGGCGCCGCGGCCGCGCTCCACCCAGCCGCGCGCCGGCGCGATGAACTGCGCGATGACATCGGCATCCGTCATCTTCAGCTTGTCGAAGCCCGGCAGGTTCTCGCGCAGCCAGTTGCGCACGCGCGCCAGCAGGGCTTGCACCCAGGTGCTGGTCGGCCGGGTCTGCGCCAGCTCGGCCAGATACTCTTCGGCCGCCTGCCGGCGCTGCTCGGAGTCGGCCATGTTCAGGCCGTACTGCTTGGCCTTCGCGCCCACCTTCTCTGGCAGTGCCTTGGCCAGGCGGTCAAGCATGCCGTTCAGGTCGTTGCCGAACACGCCGCGCAGGCCGTAGTGCCCAAGCGCCTCGTGTGCCAGAACGCGGGCAGCGTCAGCCGGTGTGCGCAGCTGGCTGGCCAGCAGGTACACCTTGCCGTTGAGGAAGAACCCCTCGGGCGAGCCGGCGGCGCCAGATCGGCGCAGCTTGTCGAAGTCTTGGCGGGCCTCGCTCGGCACCTTCGGGTCGTTCATGTCGAAAGCGACGATGATTTCCGGGGCGTTGGCCCAGCCTTCGCGCACCTTGGCGACATCAGCCTCAACGGCGGCAACGGCCTGGGCCTTCGCGCCGTCCGAGAACTCAGCGGGAGGCGCCTCCGTCTTGGTGCTGCTCAGGCGCTGCAACACTTCCTTGTGAGCAGCGCGGGCCTTCTCCAGCCTGTCAGCATCGGGCCATGCCTCGGTGGTCTCGGTGGATTCAAGATCGGCCAGGGTCTTGCGGGCGCGCTCCAACTGGCCAGTCTCCCAGCGCAGGTTGTCAGTCGTGCCCCAAACCATCGAGCGGGCGGCCTTGAGCACGTCTTCGGCCACCTTGCGGGCCAGCTGCTCGGGGTCTTTCAGGCTCGACGGCACGGGCACGGTGGTGTCCAGCACCTGGCCGCCGGCTTCTGCCACGATCTCGACGAACTGCTCGCCGCGCTTGTCCTTCTGGCCTTCCACCGTCACCTTGTAGGGGCCGATGGCGCCGATCTCGCGCCGGGCTTCTTCCGCCACAGCGTCAGCCACCGTGGTCTGGATGGCCTGGGCGGCGTCGGCGCGGCGGTGGAACGTCTGCCCATCGGTGCTGAACAGGAACGGCTCAACGTCGCCTGACAGCCGCGCGAAAGCCTCGGCCATCTTTGTGCGGCTGGTGTAGGTCTCGCCGTTGAGCTCCACCGACAGCTTGGCCTTCTTCTCCTTGCCGTCCTCGCCGGTCTCGGTGGCATCGTCCAGGCGGCGCAGCTCGAAGCCGGCGGCGGCCCGATCGGTGTAGGCCTTCCCGTTGATCGTCACCTTGAAGCCGCTCTTGAAGGCAGCCACCGCGTCGACCACCTCCTTGGTGGCGTCGGCGAGCTTCTGCGCCTCTTCGATCCGAGCCGGCAGGCGCTTCACATCCTGCTCGGCACGGCGGCGTCGGCCGATCAGGTCGGAGCGGGTGGCGTCGAAGGCGCGCTGCTTCTTCTCCAGCTTCTGCACGTCGGTGCGCAGCTGGATTTCCTTCAGCAGGTCCATGTTGCCGGTGGCCGCTGCCTGCATCTCGCCGGCGGACAGCTCCATGTCCTCAAAGGCGTTCTCGATCTCACGCTCGATCTGCCGCGTGCGAAGCTGGTTGATCATCTTCAGCTTCGTTTCCTGGATCTGCCACATGCGCATGTCCAGGGTGTCGCGGGTCACGTAGGCCAGGATCTCGACCTCGAAGCCCGGGATCGTGTCGGCCAGCATGTTGCCCTGCCGGATGATCCGCCCCTCGCGCTGCTCAACGTCCGATGGCCGCCACGGCACATCCAGGTGGTGCAGCGCCACCAGGCGCTTCTGCACGTTGGTGCCGGCACCCATCTTCGGCGTGCTGCCGATCAGAACCCGGATATCGCCGTTGTTGACCTTGCGGAACAGGGCGGCCTTCTGGTCGTCGGTGTTGAAGTCGTGGATGAAGGCGACCTGCTCGGCCGGGATGCCGCGCTCCACCAGCGCCGCGCGCAGGTCGTCATAGACCGAGAACCCGCGCAGTGCGGCCTGGATGGCGTCCAGCCAGTCGCGGCCCTTGGCATCCAACTCGGCCTGGGCCTCTTCGGCGGCGGCCAGCTTGGCGGCGGCAGCCTCATCACCCAAGTCGGCGCTGGCGCGCAGTTGCTCATCGGACAGCGGCTCGGTACGCGCCTTGATCTCGTTGTATTCGGCCAGCTCCTTCGCGGCCGACTTCAGTGGCGTGCCCATGTCGGAGAACACCAGCTGAGTGCCGCGGTGTTCGGCGTGCTGCTTCCAGCGCGACACGATTTCGTCGGCAGATCGGTCGATTCGTCCGCCGGGCTCGCGCGCTGTAGCAGTCTTGTCCACCAGGCGGATGTCCATGGCAGCTTTGCGGGCGTCACCCATCACCACCAGGATGTTGTCGTCGCCCTTCTGTGGTGGGCCCTTGCGCGCCTCCAGCGCGGCCGCGCGCTTGGCGATCTCACCCATGTAGGCATCGAGCGCGGGGCTCTTGTCCATCGACACCGGCTGACGGCGGCCTGTCTTCAGCACCGGCAGCGGGAATTCCTTGCCGCCGTTCTCTTCCTTGAACGCGGCCTTGATGTCGTCCATCGTCACCGTGTCGGACACCTGATCAAACAGCTTCAGCAGCTCGGCAGTGTTGTCGAAGCTGCTCATGCGGTTGCTGGCCTTGAAGCCGTCCCCGCTGGCCTTCTGCAGCCACACCTGATTCACCGATGCGAAGGTGTTGGCCCATGCGTCGAAGCTCTCGAACCCCAGCTGCTTCACCTGCTCAGGCATCAGGTACCGCATCATGTGGTACATCTCAGCCAGGCTGTTGCTCACCGGCGTGCCGGTCATGAAGACAACGCCCTGTCCACGGCCGTTCTGGTCCATGATCTGGCGCGTCTTCACGTACATGTCGTAGGCGCGCTTGGAGCCCTTCGAGTCGCCCAGGCCCTGTACGTTCTGCATCTTGGTGCTGAACATGAGGTTCTTGAAGCTGTTGGAGACCAGAACCCCATCAGCAAAGAAGTTGTGTGTGTCGGCTACCTCGATGCAATACACCGGTGGATCTTCTCCACCACCCCGGGCAGGTTCTCGTCCACCTCCTGGTTCCAGAACCTCAACACGCACCACCCGAGAGCTTCGAGCGCCCGGTTCTTGCGGGCATCCCGATCCCTGCCGGCCGGCGACTTGTGTGACCTCCCATCCACCTCTACTGCCACCATCGCTACCGGATTCGCCAAATCCAACTTGTAGTGCTTGGGAAGGCCCGGCATCAGGGCTCGGATCGGGGACGTGTTCACCACGAACTCCATCTCCATCCCGGTTGCCTCGTGAATCAACAGCTGCGGGCGCGTCAGCTTCCCATTTCCCCCGCGCTCCACCAGCTTCCTTCCGGCCATCGCCGCTCGAATCTTCTCGATGACCACTGGATCGGCTGTCGGATTCAGCTCCCTCATCCGTTGAGAAGCGGCAGGATCCTTTGACCCCCTTCGGCGCGCAGCCGCAAGTTTCTGCCCCTCCGAAAGACCGGCAAGGATGGGGGCACGAACGTGCTCCAGTGTCATCCGCCACGTTGCCGCGCATGGGTTGCTGCAGAACCGCCTCTTGGCGTTGTTCGCCGCCCCCGACGACTTGAACTGGAACGGCTTGTGGCATTGCTCGCATACCTTCTCAACAGGCTTCGGCACAGGACCGCGCCTCTTCGGCGTCGGCGATGCGCAGGGTGTGGTGTGGCTTGAGGTCGCCAGCGGCGACATATCCGTCTTCATGCGTCCAAACCTGATGGTTCGCGGTGCACTCCAGCACGCCGTAATCGTGGTGGATGCGCACCATTTGGTGCTCTCGCGCATTGGTGAACCAGTTGGTCACCGGCTTCCAGGCCAGCGCGCCAGTTGATAAATCTACAGATAGAACGCGAATAGATGTTCGGCTCTCAACAAGCTCACCAATCGGCATGTGGCCGAGTTCTGTCGTCACCATGGCGTCCCACGGGAAGCAGTGCGCCTCGTCCACGAACAGCTGGTCGACGCCCAACTGCTGCAGGTCCAGCAGATCGTCGATGGACTTCTCGCGCAGGCTGGCGACGCGGTTTTCCAGCCGCTCCTTCATCTTCTCCAACTGCTTGACGGTGCGCTTCTTGGCGCGCTCGTCGCCGTCACCATCCTCCACAGCCTTGATGGTGGCCATCACTTGCTCGACCTGCTCCTCGTTAAAGCGGGCCTCGAACTCGGGGGCCGGCTTGATGAAGCCGAACGACGAGTGCGCGATGATCACCGCGTCCCAGTCGCCGGTGGCGATCTTGCCCAGGAACTTGCGGCGGTTGGCGCGCTCGAAGTCCGCTTTCGTGGCGGTCAAGATCTTGGCGCCAGGGTAGAGCCGGTAGAAGTCGGCGGCCCACTGCTTCACAAGGTGGTTCGGGACCACGATCATGGGCTTGCGGGCCAGGCCGGTGCGCTTGAGCTCCATTGCGGCAGCGATGGCAGTAAAAGTCTTGCCCGCCCCGACGACATGATCGTAGAGCGCCGTGCGGTCCTGGATCGTGCGCGCGATGGCGTTGCGCTGGTGCCGGCGGAACTTGATGATGCTGTCGGGCACCTTGCCAGGAAAGCGAATCCAGCTTCCGTCGTACTGCCTGGTGACGTAGTTGTTGTTGGCGTCGTTGTAGGCGCGCACCAGCGACTCGGCCCGGTCGGCATCCTTGAACAGCCAGTCCTGGAACTTGTCCTTGATCTCGGCCGCCTTTTCGTTGGCGAGCTCGGTTGCGGCGCGGTCGACGTGGGTCTTGCCGTCGTTGTCCCGGTACGTGACCTTGATCTCGCGGTTGTTCATCAGCGCGAACAGCAGGTCTTCAGCCGGGTAGGCGGGTGTGCCGAACGTCGTGCGCGAGGCCACGTCAGACCCGGGTCGGATCACGCCACTGAAGGACGAGTTCAGCGGCATGTACTGCACCGCGGCCTTCGTTCCATCACCCAGCAGCTGGGCGGCGAAGTCCTGATAGACCTCGGTGGGCACCCAGGGCGAGCCGATGCGCGCGGCGATCTGGCTGGCGGGCACGTCCTCGGGCTGCACGGCCTCCAACGCCCGTGCGTTGGCCATCATGCCGGCGCGGCGCGCCTGCAGCAGCTTGGCGCGCACGTTGCCGGACAGGTAGGCATCTCGAAGCACGTACTCGCCGGTGGACGGGTCTTTGAACAGCAGCGGCGCATCCCCGCCGGCCAGCTCTTCCAGCACGCCGTCCGGGTCTTTGCCAAGCAGCTGGCCGATGTACTGCGCGTCCAGCCGGCCACGCTCGGCCATGGCCACGTTCAGGGCGTCGCTCGGGCTGTCAGCGCGCGTGACCGTCTTGCGGGCATCCACCACACGGCGGTCAAAGATGGCTGACTTCTTGGCCTTGGCCTTGTACGCCTTGATGCCGTTGGCTTTTGCTGCAGCCGGGCCCATGCCGGGCTCGAAGTCGGTTTCCAGGGCGGCCAGCAGCGGGTAGTCAGGGTCATCCTCGAACAGGCGCGCGGTCGCGCGGTCGTTGATCGGGCCAGCGTCGGCCACATAGGCGTCATACTGCTCGTTGAGGGTCTTGCGCAGGCCGTCCATGGCCTTGTCGTCGGCGATCTCGGCGGCCAGTAGGTCGCGCACGGTGCGGCGCATGTCGGCCAGGCGCTGCAGGCGCTGGAACCCGGCTTGCCCGAGTGCTTGTTTCGCACTCCACATCGTCTCTGGTGTGACACGCACGGCCACCTCTTCACCGGCGCGGTCAGGCAGGCGCCGCCACAGGCCGGTGGTGTGGTTGTAGAAGCCACCTTCTGCCACCGTCTTGTCGTGCAGCGCCTCGATGCCAGCGTCACGCATTGCGGCGGTGTTCACCACGGCCGCCGGGGTATAGATCCCCTCGGGCAGGTTCTTCACCGCGCGGGCCAGCAGCGCAGCCGTGTCCTGGCCGTCCTTCGCCACCAGGGCGGGTTGGTCAGGGCCGTACATGGTGCCAAAGCGGCCCCACTGTCCCAGCATCATGTCGGGGTTGGCGGCGAAGTAGGCATTCAGCGCCAGATCCTTGCCGCCGGCCGCGTCAGCAACCGCCTCAACGCCAACCCAGCGTTTGGCGTCAGCCTTGGCCGCCTTGCTTCCCCATTCGCTCTCGGGCAGCTTCTGGAAGAACACGATGTCGGTCGTGACCTCGGTGCCGGCGTTCTTGGCGAAGGCGTTGTTTGGCAGGCGGATCGCGCCCAGGAAGCGGGTCCGGTCAGCGATGTAGGCGCGGGCCCGGTCGTTCTTCGCATCGAGGAACGAATTCGACACCACCACCGCAGAGACGCCGCCCTCTCGCAGCAGGTCGATGCCCTTGGCGATGAAGTAGTTGTGGACGCTCAGGCCAGACAAGTGCTTGCGGCCAGACTGGTCGGTCAGCGTGGTGGACGAAAACGGCGGGTTGCCGACCTGGGCATCGAACTGCCCATCCTGGCCCTTGCCGAACTCGGTGAAATCGGCGCGCCGCACGTTCTGGCGCGGGTACAGGTGCTTGGCGATCATGGCGGCGATGGTCTCGCGCTCGATCAGCGTCACCTTGCCAGCGGTGCGCATGTCAGCAGGCATCAGACCGATGAAGTTGCCCACCCCGCCGCCGGCCTCCAGCGTTGCGCCGCCGGTGAAGCCCATGCGGCGCAGCGCCGTGTACATGCCGCCGATGATCTCCTTGGAGGTGTAGTGCGCGTACTGCGTGCTCTGCACGGCCGCAGCCCACTCGTCGGGCGTCAGCAGCTCGCGCAGTTCGGCGTGCTGCTTGGCCCAGTCGGCATTCTTCTCGTCGAAGGCCTGCGGAATACCACCCCAGCCCACGTACTTGGCCAGCACCTGCTGCTCGTCCACCGTCGCAGTGCGGCCGGCGGTTTCGAGCGCCTTCACCAGGCGGATCGCATCGGCGTTCAGGCGGTACTTGGTTTTTTGACCGCCCTCGCCCAGGGCGAAATCCTGCTCAATGGTGAAGTCGGCAGGCTCAAACTGAGGCGGGTCTAGTCGTCCCTCTCGCCCGGCATCTTGAGGTTGCCCAGAAGGCTGCTCACGCTCTGCGCTGTCTCGAATCCGGGCGACTCCGGAGCCTCGTCCTGCGCGCTTTCCTCGGGCGGGAACAGGTACAGCTCCCTCACCGCCTCCCACGCCTCCGATCGGTTGAACCCCTCGTTCACCAGCTGCTGCATCTCGTCCGCCGTCTGCTGGGCGGCTGTCTCCAGCGCCTCGTTCAGCCTCCCGCTGGCCAGCAGCTCTTTGAACCGGCGCGGCTGGAACTCCTTCCAGTGCGCTCGGGCTTGCGCGATCCAGGTTGCGTGCATCATTGGGGGCCTCCGTTGCCCCGGTAGTTTGCGCCGGTTCGGCGGCTTGCTCAACACTGGCCGCTTCCACAGTGGAGGCGCTGTCCATGTCGCCCGCGAATGCCGCGGCGCGCGGGTCGAACCGCAACCCAAGGTACCAGCTCTTGAGGTACGGCCGGGCCGCGTCGCCCAGGTCGGCCAGCATCGCCTTGCTGTAGGCGGCGAAGGTGCGTGCGCCCTTCTCGATGTGGTACCCGGCCAGCGTGATGCCGGCCATCATCACCTCGGGGTCGATGCCGCTGTTCAGCTGGCCCAGCTTCGACTTCAGCAGCGCGCGGGCCTTGGCGGCCGCATCCTCGGTGAAAACGGTGTTGGCGCTGATGGCTGGCGCCGCGGCCGGCTCCTTCATCGCATTGACCATCCGGCCCCAGTCCACCGGCGCGATGTCCAACACGCGCATGAACTGGAACGGCATGCCCCATTCTTTCGGGGTCATAGCTTCGCGCGCGGCGGCCACGGCCTGATCGAGCGTCACGAACTTGTCGTTGCCAAGTTTGATGTCGCCAGGTCGCTGCTCGGCGCTGGACAGCCGGCGCAGTGCGAGCTCAACGTCGCTCACACCGACAAACCCAGCCATGTCGGCCGGCTTCTTGGCGGGGGCGGGCTCGGTGAAGACCGTGTTCTTGCTGACAGCAGGAGCTGATTCCATCGGGTCGATCTCGGCCGCCGGCTCCGGTGCGGGTGGCGGAACGATCGGAACCGCCTCGTAGCCGATGCTGCCATCACTGCGCCGATACGGGCGCATCTCAGCCTTGCGTGTGCCTGGCGCTGGCGCTGGCTTCACCCCAGTGACCTTGCCGGCGGACTTTCTCTCGGGCTTCGGAACCGTGTAGTAGCTGCCGTCCGGATTGGTGACACGAGATCCTGGCTTGGGTTCGACCTTTACCCCATCGGCTTCCACGGTGGCACTTCCGGCTGCGGGAACTCCACCGGCTGGCTCGGCTGCGGGCGCAGCTTCTCGCGGCGTTGCTGCTTCTTGGGTTGGGGCGGTTGATTTCTTTGCGTCAAGTTTCTTCTGCCAGTAGTCCGGGGCGGCCATCTCAGCAGCGGCGGATTGCTGTGCATCCCATGCATCGGCACGTTCCTTGCGCACGAAGTACATGCCCTTCTCGCCCTTGCGGAAGGTGTACGGGTCGATGGCCTGTGCCTGCGCGGGGGTGAGCTTGCGCACGTAGCCGGTGAGTTCTTTGCCCTTGCTTGTCCGATGAACCACTACCGGCTCGCCTTCTGCGGCCGCGGGCGCTGCTTGCGCCTGTTCTGGTGCGGGCGCTGCTTGCTGGGCGGCGTCAGCAGGCTGCGCCGTTGGCTTCGTTGCGCCTGCGGCCTTACCAACTGACGGGAACTCGCGCACCAGCGGCAGAAGTTCGTCGATCGGGGCGCTCAGGCGAATCGCCTTCACGGGCTCACCGGCCTCGCGCTTGGCGAGCCACTGGTGATGCCCGTCCACCACGTAGCCGTCTGAGCTGACGAGGATCGAGCGGTCTCCGCCCTGGTGCTCCATGGCCTGCTTGACCTTCGACGGCGAGAACTCAGCCTGTGTCGGCTTCAGGTCAACTGCGGGGATCTCGGCGTCGGCCTCGTACTCCACGCCGCGGGCCCGCAGGTACTGCACAAGCGCGCTGCGGTCGCCGGCCTTCACTTGCGGCATTTCTGCCCGCGGCACGCCTTTGGTTCCTGTCTCTGGCGCGAAGGCCGTCCAGCTGCGATTCAGCTTCTCGCCGGCCAGATCCTGTGCCGGCGGCTGGCTGCGCTGCTCGGCGCGGGATGTGGCCGCCTGGCGCGCCTCGTCGTAGCCCGGCTCGTCCTTCGTGACGAAGCTCCAGCCGCTTTCGGTCTGCACCGGCGCAGCGCTGATGCGGATGCTGGAGTTGCGGCGCTGCTCGCTCAGGAACTGCCGCACCGCATCTTCGCTCTCGAAGTCGGCGCGGCGCGCTGGCGCGGCCGGCGGCTCTGGCTGTACTGCCTCGGGCTGGGCAGGGCGCATCACATCTGCCGCAGTGAACCCGGGCGCGTTGTTCGGGCGGGCACTGACCATCTCGCCCAACGTGGTGGGCTGGGCCGGCGTGGTCAGTGCAGGAGGTCGCTGGGCGATTCCATCTCGAACAGGTGCAGCCGCTCCATCGTTGGCCGCAAGCATTCCGGCATCGTCACCAGATCCTCGTACAAGTGGATCAACTGCTGGTCCTGCACCTGCCAGGCCTCCTGAATCGACACCGCCTGCGACATCACCGCTTCCTCCAGCCACGGGAGAAGGTGCCATTGGAATGCTGACATCGGCGGGAGCCTCCTGAGTGATCTCGTCAACGGGGATGAACACCGGCTTGCCGGCGGCCATTGCGGGCAGGTACTGGCGGCCATCAGGCCCGGCCATGGGCTGCCCGGCGGGCTCGAAGGGTTGGCCATTCCACACTTGGGCGGTCACCTGGGCCGGACCACCAGTGTTTTCAAGTGGCAACGTTGCCACTTGATCGGCATTGGCGGGGCCTTGCTGGCTGGCCTGCACTCCATCTGCCCACCCCATGTCTGCCGCAGTTGGCGCGTTGGGCTGGTTGATGATCTCCGGCTGAGCCGCCGCGGACTGCTGCACTGCCTGCTGCCAGGCCAACGATGCACCTGCCTTCTTGACCAGGCCACGCCTCTCCATGGCGCCGATCGCGCGCTCGATGAACCCAGGTGCCTTCTCTGGCGGAAGTTGCGCGGCCTGCTGCTCGATCGCCGCCGCCGCCTTCGGATTCAGGCCATGGCCGTTTGCCACCCGCGTGAAAGCCTGGCGCATCGCCAGCGGGTCAACCGCCTTCGGCTGCGCCAACTTGTTCAACACCGCGGCGCCGCCGCCCATCAGCAGCGACTGGCCCAGCGTGACCTTCGATGTCTGGATGGCATCGTCCAGGTAGTCGCTCAGCGTCATGTAGGGCCGCGTGCCACCGCTCCCAAACTTGTCGTAGGCGTCCTGCATGGCAGTGGTTGCCTGCTCGCCAACCTGCTCCTTCACCAGCAGATCGGCCAGGAGATGGCCAAGCTCTGGCGTCGAAACCTTCGTTGCTGCGCGTGAGAAGAGCTTCCCAAGCGCTGGAAGTGCGACCTTCTCGCCCAGCATCTCGGCCAAGCCGTGCGTCACGCCGCGCTCCAGCGCCTCGTCAACGGGCTTCCCTGCGTTGCGCGCCTCATCGTAGGCACTGCCCGCGGACATGCCGCCCATGGCCACCAACGCCTTGCTTCCGGCGCCCAGGCCCAGCAGCACAGGGACGTTCGCAAAGGTGCTCTCGAACACCTGTTGCGTGGTGGAGTTGCGGTCAGGGCTGGCGATCGCATCCATGGAGCGCCGCCCGGCCTTGCCTGCCTCGGCTGCCACGCCGGCCACTTTGTCAGCGCCGACGACATCCGCGCCAGCGCGCACCAGGCCCCACCCGGATGTGCCGATGCTCTCCACACCGCGCACCGCGCCACGGGCAGCGTCGCCGCCGGTCTCCAGAAGCAGGCCGCCAAGGGAGTTGTCGAGCGGCTTGCGGTTGGTGGTGTCCAACACACGCTGAAGCGTTGTGCGGTCTGGCGATGCAGACATCTGGCCAGGACGGTATGCGGCCTGGGCGAGTTCCTGCGCATCACGGCGCGCGGCTGCTGCTGGGTCTGTCGCCTCAAGCATGCGGCGCTGGAGGTCTTCCACCGGCACAGGCTCATCGGGCCCACGCGGCTGTTCGATCATCTGCGCCGCAGTCACCTTTGGCGTGAGTGCCTCGGACAGGCCGCGCTTGACGCGCTGCACCAAGCTCGGAGGATTGGCCTTTGCCAGTTCATCGGCGGTCGGGCCGCCTTGCCCACCGCGGCCGCCGCCGGCTGCAGTGCTGTACTGCACCTCGTCAGGCAACTGTTCACGCGCGACTGATGTGCCGCTTCTTGCAAAGAAGGCTTGTCGGGCTGGCGCAAGATCCTCGCGGTTCTGGATCTGTGGCCGAACCACATCCCGCCAGTATTGAGCGCGGGCCGCCTCTCGGTCGTCTCGGCTCAGGTCTTGGAATTCACGGGACTGCTCAACTTCACTCCACGGACGCGGCATCTATCACTCTCCCCAGAGACTGTTGAAGTTCTTGCCGCCATTCGGCTGGGTTGCGTTCCTGGGCGGAGTGACTGCCGCCCCCAAGCCCCTCACCAGCTTGGCGCCGCCGGCCGCGTTCTGGTCTGGGGTATTGCTCATCCCGCCAAGGCTGCCGGCCACGATCTTGGTGCCAGCAAGCGCCTGATCAACGGCCTTCGCGCTCACGCGAGGGTTCCCGTCGTCATCGGTGACAACGAAGCTCTTGCCGTCGCTCATGTTCGCCAGGATGGTCCCGTCAGCAAGCGGCGTGGTGCTCTTGAGGTACGCGGCTTTCCCGCCGCTACCAGATCGGCCACCACCACCGGACTTGGCCGCAGCCCGAAGCTGGCTCACCGTGATCTGCCCCTGCGTGCGGGTCTTGGCTACATCGCGCGCAACATCACCGCGCACCTTTGCCACTTCCACGGCGCTCTCTCCGCGAGTTCCCCAAGTCTTTCGGTCTTCCTCGCCTCTGGCACTGATCTCCTTCAGCTTGCCTTCGGTCTTGAGGCCCTCCAACATCTTCTCCATCTCGTACTTGGAGACCTGCTCGGGGTTCATCATGGCCCACTGCACGCGCTTGGGGATGTCGGCAGGGTTCAACTTCACGGTCTCGCCGTTGTCCAGGCTGGCGTCGATGAACGATCCGTTCAGGCCCTGCTGGAACTTGGCATTCGTGATCTTCCGGCCGTCGCGGATGTGAGGATAGGCAGCCTGGGCCAGCCGCAAAGCGCGCACGTTCTCTGGGTCAGTGCTGGCTGAATACTCCTGCAGCGCAGTGCCCAGCGCCTGCTGGCGCGCTGCGGTGTAGAGCGGAATGGCTTCAGCGTGGTTTTTTATGAACAGATCGGCCCGTCCGTTGTCAGCGAACACGCGCCCTCTGGCCTCCATCGCATTGGCCAGCACCTGCGTGCTTGGCTTGTACGTGTTGGGATCGCCTCCGCCTTCGATGTGGCGCTGCCGGTCAGCCGTGATGATGTCGGCCCCCACCTTCTGGCCCTGCAACGTCAGGGAGCGCTCGGCGTCCTGCTCGTCGAACTGCTTCATCTGCCGCTCACGCAGTTGCTTGGTCCACGCAGCATCATCATCGGCGCGCATCTCCTGCTTCGCCATGCGATAGCCCTGCAGGCCCCCGCTGAGCACGGCATTCAAGCCGCCAAGTCCAAACTTTGCCATCACCGGGCCCCCTTCTTCGCCTTGAGCTTCGCCAGCTTGGAGCGCAGCTCCTTGGCGTAGGCCACCTTCTCCTGGATGTTCATCATCCGCACGCCGTTGGCGTCGATGGGATCAAGTCCCTGACGCCCGCGCTGGATGGCCCCCAGGCCACGCTTGGCCGGCACCTTCAGCTTCTTGCTGCTGATCATCAGCTCAGCACCCAGGTTTGAGCGTTCCGGCTCGCGCCACTCCACCGGCCTGATGGATCGCTGCGCCTGATCTGCCACGGCGGCCTGATCGTCGGCATACGACTGGGCCATCATCCCGGCGATGGTCGCCATGCCCTTCATGTTCATGCCGCCAGACTTGCCCTGCGCGCCACGCAAGCCCTGGCCGGTACCGGTGGTCGCGGCCAGCGCGGTGCCTTCTCCGGCTTTGGCGCTCAACCCCATGCCGTCGCTGCTGAACTTGCGCCGGCCCAGCTCATCGGCTGAGGTCAACGCCATGGAACCATCGTCTGCCGCAGAGAGCGCAAGGCCGGGGCGCTTTGCCATCGTGGCAAACAGGCTGTAGTCGCTCATGCCGCCTCCAGCTCTGCGATCTGGCCTTCAAGGCGCTTGATCTCGGCGTCGACTTCGCGCTCAGCTTGGTCATTGACCTTCGCCATGTTGGCCTTGTGGATCGCCAGACCGCGCGGCGCCACCTCATCGCCGAACTGCTTCTGTACGTCCTCGGCGTAGGGTCCGACGTGCTGCCGCGAATCGCCAAGACCGGGCTTGTAACGCCACTTCTCCACCGACAGCTTCGCCACCTTGTCGGCAGTTGGGGTGTTGCTGGTCTCGCGCAGCACCTTGGCATCCTGAACATCGCCGCTGCGAGCCTGCTTCCTTGCCGACAAGCTAACCGGCTTTCGTCCAGTCTTCAGTTTCTTGGACGACATCATCATGTACGCACCAATCATGGCGGCCGAACTGGCCAGGCCAGCGTAGGTCGAGTTGGCGCTGGCATTGGCTGCAGCCTGTTGGTTGGCGATGTTGCCGTACATGCCTGCCGCGCTGGCGTTGTTCCCGCTACTCGCGTTGTAGAGGCTGAGCGCGGGGTTCAGCGCTGAGCTGTAGACGGATTGCCCCGTCGCGCCGGCCTGCTGCCCAGTCTGGTTTCCGGCGAGACCAAGCTGTGATGCGCTGAGCCCTGTGCTGGTCAGCCCGCGGCCGAACTTGGCAGCGTTGTCAACGAGGCTCAAGCCCGTGGCCTCCACCTGTTTGCGTGCGCCGTAGTCCGCACCGGCGGCAGCTTTGGCCTCCGCGAGTCGGCTCGCGTTGTCCAGCGTGAGCGCCCGGCCGCTGCCCAACTGGATGCCGGCGCGCTGCAGGCCGCGCTGTTGCGCAGCACGGGTCTGCTCCATCTGCCGGTTCACGCCGGCAACAGCCTCTGCGGCAGCCTGGTCACGCCGGCCCGACGTGTCGAAGCTGGTGGCCGTCTCGGCCATCTTCGTTTCCAGCGGCTGAAAGATGCTGGTGTACTGGTCCCACTGCTGAGCGCTGCGAGCCTGCGAAGTCTGAGACGACTTCAGCGCATCCTGCATCAGCTGCTCGTAGTACGGGTCAAACTTGGCCTGCCGGATCTTCGCGTCGGCAATCTGCTCGCGGGCCAGCACCAGCTGCTCTTTTGAGACATCGGCGCTTTGTTTTGCCGCGATGTTCTGGGCCGTGGTATCGGGTGCGTCAGTCATGGGCTACTCCAAGTCTTTCACGAGAACGGTGTGTGTGGGGCGATACCCCAAGCGTTGCGCCAGGACCGGCAAGCCGTGCCGCCTGGCAGCCTGGATACGCACCTGCTTGACGCCGATCTGCTGGAGGCATGTTTCGACGTACTGGACGAATTGCGGGAGCGTACGGCCCACACGATATGGATGCCTCAGGTAGACGGCATGCTCCATCGCTATTCGCTTGCCTGTGTCGAGGCTATGGGATAGGAACACGCGGATGAAGCCAGCGGGCTTGTCGTTGTCCCAGGCAATGAACTGGAGCAAGTCGCCCCGCGCATCGCGTCGCTCAAGGTCGGCATAGTCGAGGCGCATTTCACCTTCTCCGGCCTCGGCCCAGTATTCAAGTTGAAGAGGGTGTAGCAAGTCCTGAATGTCCTTGCTGAAGTGGACTGCCTCAAAGGTCAGGCGGCCACACTCACCCCATTGCAGAGCCGCCGTCTTGATCCGCACCCCGCCAACCGAGAATGCCAAGATCCTGGCCGCCGTCTCCGGGGTCAGGATCTCGCCAACATGGGCAGCGAGGGCCTGGGCTAGGCGTTGCTCTTGCATCCGCGCACACTACGACAGGTGCGCTGATAGATGTTCGGTCAGCCTGGCCAGCCAGCCGCGGCGGCGTAGGCTGCAGCCCCCTCAACCTCGGCCATGAACTCGGCCGCCTGGTCGGCGGTGTAGGCCTTGCGGTGGGGAACGCTGCTGATCACCTCGCCGTCACGGGCGATTTCGTCGCGCCATTCGACCTCGATGGCGTTGATGTCGGTGCGCACGGTGACGGCGCGGAGGATGCGTTGTTCGGTGAGAGCCATGATTTAAACCTCGTAGGTGCCAGAAATATGGAGCAGTGCTGCCGTGTCAATGGCCGGTTCAGTCGCCACTGCGCCTGTGGACATCTGCCTCAGCAGGATCTGCGACGATGCCGAGCCAATCACCGCAGCCAACTGACCTGTGTACGTCAAGCTATCGAATCGCGCGGCGCACACCCAGGACAGGCCGGCTAGCGCCGCGCCGACGAACGGCAGGCCGTTGATGGCCAGGCTTCCTGATCCGGTGTGCGCAGTCCATACCAGGTTGACGCTGAAATGCACCCGGTTGCCGATCCTGGTGTAGCGCCCGATCTGAGAGGTGTATGTCCCAACCCCAGCAGTCGTCAAACCAACCACCGTTGGCGTGAACACACCCTCCTCGTAGTAGTCGAGGGTGTTGAGATCCGAACTCAGCGTCGATCCGAAGCGCACGCCGTTGCTGACCTGGAGCTTGGCATCGCCCGTGGCCGTGGCCTGGCCGACCAACAGCGCCCCCGCGCTTGTCCCCCGGAAAACCTCGACGCCCCCCGCCACGCCAGCGATGTAGTTCTGCTGGGTGACCCATTCATTTCGAGCCGCGTAGGTAACGACGTTCGACGCACTTGCAGCCTGCACGAGGAATGGAACAAAGCCCCAATACCGGCCGGATGCATAAATGTCCCTCGACGCGGACACCACCAACTGCAGCCCGATGTAGGTTGTGCCGCCGAAGTCGAACTCGACGAGCCCCTGGGAGCCGTTGAGCCGCCGCAAGATGGTCGCCGAGTAAGCGGTCTTGATGGTCACGTCAGTGCGCTCAGTCGTATTCCCCGAAGCCGCCTGACCGCGGAACACGCCGACGTGGCCGTCGAACCCTGATGCCGCCACATTGCCACCGGGATGCTTGTACGCGAGCGCCACGTATCCAGCAGCAGCGTCTGCGACCGACCCAAGAAAGGCATCGACGATCATCGTCGAATCAACGCCAGTCACCGTCCCGTTGTTGCCAGTGCGCCCCGAGTGCACAGCAAATTTCCCGGCTGCCGTCTGGGTGCCGATCATGAAGTTCCCGCCGTCGAACCGCGCTCGCTCAGCGCCCGACAGCACGTCATAGAACCCCAGCACGTTCCCCGATCCTGTGCCTGAGTAGATGGCCCAATCGCTGGTGGTTGACTTCAGGCCGAGTCGTGCCGTTTGTCCAGCCGCGGCCGTCTCGACATTCACGAATGCCCGCCCCGCCGCGCTTTTGATGTCCAGCAGTTCGGCCGGGGTCTTGCCGATCCCCAGACCTGTCGCAGTGGCACGCCAGAACTCTGTGCCACCGATCGAGAGGGCCACCATGTTCGCGCCAGGCCGGTAGAACCCCGAATCCGTATCGCTGGCCCAGGACATCCCTGGAGCACTCACGGTCCCATCGCTGAACTTGCCTGCGCCTGGGCCGGTCACGTAGGCGCTGTAGTCGCCGATGAGTTGGGTGACTTGAGAAGCCAACTGGATGGAGTAGGCGTGCGTCGGAAACAACCCATAGGCCTGCCCGCTTGCAGTGGTGCCGCCGTAGTTCGTGGCCAGCGTGATGTGGGTGTTGTCCACCACGTCGAGCACCTCGTACACCTTGCCGTCTGGCAGCAGCATGCCGTCGCCGTCCTTGGCGTAGCTGGTCCACAGCGTGCTGGTCCCGACCACATTGGGGCCGCCACCGGTAACCGCTACCGTGCCCGTCCGATACCATGCCATTTGAGTTCTCCTGATAAATCAAAGGTCAGCCACCACAGCCCAAAGAGCCTTATATATGGCGGACAACGATGCAAATGCGGTTTGGTAAATTGGATTTCCGTATCCGTCGTATGAACCAATTACTTGGTATTGTTGGACCGCACTTATTTCTGTGATGCTGCGAGTAATCCAAATTGAAGGCGCTGCGCCATTGCTATAAACGGCTTCGTAGAGGCCGTACCCCCAATTGGCCGCCGCATTAATGTTTCCGCTTGTACTGCCACTCCATACAAGTTGCCAATTCGCAATACCGACCGATCCAGGCTGGCCTAGCGTTGACTTGTGCGCCTCGAAGTCGTTGCGCAGCACCACGCTGTTGGGGTTGAAGATCTCGATGAAGGCGAAGCCGTGGCCACCGTTGCCACCGGCAGAAGTCGGCGAGCCGTCACCCCCTTCGCCATCCACGGGGTCGGCATAGAGCTCTCGGCTTCCAACCCATGCTCGCGTTGGCGCGCCACCGCCACCGCCACCACCGCGGTAACCGTTGCCACCATTGAGCTTTGATGCCTGTCCAGCAAGCCCAAGGTGCAGCACGTTCTGGTCAACGCCGTTCAGGCCGCGGACCCCGGCGTAAGCGCCAGGGATCCCTGGCGGGGCAGACCCGGCCGGCGCTACAAGCACCCCGCCAAAGTCGCCGTACTCCAGCATCCGGTAGGTGTAGGCAATGCCGCCCGCCGGGCTGGTCGATGTTCCGCCACCAGCGCCGCCGTTGGCGTACCAAGTGCCAACCCCACTGATGCTGATCCAGGCCTGCCCGCCAGCTGAGCCGCCAGGCGGTGATGACACGCTGCCACCGCTCGTTGCCCCGCCACCTCCGGACGGGATGAACACAGTGACGACAGCCCCCTCTGGGGCCGTCACCTCACCGGTGCTGACAACGCCCGGCGAGCCAGGCAGGCCGGCAATGCCACTTTCGCCAACACTGCCACCACCACCGCCACCACCACCGGCGCCGCACATGGTCCAACGCACCTTGCCCGAGTAGGGCATCGTGACAACCGTGTAGGTGCCAGGCGTGTCGCGCGTGAAGTTCTGGCCGGTGATCGTGGATGCATCGATGACCCCGGCCGCCAAGCTGCCAGCGAACACCCCGGTGGCTCCGCTGATGTCACCGGAGAACCTGGCATTGCCAGAGGTGTCGATGCCGAAGTTCGGCGTGTCGATCATCAGCGTTGACCCGCTGACCGCCATCACCTTGTTGTTCGCGCTGCCGTAGATCGCCAGCTCGCTGCCGTCCCACTGGATGCGCTTGCTGTTCTCCAGACCCACACGCCACTTCGGGGTTGAACCGTCCAGCCCCTGCCAGATGCCATTGCCTGCTGCGAAGCTGGTTGCACCGCCAAGGCGCACCGTGCTGGCGAACTCGCCGGCCGTGGCCCACACCGTACCGCGCACGATGGCGTTCTGCAGCTCAGCCGTGCCATTCCCGTGGATGCGCCAGCCGCTGGTGTTGGAAACGTAGTTGCTCGACTGGATGTAAGCGCCCACCGCGATCGAGCCGGCAATGATCTTGGCCGCCGACAGATTGGCGATCTTGGCGTCATCGATCGCCGCGGTGCCGATCAGCGCGTTCGTGATCGTTCCGTTGCGGAGGAACGCCGTGTCCATGTAGACGCCGGCCGGCACACTCACGCCGTTGATGGTGGTTGGCGTCGTCTGAATGATGAACGGCAGCACAGGCGGTGTCGTCACCCAACTCGAACCGCTGCGGTACCGCGTGACGTTGGGCGTGACGCTGGTGTCGAGCCACACGTACCCATCGAACAGGTTCGTCGTCGGAGCCGTGCTGCTGGCCTGGTGAGGCGGGGCCACATAGAACTGGTTTGCCTGGATGCCGAACATGCTGCTCGGCGCCGCGTTGTTCGCCGTGCTGGCCAGGCCGAAGCCGCTGATCAGGCCCGCCACGCTGGTCTTCACAGTCCACTGCGCAAACAGGTCGCCGGTCTGGTCGGCGCGCGTCGTGGCTTCTGCTTGGATCTGGCTCAGCAGTTCAGAACCAGCAGTGCCTGCGATCTGGCTTTGGAGCGTGGTCACGCTGCTGGCTGTGGTGCCAATGCGCTGGTCATCGCTCGCCACCCAGGCGCTTCCGCTCCACGCCTTCAGCAAGTTCCCGTTTGCCGTGTCGATCCAGGTATCGCCCACGCGGGTGGCGGTTGGGGCCGTGGCCTGTTTGAACGTCGCATTCTTGGCGCTGGCCGTGTTCTGCGCGTTGACAATGGCGTTGCTGACATCGCCACCGCTGTCCAGCCTCACGCTGACCTGATCAACCTGGGTGGCGATGGCTGCATCAGCCTGAGACTTGCTGTAGGCGTAGCTCTGCACCCAGCTTTGTGCGGTCGACAGAAGCGCCGTGTCAGCGTTGGTGAACGCAGTTGTGAGGTTCGCTGTCTGAGCCGCCTCGGCGCTGTCTACGGTGGACTTGGCATAGGCGTAGGTCTGGACGTAGGCCTGCGCGCTGGTGAGCACTGCGGCATCGGCTGCTTGGTAGGCTGCAGTGATCGTGCTGGCCTGGCTCGCCTGCGATGACGTGAGCGTCGCCAACGTGGCATAGCTGGTCAGGATCGATGAGATTGACGACCCGCCAGGGATGTCGACCTTGGCCTCAAGCACTTCCAGGCGCTGCACCGCAGCCGCGTTTTCATCAACGCGGGCAGACTTCTCCTCTGCCAGCAGGCCAGAGGCCAGTGTCTGCAGGTCAACGCTGTCTGGGTCGGTGGTGCCCAGCAGCTTGACGCTCAGGGTCTCGCGCTTGATCGCTTCCGCACTCACTTCGGTGCTACGGATCTCGGCCTGTTCCAGGATGGCTGCTGAGGTCGCCTTGCCCGTCGTGTGCGTGGTGACGACCATGGTCAGCGCCTGCTCAGCCGCCGCATGGTCCGCATCGGACAGCGTGCGTCGAACCGACTCGATGGTCGCCAGCGTCTCCACGTCAGCCTGATCAAGCCGCGTTGCAAGCTGCTCGCGCAGCAGCGCCTCAGCATCATCGGTGTCGGCGCGCGTCTGGGCTTCAAGCTGGATCGCCGCCGCCGTGTTGATGTCGAGCGTGTTGACAGCTGCAGTCAGGTCCGTGATGTCCTGGGCAAGCGAGGTATCGGCCGCCTGCAGCACTGTCTGAACCTGGGTGATCTGCGCTCCCCGGGCCGCCGCTTCATCCAGCAGCGCCTCAGCTCGAGATGTTGCCTCTCGCGCAACATCATCAGCACGGTGCTGCGCCTCAGCATGGAGCGCCACAACGGCTTGCATCAACGACTCAGCGAGCTGGTCGATCACCTCGGGGTTCAGCGCTTCGATCTTTGCGCCAAGAGCCTGGTAGAGCTGGCTCTCGGTGATCTGGCCGGTCAGCAGTTCGAGCAGTAGCGCAACATCCTGGCCGGTCTCCACCACAACGCCGCCGGCACCGCCCGCAGGAGAGACCGATTCAATGCCGTCGTTCGTCTCCCACTTCGCCCACAGGCACCAGCGCGTCGCTGGCTCGCTGGGGAAGGCCCCGATCTGGCCGGTGAACTGATGTACCAGTTCTGCTGCCGTGAATGTGGGCCCTATGGCCTCCGTGTATGGCCACTTTGCTCCGTAGATGTTGGTGCGCAGGTAGCCGTGACCCATCGTGAAGGTCGGCGGGTCGGTTTCGCAGAACACGTAAGTCAGGCCCGCCGACCCCGTGAAGTTTGTAGGGGTCGGTGGCGGGGTGTAGTCCGGGTCTGTTCCTGAGCCAGTGCCGCCGCCACCGATGATGATTGTGCTGCCACCACCACTGCCAGAACCACCGCCGCCGCCAGCTGAGAGTGCGCCATTGCGAATGCCGGTGCCAACCAAGCGGCGCATCTGCGCCAAAAAGCTGGTGAGTTCCTCGCTCAAGCCCTCTGGGACAGGCCCAATGCCAGGGGTGCGTTCAGCCATAGTAGACGCTCATGGCCTGAACAGGAGATGTGCTCGACAGCTCGAATTGCCAGTCGCGGCCCTTGATCCCGTTGGGTAGGCGATGCTCGCCGGCCGTCACTGATCGGTTCATGAACAGCGTGCCGTCCACCCATACCTTCACGGTTGTGGCGCCGCCACACACAAGCTCAAACCGGTCGAACTCTTCGGTGCGTGCTTGGCGAAAAACCTTGCTGCGCCAAGTCCAGGTATGCGCGCTGCCCGCGTCCCACTTCTTGAGCGTCGTGCTGTCCACAACGTAGAGGCTTCGCGTGAGTGGGTCAACGTAGCCGGCCGCATATGCCGTGCTCAGAAAGAAGACACCCTGGGCGTTGCTGGGATCGACCACGAGACCACCGACACCGGCACCATTGCTGTCCAGCCAGCAGATGTAGAGCCCCTTCCACAGCACGGCGCGCGCACTCGACGGGTTGAACAGGGTCTTGAACTCATCAGGCCTGATCACGCCGGCAGTGAGGTTGCGCCAGCCATCCACGCCGTAATACTGGATGCCATCGTTGCTGGCGTAGAACACGCCCGCATCGCTTGAGCACACCGACCGCTGAGACACGCAGGCCGGTAGGTCGATGGGCTTTTGGTCCATTGATCCCGGGTCGGTTCCGGTGAACACCTCTGCCCCTCCGGTGGTCAGGCACACCAAGCGCTGCGAGAAAGCTGCCATGGCCACTGGCGTGTGCGTCACTACGTACTCATAGGCCAGCGGCCAGGCATAGAGGTACCCGGGCTCACAGAACCGAACAGCCTTGCCCACGGTGGCGGCCGCGAACTGGGACCAACACGCCGTCAGGTTGGCCGCCGTGCCGTCCAGCGGGATCCACGATTCAGTGGCCAGCGTTTCGCCAAGTGCCCGGCCGTCATCGGCCTGCCCCGAGGCTCCAAGCGTGTATTCGCGCAGGAACGCGAACTCCACGGTGCCATCCGAGGCTGTTTGCGTCGCATACCAGCGGATCTTGGTGATGCTGTAGTTGCCGGCCGGCGGCGTGCCGTTCGGAACCAGGCCGACCACCGCGCCAGGCTTGATGGTCAGGCTGTTCGAGGCAGGTGAAGGAGCCGATTCCCAGCCGATGTCATTGACCCAGGTGTATACCCAGTAGCGCGCGGCGGCCGTACCACTTGGGCCGTCGGTTGTGAGCGTTGCTGTCGGCGCGACGGTTGGCTGTGGCGCCGAAAGTTCACGAGTGGCTGATGGGTATGGGGCGCTGCTCAGCGCGTTGGTGTTGTCGACCCACTTCGGCGTGCCGCTGCCGGTGTAGTAGGTCCGCTCGGTCGTGTCGGTAGCATCAAATCCTCGGATCGCATGGACCACAGTCGTCCAGGACAGCCAATACGACGAATCGCTCTCGACATCCGATCCCATGCGGTAGATGGTCTTGCGGCCAGCCCCGAGCGTGACGCCTCCGACAGCTGATGGCGCATTCCATGGGCGAGCATCACCCTTCCCGCCGGGCCGCATATCAAACGATGACACCCCAACCACTTCTGGGAGCAACTTCGGATCAAGGCTCAGGCTTGCGCCATTGAAGCCGACAAGATTAATGGTCATGAGGCTCCAGAAAAGAGAAAGCCCGACGAGGTGGGCTTGCGTGGGGTGGCTGGATCACCAGCGTTCGGGGATCGAAATCAGGGCTTGCGGGTAGCTCGCCAGTGCGCGATGGCATTGCCGACTGCCCCGCCCACCACCGCAGCGGCAATGCCGGTCCAGGTGCCCTGCACCACCGTGGCGGCCACGCCCGACACCACCGTGAGCTTGACCGCATCCGAGAACGCGGCCGAGGTCACGTAGCCGGCTGTCGATCCGCCCATGAGGGAGAACGTCTTGCGCGTGCCCAGGTAGCTGCTCAGGGCCTGCGATGCGAGTAGAGCAAGTTCGATTTGCATGATCAGGTCAGAGACTCACCGGCAAGGTATGGGGATCAGTCCACGCGGTACAGGCCGATCCGCCCGAGTTGCACTTCAGGATTCCCGGCGCCCTTGCCGTAGATCGTCACGTTCGGCCGGAACGTGGTTGGGGTTCCGCTGGCAGGCAGCGTGAACACAGGCGTTTTCAGCGTGATCGTCTTGCTGCCGTCCGCCATCGCATAGTCCTGCGTGATGTTGGTCGCCAGCGCGTAGGTCAGATAGTTGGTCGTGCCGTCGTTGTACTGGAGGTAGAGCTGCACGCCCATCAAGTTGTCTGCAGCGGCCAGAGCTGCGCCGCTGGGGCCGGTCACCACCGCCTCGCACACCGCGATGTACTGCGCGCCTACCACTGCGTTGGCGTGCATCGACGGGCCGCGAAACTCCAGGTTGTCGCCGCTGGCAGTAAACGTGCAGACGAACTTGGTGTTTTGCCCGTAGCCGTCAGCTCGCGTGACGGCAGACAGTACGGCTGAGGCTGAGCCGCCACGCACGAAGTTGGCATTCGCCAAGTTGCTGCCGGCGGCCGTTCCGCTGTACCCGGTCGAGGTGATCGCGGCCGTGCCAGTCAGCAGCGGGTTCGTGAGCAACTGCTTGATGCTCGGGTCCAGCGCGATGGTCTCAAGGTTCGATTGAGGCAGGATGTCCCGCGCCGGCAAGATGTTGACCAGCAGGTTATAGATGGCACGGCCCACTGCCCAGCCGCCACGGTTGCCTGGGTGTTGCTTGCCGTCGCGGGTCAACAGCGTGTTCATCTCCACGCCGGTCGCGCTGGTCGGGTCAACCGTGGCCGCAAACGCATCGACCATCTGGATGTTGTTCGCCTGACAGTAGGTGCGAATCCAGCGGTTCACCTCCAAATGCGTGGCGACGTTGGCCGTTGAATATCCAACCGTGGTGCTGTTGACTGCCATGATGGTCATGGCGATGGGTGCCACGCCAGCGGACATGAGTCCGGCATAGATCGACTGCAGGTTGGCGATCACAGTCGCAGCCGGCAGACTTGATCCGTAAATGTCATTGACCCCGCCATGCACGAAACAGAGTTTCGGCGCTCCGTACAGCGGGCTCGGCGAGCTGGTGACCGCCGAGGCTGTAGAGCCAAGCGCGCCGAATCCGGCGCCTGGATTTGGCCCATTCCCTGTCAGCCGCGCCAGCATTTGCGTCGTCGTCTCACCGTTGACGCCCGCGTTTTGCACCAGCCGCATGCGCTGGCCGAGCAGCGCATTTGCCGCGGAGAACCAGCGGACGCGCTCATACACGGCCGTCGCAGCCGTCGTCTCGTAGTGGTCCTGCGTGATCGAGTCGCCAAAGATCGACACCGGTACGCCGCTTGCCAGATTCCTAGCCCCTGACACCGGGGATAGGATCGGCGTGCCAGTGGCCGGGCCGTTGATCTTGACGATTTGACCGCCAAGTCCTCGGGCCAAATCTTCGTCCATGTCGCCGGTGGTGCCCGCGGTGATGCTGGCAATCCCGAACGACTGATCCTGCAGGAACGTGACGTTCACTTGTCGCTGAATAGGCATGGTTCCCTCACGCGGGTTTGACGCGCAGACGGCGCGCCTTGTGTTGACGGGTTGAGCCGACATCAAAGGCCGCCGACTTCTTGGCGGACTCGAACATCTGCAGGTGGTAGGCAGCCGTTGACGGATCGCTCCACGGCTTTTTGGGTTGGGCCAGCAGGCGCTGCAGCGCACCGTGTGCGATGTCTTCGCTGTAGGCCTGCCAGGTCACGTCATCAATGCCTGTCGCCGCAGTGCCGGGCAGGGTGACCAGCTCAAGAACCACCGACGTGCTGGCGGCCTGAGCCGGGTCACAGCTGATCGACACGCCATCCCATCGAAGGAATAGATCCAGATCACTGGCCCAGTGAGGCCGCGGCGCATTGGACGCGAGCACAGACACCTCTTCAGTGCCTATGGTTGCGCTCAGGATGTCGGCCACCAGCAGCGCAGAGGTTGGCAGAACCACCGCCGCGCCGGCGCCAACCGAAACGGTGCGCGTCTCGGTTTGAGCCTGGGTGGTCTCCAGGAAGTCGCGGGCGGCATGTCGCAGCGCCCGCTCTGCGGCTTCGTCGGGGCAGCCTGGTACATCAGGCAGCACCTCGGCCAACATGTCCGACCACAGAGCCATATCAGCCCGCCGCCATCACGCCAGCCTGCTCAATGTAGGGCAGGCTGGTCAGCTTCGGGTTCACCGCACCAACGGCGGTGGCCTTGGCGTTGATCGATGACGTGAACTGCTGGGTATGAGTGGCGGCGCGCGCAGCATTCCCCTCGTTCTTCGATGCCTTCATGTAGGCGAGGGCCAGCACGTAGTTGCGCAGATCATCGACAAACTGGTCATCGACACCGATCAACACGGTGCTTGATCCACTGGCTAGGTATACCTCGGACCCCGGAACACCTCCATCAGCAACCACTGCCGGCATGGCCATCCACTTCACCTCAGCCCATACAGCGGGTGTTGCGGGCACTCCTGGCGAGACGTAGAACGTCTTCGGCACGCTGCCATCGGCCATGAATGTCGCAGGCTGGGCAGCCGTACGGGTGTGCCAGTCTGGATCGTTGGTGTCTTTGGTGTGCTGGTCGATGCGGCGGATGACACGGCCAGGTGTCAGGCCGTCAGATCCCATGAACCGCACCACATCGATCAGGCTGATGCCCTGGGTATCAACGGCTGTGCTGCCATCGCTGGGCTTGATGTTTGCGGCCAGCACCTGCGTCAGGTCTTGGCGCGTGCCCTGTGAAAGCTTGATGGCATCCACGCGACTGCCGGCGTGAGGCAGGTAGGTGGCAATCGCCATCTGGCCCAGATTGATGTAGCGCACCAGCTCGACTTCAGTCCAGCGCTGGTAGGGCGGCGAGATGTCCTGCAGGGTGTTCAGCACACCGTCCATGAACTTGCGAACTAAAGTCGTCTTGGCCATGCTTACTCCTTCGGCAGTTCGCCGGCGGCCTGCGCGAGTTCTGCGCGGCGTTGTTCGATGAGTTCGATCAGCCGGGCCTTCCCGGTGCGGCCGTCGATCTCGGTGACGCCCAGGCTGTTCAGCGTGGCGATCAGGGCGGCTTTGTCATTGGCCTTGTCCAAGCCGTCGTGCTTTTCATGGCCATGCTCATCGGCAGGCGGCTTGTCGGCAGTGGCGGTGGTCTCCGTCGCACCATCAGCGCGGTGGACAACCAGCTTGGCCTCGGCTGCGGCTGCGCGCCAAACACCAGAGTGCTTCAGCAGCGCAGGACAAGCGGCCTCGGGCACGTCTTGCACATCACCAGGACCACCCCAGACGATGCCAGTGGCGGCCACGTTGTCTTCTTTGCGGGGCTTGAGCCCGATGTATTCGATGCGCATTGCGCCCTCCAACGGAAAAGGCCCGCCGAAGCGGGCCCTTGGTTGCGGTTCAGCCGATTACTTCGGGCCGGGAGTGTTGGCCTCGACGATGGCGATCACCTCGCCAGCGGCGAAGGTCGCCGCAGCCGTGCCCACGGTCAGGCTCAGGATCACGTCCTCTTCGAACTTGATCGGCTTGAACGCGCAAAGCAGGCGGCCGCCGGTGCGCAGCGTGGTCTGGCCAGTCGCGGCGAAGTACGTCGCGTTGGGGGACAGGCTCGAATCGGACTTGAACGGCCGGTAGCCCACCGAGAAGGCGAACGTGGGCGTGCCGTTGGTGTCCAGGTCGTCGCCTTGAATTGAGACGCCATACACCTCGGCCCCGGCGGGGATGAGGAAGTCCAGCGTGTCGCCAGCAGTCGGGTTGGCGGTGAGTGATACCTTGTCGATGTAGGCCGCAGCGCAGCCGTCGACGGGCATGAATTTAGGGGCGTTGAAGCCCACAGCCTTGATGGAAGCCATCATGGTTCCTTTCAGAGTTCAGTTGAAGGTTGAGGTGGGCCGAAGCCCGCGCTCAGGTCAGCCCACCAGATCAGGACGAGACCTTCTTGACGATGCTGTCGATCACCATCACGCCGATGTCGGTCGGCTCGGTGTTGCCTGCGCCATCAGGCAGGGCAAAGCGCACCTTCTGCTCGGAGCAGATCAGCTCGCCGGCCATCTCGTGGTTCCGGCCGAAGTTGGTCTGGTTCTCCAGCATCGAGTACGGCACGCCGCTGGCGGTGTTCGAGCCCGCGCACATGGCCAGGGCCTGGGCGCCCAGGAACAGCGAGCGCGACACCTGGTGGGTGTTGGCGAACGATGCGATGGCCTGAGCCGACTCGGTGCCGGTGTAGCGATTGGCTGCGGTCACGATGTTGGTCGAGGCACCAGGGCTGAAGCGCACAGCGAAGTCGCCCATCTTGCGCACCAGGATGTCGTTCCACAGGAACGCACCAGGCGAGAAAAGCGGGTGATCCTGCACCTTGCCGTAGCGGGCGCGATCCATGGCGTTTGACTGCCAGGTGCGGATGTTGTTGCCGGCCGTGGTGTCGGTCAGCACGTTGTTCCACACCAGGTTGTCCAGCATCAGCACGCCACGGATCGGCGAGTCGCCGGCGGCCATGTCACCCGGGATGCGGATGGGCTGCATGCGAATCGTCGCTTCCGAGACCAGCGAGGCCAGTTGGTCGATGTGCGACAGCTTCATCGCATCAGTGGTATCGATGCTGCCCAACTGCAGGCCGCCCTGGATCAGGTCCGTGCCATCCACCACGTAGTGGCGGTTGTAGCTCGGTGCCTTCAGGCCGTTCACCATGAACTCGGCGAACTCGGGGTCGGTGGCCAGGGGCAGGATCCAATCCACGCTGTCCTGCTCACCGCGGGCGCCAGCCAGATGCACCAGGGCTCGCTGCCACAGGAAGTTGGGGATGCCACCCTTCAGCTGGGCCAGCGCGATGCGGCGCAGATCATGCTGGAAGCGCTTCTGGGTCATCTTCCCGCCAGCGCTGACCGGCAGGGTTGCCATGTCGATGCGCTGGTCGAAGTAGCTGAAGTCCAGCTTGGCGCCCTTGCCTTCGGCGTTCTGGTCGCCCATCACAGGGCGCAGCTTGACGATCTGCGCGCAGTCGACGCGCACCGTGTCGCCGGCCGACTGAGCCAGGTCATTGACCCGCACGATCGGCATGTCCGTGGTGGACTGGCGACGGATCAGGCGATCAGCGTCGGAGATGGTCGGCGCGGGGCCGGCCAGTGCGTTGACGGGAGTCGGCTGCTTGCCGACCATGGAGAAGAGAGCTTCGCTCCACTTCTTGGGGGAAAGGCCGCTGCCGGCCGGTACGGTCGTGGTGCTCATTGGTCACTCCAGAATGGTATTACCCGCCACGCATCAGGTCGGCCTCGATTTCCTCATCGGACATCTTGGCGTATCGACCCAACATCGAGGCGGGATCAGTTGATGGTGTTGCGCCGCTCAGCGACGACAGGGTTTCAGGCGCAGGCTTGGGGGCCCGCTCCAGAAGTTCCTTGGCGCTCGGTTGAGCGGGCTTGGTGGTGTCTTGCGCGGCCGGGGCCGCTTGTTCGGAGAGCTCAGCTTCGACTCGACGAACCGCCTCATGGAATCGCTCGCTATCAGGCTTGTCTTTCCATTGCGGGTGGGTCTGCAGCAGCAGGTCAGCGGCCACGGCCATCTCGAACCGCGTTTGGTCCGGGTCGTGTTGCCATGCCAGCAGCTTCGGAACCTCGTCGATCAGGTCTTGGACTTCTGCCGGGAACTCGGGGGGCGCGAACTCTGGATCGGCGTTCTTCGGCGCTGGCGCCTGCTCGCGCAGCTTGCGTTCAGCATCTTCGCGGGCTGCTCGCTCGCGCCTGATGGCCTCGGCCGCTGCTGGGAACTCCTCGGCGATTTCATCGATGTCAATGTCATCGTTGGCGGCGCCAGTCTTCCCGTTCTTGCCCTTCAGTTCCTCCAGCTCCAGACGCAACTTCTCGGCTTCGCTCTTGGCCTGTTCAGCCGCATCACGCGCTCGGCGTTCAGCCCGGCGGGAAGCCCGCAGGGCCTGCGACACATTGCCCTTCGGCTCGTCCGTGGTGGTCGAGTCGGTGGCCGTCGCAGTGGTGTCGGTGGTGGTGGCGGTCTGCTCCTGGGTGTCGGCCGTGTTCGTCTGCTCGCTCGTCGTGGCGGTTTCGCCATCGTCGGCCTGCTGATTCACATCGATGCCGTGCTCGGCCAGGATGGCCAGGTCGTCAGCGTTGAAGTCGTCACTCGATCCAAGTGGCATTGCTCTCTCCGTGCTCGTGCGTGAGCGAACGCGCATGAAAAAAGCCGCCTCAGTTGCCTGGGCGGCTTGCTTCGTTGCGACGCGCTGGTGGTACGCGGCTCCCTTCTTGCGCGAGGGTCTGGGAGCCGGCTTGCCCCTGTGTACGCAACACCGGGCGGGGCGCTCCGGTGTCGGCTAAAACTGGTCTGGGTGTAATCCGATTACACCCGTCGCTGTTCAAGTGGCAACGTTGCCACTTGAAAACGGCAGGAGGTCAGGCGGCCATCGCCTCCTGCATCGCATCGTTGATGGCCTGCTCTTCCGGGTCGATCTGCGGAGCCGTGTCCATCGCCATGCGGTGGCCGGTCTCCATCGGGGCCAGGGCGTTGCGCACGCGAATCTCGTCGGCCCGCGTTTCTGCCAGCTCGGCCTGGGCCTGCTTGTGGCGGATGTCGGCCTGCACCTGATCCTTCTGGATCTGCGCCTGCTCGGCCTGCTGCTTCGCGGCGGCCTGCTGTTGCTGCTGCTGGGCGTTCTTGTCCCCGGCAGTCGGGATGCCAGACATGCGGCGCAGATCGTCGGCGATGCGCTGGCGGTCCGGGTGGTTGCTCGTCTCGATGTAGATCGGGGTGAGCAACGCGGCGGCCTGCGGGCTCGCGCCACCCACGGCCATGATGATGTCCTTGAGCTGCTGCTGCTGCTGCATGCGGTAGGCCGGCGACGTTGGCACCTCAGAGATACCGCAGCGGATCGGGGCGTCGGCCACCATGTTCATCGGGCGACCCTGTTCGTCCTGGGTGTTGAGCATGATCACGCGCTTGCCCGATCCGGTGCCAACCGTCACCTCTGTGTTCGGCTCGGTCATGTCATCAACAATCAGGTCCAGCAGCGATTCGTACACGATCTGCTCGGCAAAGCTCATGTTGTCGTTGAGCTCGCCCATGGCCACCTCGCCCTGCTCCACCAGGCTGGCGATGGCGTTGCCGGCCGTGACGCCGGCGGGAGCGTTGCCCAGCTGGGTGCTGTAGACGCCGGGCACGTCCTGGATCAGCTGCTTGTCGTCCATCATCGACTGCCACTGCTCCTTCTGCAGTGCCAGGTCGTTGCGGAACTCCAGGCCCTTGGCGTTGCGCCGGTTGGCATTGAGCACAGCCACCATGTCAGGCCGCATCATCGTCGCTGCGATGTCGTCGATGGTGTTGAACTTGTTGTCCAGCGCATCGTTGTCGACCAGCAGCTGCTGGGCCTTGAGCATCCAGTCGATGCGCTGGCGGCGATCGTTGTAGCCGTCCTGCGGGGCCAGCATGCCCTCGATCAGGCCGTAGGGTGTGCCGTCCTCATCGTCGCGGAATGCCACGAACGGGATGTAGGGGAAGCGTTTGCGCTTGGTCCCCTCGTCGATCAGCCGGTAGGGGCCGGCGAAGATCGCCCGACGCACCTGGGTCGTGACGCGGCGCTCGAACTTGACCACGCCGCGCTGGATCGCCTCCATGTGCAGCGGGTTGTTCTCGTCGACAGCACGCCAGCGCTTGCCCACACGCATGAAGACGCCCTCAGCCGGAACGCGATACCAGACCTCGTAGAGCTTGATCCGGCCTCGGCCGCCGTCGATCCACTCGCTGCGCGCCACGCTGAACGTGCGGTCGTTCTCGTAGGCGCCGTTGAGGATCGGGCTGGCCTGGTAGCTCTCGTCCAGCCAGTCGTCATCGATCGGCCCGGTCCAGTTGCCGATCATGCGCTGCAGCACGTCCTTGTGCTCCGGCATCTCGGCCATGAGCTCGTCGGCATCGTGCCACTGGCGGCGCACCAGCCAGCGCGCGTGCAAGCTGATGTCCAGGTGCTTGCAGCGCCAGTCCCACCAGATCTCGTTGCGGTGCACATCCTGCACGCGATACGGGTAGTGCAGCGGGTCGCGGTTGCGGGAGACCTCAACCCAGCCGATACCAGCCTTGACGCCTGAGCCGTAACCGTTGCTCACTGCCATGTGAGCCTTGGTCTCCCGGATGGCCTCCTTGAACCGCACCGAGACAGCCTCGGCCACGTCTTGGAACTCGTCCTCGTCGGCCTCCACGCGCTGATCGCGCCGGTTCTTGGCCTGCGTTCCGAGCACGCCATTGATCACCCGGGCCACCAGGTTGATCGGCTTGGTGCTGATGCTCTGCTCTTCTCGGTCTTGCACCTGCTTTGCAGAGAGCTGCTTGCCGTCGTAGTAGCCCACGGCCTTGTCAGAGCGGGGCCGCCACACCGGCTGGTCCTCGCAGTCGCGGATCAGGCGCTCCAGGTCAGTGATGCTGTACCCATCACGCGCCATGTCGCGGCCTGGCTTCGGTGCGATCCGATCCGGTTTGATGGGTTTCAGCTTCATCGTTCTTGTCCTCTATCGGCCCAGGCCGCGGCGGCGGCGGAATGCGGTTGCATCCTCACGCGCGTTGACGGATTCAGGGACTCCATCAGCGAAGGTCATGGCTACCGAATCGGATTTGTCAGGGGATCGCCCGATGGCCTCCTTGACTTCATCCTTGCTTCGTACCTGGATGCCTGCGTAGGGGCCCATCTGCACTACCTTGTAGCGATGGGCCAACAGCTCCTGACGCAGCTCCTTGTCGGGCGGCAGTGCAATCGGGTCTTCGCCATCCGGGTCCATCGCCTCACGCAAGCGCCAGTACATCTCGGCGCGCACGTTCCTGAACCGCAGTTCGCCGGTCTTGTCGGTAGACTTGGTGCCCTCGCTACCAACCACCGCGTGGACGTTGAGGTTCAGGCCGCGGCAGTGATCAAGGGCCGTGGTCCCGACGCCGATGGAATCCACGCAGACCATCGCTCCATCGCGCACCACGCCGACGATGAACGCCGCAGCCTTTGGGCCATCCGTTGTGATCTTCCCTGGCGCCGACACGAACTCACCGAACCATCTGGTGTGCCGCGGCGCCAGAGTGCTCTTGTCCTGCCCGCCGATCGCAACGTCGAACCCCACGCGGGTCATCGGGCCGCGCTCGGCTGGCTCAAGCGGCCTCCACCGAGCCTGTGCTGCGTCGACCCACGATGTCGGTATCAGCTGCCACGGCGCATCACCCAGGCCGGCCAGGAAGTTGCCCTCGGCCATCTGTGACCGTAGGGGCTCAGGCAGCGCCATCAGCGTGTCGCGGTAGCCTGTGCTGCTCAGGAACACGTTGTCGTCGACCGTCGATCGGATGAACGTGCGGCTCTTCGGGTTAACCCAGCGGCCCTTTACCTTCACTGGCCGGCTGTCGGGGACTTCCTGGTCTTCGCCGTGCTCGTTCGTGATGAACCAGCGCAGCTCGCCAGGCTTTGCTGGGTTGGCGTGCTGCGGGTCTAGCCACGGCGCCCAGTACCGAATCACCCACTCGCCATCACTGTCGGTCGGAGGATTGCCGGCGCAGATCACGCGCTGGCGCACCTTCGGGTTGTCGGTGCGCATCCAGCCGATCAGGCTGCGGAACTGCGTCTCTGTGAAGTGCGGGATCTCGTCGAACAGCTTCGCATCGTGCGGGCGGCCCTGGTACTTCATCCAGTCGCCCGGCTCTTTGCAAGAGCCCAGCTCCAGCGTCCGCCCACCTTCGGGAAGGCGCCACATGCCGGTCTGGCTGTTGTAGCCGGCGCGCGTACCGATGATCGTGGCCATGCGCTCTTCGATGCCGGTCAGCTGCACAGCCTGGCGGCGAAAGAGGATGCTGCGCTCCTGCTGGGTCAGAGCAACGCCAAGAAGAAGGTCTGTTTTCCCGCCGCCGGCCTGGCCGCCGTAGTAGAGGATGTCCGCCTTGGACAGCAGCGCCTCAGTCTGAGGCCCAGGCTGTGGGCACCAGATCGGAGTGCTCACGCGCAGCAGCTTTTCGACCTCGGCGCGCTCTTCCTCGGTCATGTGCGGCAGAAGCTCCAGCAGCTCCTGCGTGTTGATCGTCATTCCGTCTGCGCCTCAGCGGGAACCCGGGCGCGGACTGAGTTGAGGATGAAGGCCATGCGGTTGGCTGCCTCGGCGTCGCCCATTGGCTTGTCGGCCAGATTCGCGCCACCATCCTTTGCGTCCAGCTTGTTGATCGCGCGCTCGATCGGCGTCGCCTTGACCAGTGAGTCGACCAGCTTCGCAAGGTTGGCAACTCGACCCGTGAAACTGCACACGCGCTCGAACGCTTGGCGCATCGCAATGGCCTGCTGAGGCGTTCCAGCCTCTTCGGTCACGATCTCGGCCAGACGCTCCAGGCTCTCACTGTTCTCGCGCTGCCAGCGCAGTTCAGCTAGCAATGCAGTTGCCTCAGTCCACAGATCCTCGAACCCGTTCTGCTGTCGGATCTCGATCCTGGACAGCCGATCAGCGATGGCGTCGACTGCCGCTTGGCTCTTCGGGAGTTCTTTGGCGACTTTGCTGGCGACCAGCTTGGCGACTTCCGTTTGGGCACCCTTGGCGACTTGCGCGGAGAGCACCTTGGCTTCTGTGGCTGCGCGGATAGCGCCGTCGAGGTTTTTGCTCCAGCCCTCTGTGCGCGCGTGCTTCTGCACGGCCGAATGATGGACTCCGTACCTGGAGCCCAGCTCGCGGTCAGTGAAGTGGCCAGTGCGGTAGTCCCGCTCGACAGCCTCCCAGTCGACTTGTTTCCGCGCGCCCGCCATCTCAGCCCCCGTTGCGGCGCTTGGCCTCGACCAGCACGGCCTGGCGCTGGGCGCGGACGATGGGGGCCATGCGTAGGATCCAGGCGAATGCGCTCTCGCCTTCGGGCTTTGTGGGGAGCTGCGGCATCTTGACCAGGCGGGGATCGGTCACTGGCACAACTCCGTGGCGCCGGCAGCACAGCCACACTTGCGCAGCTGCTGGGCCACCTGGGCGAGCTTGAGGACGATGGATCCCATGTCAGCGGGCTCCTGAAGCGGGGTCGGCCGTGTGCATGTCGCCAGCACCAGCGGACTCGTCCCGGCCGGTGATGGCGGCATTGAGGTCGCGCAGGCCTGCAGCAGGCAGCACGCAGTCACGGTACACAGGCACTTCGCGGACTTGTTGCTCCAGGCGCTGGGTGATCGTGACATTGCGGGTCTCCTGTGCGGCTAGGGCCTGGGCAACCGTCTGCAGTGCAGCTTCGCGGGCCTCGCGGGCGGTCTCTGCGTCGTGGGCTTGATCGGCGATGACGGAATCCTTGCCGGCGCCGTACATCCACCAGGCGGTGGCGCCGTGGCTTGCGGCGAGCAGGGCGACAGCGGCCAGGGCGGCGTAAGGGCTCAAGAGAACGCCTCCAGGGCTTCGCGGAACAACTCACGGCGCTCGGTGGCGCCGGCCATGGCATTGCCGTTGATCACGCGCGTGATGGCGTCGATCTGGCTGGTGTCGGCGAGCTGGTTGCAGCCGTGCGAGGCCCAGAACCATGCCGCCGTGAGGCATGCATCCTCGGGCGTAGCCACCAGCTCGGGGCGAGCCTCGTAGTCGCGTGCGGGGCTTTGGGTGGCGGCCCGGTAGTTCGCGCGGCCCGTGAGCTGGATCAGGCCACGGCCGCGGTATGCGAAACCGTCACCACTGGCTTCGTCTCCGTTGCCGTTGCGGCCAGCGTAGACATGATTGGCCAGCGCCTTCGGGTTTTTGCAGAGCTTGGCTGCTTCGGCCAGGCTGGGCACACGGCTCGGCCACATCTGGCGGATGCGCTCGGGCGTGCGGTAGTAGAGGGATTCCTCCAACCGAGTAAAAGCCGTCGACTCGTGAGAGCACTGGGCCACGAAAGCCGCCTGCCGCACCGGGCTGGTGATGCCAAATTTCTGGCATGCCACCGACAAAGGCGCGACAAAGGTGCGCGCTTGCGTGGGGGCGATGCCGGCGGCAATCAGGCGGGCGACATCCATGTCACACCTTTTGCTTCTTCAAGCGCACGATCATCACCACGATGAAGCCGAACAAGCCCAGCGAGGCGATCGGATCGGTGATGCCGATCGATTCACCAGCTGCGGCGATGATGGCTTTCTGCTGCGGTTCCGGCAGCAGAAGCCATGCGGCCATGGCAGCGGCGCCAAGCGCCGAGGCTTGCATCGAGAGCCACTTGTACGCGTTCTTCACGTCGTCGACGAATTGCATGGTGCGGTCCTTCAGTGTTTCGAATCGAGCGGCGCCGGGCCGGTGTTGCCGCCCAGGCTGCTCAGGTATTTGCGCTCCATCACGACGATGAGGCGAGGCCCAGCCCAGGCGCCGAGACTGGTGCCGATGGCTTGCATGAGATCCGGCGTGCCGGCGTACTCGGCAGCGGCCCAAGCGAGCATCCCGCCCAGCACGGCCAGGCTCGGGTCCAGCACCAGGTCGATCAGCCGGAACTCACGGCCACGACGGACCAGGTAGCCCATTCGGATGGCGCCGATCAGCGCAGAGGCACCGATCGTTGCAAACACCTCGTGCCAGTCCACGCTGGCCCAGCTGCCTGATGTTGATGGCTCGGCCATGCGTGCTCCAGAAACGGCGAAGCCCGCCGGGATAGCTCCGGGCGGGCTTGGGTGTTGGTTGCGGCCCCACGAATCGAACGTGGCGTCTCTGGCTTATGAGGCCAGCGGATTGCCGACTTCCTCGGCCGCAGTTGTTGGTGCCCCCACCATGGATTCGAACCCGGGGCCGATCCCTTACAGGGGGATTGCTCTACCGCTGAGCTATGAGGGCATGCGGCAGCTCTACATGTCAGGGCTGCCGCTGTTGTTTGGCCCGGTTTCCCGGCACCTTGCCCGGATCACCCGGGCTCTGTGGCTGGCAGGGAACATAGCACCAGCATGCGGATAAATGTTCGGCACCACTTATGGCTCAGCTTCCACTGTCGTTCTCCCGAGTGCTCTGGATCTGGGGGTTCAAAACCGAGGCCCGCATGCGCTGGCGACGGATGGCGGCATAGAGGTCGCTGCGCGCCTTGATCGCCTCATCTTGGAACATGACAAGCTCCGGCATGCTGGGCCTATCAAGGGCCGCGTGATGCAGGCAATAGTCGATGCTGTCAGGCGTCTTGCCGCTGACCCATCCGACCTGCCTGGCATGAGCGTCGCAGATCGGCGCATCACAAGTCCAAACATCGCCACCCAGGCCAGTCAGCAGGGCGTCAACGCCGCCGGCCCGGGTGCGCATGCAGCCTGTGGCCTCGTAGCCGATCACGGCGTCACACAGGCGCGTGGACGGCTCGCCGCACCACATGCATGGGTCTGCAACAGTGGTGTCGCCCATCACGCGCCTCCATCGGTACTTGGATCTCGGGCATCTGATTCCGGCGCGTCGCCAGCATGCGACAGGTTGGCATACACGTTGTCCCAGAACATGCGGTCATCGACGCGCAGCATGTAGCCCTCGTTCATCGTGTCGCCGCCCTGGCTCACGATGTGAGCCGCACAGGTCCACGCCTTCGCGGTGTCTACGTCATCAGGCGTGCAGCGCTCGATCTTCTCCAGCGCCAGTAGGTGCGGGCACTCGCGGGCCTTCACGCCAAGGCAGCACGATAGGTGGTTGTCCTTCACCGGCACCGGGTCCTGCATGCTGCACTGCTTGTGCTGCTGCGGCAGTGCGCCATCGCGCTCCTGCTTGAACAGCATCACCATGCGCGGCACCTCATCGGCCATCTGCTTGGCGTCGTACATGAAGCGTGCTTCGCTCCATTCCTTGCCGGCCTTGCGTTGAGTTTCTTGGTCCCGGTTCACGGACACATGCCATTCGTGTTCAAGCGGGTACTTCAGGCGGTTCATGTCTTTCTCCCGGTACTTGGGTCTTGCACATCGGACTTGGCGTCCTGCACCGACTTCAGTGCCGCTTCCTTGCTCCGGTAGATGGCCCATTCGTCATGGTCCTCTTCCATGACCCCGCGGTAGCCTGGTTCGCACTGACTGATGTCCGAGCAGCACGGGGCCAATTCATCAGCCAGGCACCCGCAGTCGGCGCATTGTGAGACGAGACCGTCATAGCCGTTCGCTACAAGATAGGCCCGTGTGATTTCGATAATGGTCATGATGGTGTCCCCGTGGATTGGTGGTTGGATTCGGTGCGCACCGCCGTCACCGCCGCGGCTATCTGCCGGACCAGCGCTCCCAGCTCCAGCGCCTCATAGAGGCATTCCGAGTCGATCGTCTCCAGCACGTCTCCGGCCTGGTGCAGCAGGTCGGCCAGCACCTTGCGTTCACCGCGCAGCCGATCGATCTCGCCCACCAATAGATTGCGCTCGTGGCTATCGCAGCCTGGCCAGTCACGATACGCTGGGTTGATGCGGCTGCGGATTTCGGCGAGCTGGGCGTCACTCAGCATGGCCGCCTCCCGTCTGCGTGGCTGGTCGCTCCTGGCCTGGAGTCCATTCGATAGGGTGCCCACCTTCCGCCTCCACTTCGGCAAGCATGGCTGCGCGGCACTCCGGGTGCCATCGGTGGGCCTGGAATTCACCATCGGACACGCTGCGCTCGTCGATATGCCGCTCTCCTATCTCGATTCGCTGCCAGCACCAGATGCAGCGGTGGCGCTTGCGCGCGGTGCGTTCGGCCTCGCTCAGCAGGGTGTAGCTCATGGCTTGTCCCATCCTGTACTCGTCACCTGGGGCTTGGGTGGAAGCGGGCGCCAGTCAGCATCTCCTGGCTGGCCGAAGCTCAGGCCTGGCGTGTACGTCAGCTCCTGCCGGTACGGGTAGGGTGTGCGGTCGTAGATCACCCCGTTCTGCACCTTCAGGTGAGTGATCGGCTTGCACGTCTCGCCGAACTCGCGCTTGCCAACCGGCCGCACCATCATTTGCGATCCGTCATCGTGCGTGCCGTCGTACTCGATGTTGTCTCCCTTGTAGAGGAAGAAATAGCGGCCGTTGACGTGCACGCCTAGCTCGCCAAGACTGTTCACAACCCACTCTGGTTCTGAAGCCTTCATGCCCGGGGTGCGCAGTGCGCGGTCTTCTGCGATCACGGCGCGGCAAAGCGCGAGGATGTAGCCGCCAGTCTGCGCCCCTTCCATCACCTGGCGATCAACAGCATAGATCTGCTCATCCGTCAGCTCGGCCTGCTGCGGCGCCTGCCCGCCGTCCCATGCCTGGGCGGCCAGATCAATCAACTCGCGGTCATCGTCGCCGCGCAGCAATCGGTCATGCAGTGCTGCGCAGATGCTCTTGAGCCGATCGACCTCTGCCATCAGCGCCAATTCGCGCTCGCTGCCAGCGCCCAGCAGTCGGGCCTGCTCTATGCACTCGGGGCACTCTGCCTGCTGCGGCGCCTGCGGGGCGCGCACGGCTGCCTCGGCTCCCCCCCGGGTGGCGAACGGGCCCATTTCAAACGTGTAGTCCCCGCCGTGGTAGTGCGAATAGACGCACCAGCCCCCGCGCTCGACGCTGTGGCCGATGATCGTTTCTTGCCGATCCTCGGCCACGGGGGATGCGAGAGACGCCTCCATCGTCGCAATGTCGGCCACGATAGACCATCGCTCCAGCGCTGTGGCCGGGTGGTTGGCAAACTGCTGGTCATGCGTGGCCAGCGCCTCGCGGGCGTATTCCAGGCCGAGGCGTACCGCGGCGTCCAGCGAGACAGGCTCCGCGCCAACCGGCACGGCCTGAGCCTGCTCAACCTGTAAGCCCGGCTTACCAGTTGCCGGGGCCGGTGCGGTGGCTGTCAGCCGCTCCACAGTAGCCCACGCCTCATCCTCTCGCTGCCGCAAATTGCCGATGACGTGCGCGGCGATGTTGGGCCACTCGCGCCGGCTGTTCTGGTGCCAGTCTTTGAAATCGGACGGCATCACGGCGGTGAGGGCGGCTTCCCACTGCTCGACCGTGGCGTGATCGGCCGGGGCCGGTGCGGGGGTGGCGGCATCCCACTGCTTGCGCAGCCGGTCGAACAGTGCCGCATCGTCATAGGTCAGCGTGTGCCCGGCCTTCTGTGCGAGGTTGAACATCACGTTCGCCATCTGAGCGCCGATGTTCTCGCGTGCAGGCGCAGAGGGTTGGATTTGGTCGGTCATGGATCAGTCCTTACTTGAGCAGTGCGACAAGCAGCGCGGGCAGCGTCATCACGAACCACACAATGAACGCCAGGGTTACCGCGTCCCATCCGTCCTCACTATCGGCCATCTTGAACGCCAGCATGACGCAGCCAATCGTCGTGGTCAGTGGAATCACCATCCATGCGGCCAATTCGACTTGGATGATCATGCTTGCTCCTTCGGTGCGGGCGGGTTGGGTAGCCAAAGGGTGACACCATCGACGTAGCTGTGGTCCCAGGCGCTGTGCACGCCGCCGTCATATTCGCAGTCCATGTCATCCGAATTCAAGATCAGGGCGCTGAACCAGCCGAGAGAACTTGGGCCGGGCTTGTACGCCAGGAATGGCGTGCCGTCAGTCGGGGCTGTGGCGATGGGTTGCGGATTTCGATCTGCCACGGATGGGGATGCGATTCGACCCAGCGGCACCCAGGCTCCGGAGCGCTTGCGCACGTCCTCAATGCTCGTGTTGAGCAGCAGATCGCCGGTGAACTCGCCATCCGGATGGACGCGGCCCCACGCCCACGGCTCGGGCTGCTGCGCCGGGGCGGCATCGCTAACACGCGGGTCGAGCGCGATCTGCACATTCGCGTCGATCACTGCCCGCACGATCTCTGCCGGTGTCGCAGTAACCGGCATGTCGCTGCCTGTGGCGGTCAATGCGTCGAGCACCGCTGCGCGCCAGGTGTCGGGCTGCGCCGGGGCGGCGAGGGCGGTCAAGGCGGCGTCAATATCGTCGGCGATGTCAGCGCCTGCTGGGTAAGCTGCCATGGTCGCCGTGTCGATGAACTCTCGGCACCGGGTCAGCAGACTGGCAATGTCGGTGTGGGTCATGATTTCGATCTGTAAA
>Ga0209066_10000616_pt1 | contig 51163 bp, 53 predicted proteins | sample All_14_2_FD_187198 | JGI IMG/M metagenome (GOLD analysis project Ga0209066, IMG submission 187198) | Freshwater microbial communities in response to fracking from Pennsylvania, USA - Allegheny Zone_MetaG_DW_15 (SPAdes) (version 2) ... | reverse complement strand
CCATGATCATCTATCCCGCCATCGACCTGAAGGACGGCGCCTGTGTGCGCCTGGAAAAAGGGCTGATGGACAAGGCCACCACCTTCAATGCCGACCCGGCCGATCAGGCGGGCCAGTTCCTGGCCGCCGGTGCGCAATGGCTGCATGTGGTCGATCTGAACGGCGCCTTTGCAGGCCGCGCGGTCAATGGCGATGCCGTGCGGGCCATATTAGCTGCGGCCGGGGATACACCGCTACAGCTCGGCGGCGGTATCCGCGAGATGGCGCATGTCGAACGCTGGCTGGCGGCGGGCGTGTCTCGTGTGGTGCTGGGTACGGTCGCGGTGAAGAATCCCGATCTGGTGCGGGACGCCTGCAAGGCCTTCCCCGGACGCATCGCCGTCGGCGTCGATGCCAAGGGCGGTAAGGTCGCGGTCGAAGGCTGGGCGGAGACGACGGAGCTTAGCTCCGCCGATCTCGTCGCCCGGTTTGAGGATGCGGGCGTGGCCGCCGTAATCTATACTGATATCGACCGCGACGGCCTTCTGATGGGGGTCAATGTCGCGTCCACCAAGGCGTTGGCGGATGGCACCTCCATCCCCGTCATCGCTTCGGGCGGGGTAGCCTCGCTGGACGATATCAAGGCCCTGATCGCGGCGGGCGGCATCGCGGGCGCGATTTCCGGTCGGGCGATCTATGATGGTCGGCTGGATTTGCGTGAAGCCGTCGCCCTGACCCGGGAAGGGGCTGCCTGATGCTGACCACCCGCGTCATCCCCTGCCTGGACGTGAAGGACGGCCGCGTCGTCAAGGGCGTGAATTTTGTAGAATTGCGCGATGCCGGCGATCCGGTCGAGGCCGCCGAGAAATATGACGCGGCCGGCGCCGACGAACTGACCTTCCTCGACATCACCGCCTCCAGCGACAATCGCGACACGATCTATGATGTGGTCAGCCGCACGGCGGAACGCTGCTTCATGCCGGTCACGGTGGGCGGCGGCGTGCGTGTGAACGAGGATATCCGCAAGCTGCTGCTGGCCGGTGCCGACAAAGTGTCGATCAACACCGCCGCGGTGAAGCGCCCGGAATTCGTGCGGGACGCGGCGAACCAATTCGGCGCGCAATGCGTTGTGGTTGCGATAGATGCCAAATCGACCGGCCCCGGCCGGTGGGAAATCTTCACCCATGGCGGGCGCGAACGCACCGGGCTGGACGCCATCGACTGGGCCAGGCGCATGGTGGAATATGGGGCGGGCGAAATCCTGCTCACCTCCATGGATCGGGACGGCACCAAGGCAGGCTTCGATCTGGCCTTGACCCGCGCCATTTCCGATGCCGTCAGCGTGCCCGTGATCGCCTCGGGCGGGGTTGGCACGCTCGACCATCTGGTGGATGGTGTCGTGCAAGGTGGGGCGTCCGCCGTGCTCGCCGCCTCCATCTTCCATTTCGGCACCTTCACCATTGCCGAAGCCAAGGCCCATATGGCGAAGGCCGGCATTGCCGTCCGCCCCGTCAGCCAGAGCGGAGAACCGACATGAGCAATCCCGGCACCGATGCCCGCATCCTGGAAGATCTGTTCCGCCTGATCCAGTCGCGCCAGGGGCAGGATCCGGAAAGCTCCTACACCGCCAAACTCTTCTCCAAAGGCGTGGACAAGATCGCCCAGAAACTGGGCGAGGAGGCGGTGGAGACGGTGATCGAGGGGGTTCGGGGCAATCCCGAAAAACTGGCCGCTGAAAGTGCCGATCTTCTGTATCATCTGCTGGTGCTGTGGGCGGCGCGTGGCGTCGACCCGGCCGAGGTCTGGTCCGTGTTGCAGGCGCGCCAGGGCACATCGGGCATCGAGGAAAAGTCGAAGCGCAAGGTCTGACAGACGAGGGGGAGCCCAAGCCCATGAGCTATGACAGCAATAATGTCTTCGCGAAAATCCTGCGCGGCGAAATCCCGTGCAAGAAGGTGCATGAGGACGATTTCGCGCTCGCCTTCCACGACATCGCCCCGCAGGCGAAAATCCACGTGCTTGTGATCCCGAAGGGGGCCTATGTTTCCTCCGCCGATTTCTTCGGCACCGCCAGCGATGCCGAAATCGCGGGCTTCTGCCGCGCGGTCGCCAAGGTCGCCAAGGATTTGGGCGTGGAGGAGGCGGGCTATCGCATCCTGGCCAATCATGGCGCGGATTCCGGCCAGGAAGTGCCGCATTTCCATATCCATGTCTTTGGCGGGCAGCGGCTGGGCCGATTGATCACCCCGAACTGACCAAGGAAACCTGCCCATGCCGCTTGATCTCGATTCCCCGTCGGCCAATCCCGTCCTGGTCGAGGTCACACGCGGCGGCGTGGTCGAAAGTCGCCATCGCGGCACCGCGGTGGTCGTTGATCTGGAAGGCAGGGTAACGGCACGCTGGGGCGATTATACCCAGCCGGTCTTTCCGCGCTCGGCCATCAAGCCGGTGCAGGCCTTGCTGCTGGTTGAAAGCGGTGCGGCCCAGGCATTCGATCTGGCGGACCGGGAAGTGGCGCTTGCCTGCTCCTCTCACGGGGGGGAGCCCGGCCATGTGCTGCCCATCGCGGCCTGGCTAAGCCGCATCGGGCTGGGGATCGACGCGCTAGAATGCGGTACGCATTGGCCCATGCATGATCTGAGCGCCTATGCCCTGGCGGCCGAAGGCTTGGCCCCCAGCGCCATTCACAACAACTGCTCGGGCAAGCATGCGGGTTTTCTCACCGCCGCCCTGCATCTTGGCTTTCCCATCCGCAGCTATGTGCAGCCCACCCATCCGGTGCAGCAGCGCATTCTTGGCATCATGGAACAAGTCTGCGGGCTGCGGCTGAGCGCCGCCCCGATGGGGATCGACGGCTGTTCCATCCCCACTTTCGCCATTCCGCTGGAAAACCTGGCCTATGCCTTCGCGCGCTTTGGCGTGCCGGATGATCTGCCCCCCGCCCGCGCCATGGCGGCCCGGCGCATCTTCAAATCCATGGTGGAAAACCCGTTCGAAGTGGCCGGAACCGGGCGCTATTGCACCAGGCTGATGCAGGCGCTGGGCGGAAGGGTGATGGCCAAAACCGGGGCGGAAGGCGTCTATTGCGCCAGCCTGCCGGAATATGGGCTGGGCGTCGCGGTCAAGATCGATGATGGCGCGTCCCGCGCGGCGGAAATCCTGATCGCCGCCGTGCTGGACCATATCGGCGCGCTGGACGGGCTGGACGACGCCACGCGGGCCGGGCTCTTGGAAACCCCGCTGGAAAACCGGCGCGGCCTGCGGGTGGGCGAGGTGCGCAGCCCCGCCATCGGTCTGGCCCCGGGCCTGTTCTGAACCATGTCCGATCCGGTTGCCCGGCAGTATGAGGAATTCCCCTATCCGCCCCGCGATCCGGCGGAGGAGAAGAAGCGCCTGATCCTGGGCAGCCCCAGCCATCTGGCGGAAATTGACCATCACCTGTTTTCCGGCGCGCTGAGCAAACGCGGCGCCTTGAAGATCCTGGTGGCGGGCGGCGGCACCGGCGATGCGGCCATCATGCTGGCGCAACAGACCAAGGATGCGGGGATCGAGGCCGATATCCTGTATCTCGACCTCTCCGCCGCCTCGCGAACGATTGCGGAGCAGCGGGCACGCATCCGCGGGCTTTCGCATCTGCGCTTCGCCACCGGTTCCCTGCTGGACCCGCCGGAAGACGGCCCCTTCGACTATATCGATTGCTGCGGGGTGCTGCACCATTTGCCCGATCCGCAGGCCGGCTTCAACCGGCTGGCCGGATTGCTGAAACCCGATGGCGGCATGGGGATCATGGTCTATGCCCCCTTCGGGCGCAGCGGCGTCTATCCTTTACAGGCGGCGATCCGGCGGCTGGCTGGGCCGGATGCGGCACCGCAGGACAAGCTCGCCATCGCGAAATCGCTGCTGAAATCCCTGCCGCCCACCAATCTGTTCGCGCGCAACCCGCTGCTGCGCGATCATCTGGCCGGCGATGCCGCGCTCTATGACCTGCTCTGCCATTCCACCGACCGGCCCTATAGCGTGGCGGAGCTGGCACAGGCCTGCGCGACCGCCGGACTTGCCATCGCGCGCTTCATCGAACCGGCCCGCTACGAGCCGGAACGCTATCTGACCGATCCGGCGTGCAGGGATGCCGCCGTCGGGCTGGACCCTATCGCCCGGGCCGCCCTGGCGGAGGAACTGGCGGGCAATATGCGCGTGCATATGGTCTATGCCGTGAAGGCGGGCCGAGCCTTGCCCGCGCCGCCCGCGCCACGGGACATGGATAATATCCCCGTATTGCGCGATGGGGCGTTGCGCTTGCAGGCTAGGGCAATGCGCCCCGGCGCTTCGATGCGGCTGGCTTTCGACGGGCTGCCCTTCGATCTGGCCATGCCCGATCTGGCCGGGCCGATCCTGGTGGCTATTGATGGCAGGCGCGACCTTGCCGCCATCGCGCGTAGCATGCCGACCGGTGTGGATGCACCGCGCTTCCAGGAAGACTGGCTCCGGCTTTATGCGGCCCTGGAACCTGCCAACAAGCTGCTGCTGAAGAGGGGGTAATGGACGAGGAAAACCCGCAAGGCAATCGTGGCCCCAGCCTGCGCGCCGTGCCGGATGGCGACACGCTGGAGCGTCTGATCTGCCCGGATTGCGGTTTCATCGCCTATGAGAACCCGAAGATCGTGGTGGGATCGGTGGTGACCCATGACGGGCGCTACCTGCTCTGTCGCCGGGCCATCAACCCGCGCAAGGGTTTCTGGACCATCCCGGCGGGCTTCATGGAGCTGAACGAGACGGTGGAGGACGGGGCGCGCCGCGAAGCTTTTGAGGAGGCGGAGGCCCGCATCGCCATCGATGCCCTGCTGGCCGTCTATACCATCGCGCGCATCAGCCAGGTGCAGTTGATCCATCGCGCCACGCTGGCCGAACCCGGCTTTGCCGCCGGGCCGGAAAGCCTGGACGTCGCCCTGTTCGCCTGGGAGGAGATTCCCTGGGCCGAGCTGGCCTTCCCGTCGGTGCATTGGGCGCTCGTCCAGCATCGCGCCGTGGAAGGCCGAACGGGCTTTCCACCCTTCGCCAATCCCCCCGGCAAAACGGGCGAGATGGTGTAGCAAAGGCCTGCGGCCCAGCCAGCCAAGGCTTGCCCGGCCGGGACCGTAGCGCTAAAAGCGCTGCGACCCACCTTCCGGCGTTCCGCCAGAAAAATCATCATTCGGAGGAGTACCCAGCGCATGGCCGCCAATCGCACCCTTCTCATGCTTCCTGGCGACGGTATCGGCCCGGAGGTCGCGCGCGAAGTGCGCCGCGTGATCGATTGGATGGACAAGCGCCGTGCGGTTCGCTTCGACATCCAGGAAGATCTGGTCGGCGGGGCTGCCTATGACAAATACCAGGTCGCCATCCGGGACGAGACGATGGAAATCGCCCAGCAGGTCGATGCCGTGCTGTTCGGCGCCGTCGGCGGCCCGGCCTATGATAATGTGCCGCGCCAGCACCGCCCGGAAGCGGGCCTGCTGCGCCTGCGCAAGGATCTGGACCTGTTCGCCAATCTCAGGCCCGCGCTGACCTTCGATGCGCTGCTCGACGCCTCCACCCTGAAGCCGGAGGTGATCAAGGGCCTGGATATGCTGATCGTGCGCGAGCTGACATCCGGCGTGTATTTCGGCCAGCCGCGCGGCATGCAGATTTATGAGGGCGAGGAGCGCTGCGTCGACACCCAGGCCTATACCAAGGCCGAGATCGTGCGCGTGGCCGAAGTCGCCTTCGATCTGGCCCGCAAGCGCCGTGGCAAGGTGTCGTCGGCCGAGAAGAACAACGTCATGGAAACCGGCGTGTTCTGGAAGAAGACCGTGACGGAGGTGCATCAGCGCTTCGCCGACGTGCAGCTGGAACACATCCTGGCCGATAACTGCGCCATGCAGCTGGTGCGCAATCCGCGTCAGTTCGACGTCATCGTCTGTGACAATCTGTTCGGCGATATCCTGTCGGACGTGGCGGCGATGCTGACCGGGTCGCTGGGAATGCTGCCTTCGGCCAGCCTGGGTGGCGTCGGCCCCGATGGCAAGCGCAAGGCGCTGTACGAGCCGGTGCACGGTTCCGCCCCGGATATCGCGGGCAAAGGCCTGGCCAATCCGCTGGCCATGCTGCTGTCTTTCGCGATGGCGCTGCGCTATTCCTTCGACATGCCAGAAGATGCCGAGCTGATCGAACAGGCCGCCCAGACGGTGCTGAACAGCGGCATCCGCACCGGCGATATCATGGCGCCGGGCTGCACCCAGGTCGGCACGGAAGAGATGGGCAAAGCCCTGATCGCCGAGTTGGACAAGCGCGCGGCGTAAAGATGCTGTCGTCCCGGGTTTAGCCCTTTGGGCAAAGACCCGGGACCTTCCGCCCATTGGATCGCGGCTGATTCAAATACAGCCTCTTGTAGTATTCCGCTAACACCCGCCCTGCCACTGCCCGTCTTATCCTTGGACAAGCCATAAACAAGGGAGGACGCAAAATGGCAAAGATCCTGATGATCACCGGGGATTTCACGGAAGATTACGAAACCATGGTCCCGTTCCAGACGCTGCTGGCCTGCGGGCACAGTGTCGATGCCGTTTGCCCGGGCAAGAAGGCCGGCGATACGGTCAAGACCGCGATCCACGATTTCGAAGGTGACCAGACCTATTCCGAAAAACCCGGCCACAACTTCGCATTGACCGCCGATTTCGACGCGGTGGATGCATCCAGCTATGACGCACTGGTGGTGCCCGGCGGCCGTGCACCGGAATATCTGCGAATGAATGTCGAAGTGCTGGCCAAGGTCCGGCATTTCTTCGATGCAGACAAACCCGTCGCGGCGATCTGCCATGGCGCACAGCTTCTTGCCGCTGCCGGAGTCCTGAAGGGGCGCACCTGTTCCGCCTATCCGGCCTGCGCCTATGAGGTCACGGCGTCCGGCGGCGTCTTCGCCGATATCCCGGTGACAGAGGCGGTAAGCGATGGCAAGCTGGTCACCGCACCGGCTTGGCCCGCCCATCCGGCCTGGCTGAAACAGTTCATGGCGCTGCTCTGACAACGGGGAGGACGGCCCCGCGATGTGCGAACTTTTCATCAAGGCCGATGCCGGGCAATGGCAGAGCCGTACCCATTCCCTGCGCATCGACGGGGTCGCCACCTCGATTCGGATCGAGAATCACTTCTGGGACACGTTGGGAGAGATCGGCGCGCGCGACGGCATGACCGTTCCGCAGTTGATCACCCGGCTTTGGCACGAAGCGATGGATGCCGACCATGATCTCGGCAACTTCACCTCGTTCCTGCGGGTCTGCTGCACCCGCTATCACGCGCTGATCGCAGCGGGGGAAATCTCGCCCGACCTGTCGGTGCCCATCGCCGATCACCCGGCACGGGCGATTCTGGCTCGCGAAACCACCCGGCGCAATCTGCGTGTGAACTGATTCAGGCGCTCAGCGGGGCGCGGCGGCTCGCAGCGCCTCCGCCATCCGGGCGAGCTTGCCCGCCATCTCCTCTGCCGGGACGGCGGCATAGCCCAGCAGCAGACCATGCTCGGCCGGTTCCTGCGCATAGGTGCCCGATAGCGGCAGGGCGGTGATACCCCTCGCCGCGATGGTGGCGGCGGCCTCCACATCGCCCATGCGTGCGCGCAAGTCTGGCATCAGCCGGGATGCCAGATGCATGCCGGACGGGGAGGCTTCCACCCGCACCAGATCGGGCAGAATGCGCTCGGCCGCCTCCACCAGGGCCGCCTGCCGCCCAGCATAGAGCTTGCGCATGCGCCGGATATGGGCGGCGAAATGCCCCTCCTCGATAAAGGCGGTCAGGGCCGGCTGGGCGACGCTGGACGGGTGATCGTCCAGCGCCCGGCGCGCGCGCAGAAAGGAATCCACCAGCGCTTCGGGCACCACCAGATAGCCGACCCGCAGCGAGGGAAACAGAACCTTGGAGAAGGAGCCGACATAGACCACCCGCCCCGCCCTATCCATGCCCTGTAAGGCAGCCAGGGGACGTCCGAGATAGCGATATTCGCTGTCGTAATCATCCTCCACGACCCAGGCATCGGCGCGCTGGGCCCAGTCCAGCAATTGCAGGCGCCGCGCCAGCGACATCGTCACCCCCAGCGGGTATTGATGGCTGGGCGCCACGCAGATCAGCCTTGGGGCGGCGGCCCGCAGGGCTGCCTCGCTCACCACCAGCCCTTCGGAATCCACCGGGGCATGCACCAGTTTCAGCCCCGCCGCCAGCAGCGCCCCGCGCACGCCGGGATAGCCGGGGTCTTCCACCACCGCCTCTTCCCCCTCGTCGGTCAGCACATGGGCGGCCAGACCGATTGCCTGCTGCGCGCCCGCCACCACGATCACCTGATCGGCATCGCAGCGCACTCCACGCGCGGTAGCCAGATAGCCCGCGATGGCACGGCGCAGCGGGGCATAGCCCGCCGGATCGCCATGCATCAACAGGCTGGCCGGCGGATGGCGCCAGGCCTTCGCCATCAGCCGCGACCAGATTTCGAAGGGAAAGGCCGTCATATCCGGCAGGCCGGGCGTAAAGGCGGGGCTGCGCCGCCGATGTCCACCGGTGATCGCCGCCAGCATGGCGCCCCGGCGCGACAGATTGCCCGGCCCTTTGCTGCCTGCGGCCGGGTCGGGCCTGGGCGGTGTCCCCACCCCTTCTTCCGGCAGGTCCGATGCCACGAAGGACCCGGCGCCAACCCGGCCTTCGATATAGCCTTCCGCCAGCAACTGATCGAAGGCAGCGGCCACCGTGTTGCGCGACACGCCAAGTTCCGCCGCCAGCGCCCGACTGGAAGGCAGGCGTGCACCGCGCCCCAGCCGACCCGACAGGATCAGGCCCTGGATTTCCTCATAGATCTGGCGATGCAGCGGCCGCGTCTCATCCCGTTCGATCAGGATCGGCAGCAGGGCGGCATGGTCGACGCGCGGGGACAAGGGCCAAAAATCCGTGATGGTTCCAGATGGCCCCAGGATATGACCGCTTCGCCCCTTGCTGATAGGGCCAATTTCCGCACGGGCGGGCCAGCCAGCGCGGCTTTTCACGAAGACCCTGCTGGTCGCCCTTCTCTACGGGCAGTTTTCCGGCGCTGCGAGCCTGCGGGAGATCGTTGGCGGATCGAAGAGCCATGCGACCCGGCTGTATCACGGGGGTGGCAAGCCGGTTTCGCGCTCGACCTTTGCCGATGCCAAGGCGCTGGGCTGGCGCATCGTCACCCGCTTCAGGTCCAATACGCCCCTGGAGGTGACGGCCGCCCTGCCCGTCCCGGAAAGCCAGGACGATATCCTGTCCGACAGAATAGGACTGCTGACTGCGCATCCTCTGGAATGACCTGGATGCGCCCGCCCGGGAGATCGCAGACCTCTACAATCGCAGATGGTCCATCGAACTTCTTCCGATGGGTCAAGCAGACCCTCAAAATCAGACACTCCCTCGGAACCAGCGAAAACGCCCTGCGGATCCAGATCGCCGCCGCCCTGATCGCCTGCCTGCTCCTGCGCATGGCCAGGCCGATCAAAAGAACATGGAAAGCCCGCTTGCCTTCGCAAGGCTCGTCCACACCAACCTCACGCACAGAAAACAGATCAACCGACTGCGAAGACCCAATCCAGAGCCAACCGACACAATGTCAAACACCCTCTTCCAAGGGACCCGGTTTTAAACCGGACAGCGGTGGATCAAGTCCGACCATGACGCGTCCCCATGTTCAGGCCTGCTCAGAACCCCGCATCAATCACCCGATCACGCGGATTATGGCCGTCGACGAAGGTGCGGATATTGATCAGCACCTTTTCTCCCATGGCCACGCGGCCTTCAATGGTGGCCGAGCCCATATGCGGCAGCAGCACCACATTATCGAGCTTCAGCAGACGCGGATTGATCGCCGGTTCCTTTTCGAAGACGTCGAGTCCGGCTCCTGCAATCCGGCCTTCCGCCAGGGCCTGGGCCAGGGCGGTTTCGTCAATCACCTCGCCGCGCGCCGTGTTCACCACATAGGCATGCGGTTTCATCAGGGCCAGCCTCCGGCTGTTCAGCAAATGATAGGTGGCCGGCGTATGCGGGCAATTGATGGACACGATGTCCATATGCGCGATCATCTGATCCAGCGAAGACCAGAAGGTGGCTTCCAGCCCCTGTTCGATCTCGTCCGGGACGCGTTTGCGGTTATGGTAGTGGATCGACAGGCCGAAACCCTTCGCCCGGCGCGCCACGGCCTGGCCGATGCGGCCCATGCCGACGATACCCAGCCGCTTGCCCCAGATGCGGTGGCCCAGCATGCCGGTGGGCGACCAGCCGGTCCATTCGCCGGCGCGTACCAGCCTTTCGCCTTCCGACAGGCGGCGCGGCACGGCCAGGATCAGCGCCATCGTCATGTCGGCCGTATCCTCGGTCAGCACGTCGGGGGTGTTCGACACCACGATGCCGCGCTTCTTGGCCGCGACCAAATCCACATGATCGATGCCATTGCCGAAATTGGCGATCATCTGCAGTTGAGGCCCGGCCTTCTCTATCAAGGACGCATCAATCCGATCGGTGACGGTCGGCACCAATATGTCGGCGCGCGCCACTGCGGCCTCCAGCGCCTCGCGGCTCATCGCCGTGTCCTCCAGGTTCAACTCGGCGTCGAACAACTCCATCATCCGGGTTTCGATGATGTCGGGCAGTTTGCGGGTGACGATGACCAGCGGCTTCTTCATGGCGCTTCCCCTTGGGCGCTTTCTCTTCCAGGACCCTTATGGTTCCAGCTTGACCGGCTATATACCCCGGCTCGCGGCAAGGCGAAACCCTGCCTCCGGTTCCTCTCGCATCTGCACAGACTTGACCGCAGGCGCGAACGCCCGTTAATTCGTAGGATGATCCGCTCCCTGTTCCTGATCGCCCTGGCGGCATTCCTGCTGGTCGGCCCGATGCGCCCCGGCTGGGCGCAGGCTGCCCAATCTGGCGGCGAAGGCCGGGTTACGGGATTGACCCTGCCAAGGCTGGCGTCGATCCGCGTCGACGAGGTGAATGTGCGCACCGGTCCGGGCCTGCGCTATCCCGTCATCTGGATCTTCCAGCGCCGTCACATGCCGGTAGAAATCGTCGCGGAATATGAGAATTGGCGGCGCATCCGTGACTGGGAGGGCTCGGAAGGCTGGGTGCACCACTCCATGTTGTCAGCCGACCGCAGTGTGCTGGTGCTGTCCGAAACCGCCACCATCCGCAAGGACCGGGCCGATACCGCTGCGGCCGTGGCCCGGCTGGCCCCGGGTATGGTGGCGAGTGCCACCGCCTGCGATGCGGAATGGTGCCGGGTGACGGCAAACGGCTATCGCGGCTGGCTGCGGCGCCAGGGTATCTGGGGTCTGTATCCCGGCGAAACCTTCGAATAGTGCCGGCCGCTGCGGATCAGAGCGCGGCCGCATCATCCATATAGCGCGCCAGTTCCACATCCAGCCTGCTCAGCCCGTCCAGATCATGGGTGGACAGGGTGACGACCACCTTGCCATAGACATTGAACCATTCCGGATGATGGTCCATCTGCTCGGCCTTCAGCGCGACCCGAGCCATGAAGCCGAAAGCCTGTTTGAAATCGGCGAAGCGGAAGGTGCGGCGGATCGCCTCGCGACCCTCCACCGGTTGCCAGCCGGGCAGGGCCTGCATTGCCTGTTTGCGTTCTTCCTCGGTCAGGCGTTGGGGTCGTTTCATGGATGCTCTCCTCTTTCCGTGGCAACGCGCCGGGCAGGGCCTGCGCTGCCCCTTGCATCGGGCCGCGCGCTTGGGCATAGGCTGGTGCCATGACCATGACCGGAACCACGCCCATCCTGGCGCCCAGCCTGGACGACATTGAGGCAATGGCGCGCCAGGCTTTTGCCGAACTGCCAGCCACCTTCCGCGATCTGGTGGAAGGGGTGGTCTTCGTCGTCACGGACTTCCCGGATGAGGATGTGGTGCGCGAGATGGCGTTGGAAAGCCCTTTCGACATTTTGGGCCTGTATTCCGGCCTGCCCTTCGGCCATGACGCGGGCGGGGCGGTGATGCAGGATGTCGACCGTATCTTCCTCTATCGCCGGCCCATCCTGGATTATTGGTGCGAGACCGAAGAGGCGCTGGAGGATATCGTGCGCCATGTGCTGGTGCATGAGATCGGCCATCATGTCGGCCTGTCGGATGACGACATGGAAGCTATAGAGGCCGCCACATAGCCCATCCGGTCAATTGTGGCTTGGTGGGGCTTGCGGCAGAAACCCGGCCGACCGCGGGCAGAAACCAAACTGCGATGAGTACATCCCGACGCAGTTTGGTGAAGCCCGAGAGGCACCTGAGCAAAACCCACACATGCTCGGTCAAGGACCGGGCATGTTGGTACGAGACGGGATAAAGCCATGGAATCGATGCTCGCCAATCTTCTTTCGCCGATGATTCTGGCCTTCGCGCTAGGGGTCGGTGCGGGGGCGCTGAAATCGGATCTGGAAATCCCCGATGCCATCGCCAAGGGGCTGTCGATCTATCTGATGCTGGCAATCGGGCTGAAGGGCGGGGTGGAACTGGCGCATGCGCCCTCGCTGCTGGCGGTGCTGCCCGCACTGGCGATGGCGCTCGCGCTCAGCTTTCTGATGCCGTTGCTGGCCTTTGGCCTGCTGAAGCTGATGACGCCGCTCGATCCGGTGAACCGTGCCGCGATTGCCGCGCATTATGGCTCGGTCTCGGTGGTTACCTTCGCGACCGGTTCGGAATTCCTGCGCGCGGCCGGAATTGCCTATGAGGGCCATGTGGTCGCCATGCTGGCCCTGATGGAAACACCGGCCATCGTCAGCGGGTTGTTGCTGGCGCGCTGGGGCATGGGCGCCGCCCAGGTCCAGGCGTCGTCGGTCGTACGCCGTCGCCTGCTGGAGCCCGATGTGGCGCGCGAAGTGCTGCTGAACGGGTCCATCGTGCTGCTGGTCGGCGGGTTCCTGATCGGCTGGCTGAGCGGAGAGAAGGGGATGGATGCCGTTTCCCCCTTCTTCGTCGATCCGTACAAGGGGGTGCTGTGCCTGTTCCTGCTGGATATGGGCCTGTTGGTGTCACGCCGCTTCGCGGGCTTTCGGCAACTGGGGCTGGGGCTGGTCGCCTTCGGTCTGGTGATGCCGCCCATCGGCGCGGTGCTGGGCCTGCTGGCGGGCTGGTCGCTGGGCCTGTCGGAAGGCGGGACGACCCTGGTGGCGCTGCTGGCGGCCAGCGCCTCCTATATCGCGGTGCCGGCGGCGATGCGCATGGCCCTGCCCAAGGCGGACCCGTCGCTCTATGTTTCGATCTCGCTGGGTGTGACCTTTCCGTTCAACATCGTGATCGGCGTGCCGCTGTATCATGCAGCCGCCCGCTGGCTGGTGGGCGGCTGACAGACAAGGATGCCGGGAGGAGGCGGAGCAATGCAGACCTATCCGAAAAAAAAGGTGGAGATCATCGTCGAAGTGGCGCTGGCCAAGCGCATGCAGGAGACGATCGAGGCACTGGGAGCGAAAGGCTATACGGTCTTTCCCAATCTGCGCGGCAAGGGGCGCTGGGGCGAACGGGCCAAGACAGGTGTCTTCGGCGTGTTCGAAAATGTGATGATCGTGGTCATCACCGGGCCGGAAACGGCCGCGAAGATCCTGGAAGCGGCGCGGGACCTGACGCGCGAAGGCATCGGAATCGCCTATGTTTCCGATGTGGATGTGCTGCGTGACGAACACTTCTGAGCGGGCAATGGCGAGGGATATGTCCAGCGGCGGAACACGGCTGTTTCCGCCGAACGGCTGAACGCAGGGGCCAGAGCACCGCATATTCAGGCAACCGGTGTAACAGGCGCCGGAACCAGCGAGGGAGAGCCTGCCCCTTGTCCGGGTGTCGCCAGCCCGTTCTGTTCATCAGCCATGGTTCGGCGATGACGGCGCCGGCCCCTGCCTGGGGGAAACCGGGGCAGGAGAGGCGGGGGATATCGTCTATCGCGATGGGATCGAGAGCGATCCTGATTTCACAAGAAGCCACCCGAACTCTGAACATTATCTGCTACTTGCCATGGCAATTGGCGCTGATGGGCCGCCAGGAACCTCCATACATTCCGGTTTCACGCATGGAGCTCTATCTATGCGGGCTGCCTGTTTCGATTTTGGGTGATAATCCTTTTCCAGCGCAGCGGCGCATGCCAAAGTCCGGCCCGTTTCGGGGTGAGAGGGCCGTGATGGAGTTGCGTGCTCCAGGCAGTATCTTTGCCAGAATTTTGCATGCCCGCAGACTGGTTTCGGCCATCCGTCTTGGCGGTTGGGTCGTGGCCGGGCTGATTCTGGCTGCGGCCATCATGGCCATCTGGCAGCGCGATGCCCTGGAAAAAGATGTTCTGGCGAGAGAGAGTCTGGCGACTCTTCAGGCGAGCGTGCGTCTTGTCGACACGGTATTGAGAACGACGCAGGCGGTGCTGGATACGGCGGCCGCGTCCTCCCGCACCTTCTACGGTGAAAATCCTTCTGCCATTCCGCAGCCTCTGCTGAAAAGCCTGGTGGCCGACGTCCCGTTCCTGGGCAGAATGATGGTGCTGAATGCCGATGGCGGGGTCGTGGTCGACAGCACACCCAACGGGATGACCTTGGGTAAGTCCTTTGCGAACCGCCCCTATTTCACCCATCATTTGAATGCGGGTGCCCTGCTGGAAGGCGTGCCGTTCATCGGTGCATCCCAGCAGAACCGGATCGATGGGCGCTGGATTATCCCGGTTTCGCAGGCTTTCACGGATTCGCACGGCAATTTTGCCGGCGTGTTCGTCGCGGCGCTGGATGTGAATTACCTGGTCCGTGCCTTTGCGGATGCCGCGGTGGATCGCTCGATGGCGGTTTCCCTTGTCCACCTGGATGGAACGCTGCTTGCGCGCTGGCCTGAGCCTAGGAGTTTGCTGGGAGAGCGCTTGCCGGATTCCGCGGTTCGTCGCCAGATAGCCGATGGCAAGCGCGAAGGCGGCGGGGCAATTGTCTCCCCGACTGATGGCCGGCAACGCCGACTGCAATACCGCCGTCTGGACGGGCTGCCGGTTGCCGTCGTGGTCGGTCATGACGAAGAGGGGCTGCTCAATCTGGCCCTGAATGACCTTGCCGCCTGGCTTGCCATTGCTTTGGCCGGCGTCATTGCCTTCCCGCTTGGCTCGCTTGTGATCTCCCGCGCACTGGATGAGGCAAAGCTGGCGATCATTCGGGCCGAACATGCCGACGCGCGCAAGACCCAGTTCCTGGCCAATACCTCCCACGAGCTGCGCACGCCGCTGAACGCGATATTGGGCTATGCCGAAATCCTGCGTGACGACGTTTTTCGGGCCAATATTCCACCGCGTTATCGCGAATACGGGGCGGCGATCTATGCCTCGGGCGAACATCTGCTGGCGATCGTCAACGACATCCTGGATATCAACGTGCTGCTGCGGGACCACGTCCAGTTGCAGGAGGATGATATTCTGGTCGAGCAACTGATCGCGGAGACGTTGAACCTGTCCGGTGCCCGGTCCCAGAGTGCGATCGAGGTGACGACCCCGGATCCGGCCGATCTTGCTAGTGTAACCCTGTTCTGTGACGAGCGTCGTTCGGTGCAAGCCTTGGTCAATCTGCTGGGTAATGCGCTGCGCCACACCCCGGCCGGCGGGATGGTGGCGATCCGGCTGGAGGCGAACGCGCCCGGGCTGCGTCTGATTGTGGAAGACACCGGGCCCGGGGTGCCGGACGCGGTATTGAGGCAGCTGGGCCGTCCCTTCCCGACGACTGGTGACAGCTATGTTTCTTCAAAGCAGGGGACCGGGCTGGGGTTGGCCATCACCCATCGGATCATGGAGCTGCATAGCGGACGGCTTACCCTGTCCAATCGGCCGGAGGGCGGTGCGCGTGCCGTGCTGGACTTTCCGGAATCGCGCCTGATCCGCAACCCGATCTGATCGCGCTATATCCTGTTCGGAAACGCTGTGCTGCCGTCGCGGGGCTTGCCTCGCAGGTGCGGTTGACTACATCCTGAAGACGGTCCCAGCGGGATGCCGCATCCAATCCTTCGAACAGAAACGAGCCCCTCCGTGACGCTCAACCGCGATTCGATCAAGAACGGACTGATTCAGGATATCGTGGCCGAGGCCGAACGCCTTGGCCTTGTTACCCTGATGACCGAGGAGGAGCGCAGGGAAAGCCGGCGCCGGATTCTGGCCGCGCGGCCCGATGATGCCGGTGATGTCTGGGTCTTCGGTTACGGTTCGCTGATGTGGAACCCGGCTTTCGAGCATGAGGAGACGCGGTCTGCGCGCCTGTTCGGCTATCACCGCGCCTTCTGTCTATGGACCCATGTCGGGCGCGGCAGTCCGGACTGTCCCGGCCTGGTGCTGGGGCTTGACCGTGGCGGGTCGGTCGCCGGCATGGCGCTGCGCATCCATGCCGATAAGGTGGAGGAGGAGCTGGATATCGTCTGGTCGCGCGAAATGGTGACGGCCGCCTATCGCCCGCGCTGGATGCGACTTGCGACGCCCCAGGGTCCGATTCACGCCATCGCCTTTCTGATCAACCACGCCCATCCGCGCTATGCTGGCAAGCTGTGCGAGGAGGAGGCGGCCCGCGCCATCGCCCTGGCGGAGGGCAGGCTTGGTCGCTGCCGGGATTATCTTGAAAGTACGGTCACGGCGCTTCAAAAGCTCGGCATAACCGATTGTCGAATGGAAGATCTGCTGCATCGTGTCGAAATGCTGCGCAGCGCCGGGCAACAGCCGAGTATGGAGGAACAGCGCCTATGAGCGAGAAAATCGTCAAATCCGATGCCGAATGGCGCCAGCAGCTGAGCGAGGAGGAATATCGCGTCGCGCGCAAGCATGGCACCGAACGGGCCTTCACCGGACGGTTCTGGAATCTGAAGGATGCGGGCATCTATACCTGCGTCTGCTGCGGGCAGCCCCTCTTCTCCTCCGACACCAAATATGATTCCGGATCGGGCTGGCCCAGCTATTGGCAACCGCTGGCGCCGGAGAATGTGGAGACCAAGGAGGATCGCAGCCTGTTCATGCGCCGGGTGGAGGTGCATTGCAGCCGCTGTGCGGCCCATCTGGGCCATGTCTTCCCCGACGGGCCGCAGCCGACGGGCCTGCGCTATTGCATCAACTCCGCCTCGCTGAACTTCATGCCGCAGGACGATGCGCCAGACAGCAGCGGGAAGGGCTGAATTGGCTGCGACCGCGTCCGACCGGACCCGCCTGACGGAGCTTCTGAGCCAGGCCATGGCCGCCCTGTCCGCCGGGGACGCGGATGGGGCGGATGCGGCCATCCGCGAGGCTTTGCGCCAGGCCCCCAACGATCTGCAGGCGCTGCATACGGCCGCCGCCATTGCCTTGCAGACGGGGGATGCCAGACGCGCCCTGCCCCTGATCGAGAAAGCCTTGAAGAAGGCGCCAGGCGAACCGACGCTCTGGGCCAATCTCGCCTTGGCTCAGGAAGCGCTGGGTCGGTCCGCCATGGCCGAACGGCATTATCGCAAGGCCTTGGCGCTGGATGCGGGTCATCCCCATGCGCTGGTCAATCTGGCGGGCTTGCTGGTGGCCAACGGGCGGGCGGCGGAAGCGGCACCGTTTGCCGGTCGTGCTGCGTCCCGCGATCCCGATCATGTCGAGGCCTGGCTGGTGCTGGCCGATGCCAATCTGGCAACCGGAGCACCGGGGGAGGCGGCGGAAGCCTGGGAGCGGGCCTTCGCGCTGGCCCCGATGCGCCTGGATGCCGGGGTGAATGCCGCCGCATCTTGGGTCGAGGCGGGGCGGGCAGACCGGGCCGAAACCCTGCTGCGCCGGGTGCTCCGGGCCGTTCCCGATTACGCCCCGGCCCATCGCAATCTGGCTGCATTGCTGGTTGATGGCGGGAAAGCGGAGGAGGCAGCGGTCCATGCCGCCCAGGCCGCTGAAAAACTGGGGGATGATCCGGCCCTGCTTAACACCCGGGGCAATATCGCCTATGCGCTGGGCCAATGGGATGACGCCCGCCAGGCTTATCTGGCCGCCCTGCGGCGCCGGCCCGATTTCGGGGCGGCGCTGGGCAATCTGGTGGCGCTGGAAACCGCGGTGGGCGATCTGGACGCGGCGGAAGCCGCCTGCATCAGCGCCGCACGCGTTGCGCCGGGCGATCCGCGCCATTGCTGGCAGCTTTCCCTGCTGCGTCTGGCCCAGGGCCGGCCGGGGGAGGCCTGGCCGCTCTACGAATCGGGTTTCGCCTGCGGCCAGCGCCGACCGGATCGCAAACTTGCCGCCCCGCGCTGGACGGGGGAGGCCTTGGACAGCCTGCTGATCTGGCGCGAGCAGGGGCTGGGTGATGAAATCCGCTTCGCCAGCCTGTATGGGACGGCGATTTCGACCGCCGGGGGTCGGGTGGCGATCGCTTGCGAACCGCGCCTGCAATCGCTTTTCGCGCGCAGTTTTCCGGCGGCGGAGATCGTGGCGGAATCCGAACTCGGCCAGGTGGAAGCGCTGTGCCAGATCCCGGCCGGATCGCTACCCGGGCTGTTCAGACCGGATCGCGACAGTTTCGCGGCCCAGCCGGCGGGCTTCCTGAAGCCCGATCCGGATCGGCGCGCGCATTGGCAGTCCTGGCTGGATGGGCTTGGTCCCGGCCGCAAGGTCGGCGTGAACTGGACCAGCATGCTGGGCGGGGCCGGGCGCGATCCCGCATTGTCTCGGCTGACCGATATGGCGGCTTTGCTGTCCCTGCCCGGGGTGGTCTTCATCAGCCTGGCCTATAGCGATATCGCGACGGAGCTTGCGGCGGTGAAGCAGGCAGGGGCGCCCTGTCCGACCCTCCCGCCCGATATCGATCTGAAGAATGATCTGGACGGGGCGGCGGCGCTGGTATCCTCGCTCGACCTTGTGATCGATGTCGGCGTTTCGGTCGGTGACATGGCGGGCGCGGTCGGTACCGAGCTTTGGACGGTGCTGCGGGGAAGCGATCAGGTCAGTCTGGGGCTCGGGCGCCATGCCTGGTATCCGAAGTCGCGCCTGATCCGGGCAGGGCTGGATGAAGCCTGGCCCGATATCTGGGCGCGGGTATCAGGGATGATGACTGCCGGGTGAGGGCGGTGCAGCGCCCGCATGACGTGTGATATAACCCGGCCGGAGCGAAAGCGCAGAGCCGGGGTCTGTAGCAGCGGGAAGAAGATCCCGGCTCGCGGCCATACGGCCTCGGCCGGGATGACGACATCCGGACCATCGCCCGCAAATCCGGGCGGTTATGCCGCCGCTTGCGGGGGTTCATGTTCGTCGCCCGCAAATCCGGGCGGTTATGCCGCCGCTTGCGGGGGTTCATGTTCGTCGCCCGCAAATCCGGGCGGCTATGCCGCCGCTTGCGGGGGTTCATGTTCGTCGCCCGCAAATCCGGGCGGCTATGCCGCCGCTTGCGGGGGTTCATGTTCGTCGCCCGCAAATCCGGGCGGCTATGCCGCCGCCTGCGGGCTATTCCCCCATCTGCAACAGTCTGCCTTCAATCCGCGCGGCACGGAAATTCCACAGGAAAATGCAGGCGCCCGCCGTCAGATAGATCGCGTTCAGCCCCAGCGCCATCAGGAACAGATCCAGCCGGAAGCCTTCCCCGAACAGGACCGCGCGCATGCCTTCGAAGACATAGGCCGGCGGCAGCGCCCAGGCGATGGATTGCAGCCAGGACGGCAATACATCGACGGGGTAATAAACGGCGGAAATCGGGGCCAGGATGAAGATCGCGGCCCAGGCGATGCTTTCCGCCCCCAGCCCCACGCGCAGGATCAGCCCGGTGATCGCCATGCCGAGCGCCCAGCCCAGCAGCATCAGATTGCCGAAGAAGGCGACCAGCGGCAGGCCCGTATCCCAGACGGATGCTCCAAACAGAGGCCCCGCCAGCAGGGCGGCCGGCAGCACGCCCACCAGCGTGCGCAAAAGGCTGACCACGGTCAGCGCCGCCATGAACTCCCACGGTCGCAGGGGGGAGACGAACAGATGGCCCAGATTGCGCGACCACAGTTCCTCCAGGAACGAAATGGAATAGCCGAGCTGGCCGCGAAACAGCACATCCCATAGGATCACCGCCGTCACCAGCACGCCCGAAGCCTGCGCCAGCCAGGCGGAGGAGCCGAGGAAATGCTGCGTGATGAAGCCCCAGATCACCAGCTGCACCGTCGGCCAATAGGCCAGTTCCAGCGTGCGCGGCCAGGACCCCTTGAACAGATAGACATAGCGCAGGATCAGCGCGCCGATGCGCCCCAGCGATGCCCCCATGCCGGTCATGCCGCCGCTCCCTGTCCGCGTCCCCGGGCGATGTCCAGGAACACCTCCTCCAGCGTTTCGCGCCCATATTTCGCCAGCAGGGCCTCAGGCTCGCCGCGATCCACGGCCCGGCCGCGCTTCATGATCACCACGTCCTGGGCCAGGCGTTCAACCTCGCCCATATTATGGCTGGCCAGCAGGATGGCGGCCCCGCTTTCCGCCTGATAGCGTTCCAGATAACCGCGCACCCAATCGGCCGTATCGGGGTCCAGGCTGGCGGTCGGTTCATCCAGCAGCAAGAGATCGGGGCGGTTCACCAGGGCCTTGGCCAGCCCCACCCGCGTCTTCTGCCCGGCGGACAGCCCGCCCACCGGCCTGTCCAGGAAGGGCTGCAACTCCAATGCCTCCGCCAGGGTAGCGATACGGTCCTTCGGGCGGACCACGCCATACAGACGGGCATAGACATTCAGATTTTGCCGTACGCTCAGCCGATGCGGCAGGTCGACATAGGGGGAGGAGAAATTGACCCGTGCCAGCAGCGCCGAACGCTGCTTTTCCAGCGCATGACCGAACAGATGCACCACGCCCTCGCTGGGCAGAAGCAGGCCCAGCAGCATGGAAATCGTCGTGGTCTTGCCCGCGCCATTGCCACCCAGCAGGGCCAGGGTGCGACCCTGGTGAAGCGTCAGGTCCAGCCCGTCCACCGCCAGCGTGGCGCCGAAACGCTTGGTCAGGCCAATGGCCCGGATAGCCGGCTGTGCCATGATCTCCTCGATGTTCCATTCCGGGGGACCGGCTTGATCCGGCACGCCATTGCATTGCGTATCTAGTACGATTGCTGGACCGATCCAAGGCCAAGCCCTTGCCGAGCCGGAAAATTGCCGTATTTCCCCTCGCTTATGCCGGGGCATGATGGCCCGCTATGGGTGCTTGCTGGGGCGTTGCCGGATTGCTGCACCGGCTGGGGTGGCACATGGGTGGCAGAGGGTGGCGATGGGGCTGGATCGGATGGAAACAAGCGGAACCCGTGCCAGGCGCGACCGGCTGATCCGTCCCGGTCGTGGCTGGGCGCGCCGTCCGGATTCCCGGCCGGGCCTGTCGGCCCGAACGCTCGCGCTCATCCGCTGGATCGCGGCCGCCGGCCAGCTTACCGCCATACTGGTGGTAGAGCTGGAGCTTCAATATCACCTTGCTTTGGACAAATGCCTGCTCATCATCGGGCTGCTGGTGCTCTCCAATCTCTGGCTGACCTTCTGGCCCGATTGGCGCGGGCGCATTTCCGGCAATGTCGCGGCGGCCTTCATGGCCTTCGACATTCTGGAGGTCACGGCGCTCAGCTTCTTCACCGGCGGGCTGAACAATCCCTTCACCCTGCTGGTGATTGCGCCCGTCACCGTTTCCGCCTCCGCCCTGTCGCGGGGGCATACGGTGGGGCTGTCGGTGCTGACGCTGGTCTGCATCACCTTTCTGGCCTTCTTCCACTATCCGCTGCCCTGGGTGCGGGAATTCGGGCTGGTGCTGCCGCTGAATTATCTGCTGGCGGTCTGGACCGCGCTTGCGGTCGCGGTCGCCTTCATTGCCAGCTATGTCTGGTCGGTGGTGGAGGAAAGCCGGCGCGTTGCCGATGCCCTGACCGCATCGGAAGCGGCGCTGGCGCGCGAACAGCAGATGTCCGCCCTGGGCGGCTTGGCCGCTGCCGCCGCGCATGAGCTGGGTTCGCCCCTGGCCACCATCGCCATCGTGGCGAAGGAGTTGAAGGACCATGTTCCGCCCGGCTCCCCCGCCATGGAGGATGTGGAACTGCTGATCTCCCAGACCCGGCGCTGCCGCGACATTCTGACCGGGCTGGCCCGTGCCCCGGAAGCCGCTGGCGGCGCCGCCGCCGTGGTGGAGGCGCCCTTGATCGGGCTGTTGCAGGAAGCGGCCGAGAACCATATGCCTGAGGCGATCCAATTGGATATGCGGGTAGAGGAGGCCAGCAGCGGCCCCGAACCGCTGGTGCCGCGCAGCCCGGAAATCCTGCAGGGGCTGGGCAATCTGATCCAGAATGCAGGCCAGTTCGCCGCCAGCCGGGTCGATCTTGCCCTGGGCTGGGACGAGGATCGCATCTGGATTCGCATCAACGACGACGGTCCGGGCTTTCCCGCCTGGATGCTGGCCAATCTGGGTGAACCCTATCTGTCCACCCGGGCAGGGGATGGTGAACATCTGGGATTGGGCGTTTTCATCGCCAGTACCCTGTTACAACGCACCGGCGCGCATATATCCTTTCAGAACCGAAAGGGCGCGGAAGTCGTATTGGAATGGGACCGCGCCGGGCTGGAATCGGGCGGTCGGTCGATACACGCCACAGAGTAGCAAGAACAAGGAGGGACAACACAGCCATGAGCGAAGCGCTTTCCGAGAGCACCGAGGGTGAAGCCGGCCTGCTGTTGATCGTCGATGATGATGCGCCGCTGCGCACGCGGCTGGCCCGCGCGATGGAAAAACGGGGCTTTTCCGTGATGGGCGCCGCCGGGGTGGAAGAAGCCCTGGACTTCGCGCGCAGCACCCCGCCCAGCCATGCCCTGGTCGATCTGAAGCTGGAGGATGGCAACGGCCTCGACCTCGTGCGCCATCTGCATGAGATGCAGCCCGATTTGCACATCGTCATGCTGACCGGCTATGGCAATATCGCCAGCGCGGTGTCGGCGGTGAAGGCGGGCGCCATCGACTATCTGCCCAAGCCCGCCGATGCCGATCAGATTTTCGCGGCCCTGACGGAAAGCGATACTCTGCTGCCGCCGCCGCCGGAAGACCCGATGTCGGCGGACCGCGTGCGCTGGGAACATATCCAGCGCGTTTTTGAACAATGCGGCCGCAATGTTTCGGAAACCGCGCGGCGGCTGAAAATGCATCGCCGCACCCTGCAACGCATCCTGTCCAAGCACGCGCCGCGTTCGTAGCGTGGCCCCGGCCTTCCGATCCTATCTGGCGGTTGACTGGTCGGGGGCAGCCGTGCCCCGGCGGGGCCGCGATTCGATCTGGATCGGCGGCTGGTCGCGCGGGCCGGATGGCGGGCTGGTGCAGATCGCGCCGGTCAACCCGCCCACCCGCGCGGCAGCGACCGGACTTCTGGCCGAAATACTGGAACCGCTGCTGGCGGAAGGTCGGGTGCTGCTTGGCTTCGACTTCCCCTTCGGCTATCCGCGTGGTCTAGCGGATCGGCTTGGGCTGGGCGCGCAGGGGCTGCTCTGGCGCAGGGTCTGGACCAGGCTTGCCGATACGCTGGTGGACGGGACGGACAATGCCAATAACCGCTTTGCCCTGGCCGCCGGGCTGAATGCGGCGCTGTCGCGCGGTCCCGGCCCGTTCTGGGGCTGCCCACCCAGCAAGGCAGGCCCCTATTTGACCAGCAAGCGCCCCGCTGCCGGGCCGAATGCTCTGGCCGAGCGCCGCACTGTGGAAATCCGGGTGCCACGGGCGCAATCGGTCTGGAAGCTCCTTGGCGTCGGATGCGTCGGCAGTCAGGCCCTGACCGGAATCCCTCGCGTCTGGCAACTGCGCTGCGATGCGCGCTTCGCCTTCCGATCCGCGATCTGGCCGTTCGAAACGGGGCTGGGTGATGATCCGCGCGCCGATCTGGTGCTGGCAGAAATCTATCCCTCCATGGTGGCGCCTTTCGATCTGGCGCCTTTGCCCAAGGATGCGGGCCAGGTGATGGCGATTGCCCGTCACGTCGCCGATGCCGATGGCGATGGCAGGTTGCCCGGCTGGCTGGCCGGCCCGCCCGACCTGTCACCGGAGGACCGCGCGGCGGTGGTGGAGGAAGAAGGCTGGGTGCTGGGGGTCAGCTGACCCCACCTTGCAGGCGTTCCAGCCAGACGGCGGAAATCTTCCAGCTTCCGTCAGGCTGCTGTTCCATCTGGTAATGGGCCAGGTAGAGAAGCCCGTCCGGCCCGATCAATTCCACGGTCTGCACCGGCGCGCCGGTATCGTCGCGAACAAGGTCCAGGAAGCCTACCTGCCGGGGCCGATAACAGGGGGCATAGCCTTGACGAACCATGTCCAAGAAAACCGACGGGGCAGGGTAAAGCGCTTGAATACCGGGCGAGGCATAGGCCCAGGCAGCCGGGCCGTCATCGCGCCGGAAGGCTTCGATCTGTCCCGCGATGACGGAACGGATCGCATTCTCGTCGGCCCGGGCCGGCTGTCCGGTCAGAAACAACGTTGCCAGCAGCAGAACGACACAGGTTCGTAGCAATCCAGGCATGACGGATCATCCTTCCGCTTGCCGCCCGTCCCCCTGCACGTTAGAGCATGCTGCCAATAAATTGAACCATTCTGACGGAGCAGTTCCGGCTGAGTTCCAGGCGCGAGGACGAAGGACATGCCAACGCATATTCGAGGACGAGCAACGCAGAAATCGGGCGGAACTGCCCGTCCCCCCATTTTCCCGGTTTGGGGGTTTCCGATTGGCGGATGCCCTGCGGCAACCCGGTCTTGCGCGATGCCCCGCATCGCTCTGCACCCGGTTTACACACAGGTTCATCTCGCCAATCGAGAAACAGAATTGATTCAATTTAATGGCAGCATGCTCTAGCTAGTTCAAGCGCATCGAAAAACCAGGGAGTGCACCGCCGATGTTTCATACCGCCCGCGCCACCCGAGGCATGACCACCGCCCCGCATCGCCTTGCGGCGGAAGCCGGATTGCGCGTGCTGCGCGATGGCGGCAATGCGGTGGAAGCCATGCTGGCCATGGCGGCGGCGGTGGCCGTGGTCTATCCGCATATGAATTCCATCGGCGGCGACGGGTTCTGGGTGATTTCCGCCCCCGGCCGCAAGGTGACGGGGATCGAGGCTGCGGGTCGTGCGGCGGTGGATGTCGATTGGTATCGCGCCCGGGGTCTGACCGAAATCCCGACGCGCGGGCCGGCCGCGGCCAATATGGTGGCGGGCACGGTTGATGGCTGGCGTCTGGCGAAGGCCGAAGCGGAAGCGCTGGGCGGCACCCTGTCCTGGGGCCGCCTGCTGGATGACGCGATCTATCATGCCTCATCCGGCATGGCGGTCACCGGCAGCCAGGAAAAGAACACAGGCGCCAAGCTGGCGGAATTGCAGGACCAGCCCGGCTTCGCCCCGGTCTTCCTGAATGCCGATGGTTCGGTGCCGCGGATGGGTACGATCCTGAAGCAGCCGGCCTTGGCCGCGACCCTGAAAGCCATCGCGGTGGATGGTCCAGATTCCTATTATCGCGGCGCGCTGGCGGCTGTGATTGCGGCCGATCTGGCCCGGGCCGGTTCACCGGTGACGGCAGACCATCTGGCGGCCTATACCGCGCGCCTGGTGGAACCGCTGAAGCTCGACCATTCCCTGGGCGAGATTTACAACATGACCCCGCCGACGCAGGGCATCGCCTCGCTGATCGCGCTGGGCGTGGCGGACCGGCTGAAGCTGGACCAGTTTCCCGCCGACGGCGCGGACTACTACCATCGTATGGTGGAGGCGATCAAACAGGCCTTCCTTGTCCGCGACCGCATCCTGGGCGATCCCGACAGCATGACGGAAAACCCGTCGGACTTCCTGAAGTCCGAGGCGCTGGATGCGATGGCGGCCAGGGTCGATCCGAGCCGGGCCTTGCCCTGGCCGCAGCCCGCCATGCCGGGCGATACGGTGTGGATGGGTGCGGTGGATGGCAATGGGGTCGCCGTCAGCTTCATCCAGTCGATCTATTGGGAATTCGGCAGCGGCATCGTGCTACGGGATTCCGGCCTGATCTGGCAGAATCGCGGCAGCGCCTTCCTGCTGCACGGCACGGGGCCACGCCTGCTGAAGCCCGGCCGCAAGCCTTTCCATACGCTGAACCCGCCATTGGCGCGGCTGCAGGACGGCCGTGTCCTGACCTATGGCTGCATGGGCGGGGAAGGCCAGCCGCAGACGCAGGCGGCCCTGTTCACCCGCGCCATCGTGCATGGGCAGGAACCGCAGCAGGCGGTCAGCGCGCCGCGCTGGCTGCTCGGCCGGTCCTGGGGGGCGCAGAGCTTTTCGCTCAAATTCGAATCGCGCGTCGATCCGGCCGTGCTGGCGGAGCTGAAGGCGCGCGGCCATGATGTGGAGGTGCTCGGCCCCTGGGAAGATACGATGGGCCATGGCGGCATGATCCTGCGCCATCCCAACGGCTTGCTGGAAGGAGCCAATGATCCGCGTTCCGACGGGGCGGCGGCCGGGTTCTGATCCGGCTGGATCGGGCGTTTCCCCCTCGGAGAAAGATCGCCAGGCTGACCTGCCGGGTCTTCGTGGAAAGCCGGCGCACATGCTTGTCCGCATCACGCTGCTCAACAAGACGTGACCTGAGACCCGATACTCCTCACAGAAGGAAGGGCGGTTCACCCCCCGCGCAGCAGGCGCCAGAGCTGCTCGGATGTCGCGGGCATATGGACATCGTCCCGGCCCAGCGCATCGGCGACGGCATTCATCACGGCGGCCGGCGCGCCTATCGTGCCCACCTCTCCCGCGCCCTTGGCGCCCAGCGGATTGGCCGGGGTCGGATGGCCGCAATCGATCAGCTGGAAGCCGGGCAGATCACCCGCGCGCGGCAGGGCATAATCCATCAGGCTGCCGGTCAGCAGCTGGCCCGAAGCAGGGTCATGCACCACGCCTTCCATCAGGGCCTGACCGATGCCCTGGGCCAGCCCGCCATGAATCTGTCCATCGGCGATGGCGGGATGGATCTTCACGCCCAGATCATCGGCGGCGATCAGCCGTTCCAGCTGTACGCGCCCGGTATCGGGATCGAGCAGCACTTCGGCGATATAGGCCCCGTTGGGAAAGGTTCTGTGCTCGCCTTCGAACGCCGCTTCCGCCGCGCAATGGTTCTGCCCGCCCGCCGCAAGCTCCAGCGCAAGCGCGTCCAGCGTCAGCGCCCGGTCGGTGCCCGTCACCCGAAACTCCCCGCGCGCATAGGCCAGGTCCTGGCCGGAAACTTCCAGCGCATCGGCGGCCAGTTCGCGCGCGCGGTCCAGAAAGGCCTGCGCGGCCCTGCCCGCCGTCACCCCGCCGACCGGCATGGAGGATGAGCCGCCGGTCGGAGAATCCGCCACGCGGAAACCTTCGCCTTCGATCACGCGGATGCGCTCCAGCGGCAGGTCCAGCCGATGGGCCACGATCTGGGCCAGCACGGTCTCATGCCCCTGGCCGGAGGATTGCAGCCCGCTATCCACCTCGACCACGCCATCCGGCAGCAGGCGGATATGTACGATATCCGTCGCATCCCCGCCGGTTGCATGCAGATACAGGCCCAGACCCAGGCCGCGCCGCATCCCCATTGCCTCCGCCGCTGCACGGCGCGCGGGGAAGCCCCGCCAATCCGCCGCCCCCAGCGCCGCATCCAGCGGGGCTTCAAAATCACCGCTGTCATAAAGCTCGCCGGAAGCCGCGCGATAAGGCATGGCCGCAGCCGGGATCAGATTGATGCGCCGCAATTCGACCCGGTCCAGCGCCAGGTCGCGGGCGGCTTTGTCGATCAGCCTTTCCAGCAGATAGACCGCTTCCGGCTTGCCGGCCCCGCGATAGGCATCGGTCGGCACGGTATGGGTCAGCACGCCCTGCACCGCCAGATGGATGGCCTGCAGCGCATAGACATGCCCCGTCACGCGCTTCATGCCGCCGGTGGGCACATAGGGGCCATAGGCCGACAGATAGGCCCCCATATTGGCCTTGGTACGCACCCGATAGGCCAGAAAGCGGCCGTCTTCATCCAAGGCCAGCTCGCCGCGATAGACCTGATCGCGGCCATAGGTATCGCTCAGAAAGGCTTCCGCCCGGTCGCTTTCCCAGCGCAACAGCCTGCCCGTCGCCTTCGCCGCCAACAGCAGTGCAGCCTGTTCGGGAAAGCCCATCAGCTTCATGCCGAAGGACCCGCCGACATCGCCTGTAAAAATCTCGATCCGGTCCGGGTCCACACCCAAAGCCGGGGCCAGACATTGCGCCAGAAAATGCACGCCCTGGCTCTGGGTCTCCAGCCGCCAGCGACCGGCACGCGCGTCATAACCGGCAATGGCCGCGCGCGGTTCGATGGGGGCGATGGCGACCCGGTTGTTCACCGTTTCCAGCGCCACGACATGGGCCGCCCCGGCAAACAGCCGGTCACATTCCGTCGCATCGCCCATCTGCCAGTCGAAACAAGGTTCGCCTGCCGCCGTGTCGGTGATGGCGGGCAGTTCCGCGATCTCCAGGCCGATCGCCTCCAGCGCGTCGCGCCCCTGGGCAGGGGTTTCGGCCAGCACCAGCGCCACCGGATCGCCGACATGCCGGACGATCTCCCGCGCCAGCGGCCAGCGTTCCGGCATATGCATGCCGGCAATCGGGTTCAGGCAGGGCAACGGCGCCATGCCCAGGGGCAGCAGATCATCGGCTGTCAGCACCGCGACAATGCCGGGCAGGGAACGCGCCCCATCCGCATCGATGGACCGGATGCGCCCATGCGCCAGCGGGCTGCGCAGGAAAACCGCATGCAGCGCGCCATCAGCGGGCAGATTGGCCGCGAAGCGCCCGCGCCCGGTCAACAGGCGCATATCCTCCCGCCGCTTCGGGGATTGACCGATCCGTACCAGAGTTTGATCCATGCAACCGCGCCCTCCTGCACGCGTGCCCATCCTTTCCAACGTGATCCGACCTGTCCACCCGGATATCGCGCATTGCAGCGCAAAAAACCTGTTGAAGCATTTTTGAACGTGTGGTCAAATTTTCCCCAAGCGCACAAAGCGCATGCTTACAAGATCTGTTCTGACAGGAGGCCTGGATGGGATCGTTGCCGGCGTCGCCGAAACGCGACAGCGGAATTGTTGCTGGTCGCCTGGCGGCGACCGATATCGCCCGGAATTTTTCCGATCTGCACCCGCCCTTGGATGGGCATGAGGCCCTGGTGGCCGCGGATCGCTGCTATTTCTGCTACGACGCGCCGTGCATGCACGCCTGTCCGACCGAGATCGATATCCCGCTATTCATCCGCCAGATCGCCACGGGCAATACCGATGGGGCGGCGCGCACCATCTTGCAGCAGAACATCCTGGGCGGCATGTGTGCCCGGGTCTGCCCGACCGAAACGCTGTGCGAACAGGCCTGCGTACGGGAAATGGCGGAGGGCAAACCGGTGGACATCGGCCGGCTGCAACGCTTCGCCACCGACACGCTGATGGACAAGGGGGTGATGCCCTTCAGCCGCGCGCCGGCCACGGGCAAAAGCGTCGCGGTGCTGGGGGCCGGTCCTGCGGGGCTGGCCTGTGCCCACCGTCTGGCCATGCTGGGCCACACCGTGACCCTGTTCGATGCCCATCCCAAGGCGGGGGGGCTGAATGAATACGGCATCGCCGCCTATAAGGCGGTGGATGGCTTCGCCGCGCGCGAAGTCGAATGGGTTTTGTCCATCGGCGGGATTGATCTGCGCCCCGGCAAGGCGCTGGGCCGGGATGTCACGCTGCAGGAGCTGCGCGAAAGCCACGACGCCGTCTTCCTGGGCCTTGGCCTGGCCGGGGTGAACGGGCTGGGGATCGACAGGGAGGATGTGGCCGGGGCGGCGGATGCGGTGGATTTTATCGCCACGCTGCGCCAAGCCAGCGACCTTTCCGCCCTTCCGGTCGGTCGCCGCGTGGTGGTGGTGGGCGGCGGCATGACCGCCATCGACGCCGCCGTGCAGGCCAAGCTTCTGGGTGCGGAGGAGGTGACCATCGTCTATCGCCGTGGCCAGGATCGGATGAATGCGTCGACCTTCGAGCAGGAGTTGGCGCAGTCCAAGGGCGTGACCATCCGTCACTGGGCCAAGCCCGTACGCGTACAATCCGAAGCCGGACGTCTGACGGGGGTTGAATTCGAATACACCGCCGAGGATCAGGGCGCGCTGGTCGGCACCGGCGAACGCTTCGCCATCCGGGCCGATATGCTGCTGAAAGCCATCGGCCAGGCCTTCCGCCCGGACGGGCTTGGCGCGATTGCCATGGAGGGCGGACGCATTGCCGTGGATGAGGAGATGCGCACCAGCCTGCCCGGCATCTGGGCCGGGGGGGACTGCACCGGGCGCGGAGAGGATCTGACCGTCACCGCCGTCGCCCAGGGCCGGGATGCGGCCCTGTCCATGCACAAGACCCTGATCGGCTGAGGAGGCCTGAAACCATGGCTGATCTTCGTAGCGATTTCGCCGGTATCCGCTCCCCCAACCCATTCTGGCTGGCTTCCGCCCCGCCTACCGACAAGGCCTATAACGTGGTGCGCGCCTTTCAGGCGGGCTGGGGCGGGGTGGTGTGGAAGACGCTGGGCATGGACGGCCCGCCGGTCGTCAATGTCAACGGGCCGCGCTATGGCGCGATCTGGGGCGCGGACCGTCGGTTGCTGGCGCTGAACAATATCGAGCTGATCACCGACCGGCCGCTGGAGGTGAACCTGCGCGAGATCAAGCAGGTGAAGCGTGATTGGCCGGATCGGGCGCTGGTTGTTTCCCTGATGGTCCCCTGCGAGGAGGAATGCTGGAAAGCCATTCTGGCGCAGGTGGAGGAAACCGGCGCCGATGGGGTGGAGCTGAATTTCGGCTGCCCGCATGGCATGTCGGAACGCGGCATGGGTTCCGCCGTCGGTCAGGTGCCTGAATATATCGAAATGGTGACGCGCTGGTGCAAGACCCATACGCGTATGCCCGTCATCGTGAAGCTGACCCCGAACATCACCGATATCCGCTATCCGGCGCGCGCGGCACATCAGGGTGGGGCGGATGCGGTATCGCTGATCAATACCGTGTCGTCCATCGTCTCGGTCGATCTCGACAGCTTCTCCCCCAACCCGTCCATCGACGGCAAGGGCAGCCATGGTGGGCTATGCGGCCCGGCCGTCAAACCCATGGCGCTGAACATGGTGGCGGAGATCGCGCGCGATTCGGCGACCCGGGGCCTGCCGATTTCCGGTATCGGCGGGGTGACGACCTGGCGCGACGCGGCGGAATTCCTGGTGCTGGGCGCGGGTAATGTCCAGGTCTGCACGGCGGCCATGACCTATGGTTTTCGCGTGGTGCATGAGATGATCGAGGGTCTGTCCAACTGGATGGACGAGAAGGGCTATACCAGCACGCAGCAGATCATCGGCCGCGCCGTGCCCAATGTGACCGACTGGCAATATCTGAACCTGGACTACATCACCAAGGCGCGGATCAACCAGGATGCCTGCATCCAGTGCGGGCGTTGCCATATCGCCTGCGAAGACACCTCGCATCAGGCCATCACCGCCCTGAAGGATGGCAGGCGCCATTTCGAAGTGGTCGAGGCGGAATGCGTGGGCTGCAATCTCTGCGTCAATGTCTGCCCGGTGGACGGCTGCATCGACATGGTACCGCTGGCCGCCGGCGCGCTCGACAGCCGCACCGGCCGCGTGGTCACCGGCGGCTATTCTAACTGGACCCAGCACCCGAACAACCCGATGGCAAAAGCTGCGGAATAGGACCCATCGACTTCAGATCGAAGTGGAACCGCGGCCCGCGTCCTTCGAGACGCCGCCTTCGGCTGCCCTTGAGGCATGCGGGCTTTGTTACAAACTCCTCTCACCCTGAGGCGCGAGCGATAGCGAGCCTCAAAGGGGGGAGAAAGGCCAGGCTGACTTCACCTAAATCCGAGAGACTCTAACCCGGACATGGGCCGTCGGTCATAGACCCAGGCGCCCGTTGCAACGTGACAGCCTATGGGTGATCAGAACGGCCAGCGGAAGGTGGGTTCGTCAGCCTTCCGGCGGATCATCGGCGTATCGCCTTCAGTCGTCGCCCGACCGAGGCTCTGATTCTCGCGCAGGCGGCGGGCTTCCTGATTGGCATCCACCACCGTGCCCGGCTGTTCCTTATCGCGCCAGAACAGCAGCGTGTCGATGAACCCGTCATCGGCCGAGGCCAGCACGGCGCTTTCCTCGTTCACCACGCGGCGGATATCGCGTTCGATGCCGAAGGCATCGGCCCGTTCCAGCAGCGCGACCTCGCCCGGGGATTTGCCCGACCGTTCTTCGGTCAATTGCTGCGCCTGGCGCTGACGGGCCTCGCGACCCAGCAGGGCGGTTTCCGCCTCCTGCGTGGGCGATGGTTCCTGCGGGCGCTGCGCGCCCGGCTCCGGCGGGCGCAGACCGAATTCCGGCGGGATGGAGAGCGGCGCGCGCGACACTACGCGGAACTCATCCGGCGGAGCTTTGTCGATGCCCAACACCTTGCCCATGTCACCGGAACAGGCGCCGAGGCTGACGCCAAGCCCGGCCAGAAGCAGGGAATGCAGGATCGTGCGACGCATCGTTCCGGAACCTCGTCTCAGGGCGTTGTCGGGCTGGCCACCATCGGCCGGCGATCCCTTCAACCGCACATCATCATACATGAATTTCGGGCGGACCACCCTCATCACTGACAGTATCCGCGCCGAACCGGGCGTAAATTAGGCGTCCTTGGGCCGGCGCGCAACAATCCCGTCCAGCAGGATCATCGCCACCCCGACGAAAATGGCGCTGTCTGCCAGGTTGAAGGCCGGCCAGTGATAGCCCGCAACGTGGAAATCCAGGAAATCGAAGACCGCGCCGAAGCGCAGCCGGTCGACGACATTGCCCAGCGCCCCGCCGATCACCGCCCCATAGGCCAGGGCCATCCAGGCCGTGACCGGCCGGCGCAGCAGCCAGATCAGGAAAGCCGCCACCCCCAGCGCCACCGCCGACAGAATATAGGGACCCGCCCCATGGTCGTTGGCGAACAGGCCGAAGGACACGCCGCGATTCCAGACGGTGACCAGGTTAAAGAAATCGGTCACCTGGATCGGATAGGCCCAGGGAAAGCTGGCGAAGGACGCGTCGCGATAGGGCAGCGCGAAGACCTGTTCCAGCACCACCCATTTCGAGAGCTGATCGCACAGGATCAGAAGCCCCGCAACCGCGAGGCCGAGCCCCAACCGTCCCCTTGCCTGCCCGTTCATGCCACTGCGTTCCTGGACAGCCAGTCCCGCACCGCATCGGCATCGCGCAGCGACAATTCCGGGAATTCCGGATCGCTGCCGACCTCCGGCAGGATGCGCCAGGACCGCGCGCATTTCCGCCCCTCCGCCAGCGCGGGGACCACGGCGACACCGGGCGTGTCTTCCGCCTGGAACGCGCCGGCCGGGGCCGGATCACTGGTCACGCTGATCTGCGAGGTGATGCAGACATCGGCGAAATCGACATCGGCCAGCAGTTCGGCATCCTTGGGCGAGACATGCACCACCGGATGGGCCTCCAGCGAGGAGCGGATACGCTTCTCCGCCCGCTCCACCTCCAGCGCACCGGTCACCACACGGCGGATGCGGCGCACTTCCTTCCACTTGGCAGCGAGCGCCTGATTCGTCCATTCCGCCGGGATCTCCGGAAACAGGCGCAGATGCACCGATTCCGCATCGCCCGCGCGCCGCTGGCCGAGCCAAGCTTCCTCGGTCGTGAAGCACAGAATGGGGGCGAGCCAGGCCGTCAGACAATCGAAGATATGGCGGCAGGCCGTCACGGCGGCACGCCTGCGCAGCGCATCCGGTCGGTCGCAATACAGCGAATCCTTGCGGATATCGAAGTAGAAGGCCGACAGATCGACATTGCAGAAATCATGCAGCTCGCGGAACACGGTGTTGAAGTCGTAGATCACAACCGCTTCACGGACCACCTTGTCCAGCTCCGACAGGCGATGCAGCACCCAGCGTTCCAGCTCCGGCATCTCGGAGACCGGCACGCGCTCGCCCGGCTCATCCTCGCCCAGATTGCCCAACAGCCAGCGCAGCGTATTGCGGAAGCGGCGATAATAATCGCTCATCTGCTTCAGCGTGCCTTCGCCGACCTTCAGATCGGTGGTGTAATCCTCCGCCACCACCCACAGGCGCAGAATTTCCGCGCCCAGGGTCTCGTTCACCTTGGCGGGTTCAACGATATTACCCAGCGATTTCGACATCTTGCGGCCGTCTTCCGCCAGGATGAAACCATGGGTCAGAACCGCATCATAGGGCGCGCGGCCGCGCGTGCCGCAGGCTTCCAGCAGCGAGGAATGGAACCAGCCGCGATGCTGGTCCGATCCTTCCAGATAGAGCGAGGCCGGCCATTGCAAATCTTCGCGCTCTTCCAGCACGAAAGCATGGGTGGAGCCGGAATCGAACCAGACATCCACCACATCCATTACCTGCTCGTAATCGGCCGGATTGTGCTGGTTGCCAAGGAAGCGCGAGGCGGGAGAGGAGAACCAGGCATCCGCGCCTTCCAGCTCGAAGGCTTCCACCACACGGGCCACCACATCGGCGTCGCGCAACGGCTGGCCCGTCTGCTTATGCACAAAGACCGGGATCGGCACGCCCCAGGCGCGCTGACGCGAGATGCACCAATCCGGACGTTGCGCGATCATCGCATGCAGCCGGTTGCGCCCCTGGGTCGGGAAGAAACGGGTGGCGTCAATGGCGCCCAGCGCCTTGTCACGCAGCGCGTTGGAATCCATCGAAATGAACCATTGCGCCGTGTTGCGGAAGATCAGCGGGGCCTTCGAACGCCAGCTATGCGGATAGGAATGGCGCAGCGACCCCTTGGCGATCAGCGCGCCCGCCTCAACCAGGGCCTTGATGACGCGGCCATTGGCATCGCCTTCCTTGCCTTCGGGCGTCAAGACGCGCGCCCCGCCCAGAAGCGGCACGAAATCGTAGAAGGAACCATCCTCGGCCACGGTCTGGGGGATTTCCACTCCATTGGCCCGGCCCAGCTCGAAATCGTCCGCGCCATGGCCCGGTGCGATATGCACGAAGCCGGTGCCGGTTTCCGCCGTCACGAACTCGCCCAGCAGCACGCGCACATCGAAATCATAGGATTGGCCGCGCCAGGGATGGGCGCAGACCGTCCCGGCGATGGCCGTACCTTTCAGCTCCGCCTCCACCGCATGGTCGGCAATCTTCGCCACCTCCAGGAAGGAGGGCAGCAGCAGCTTGGAGATGACCAGACGATCACCCACCGCCACGCGCGCGCCTTCCGCCACCTCGGCCACCGTGATCACGACATAGTCCAGCTCGGCGCTGGCGGCGATGGCGCGATTGCCGGGGATGGTCCAGGGCGTGGTGGTCCAGATCACGATCCGGGCGCCCGCCAGCGCCGGGTCGGACGGGGTCACGACCGGGAAGGCGACATGGATCGTGGTCGATTTATGCTCGTGATACTCGACCTCGGCCTCGGCAAGGGCGGTCTTTTCCACCACCGACCAGAGCACGGGCTTCGAACCTTTGTACAGCCCGCCATTCAGCAGGAACTTGCCGATCTCGCCCGCGATCTTCGCCTCGGCATGGAAGGCCATGGTGGTATAGGGCCGGTCCCAATCGCCCAGCACGCCCAGGCGCTTGAACTCCGCGCGCTGGATATCCAGCCAATGCTGCGCGAAATCGCGGCATTCCTGACGGAATTCGACGACCGGCACGGTGTCCTTGTCCATGCCCTTGGCCCGGTAGCGCTCCTCGATCTTCCATTCGATGGGAAGACCGTGGCAATCCCAGCCCGGCACATAATTGGCATCCTTGCCCAGCATCTGCTGCGAACGGTTGATGATGTCCTTCAGGATCTTGTTCAGGGCATGGCCGATATGCAGATGGCCGTTCGCATAGGGCGGGCCGTCATGCAGGATGAATTTCTCGCGGCCTTTCCCCTGCGCGCGCAGCTTGTCCCACAACCCGATCTCCCCCCAATGGGCGAGGATTTCCGGCTCCTTCTGCGGCAGGCCGCCGCGCATCGGAAAATCGGTCTTGGGAAGCTGGACGGTCTTGGAAAAATCGATATCGGCGGAAGTCTTGGGCGTGGTCATCGCGCTATCCAGGTCCTGATCGCGAAAGGGCGGGAGATCGGGCGGGGCTCGCAGGCTGGGCCGGAGCGGTTGGCCCGGTCACCAGAGAAGACTACCCGCCCGCATGGGGACGATCCCGGACGCCCTTTTCCGCGCAAAGCGATTCACGCCCTGCCGGTCGGGAGCGCCGGGCCGATAATTCGCCCGAATATCCTGCCGTTGCCATATCCGTTCATGGCGCGGAAACTAGGCGAGGTGTCCGGAGCGGTCAAGCCGCATGCGCGACGCTGGCGGGATCGACCCGCACCAGGTTCCGGCCCGCATGCTTGGCGGCATAGACGGCGCGGTCGGCGCGCGAAAGCACCTTGTCCGGATCATCCTGCGGCGACACGAAACAGGCCACTCCGAAGCAGGCGGTGATGCTGAAGCTGGAACCTTCCCACATCAACGAGGAGGCGGCCAGATCGCTGCACAGCCTTTCCGCCACCTCCACCGCCCGTTCGATCGGGGTATCCGGCAGCAGGATGGCGAATTCCTCGCCGCCCAGCCGGCCGATGAGGTCGGTATCGCGCAGGCCCATGCGCATCCGCCGCACGAAATGGCGCAACGCCTCGTCCCCGCCGGCATGGCCGTGGCCATCATTGACGCGCTTGAAATGATCGATATCGGTCAGGATCACGGACAGCGAACGCGTTTCGGTATGCAGACGCCGGGCTTCCTGGTCCATCACCTCCAGAAAGCGGCGGCGCGAGGCCGCGCCCGTCAGCACGTCGGTCGCAGCCAGAATGGCCAGTTCCCGGGCCAGTTTCTCGCGCGCCTCGACTTCTTCTTCCAGCTTGCTGTTCAGAGTGCGCAATTCGCTCTGCATCCGGTCGGACAGGCGCACCATACGTTGCTGCTCCCGCAGCCCCTGACGATAGGCCCGCATCAGCGTACGCACCCCGTCGGCAACCTCCTCGAGCTTCGAGATCATCGTCTCGGAGTCCTGGACGATCTGTTCCTCCTGCGCGAAGAGGTTGAAATTCCTTGTCTTAGGAGCCTTCGCGCGGGTCATCGAACTCAATCCTCCACCTCATCATCCGGCAGCAGGTTGAAGCTGGCATGGTCGAAATCCTCGGCGAAATCCTCGCCGAACTCCTCCATGGTGTCGTCTTCGGGGTGATAGCGCCAGTTGATCGTCACCTCGACCCCCTTGCGGGCGGCCTCCTCCAGCATCTGGAACAGATTCATGAAGGCCTTGGCGCTGGACGAGTTGAAATAGGACATCCGCATATCCAGCACGACGGAACGCCCCCCGGCCTGCGCCAGATATTTCCCCATCGACTCCAGCAGCGGGCCGAAAAACGCAGCGGCGTCTTCCGGATAGGATTCGCCGGTAATCAACAGCTGATCCGTCGCGAAATCGAATTCGACGCTCGGAGAACGATCAGTCGCTTTGAGAGATATGGAATCGATCATTGTCGTCATCTGGCTCAAATATAGGCTTTCAGACAGAAGAAGGTGCTCTTCTCGTCGAGGGAGAGAAAGTCGAACTTGATGGGCTCGCTGGACCGGCGGGCGATTTCAATCAGACCGATGGAGCCGCCCTTGCTACCTTCATCCGGATCGTCCCGCAATTTCTGCCGGTAGAAGGCCTTGAGTTCTTCCTTGTCCATACCGGCAAGGACATCAAGTTTCTCGCGCAGTTCCGGCGCCTTCGCCGAATCGATGGAATTGCCGCAGATCACAAAGAAACGCCCATCTTCGATCCCCACGGTGATTACGCCCGTGCGAAGGGCCTCTTCCTCGGGCTTGCCATCCTTCTCGTCGGAATAGCGGATGATGTTCTGCACCTGCTCCACGAACACCGAGAACACGCGCTTGGTGACGGTCCGATCGGTCTCGTCCATCGCCAGCTTCTGTTTCAGTGCTTCGCCCAAGGCGAACAGAACGCCTTCGGAAACATAGCCGCTATAGGCGATCAGGACATGTTGCTCCTGCAACGCCGATTTGAAATCCCAGATGTCCTGCGCGAGCATTACCCGTCAGCTCCGTTTCCAGAGATTGTGCGGACTTTGCGATCCCCTCGCCCACATTTCTGTTTTAGCCCATACGAAAGCGGTTGGCATACTGGAATTTTGCATTGCACGCTGCCTTATGCCCCACGAAGGCGCCTTTTCCCGGCGATTAGCTCGCGCCTGCACGGCGCGTCGACAATATTCGGATCGCCGCATCCCGATCCTTGGAAATTTGGGCCTTCAGCGCATCAAGCCCGTCAAAGCGTTGCTCCGGCCGCAGAAACTCTATCAGCGCAACCCGCATATGCCGACCATAAAGGTCACCGGAAAATCCGATCAGGTTCACCTCGAACAGCTCCTTCCTGCCATCGACGGTCGGTCGGACGCCCAGATTGGCAACGGCATCGTGCCAGCTTTCCGTGTCATCCTCGCCCGCCACTCCGGCCCGCGCGGCATAGACGCCATAGGCGGGACGCAGCTGTTCGCCCAGCGACAGATTGGCGGTCGGAAAGCCCATCAGCCGCCCACGCTGATCGCCATGCTCCACGCGACCCTCGATCTCGAAAGGGCGGCCCAGCAGGGCAGCGGCATGGCCCGGCCGACCGGCCTTCAGATGCTCGCGGATACGGGTAGAGGAGAACAGTTCGCCATCGCCGCCCTTGGCGGGCTGCACGACGGATACCTCGAATCCCAGCTGCGCACCCATGGACTGCAGCAGGGTCGCATTACCGCCGCGCCCCTTGCCGAAGCAGAAATCATAGCCCACGACCACGCGGCGGATCTTCAGCCCCTCCACCAGGACCTCGCGCACGAAACCTTCGGCCGACATGGCCGACAGCGCCTGGTCGAAATGCAGCACGACCAGCCCGTCCAGGCCCAGCGCCTCCAGATAATGCGTCTTGACCCGAAACGGCGTCAGGCGGAAAGGCGGGGCTTCGGGCCGCAGCACGCTGACCGGATGCGGTTCGAAGGTCAGCACCAGAAGGGGAGCCCCCGCCGCCCGCGCGGCGGCCATCCCTTCACCGACCACGGCCTGATGTCCGCGATGCACACCATCGAAATTGCCCAGCACCACGACGCCATGCGCCAATTCGGGGGGAACCGGGCTGTAATGTCGCAAGACCTGCATGCTGCCGCTATGTCCAATCCACGTTCACTGCAATCAATCCCCACCGACCCGTCGGTCGATCGGATGCGGAAATCATACCCGCGTAACACATTCCCCCGCGCCAGAGCCGGCTAGCATGAGGGTGGTCGCCATGCAAGAGGCGGGCCGGCTCCCAGGGCTCAGGCCTTGGGCAGCTCCGCGCGCGAGCGGACTTTCATCATCGCCTCGCCCTCGCAAACCACCACATCGCCGACATAGGCCGTGGTCCGGGCAATCATGCGTTTGCGTTCGGGCACCAGTTCGGTGATCTCGGCCTGGGCAACGACGGTATCGCCGGCGCGAACCGGTGCCAGGAATTTCAGGGTCTGGGACAGATAGATGCAGCCGGGTCCCGGCAGCTTTGTGCCAAGCACGGTGGAAATCAGGCTTGCGGTCAGCATGCCATGGGCGATGCGGCTTTTGAAAATCGTCTCCGCCGCGAATTCCTGGTTCACATGGACCGGATTCATATCACCCGTGACACCGGCGAACAGGACGATATCGGCCTCGGTAATGGTCTTGGCGAAGGCAGCCGACATGCCGACCGCCAGATCTTCGAAGAAATAGCCGTTCAATTCCTCATACAGACGAACACGATCCATGCTGTCCCATCCCTCTTTCTCCGGAAATCCCGACGTGCCGGGCCATGTCCCTCGCACCATTTCGATTGCCGTATGATGAATCTTGCGCGAATCCCTGCGGGAAATCCACACACAAACTGCTGTAATTGCAGCGCTGGCATGGCCCATCACCCGGCGACGGGGTGGATCCGCCCTCTTGCATCGTCTGGGATGGCGCACCATAACAGGGGCAGAACCCATCCCTGTCGAAGGACCAGCCACCATGGCCGCCATGCAGGACGCCCCGGATCGCATCCCGATTTCCGTGCTCACCGGCTTCCTGGGCTCCGGCAAGACCACGCTTCTGGCGAAGCTGGTGAAGCGCCCGGAAATGTCCAACACCGCACTTGTCATCAATGAATTCGGCGAGGTCGGCATCGACCATATGCTGGTGGAGAAAAGCGACGAAAGCGTCGTGGTACTGGATTCCGGCTGCCTGTGCTGCACCGTGCGCAGCGATCTGGCCGATACGCTGCGCGAGCTTCTGAAGCGGCGCTATTTCAAGGAGATTCCACAGTTCGACCGGGTGATGATCGAAACCACCGGCTTGGCCGATCCCGCGCCGATCCTGCATACGCTGATGACCGATCCGGTGATCGCGGCGCGCTATCGCCTGGACAGCGTGATCACCACGGTGGATGCAGAAACCGGCTCCAACACGCTCGACAAGCAGCCGGAATCGATAAAGCAGGCGGCCGTGGCCGATCGTCTTCTCCTGACCAAGACCGATATCGCCGCGCCGGAGAAGGTTGCAGCGCTGGAGGCGCGCATCGCCGCCATCAACCCGGCGGCCGATCCTATTCGCGTCATCCAGGGCGAGATCAATCCCGATCTCTTGTTCGGCGCCGGTCTGTGGGACCCGTCGAAGAAGATTCCCGATGTCGCCGCCTGGCTGCGGGAGGAGGCCTATGCCGACGGGCATGACCACCACCATCATCACCATGAGCATGATCACGATCACGGCCATGACCACGAGCACGAGCACGAGCACGAGCACGAGCATCATGAGCATGGGCACGGCCCGCATCATCACCAGAACGCCCATGATGTGAACCGGCATGACGACCATATCCGCTCCTTCTGCATCCGGCTGGAGGAGCCGTTGGACTGGGATCGCTTCGTCGATTTCATGGAGGCGCTGATCTCCACCCATGGCGACAATCTGCTGCGCGTGAAGGGCATTCTCAATATCGACGGGGCCAAGGGTCCGGTCGCCATTCACGGCGTGCAACATGTCTTCCACCCGCCGGCCATGCTGCCGCACTGGCCCGATTCAGACCATGGCTCGCGCATCGTCATGATCTGCCGCGACATCGCCAGGGAGCCGGTGGAGAAGATGCTGAAAGCCTTCCTTGATCCCGACTCCAAACAACCCCTGCAGTAAGGACCCGTTCTTCATGTCGATCACGCGTATCGATTCCAATGCCCGGATGAGCGAAGCCGTCGTCCATGGCGATATGGTCTATCTGGCCGGCCAGGTCGGCAGCGCCGGCAAGTCCATCACCGAGCAGACCCAGGAAGTTCTGGCGGCCATCGATGCGCTGCTGGCCAAGGCCGGCAGCGACAAGTCGAAGATCCTGCAGGCCATCATCTGGCTGGCGGATATCGCCGATTTCCCGGCCATGAACGCCGTCTGGGATACATGGGTCGACAAAGCCAACCCGCCGGCCCGCGCCACCGGACAGGTCGTGCGTCTGGCCGATCCGGGCTGGAAGATCGAAATCATCATCACCGCGGCGAAATAACCCGGCAGGCAAGGCCTCTGCTTACAGGCTGCATGGCGGCCTGTAAGCGCCCAAGGAGGCCGCCGGATTTGCCGGGCGTGCATAACCCGGCGTTACTTTTCGCAATACGTCGTGGTCGGACCTGATCCGACACCACTTCTATCCCGTGGGAAGGAGGTCCCAGGATCGATGGCCTGGGACGACGACACGGATACATACGCCCCCCCCTTTACGAACCCTCCTGCCCACCCCATTCTGATACGCCATGAGCGTGACCCGACATCCTTGCGCAGCAGCACCCCTACCCGCTTCGGAGGAGGCCGGGCCGCTGTATTTCGATGCCACGCTGTTGCCGCACCGCTCGCTCAGCCCGCGCGGCTTCCTGATCCTGATGTCGGCCATTGCCGGCTGCGGCTTCGCCGTCGGCACCGGCTTCGCGCTGATGGGCGCCTGGCCGGTCTTCGGCTTCGCCGGGCTGGAAGTGCTGCTGGTCTATGCAGCCTTCCGTTTGAACTACCGGGCCGCGCGCGCCCATGAACGGCTGCGTCTGACGCCGGGCTGGCTGGAGATCGCACGGGTCGACTGGAACGGCCGCGCGCGTCTGTACCGGCTGGAACCCGCCTGGCTCAGCATCCAGCTGGACCGCCCGGTCGAGCAGGACACGCCGCTATTGCTGCGCAGCCGGGGCGCAGTTGCCGAAATCGGACGCTTTCTGACACCCGAAGAACGGCTGGAAGTGGCCGAGGCGCTGGCGGCGGCATTGGCCCGGCTGAAATCCCCCGGGCTGGCAGTCCCAGGAAACTAACTCCCCTCCGCCTCGCCGCCACCGACCTGGGTCAGGCCTTCCGCCAGGCTGGCCTCCAGCGTCACGAGATCGTCGGGCACGGGCAGGCCTTCGGCGCGCATCGCATTCAACGTTTCGGTCAGGCGGCGATGCAGTTCATAGAGATCCTCGACCTTTCCCATCTCGGACAGGATCAGGGACAATTCGGCCTCGTATTCGATTTCGTCGGGCATGATATACTCCTCTACTATCGGGCCGATTATGCGCGCATTTGCGTGAACCGTCGCCTTGACCTATATCACGGCGCGACTGCCTTACGGAAAGAACAAGCCATGACCACCCAGGCCGCCCCGATCACCAACGCCCCGACCCTGGAGGAGTTCCTGCCGGGCGGCCCCCTTGCGCCTGCCGCCGATAACCGGATCGAGCTGGTCGGGATGGACAAGGCGGAACTGGCGGCGGTGCTTGCCCCGCTTGGGCTGCCCGCCTTCCGCGCCAAGCAGATCTATCGCTGGATGTATGTGAATGGCGCCACCAGCTTCGAGCAGATGACCGATCTGGGCAAGGAGCTGCGCGCAAAGCTGGAAACCCATTTCCGCATCGGCCGGCCGCGCATCAGCGCCCATCAGGTCTCGGAGGATGGTACCCAGAAATGGCTGCTGGCCTATGGCGACGGCAATGAGGCGGAAACGGTCTTCATCCCAGATGAGGGGCGCGGCACGCTCTGCGTCTCCTCCCAGGTTGGCTGCACGCTGACCTGCACCTTCTGCCATACCGGCACGCAGCGGCTGGTGCGCAATCTGACGGCGGGGGAAATCCTGTCGCAGGTGATGCTGGCGCGCGATGCGCTGGATGGCTGGCCCAGCCCCGCCGCCGACCGCGACCTGACCAATATCGTGCTGATGGGCATGGGCGAGCCGCTCTACAACACCGATGCCGTGGTCAAGGCAATGAAGCTGGCCATGGATGGCGACGGCATCAGCATTTCGCGCCGGCGCATCACGCTGTCCACCTCCGGCGTGGTGCCGGAGATCGCGCGCATCGGGCGCGAGCTGAATTGCGGGCTGGCCATTTCCCTGCATGCCGTAACCGACGAGCTGCGCAACAAAATCGTGCCGATCAACCGCAAATATCCGCTGGAACAGCTGATCCAGGCCTGCCGCAATTACCCGGGCCTGTCGAATGCAAGGCGCATCACCTGGGAATATGTGATGCTGAAAGGCGTGAATGACAGCGATGCCGATGCGCGCGCGCTGTTGCGGCTGATCGAAGGCATTCCGTCCAAGATCAATCTGATCCCGTTCAATCCCTGGCCGGGCTCGCCTTACGAATGCTCCGATCCGAAGCGTATCGAAGCCTTCGCCAACATCATCTGGAATGCGGGCTATTCCAGCCCCGTGCGCACCCCGCGCGGGCGCGACATATTGGCTGCCTGCGGCCAGCTGAAAAGCGCGTCCGAACGGATCGGCAAGCGTGAGCGCGACCGGATGGAAGCCGTGCGCCTGGAAAAGGAAGCCGCCGCAGGGCTGTGAGGGGCCCCCAGACCACCTTTGCTAAATTATACAATAATATCAATTATATACTGCAAGCACCGGGCTTGATCCGACCATCTTTTTAAAGCCGGAACGAGGTCCTCGGGTCAAGTCCGACCAGGCCGAAGCCCGTCCTACCCCTATTTCCCATTTCCCAGCTGGCGAATGGCCCATAGGAAATCGGGATGGCGGCGCCAGGTGCGCAGCACCGCCTCGGCCGCCGTTTCCTGCATATTGATGTAGAGCCGGGTGACCTTGGCAAGCTCGCCCCGTTCCAGGCGCAGGCGTGCATGCGCTTCGCGCGTCAGCCGATAGATGGCGGCGAACAGCTTGGGCTGGATGCCGCAGCCCCGGCAGGCGATGGCAAGCCCTTCCCCTCCGGGCTCGAACAGCAGGCGCCGCAACAGCTTGAGCCTGAGCCCCGTGCGCTGCACGAGCATGCTTTCGAAGGTGGAAATATCGCCCTTGGCCAGGGCACGGACCATCGCGTCCTCACCCAGCTCGGGGTCTTTCAGATTCCTGGACGCCACGATAGTGTCGAACGGGTCGATCTCTCCTAGCGCGGCATCGCCCAGCAGATCGCGGACGGAGGATTCCAGGCTCTCCTCCAGCGCCAGCGCATCCACCTCCTCATAGCGTTCCAGGATGGACTGGCGCAGCGCGGCCGACACCCACCAATGCATCCGGCGCGCCAGGGCCGGGGTCAGCTCCTGACGCTTCAGCAGCGGAGCATGCAGGGCCGGCTTATGTTCCGAAGCCTCCACGATCCGCGCGATGGTTTCCGGCGCGATCCGCGCCCCCTCATTCTCCAGCAGGGTTTCCACCACCCGCTCGGAGCCGGTATCGACCAGGGCATCGCTGACGCCTGGGCTGACGCTTGCCCGCATCGCAATCGCCAGCTGATGTTCCAGCGTGCGATGCCGGATGATTTCGATCAGTTCCTCGTCGCGCAGCACCTTGCTGCGCATCAGAATGGCATGCGCTACCTCGATCGCGTCATTCGCCAGGAAGGCCACCAGATTGGGCGGCGCCTTGGGATTGTCGGCCAGCTTTTCGGCCAGCGTCCTGCGGATGGCGATTTCCACCTCTCCGACCAGCTCGCGCAAAATCTCGCTCATCATATCGCGTTCGGGGTCGCTATAGGGCACCGCCTCTCCAGCAAACATCTCGCTCATGGTCTGGAAAAGCTGCTCACGGCTGGCCTTCGACTTGTCGCGTGCCAGGGCGAGAAGCGCTTCGGGATTGTCTAAATTCAGCGTCTTCTGCCAGCCAGTCATTCCAACCTTTGGACCGCGCAATGGGCCGCTATGAGGGCTGCCGTGCCGATCAGGGTCGGCCAGCCATGCGAAAAATGCAAGGCTTTTCAGGGAATTTCCGCCATCTGCTTAACTGCTTGGTAAGAAGCTGCGGCTATCTTTCCCCTGCGAAAACACGCGAATTCTGCCGCGAAGCCAGTCGGCAGTAAAGGCCCCGGGAGGGTATTACTATGGTAGACGCAGTGAGTTACGCTTCTTCAGTAGCGGGAGGATACGCCTCCTCCGCACAACAAACGACCCAGCGCAGCCAGACCGATACGCAGGCCCAGGCCGGTGCCACCCGCGATGCCCAGCGCGTCAGCGGTGCCCAGACAAGGTCGCGCGAGGCGGTCCAGCCCGCCGCCCAGAACGACAATCGCGACACCTCCGGCAGCAAGGCCTTCGCCAGCGCCCAGGCGCGGCCCGATGCCTCGACCGGACGCGGCCAACAGCTCGATATCTACGCCTGACCGGGCCGAAACGCTCAGCCCAGACGACGGCGCAAAATCCAATCGGCCGAGGCGCCATAGCCCGGCCCGTAGAGCGCCGCATGGACCAGAAGCGGGTAGAGCATATAAATCTCCCGCCTTTCATCGAAAAATCCCGGCCGGATCGGACGATGTTCCTGATAGCGCGCGAAGAAGCGCGGCCCGAACGTGTGGAACATGGTCGTATAGGCCAGTTCGATTTCCGGATCGGCGTGATAGAGCGCCGGATCGATGAAACCGGCGATCCGGCCGCCCCCTACCAGCACATTGCCACCCCAGATATCGCCATGGATCAGGCTGGGATGGGCCGGTTCCGGCAGGATGTCCTCCAGCCGGGCGGCCAGGGCATCGATCCGCGCCAGACAGCCTTCCGGCAGGCCGCCCGCCTTTTCGGCAAGCCGTGCCATATGCATCAGCCGGTATTCGCGGAAAAAGGGCACCCAGAGCGGGGAGGGGTCATTCGGCTGATCCAGCGCGCCGATCAGCGTTGCCCGCTCCAGCCCGAAATGCGGCCCGCGCACACCATGCAAGCCCGCCAGCAGATCTGCCGCATGTTCCTCCGCCGCCGGCGTGACGGCCCCGCCGCCTTCCAGGAACCCGATGATCAGCAGATCGGGCGCGGCATGCAGCACGCCCGGCACCGGCAGATGAGGCGCAAGGCGCTGCAGCATCCAGCCTTCCAGGTCCAGCCTTCCATGCAGCGCGTCCTGCTTCACCACCACGGAAGCGCGATGGGCAAAGTCCAGCCGGTATACCTGCCCGACCGAACCGCCGGGCAGGGCCCGCACCCGGATGGGGCTTTCGCCCAGAACTGCACTCGCACGGTCAAGGGGGGCTCGAGTCAAATCCGCTCCTCACGCACCAGACGATCCAGCCAGGCCGCCGCCCCCGCCTCGATCAGATCCAGGCATTGGCCGAAAGCAGCCGGTCCGGCGCCATAGGGATCGAACACCTCCTGCGGCAGGTCCGGCTGCTCCAGGGCCGCCATATAGAGGGCGAGCTGCGCCGGGGCATCGGCTTGGCGCAGGCGTTCCAACTTGGCGTAATGGCCATGATCCATCGCCAGGATCAGATCGAAGCGCAGGAAATCAGCCGACACGACCTGTCGCGCCCGCAGCGGGGTCAGATCATAGCCGCGCCCGGCCGCCGCCCGGATCGCCGGCGGGTCCGGCGGTTCACCCACATGCCAGTTCGAGGTTCCGGCGGAATCGATCCGGACGGCCCCGCCCAGCCCCCGCGCCTCGGCCATGGCACGCATCACAGCTTCCGCGCTGGGGGAACGACAGATATTCCCCGTGCATACCAACAAAATGTTGACCGGCTCTCGCGGCATCAGCGGCTCCTCTTCCCCCGGCATGGCGAAGCATTTAGCATGCGCAGCATGATGCAGCCAGAATCTACGGAAATCGTCATCCTTACCGGGGCCGGTATCTCGAAAGAGTCCGGCCTCGACACGTTCCGCGACAAGGACGGGTTATGGGCCAAGGTCGAGCTGGAGGATGTCGCCACACTGGACGGCTATGCCCGCAACCCCCAGCTTGTGCAGGATTTCTATAATTCGCGCCGACAGACCCTGCTGGACCCGGCCATCCAGCCCAATGCCGCCCATCATGCACTGGTGAAGCTGGAACGCGACTGGCCGGGGCGGGTCACGGTAATCACCCAGAATATCGACGATCTGCATGACCGGGCGGGCCAGCGCAATCTGATCCATATGCATGGCGAGTTGCTGAAAGCACGCTGCGATGCCTGCGGGGCCGTGCATGGCTGGCGCGATGCGATCCGGTTGAACAGCGAATGCCCCGATTGCGGGCGCGCGGGGCAACTGCGCCCGCATGTCGTCTGGTTCGGCGAAATGCCGCTGATGCTGGAGGCGATCTATCAGGCGCTGACCCGGGCGGACCTGTTCATCGCCATCGGCACCTCGGCCACGGTCTATCCCGCCGCGGGTTTCGTGCAGGTGCTGCGCGAGGCAGGCCGGGCCCGCACGGTGGAGATCAATCTGGAACGCTCCGATCTCGCCTCGCTGTTCAACGAGCGGCGCTATGGCCCGGCGACGGAGCTGGTGCCCAAGCTGGTGGCGGAGCTGCTGTCCAACACCTGAAATGGCACCCTTCCCTTCACGGGAATGGCGCTTTCCGACAGGGCCGATTCCGGGCCATGACGGGCTAGGGTCAATCGACATTCAGAGTTTGGCCCTAAACCATCGCCCGACAGGAAAGGCCCGCATCATGACCAGCTACCCGGTCAGCCCCCGCAACAAGGTGAAGCGCCTGAACAAGCGCGCCTCCTACGATCATGCGGCGGTGCACGCCATTCTGGATGCCCAGCCCCTGGCCCATGTCGGTTACACGATCGACGGCCAGCCCTATGTGACGCCCACGCTGCAATGGCGCGATGGCGGGCGGGTCTATTGGCACGGTTCCTCCGCCTCGCGCATGCTGCGCACGACCCGCGCGGGCGTGCCGGTATGCCTGACCGTCTCGCTGATGGATGGCTGGGTAATGGCCCGTTCCGCCTTCCACCATTCGGTCAATTACCGCGCGGCCATGCTGTTCGGCACCGCCTATATGCTGGAAGAGCCACAGGAAAAGGAAGCGGCGCTGAAGCATATGATGGATGCCTATTTCCCCGGCCGCTGGGAAACCCTGCGCCCCGTCCAGGCCCAGGAACTGAAAGCGACCATGGTGCTGGCGATGGAGATCGAACAGGCCAGTGCCAAAATCCGCTCCGGCCCGCCCGGCGATGACGAGGAAGATTACGACCTGCCGATCTGGGCCGGCGTACTGCCGATGACCCCGGTCATGGGCGCGCCGCTGGATGATCCAAGGCTTTCACCCGGCATTCCGCTGCCGGACCATATCCGCGCGCTGTACGGCGCGGGTGGCTGATTGGCGCAGACAATCCCCTGTCGAGCGATACCACCCTCTCCTGCCTACGGGAGAGGGTGTATGCTGCCGCGCGGTAACCTCTCCCTCACCCAACCCTCTCCCCCTTCCGGGGGGCGAGGGCTAGGGGTGGCCCGCCTGAAGAGCAGTGTCACCCCGGACGAGGTTCCGCGAACCGAGATCCGGGGTCCGTAGCCATGGGGTAGAGATCCCGGCTCGCGGCCATAAGGCCTTGGCCGGGACGACACCAACTGGATTGTCGCCCGGCAAATCCGGCGGGATGTAGGCATGCCCGGCAAATCCGGCGGCCTGCGGCCTTGCTTGCCGGGCTAGCGCCCCGGCTGGAACAGGCTGGTCTCGCGGTTATGCAGGCCCTTATACCAGCCGATATACTGCGCGAAGCCCTTTTCGATCGGGTATTGCGGCGCATAACCCAACAGGGCCTTGGCCTTGTCGACCGACAGCGTGCCGCGTTCCGGCATCAGCTTGTCGCGCGGCTGATAGTCGATCTTCGTGCCCGGAAATTCCTTCTGCACGATGGCGGCCAGATCATTCAGCGACCGGCCCTGGCCATATGTCAGATTGAAGACCTGATTGCGCGCGGCGGGCTTTTCCAGGGCCAGGGTAATACCCTGGACCAGATCGCCGATATAGGTGAAGTCCAGCGCGTCCGTGCCATCGCCATTGATGGTCAGATTCTGGCCCCGGATCGCGTTTTCGATGAACGCCTGGCCGACGCGGCGGCTGACGCAGCGCTCGCCATACAGCGCGGATGGACGGATGATGGTGTAGGGCAGATCGAAGACCTGATTATAGGCGATCACCAGCTTCTCGCCGGCGAATTTCAGCGCGCCATAGATGCCCAGCGGCTCGCAGACGCGGTCTTCCCGCACGGCTTCGCCGTCGAAATTGCCATAGACCATGGAGGAGGAGAAGAAGATGAAATGCGGCTTCATGTCCTTCACCGCATCCAGCGCGTTTTCCAGCGTGCGCATGGAATGGTCAAAGGTCGAATACGGGTCCTTATTGGCCCGGTTGGCATGGGCGACGGCGGCAAGCTGCACCACCGCATCGGGCTTTATGCCGTCCAGATGCGCCGACATCAGATGATAATCGCGCGCATCCACCACATGCAGCTGGGCACCGGCGGACCGCAGCATGTCCAGACGCTCGGTGATGAAGGACATATACAGATCGGCATTGGGATTACCCGCCCGCCGATTGGAGAAAGCCCCCAGATTATTCACCTGCAGGCTGTCCAGCACATGCACCTGCGCGCCCTTGTCGACCAGCGCCAGGGCCAGATTGTGCCCGATGAAACCCGCACCGCCGATCAGCGCGATGCGTTTGCCTTCCAGAGTCCTGGTCATTGCGCCTTCTGGCTCCCGAACCATGTTTGCCCTCCGTGGCAGACTATGCCGCTTTTACCGTTAAGAAACAGCTAAATCACGCCTTTCCCGCCAGGCCGGTTCGGCGTAGCTTCCGCGCGAAACACTCACGGTCAACCGGATGCAACAATCATGACAATCACGCTATACGGCGCCATCCGCTCGCGCGCCAACCGCAATATCTGGCTGCTGGAAGAAACGGGGCTGCCCTATGAGCAGGTGAATATCCTGCCGGTCGATGCGCCCGACAGCGCCGAGCTGGCGGCGGTCAACCCGTTCCGCCTGGTGCCCGCCCTGAAGGACGGGGCGGTCACACTGTTTGAATCCATCGCCATCAATCTCTACCTCGCCAAGAAGGCCGGGGGCACCATCGCCCCGGCAGACGCGGCGGAAGAAGGACCGATGCTGTCCTGGTCCTTCTGGGCCGTCAGTGAATGCGAACCCCATGCCCTGGCCCTGGCCCTGCATACATATATGCTGCCGCAGGAGAAGCGCGATCCGGCCAAGCTGGCCCCCGCCTTGGCCGCCATCATGAAGCGCCTGCCGGGGCTGGAAGCCCATCTGCAAACGCAGGACTATCTGGTGGGCAACCGCTTCACCGTGGCCGACGTCAATGTCGGCGCCATCCTGGGATATCTGACCGCGGCAAAAGTGGACCTGTCGGCCTTTCCGAAGACCGCGTCCTGGCTGGCACGGCTGGCCGACCGCCCTGCCGCAAAAGTCGTGGCGGCACGCCGGATGGCAGGCTGATTTTGCTGCCCTTCGGTATACAGCGTGGGACGCGGCGGGGAACCTCGCCGCGCCTGCGCATTCTTGCTGCGCCGCCACAAAGTGGTGCGTGACAGCGGCTTGTTCTGCCTATAGCCTGCGTGTTCATAACCCTGGCAGGCTTAGGGGGGACGTATGACCGAAGCTGGGACCAATCAGGGCGCGGCGCCGATCACGATCAAGAAATACGCCAATCGCCGCCTCTACAATACTGCCACCTCGAGCTATGTGACGCTCGACCATCTCTGCGAGATGGTGAAGGAAGGCGTGGAATTTACCGTGCACGATGCCAAGACGGGAGAGGATATTACCCGTTCGGTGCTGACGCAGATCATCGTGGAGGAGGAAGGCAAGGGCCAGCATCTGCTGCCCATCAGCTTCCTGCGCCAGTTGATCGGCTTCTATGGCGACAACATGCAGCGCATGCTGCTGCCGACCTATCTGGATGCCTCGATGCAGGCCTTCTCCACCAATCAGGAGCGGATGCAGGGCTATCTGAAGGAAACCTTCGGCGTGCCCTTCGGCAATATGGAGGAG
>Ga0209066_10000614_pt1 | contig 51343 bp, 51 predicted proteins | sample All_14_2_FD_187198 | JGI IMG/M metagenome (GOLD analysis project Ga0209066, IMG submission 187198) | Freshwater microbial communities in response to fracking from Pennsylvania, USA - Allegheny Zone_MetaG_DW_15 (SPAdes) (version 2) ... | reverse complement strand
TCAACGCTGCGCGTCTACCATTCCGCCACGGCCGCATATCACATCGGATTTGCGCGAGTAGTTAGCAAATCCGCCTGATGGTGGCAACACGAATACACAATGCAACGCACCATGAAAAGGATAAAATTCTATGGGCGCCGGAAAGGAAGCACATTCTTGGGATAATCCTGCGCGGATAGGTCAGGAATTGGCGGTTTATCGCATTTTCCGGTATCCAGCCGCGCGGCGAAGTTTTCGAAATGCCTGCCCATGGCCGTATCGCTCGTACCCATAATAGGGCGGAAACGGGCCACTTCCATCATCAGCCCGGCATGGGCTTTATGGTCAAATAACTCCGAAAGATTATTTTTATGACGCGACAATAGGGCGCGGCGGCATAGCTCTATGGCGTGTAGCTCGACTACAAAGCGCACATGCGGGTGCAGTGATTCGAATGTGTCGCGTGTGGGGACGCGTTCGCCCGACAAGCGTTTGAAATCGTTTATAATCTGGCGGGCTTTTATGATGGTTTCGCCGTGTGTATCGGAAATTTTGAGGATTTCGCCTGCATTATAGCCGTCGCGGGGCATATCGCGCATCGCAATCGCGCACAAAATAAATTGCGGTATGTCTTGCCCTTTATCAAACCATGGGCGGCAGAGTGCCTGCGCCTCGACAACTGATCGTGAAACCAGGTCAAGCGTCGTATCCACAACATCGCTCCATGCCGCGACACGGGCGGGAGTGAGCATCGAATGTGGCATAAGCCCGATCGACATAAAACTCTCGAACGCTTTGTATTCCTCAATTTTCAGGCCCATGCGGTGCATGGCTCCGGCAATTCGTCCGTCAATTGATTGTTCTTTTTCAAAGGCGAAAGGCATAGCTAAATATGGGGCTTAGTTTGATTGTTGCGGGCGCAGATGTGTGATGCGGGCGGTTTCCGGCATGTCCCGTATATCCAGCTTGCGGATGGTGCTTAGCATGTTGAGGTAGGCCGTCGCCATGGCGGCATTATGCGGCTTGAACCCTTCACCCAGCATCATGAGCGTCGCTCTGAATGCTTCGCGAGTCTGGGTGCTGGCGGCGCTCCGGAATTTTTGGGCAATCGGCGCATCCGACACCTGCAAATCAATATACTGAACGGCGAATTGGCACGCTTTCATCAAGAACAGCAATTGCGGGCGCGGGGCCAGATTGTAAAAGGCATGGATCATGGCAACAGGGTCGCCGTCCATTGCCCGTTTGGTCGTGGCCGCAATCGCAAGCCCATCGCCCAGCCCTGTATCGGCCAGTGTTGTAGGCAGTAGTTTTTCAAATGTTTTAGCGGCGATGCTGTTAGGCAAAATAGATGCCGCAGCCGCGCAGAACATGGCATCGTCCAGATCTTCCGTTAGCATGAAATAGGGGCGGTGATGCAGGCGCAGCAAAGCAATCTGGCGTTTAACTCGTGTGCCGATATGGTCCATCACGGCCTCCGATTGCTGTTCGCTTTGCGCGGGGGCGTTGAATATTTGGGGCACCGACTGGCACGCCGCACTTAGATAGTGGAATAAGCCAGGGGCTTCATCCGCACTCATTTTAAGTGCATTCATTACCACGCTGGCTGGGTTGTACTTGGGTTGCGGGCTGAACGTGGCGATGCTTGTCGTCATTGTTTCTCTTGATGCAGGCGGTTGGCCGTGTATATCCACGGGTGAGCCATTTTTGCGAAGCTATATTGTCATAATGAAAAAAGCAAATTCTGCAACCATCGATTCACCCGCCCTTGTGTGGCGGCATAATGCCGAGCCTGTGGCATACCCCGATGCGGTCTCGTTCATGGAATCGCGTGTCGATGCCATCGCCAAGGAAGGCGCGGCTGACTGTATATGGCTGCTAGAACACCCGCCGCTTTACACCGGCGGCACATCGGCCAAGGCATCTGACCTGCTTGATAATCGCTTCCCCGTTTTCGAGACGGGCAGGGGCGGTGAATACACGTATCATGGCCCCGGCCAGCGTATCGCTTACATCATGTTAAACTTGAAAAAAAGACAGCAAGAGCCTGATTTAAAAAAATATATCTGGCAGCTTGAGGAATGGATTATCCGTACCCTTGCCCGCCTTGATGTAACGGGTGAACGCAGGGCAGGCCGCGTTGGTATATGGGTGTCACATGATGGCACCGAGTCCAAAATCGCCGCCATCGGGGTGCGTATCCGGCACTGGGTGAGTTACCACGGCATTGCCATAAACCTGTCGCCCGACCTCAGCCATTTCAACGGAATCGTGCCCTGCGGTATTCAGGGCTACGGAGTTACATCGCTTAAGGCGCTGGGTAAACAAACCACGATGGCCGAGCTTGATATTGCCCTTCAGGCCACTTTCGCCGAGGTTTTTGCGTAAACGCCAATCTGGCGCACGACATCGTCCAATATCGCCTGCAGTTTTAAAAATCGGGCGTCATGCAATGTCAGCAAATCGTCGTGCATATAAAGCGCTTTGCTCAGTTCCAACTGCAAACTTTCGCAATTGCGGTCGGGGTGGCCGAAATGGCGTGTCAGCTCCGCGCCCTTATAGGGCGTATTGATAGCCACGCGTAACCCGTGGGTTTTGAATGTATCGGCCACATGGGCCAGAAATTTGGGGCTGCAGCTGCGCCCCTCGAGGTCGCCCAGCACAACATCGCTTTTACCCTGATTAATGGTTGGCGGCATGGAATGGAGGTTGATGTGATACACCCGCCCGAAACGCTTCATGATCCGTTCTGCCTGTGCCTCCAGCGTTTCGTAATAGGGGCGGTAATAGCGCGCGATGCGCGCTTGCACATTGGCTGCACTCGGCAATTCTTGGTATATCGCAACGTCCCATGCGCGCGTCCATATCAGCCCCGTACCGCGCAGGGCATTAGGGCCGGGGCGCAAGACATGCCCGCTCCATACATCGGTCATCTGGTTGGCGGCGACATCATCAATCGCGCGGTTGAGGTCAATATAAGTGCGCGGGGCTTCGGCCTGTACAAGCACCGCGCCAAGCCTTGGGAAGTTGGCTGCCAGCAGATCCACAAACCGGTCTTCATAGCGTTGCAGCGCGCCGATATGGCAGGCATACCCAAAATCGGCGGGGTAATCGCGCCCGCTATGCGGGCTGTCGACCAGCAACGGAATGGCATCCGCAACACTGGGTTCAAAAACGCGGAGAACACCGTCGATATGCTTCAAATTCCCTCTTAACAAGGCGGGTTGCGCGTGGTTATCTCACACCAGCCTAAACCGAGGGGAATTTCAATGCACGATTTAAGGGATATCCGCCAAAACCCGCAAGCCTTTGACGCCGCCATGGCGCGCCGGAACCTGGCCCCGCAATCGCCCGAAATTCTGGCGCTCGATGAAAAACGCCGCGCAGCCCAAACCGAATTGCAGAACATCCTGACCCAGCGGAACGAAAAATCAAAGCTGATCGGGCAAATGAAAGCCAAAGGCGAAAACGCCGATATCCTTATGGCCGAAGTCGCCGCTGCCAAAGACAAAATGGTCGAACTGGAGGCGCTAGACCGCGAAATCGGCGAACAGCTGAACGACCTGTTGTCATCCCTGCCGAATATTCTGGCAAGCGATGTACCCAACGGTAAATCAGAAGAAGAAAACGTCGAAATCCGCAAGGTCGGCACGCCCGCCAAACGCAACGCTAAAGCGCTAGACCATGTCGCGATTGGCGAATTGCTGGGCATGATGGATTTTGACACGGCAGCCAAACTATCCGGCTCGCGCTTCGTGCTCATGCACTCCGGCCTCGCCCGCCTTGAGCGTGCGCTCGCACAGTTTTTCCTTGATACGCACACGCAGGAACATGGCTACACGGAAGTATCCGTACCCCTCATGGTCAATTCGGCCACCATGTATGGCACAGGCCAACTGCCCAAATTCAAGGATGACCAATTCCAGACCACGCGCGGCGACTGGCTGATCCCCACATCCGAAGTACCGCTGACCAACATTGTGGCTGACAGCATTGTCGATGAAACCACATTGCCCCGCCGCTACACGGCCTTCACACCCTGCTTCCGGCAGGAAGCGGGCGCGGCCGGTAAAGACACCAAAGGCATGATCCGCCAGCACCAGTTCTATAAGGTCGAGATGGTCAGCATCACGAAGCCCGAGGAATCTGAAGCCGAGCACGAGCGCATGACCAAATGCGCCGAAACCATCCTGACCAAGCTTGGTCTGCCGTTCCGTACCATCATGCTGTGCACGGGCGATACGGGCTTCGGTTCCCGCAAAACCTACGACATCGAAGTCTGGTTGCCTGGGCAGGATCGTTACCGCGAAATTTCAAGCTGCTCGAATTGCGGGGACTTTCAGGCTCGCCGTATGAAGGCGCGTACCAAACCCGCAGGGTCAAAAGACACCGTGTTCGTCCATACCCTCAACGGGTCTGGAGTAGCGGTAGGCCGTGCGCTGGTAGCGGTGCTTGAAAACTACTGGGACGACGCGAAACAGGCCGTCATTATCCCCGATGTTCTGCGCCCGTACATGAACGGCGCGACCGAAATTAAAGCATAATATAACCATTCAATAACAATGGTTTATTTGCTTTTTCTAATGTAGGTGCCGTCACCCCGCTTGCGGGATGGCGGCGATGCGTTCAGAATGGTCGTGTTGATTCGCGCCTTACTTACCTCAAGAAGCTCCATGAACTCATTAGAAGCAAACAAGATTCGTCTGATCATGCATCTGCGCCGCCATGGCATTACAGATGACGCCGTGCTGAACGCGATCGAGCGCGTCCCGCGCGAAGAATTCGTGCCCGACATGTTCTTCGACCAAGCCTATGAAGACCGCGCGATACCCATTGGTTTGGGGCAAACCATTTCGCAGCCTCTGGTGGTTGCCACCATGTCGCAATCTCTTGAGCTGAACGACCGCATGAAAGTGCTGGAAATTGGTACGGGCTCTGGTTATCAGGCCGCCATTCTCAGCCGTTTGTGCCGCCGCGTCTATTCCATGGAACGCCACCGCCCGCTGCTTGATATAGCCGAGGAACGCTTCCGCCGCATGAATCTGCGCAATATCACGACCGTGGTGGGTGACGGCATGAAAGGCTGGCCCATTCAGGCCCCGTTCGACCGTATTATCGTAACCGCCGCCGCCCACGGCGAGGCCCCACGTGATTTGTTGTATCAACTGGCCATCAACGGCGTCATGGTCGTGCCCGTAGGGCCTGATGGTACCGCCCAAACGCTTATTCGTTATGTGCGCGTGGCCGAACACGAATTCACCTCGCAGGAATTGCTGCCAGTCCGCTTCGTGCCGCTTCTGCCCGATGTGGCCGAGGAATCGATGGATATGGAGCCTGACATCAACAAGCTACTGGCATGGGCATAAAAGCACCCTTATGGCTGCTGCCGTTGGTGTTTTTAGCGGCCTGCGAGAATAACCCGCGCGCGCCCATTATTCCCGTATATGACTTGAAAATGACAGGCTCGTCCACCGGCGCCGCTGTGGTGGCGCCCGGCGATACGCTGGCCAATATTGCCAATCGCTATGAAATCACGCTGGAAGATATTATCCGCGCCAACGCAGGCAACGCGCTCAAGCAAGGGCAGCGCATAGCCCTGCCGCCGCCGCGCACATATACGGTCATAGAAGGCGACACACTCGACCGCGTGGCGCGCATGTTTGATACCACGCCCGATGCGCTGGCCCGTGCCAACAACATCGGCGTGGGCCAGCCTTTGTATCAAGGGCAGGTATTACAAATTGCAGGCAAGCAGGATAGCCAGCCACAGCCGCCAACAGACCATTATACCCCGCCGACTCAAGATAAAATCGAGACGGAACAATTGGCTGGCCAACCCAGACCAACCCCGAAAAAGACAGGCGTGCCGCGCCCGCCAAAGCTGGAAACAGAAGCCTTGAAGCCCAAAGCATCGGCCCACGCTGCAGGCAAGGGTAAATTCGATATGCCTGTGAAGGGCGATATTATTTCAGGCTACGGTCCTAAAACAGGCGGCCTTTATAATGACGGTATCAACATAGCCGCCAAAGCAGGCACACCCGTGGGCGCGGCGCAGAATGGTACGGTTGTATTCGCGGGCGAGGGGCCTGATGGTTACGGTACCATGGTACTGATCAAGCATGATGAAGGGTATTTCACGGTCTATAGCCATTTAAGCCAGGCCAAGACCGCCGCGGGCGCACATGTCACCCGCGGCGAGATTGTCGGCCGTGTGGGCGCCACGGGTAAGGTCACAAACCCGCAGCTCCATTTCGAGATCCGCGAGGGCACCAACGCGCTCGACCCCCAGAAGTTCCTGTAAAGCAATTATTTTTCAACGGAAAATTGCGCCTTTTGGCTATACCCTTGAGTTTCGCGGGCGGCCCACTATAGTGACCACCGCGAATCTTAAAGCAAACTGGAGTTTTTATATGCTGATATCCCAAGCCTTTGCCGCGTCCGAAGCCGTAGCCCCAACTGTTGCCCCTGCTGTGGCAGATGCCACAGGTGCTATTGCCGCCGCGCCCTCAACCGGCCAAGCCTTCATGACTAACATGGGCCTCATTGCCGGTATGTTCGTTCTATTTTACGTGCTGCTCATTCGTCCACAGCAAAAACGCCTGAAAGCCCAGCAAGCCATGCTCATGACCCTTAAAGTCGGTGATCGCGTGATTACGGGCGGCGGCTTTGTGGGCCATATCACACAGGTCCTGAATGATCAGGAAGTCGTGGTTGATCTGGGCAACAACATGAAGGTAACGGCCTTGCGCTTTACCCTCACAGCCTCGACACCGGCTGAACCTGCAAAAGCAGCATAATCCGCTATGGTTCGCCTGTCGCTCTGGAAGTCGATCCTTATTCTGCTGGTCTGCGTTCTGGCGGCGGCTTATGCCGCCCCCAACCTAATGTCTAAGGAAAAACTGGCCGCATGGCAGGCGAAAGTACCGTCATGGCTGCCTACCAAAACCGTCAATCTCGGGCTCGATCTACAAGGCGGCTCGCATTTGCAGCTTGGTGTGGGTGTTGATGTTACCATTCGCGACAACGCTGAAAATTTTGCAACCAGCCTGCGTGGCGACCTGCGCGATAAAAAAATCACCTATTCATCGCTTCGTCCGGCACTTCAAGGTTTCTCGCTGACCCTGCGTGATGCGACGCAGGCAGATGCCGCGCGTCAGGTTATTCGTAAAATCGAACCCGATATTGTGTTCGATGAAAGCGCGAACGACCCAGCGGTTATAAAAGCCGCCTTTAGTGAAAAGAGAATAAAGGAAATCAAAGATCGTACGATCGAACAATCAATCGAGATTGTTCGTCGCCGTATTGACGAAAGCGGCACGCGCGAACCTGTTATTGCCCGTCAGGGTGAGGACCGTATTGTCGTGCAGCTGCCCGGCGTCAGCGATGCTGGCAAAATCAAGGAACTGCTGGGTAAAACCGCCAAGCTCGGTTTCCACATTGTCGATCAGGATGCCAGTATGACAGGCCGTGCCGGTGTGAATGGTATGGCACTTGCCCTGAAAGAAAACCCTGCCAGCAAACTGGTTGTAGATAAGCGCCCGCTTATCACGGGTGACATGCTTGAAATCGCGCAGTCATCGTTTAACCAGAACGGCCAGCCAGTCGTGACATTCAAGTTCAACGGTATCGGCACACGTCGCTTTTGCGAGGCATCGACCGCTAATGTGGGCAAGCCTTTCGCGATTGTGCTCGATGACGTAATCATTTCAGCCCCCGTGATCCGCGAACCTATTTGTGGCGGCTCGGGCGAAATTTCGGGCAACTTCACGGTTGAGGAAACAACTCAGGTTTCATTGCTGTTGCGTGCAGGGGCCTTACCCGCGCCGCTTCAGGTGCTTGAAGAACGTACGGTCGGCCCCACGCTGGGGTCTGATTCCGTGGCGGCTGGTAAAAAAGCCTGCCTCATGGCGTTACTGTTCGTGATTATTTTCGCAACCACCGTTTACGGCTTATTCGGTATGTTTGCCTCCATAGCCTTGCTGGTCAACATGGTCATGATTATGGCAGTCATGTCGCTGTTACAGGCTACACTGACGCTGCCCGGTATTGCCGGTATGGTTTTGGCCATCGGCTTGGCGGTTGACGCCAACGTGCTGGTCTTTGAACGTATTAAAGAGGAGCTTCGTAGCGGCCGCGGCATCATTGCGTCCATCGACACAGGCTACCAGCGCGCGCGCATCACGATCATCGATTCCAACTTAACCGCGCTTATTTCAGCGCTGATCCTGTTCTCCTTCGGCACTGGGCCTATCAAGGGCTTTGCCGTGACAACCTGCATCGGTGTGGCGACATCCTATTTTTGCGCCATCATGCTGACACGCCTGATGATCCTTATCTGGCTCAACGCGGCGAAACCAAAAGAGATTGACGCATGATTATCAAACTCCTCCCGCTTATTCCGCACGACACAAAAATCGATTTTTTCGGTCACCGCCTTTATGCATTCATAGCCTCGATCATTATTATCGGCGGCTCGCTTTTATGCCTCTCGGTCAAAGGGCTTAACCTTGGCATCGATTTCACCGGCGGTACGGTCATTGAAATTCAGGTCCAGCAGGACCCTGACCTTGCATCTTTGCGCAAACAGCTCGAGGGCCTTGAGTTGGGCGAAGTGCCTATTCAGGAATTCGGCTCCAAGCAATCGCTTATGATCCGCCTGCGCCAGCAGGAAGGCGGGCCTGAAGCCCAGAAGGTCGCCATCGATAAAGTGCGCGTTGTGCTTGATGAAACTTTCGGCGCAGGCACAGTTGATTACCGCCGTGTTGAATTTGTTGGCCCGCAAGTAGGCCAAGAACTCAAGAAGGCAGGCCTGCTGGCCATCCTGATCGCCATATCGGGCATCATGGCGTATATCTGGCTACGCTTTAACTGGCAGTACGGTGTGGGCGCGTTACTCGCGCTTATCCACGACGTGGTAGGTATTCTGGGCCTGTTTTCGCTTACGCAAATGCACTTTGACCTCTCGACCCTGTCGGCCATTCTGCTGGTGGCAGGCTATTCGATCAACGAGACCGTCATTATTTTTGACCGCGTACGCGAAACCTTGCGCAAATACCGCAAAATGCCAATGCAGGAAGTGATCAACTACTCGATCAACTCGACCTTCCCGCGCACCATGATGACATCGGGCTCCACATTGCTTGCGCTGCTGGCGTTGTATTTGTTCGGCGGTATGGTGATCCAGAGCTTCGTCTCAGCCCTGTTTATCGGCATTTTAATCGGCACGCACTCATCATACTTTGTGTCATCGCCGTCGCTGTATTACTTAAAACTGCGCGCCGAACCCGAAGCTGTCGTACAAGGCTAATCAGGTATCTGACTGCTTCTTATTAGTTTGGCCGCTTCCAGCGGCGGTGCAGCCACAGCCATTGTTCGGGGTGCTCGTTGATCCAGCGTTCGAGTACGGCATGGGCATCGGCAATGACATCCATCGTATCGCGGCCCTCGATTTGTAAGGGTGGCTCGACATCAAATTCGAAATTGCACCCTTTGGTACGGATCATGCGGCCAGGCAATACAGGGCAGTTCAGCTTGCGGGCCAATTCCACAAACGCGGTGCTGGTCATGGCAGGCTGGCCAAAAAACCGAGCTTCAACGCCTGTATTCATCTTCTGGTCAATCAGCATGCCGACGGTTTCATTGTCCTGCAGGGCACGCAAGGTTTGCGCAAGGCCTTTGCGGTTTTTGCCAAAGCTGCGCAAACGCCCGCCGGTGCTGCGCAAGCCTACCAGCAGTTTATCAACAAGCGGGTTGTTGGGTGCGCGGTAAACCGAATGCATCGGCAGGTTCAAAACCAGTAAAAGGGCAGGCGGCATCAATTCCCAGTTGCCCATATGCCCGCCAATAAAAATAGCGGGGGCGTGGCTGTCGCGGACCGCTTCAAAGCGTTCCGCATTCCTGAATGTGACGCGGTGGCTTTGCGCTATTTCGGCCAAATGCGGGTATTCGGCCACCACGCGGCCCAAATTATCCCACATGCCACGCAAGGTGGTTTCAATACGGGTGGCATCCCATTGCGGGTAGCACATCGCCATATTGCGGCGGGCCGTTTTGCTTATGCCCATCAAAGGCCCGATGGTTTTGAAAATAGCCCCGCCCGTGGCCGATGCCGCATCAACCGGCATACACCCTAAAACCCATAAAGCGCCTTTTAAAATGCCGTACTGGATCTGGTCACTCAATTTCATGCGGCCGCCAGTCTGGTGCGTAAAAGCGTCATGAGTTCGGGGATACCGTCTATCCGCAGTGATACGGGCAGGCTCTCGACACCGGTGTTGGGCGGCAGGCGCACATGGTCTTTTTGCGTGGTAATCAGCTTAGCATGTTGGCGCGCAGCCAGTTGCTGCAGGCGTTGAATGTCACTGCCCGTATAGGCGTAATGGTCGGGGAAGGCGACAGTATCAACCAAATTATGCCCGCTATCGCGCAGGGTCTGGAAAAACTTTTCAGGCCGGCCAATACCTGCAAACGCCACATAGTTTTGGTCATCGTTTGCGGGTGCTGCTTTGAAATGGCCGGCAAATACGGGCAGGGCGGCAAGCTGGGGGCGCAGGGCGGTTTTATCCTCCCCTACCAGTAAAATGGCTGTTGCGCGCGCTATGGCATCGCGCAGTGTTTCGCGGCATGGCCCTGCCGGCATACAGCGCCCATTACCAATGCCAACCGCGCCATCAATCACGATAATGGAGGCAGTTTTAAGGAAGGACGGATTTTGAAACCCGTCATCTACAATGATGCAATCAGCCCCGTGTTGCGTGGCGTACTGAATACCGGCCACACGGTCTTGTGCAACGATTGTGGGGGCGAAGGCTGCCAGCAACAGTGCTTCATCGCCCACATCGCCAAAGCCATACCGCGTGGCATCTACAAGCAGTGGGCCCTTAAGCGTGCCGCCAAACCCGCGTGTCAAAAAGAAAGGCCGCTGGCTGAGTTTGCTAGCCTGCAAAGCCTGCACAAGACTGATGGCTGTTGGCGTTTTGCCGGTGCCACCGCCCGTGATGTTGCCAATACAGATAACAGGCACCGAAGGCTTGTAAGGCGTTGCCAGATGCCAGCGCAATTTTGTAGCGGCACGCCATAAGCCCGCCAGTGGCGAAAATACTGAGGCCAACAGACGTTGGTCAGGTCTGGTCTGGTCATACCAGAAGCGGGGTGGGGTTAGACGGAACATACTCACACCGCGATTTTGGCGCGTTCCAGATAAGGTTGCAACTGGCCAAGCAAGGCATCCAATACACCGTTTTGCGCATCGACAAAGGTTTTAGCAGCTTGGCCAACGGTCTGGCGAAGTGTGGCATCATCCAGAAGCTTGGTGAGGGTGATGGCTAGATTTTTTTCATCACGCACCATAAGGGCACCGCCCGCCGCACGCAAATCGGCATCAATCTCGGGGAAGTTCCACATATTATGGCCGTATACAATCGCACAGCCTACTTGTGCGGGCTCAATCGGGTTATGCCCCCCACCCGGAACCGGAATAAGTGAATTGCCCATATAGACAATTGGGCTTAGGCGGAAAAACAAGCCGGGTTCGCCCAGCGTGTCGGCCAAGTAAATGACCGTTGAAGGTGTAATAGGCTGGCCTGCCGAGCGCTGCGCAAGGCTCAGCCCTTCAGTATCAAACATATTGGCAATCGCCTTGCCGCGTGCAGGGTGGCGCGGCATGACAATGAATAAAAGGCCTGCATGTATGGGCGCTATTTCCTTGTAGGCGCGGGCTGCAATCTCTTCCTCGCCCTCATGGGTGCTGGCGAATAACACGGTCGGGCGGTCGCCAATTTGTGCACGTAAGGTATCCAGCATGGCGGGGTCGTAGGCCAGCTGCGCGCAGGCGTATTTCATGTTGCCAGCAACTACCGGATTACGGGCACCAAGGCTTTTAAGGCGGGCGGCGTCATCGGCACTTTGCGCGAGGCATAAGTCAAACAGGCCGAGAATATGGCTTATGATTTGGGGTACATAGGCCCAGCGCCGCGCACTACGCTCTGATAACCTTCCGTTGATCATGATCAATGGCATACCACGTTGCTTAATCGCCATCAGTGTTGTGGGCCATAGTTCTGATTCAACCCATAAAACGGCGTCCGGCTGCCAGTGGGTCAGAAATTTGGCAATCCATGATGGGTGGTCGAATGGCGCGTACTGGTGGCAAATGCGCGGGTGGTTGGTTTGGCGCACAAGCCTTGCCGCCGTGACCGTAACCGTTGTGATAAGGCAGTGCAGGTTTGGGTTTTTTGAAAGCAGCGTCTGCACAACGGGCATAACCGAGCGCATTTCACCAACGCTGGCAGCATGGACCCATATAATTTTGCCCGAAGGGCGTGGCAGGGATGATACGCCGCGGCGCTCATGATGGTGGCCTGTTTCCTCGTGCCCGCGAATGCCGCGAAGCCATACAAGCCCGCCCAGCACAGGTGCAAGCAGATGAAATAGGGTGCGGTAAAACGTAAGGATCATGCCCGCCCTATAAACGGCGGAATGTGGCTAAAGTCAAAAGACTTTTATTCGTCCTGAACCACAGGCGTGGGGGCCTTATTATCAGCCGCTCCGTTGGCTACGCCCAGTGTAGGCGCAGCTGTGCTGAATAGCCCGCCCGGGGGTATCGTAATAGGCTGTGCCAGAGATTGCAGGGCCGAGCTGTTGCCTGCAGCATAAAGTGCTGATGTAAGGGCGGCACCTGCGCATCCTTTTGGCAGAAGGTCATTGAGTGAGCCTTTTAGCTGGCCCAGGCTTGGCAGTTTAATGGGCGCCACGCACTGTACGTATTTGAGCACCATGTCGACCATCATACCGCAAAGGGCTGATGAGAACGCACCGCCAAGGCCGAGCGAGGTAAAGACGCTACTGATCTGGGTTTGTGCAAACTGGGTAAACTGGTTGGCCAGCGGGTTCATGTTGGCCGCATTGGTGAATGATTTGAACAGCGAGCCAAGCATATTGTTCATAAGGCCCGACACGGGGCCGGCAAGGCCGTTCAACTGGCCCAAAATATTGGCGGCATACATGGAAGGTGCATAGGCAAACTGGTTTGAAATACGCTGCAACTCGTTTGACATACAAGGCGTGTTCGCAACTTCCGAAATCGGGCGCGGCATGGTGGAAACCGTAGCCTTAAAATCAGCCATCATCTGGGTGCCGACTTGCACCTGTTCAGTCACGCGTGCACGAATGTTAGGGTCGCACATAACGCTGGAGCCCGTACCTGCGCTGCCGCCTGGGCCTGCACGAAGCACGCTTGGGTCAACATTACAGCCATCAGTTGTTTGCTGGATAGCTTGCGCAGCAAATTCAGGGCTTTGTGGGTCCATGCCGTTATTGAGAAGCCCTTGGGCAATACCGGGGTCAACCTTGACCCAGTTCCCGCTACTGTCCTGAACCTGATATTCAAAGTGAAGGTGCGGGCCAGTGCAAGCACCTGTGCAGCTGCTCCAGTTACCTAATGTATCGCCCGGGGCAACGGTTTGACCTGTAGTTACGCTGAGGTTACCGGCATGGGCGTAAACCGCTCGCATATTGCCGTTGGTCACAATCGCATAATTGCCGTAGCCGGCTAGCTGGCCATTGGAAGTTTGTTGCCTGACCGTAACAGTACCGCCAAAAAAAGCGCCTACGGTCGGGTTGTCTGATACCCTTAAGTCGTACCCCCTATGAAAGGTCGAGTTACCGACGCCGTAATCGCCGCGCGTACCAAAACCATCGGTAATAGTGCGCCCCTGAAAAGTACCGCCAACCGCATTTGCCGCCACACATGCGGCATAGACATCACCTACAAAAATGAAGCCCGCCAAAAAGGCGCCGAAAACAAGCCCGCCCTGAAAGGGGTTCATCCTCATTTCGGTTGGTACCTCTTGCCGTTCCAGACATAGGTTTGCTTGGTCTGAGTGGAATCTACAATCAACAGGTCACTGATGCCCTTGGTTTTTGAATCCAGAATAATAACGGGCTCGGATGCCATGAATTTACCAATCTCGACCGTCTTTTTATTGGCATAGACATAAATATGCATCAGGCAGGCAACGCCTTTGGGATCGCAAAAGCCAAGATCGGGGTCAGAGTGGCGTGCGAAAATCTCGGCCGTGCCATCGCCGTTCAAATCGGCAAGGCCCAACATATAATCCGGTACCATATCTAAAGATTTAATATGATCTTTATACGCAGGTTCCGCGCGCCAAGCCTTATTCACAAGCTGGGCGCCAAGACCGGACGGGAAGGGGTTGAACACGACCTTTTGTGCCGCGCTTGCAGGGGCCGATAAGCTCAGGCAACAGGCAGCAGCCAACGCAAATGCGCGAAAACAGCGTCCTAATTTATTATTGCTTGCGAGCATGTATTTTTCCCTCTGAACTTTACTGCATACCGGGTGCAACACCAAGCGAAGGTGGTTTCGGCGTAAATATGCCGCCTTGCGGCAATATGATTGGCTGAGCCAGCGATTTTACAGCCGAGCTATTGCTTGCAGCATAAAGTGCTGATGTAAGGGCGGCACCTGCGCATCCTTTTGGCAGAAGGTCATTGAGTGAGCCTTTTAGCTGGCCCAGGCTTGGCAGTTTAATGGGCGCCACGCACTGTACGTATTTGAGCACCATGTCGACCATCATACCGCAAAGGGCTGATGAGAACGCACCGCCAAGGCCGAGCGAGGTAAAGACGCTACTGATCTGGGTTTGTGCAAACTGGGTAAACTGGTTGGCCAGCGGGTTCATGTTGGCCGCATTGGTGAATGATTGGAACAACGAGCCAAGCATATTGTTCATAAGGCCTGACACGGGGCCGGCAAGGCCATTCAACTGGCCCAAAATATTGGCGGCATACATGGAAGGTGCATAGGCAAACTGGTTTGAAATACGCTGCAACTCGTTTGACATACAAGGCGTGTTCGCAACTTCCGAAATCGGGCGCGGCATAGTCGAGTTGGTAACTTTAAAGTCAGCCATCATTTGTACGCCGGCCTGCACCTGTTCGGCCACGCGGGCACGAATGGTAGGGTCACACATGGGGGACGCGCTATCGGTCCTTGATTGGTTGCCGCATTGGGTGCCATCACCGCCTGCCGGTGTCTGATAACCAGCAAATTTTGCCATATACTGCCCAACAGTCGTGTTACCGTCGCTGGCATTTCCTTGGCCGTTCAAAAATCTCATGGCACCGCCAACACCGCCAAGGTGTGCCGCGCCAATAATACCGGATTCCGTAACAAGCACCCCGCCAATGGTTTGGCCTACATAGTTAAACGCGCCACGTCTGCGTAATTCTGCAATGTGGTCATTCGTGTATGCCAGCATAGCGGCTTCTTGGTCGGCGCGGCTTGATGTCATGATGGTGCGGCCTTGGGAATCGGTGCCTGTGGTGAGGCCGTATCGTGCGCGTTCAGCATTGCAGAACTGGAACAGGCCGCAGCACGTACTGCCATTATTGGCTTGAACGCAGATACCTTCCCGGCCTGAGCTTTCAGATTGTTCGATCGCTCGCATCAAACCCCCCATGGAGCAATCAGCTTCAGTAGCATAAGCGGAATAGGCGAAAAGTGAAAAACCCAAGCCGAAGCATAAGGTCATTAATAAAACGCGCAAATATCCCGGCTTTGCTAAGTTCATGGTTTGGCCGTTGCTGCTGCTGGCGCGATGAGTGAGAAACCTTGAGGGGTCAAAACCCACTGCGAAACATAGCCTTTACGGACCATGTCGATGCGCACGGTGTCGCGGGCGCTTTGCACTTGGCGGAATTCATCGCCCATATTGTAGAACACTTGGGTCCAGGCATTTTTCTTTCTGTCAGCTAGCTGGAAGATAAACGTCATACAGCCCATGGCACGCCCGCATGAATAGTCGCTGTTCAACTGCGCTATCAAAAGCCCGCCTCTGCCAAGGGCAGGTGTATCAATAAACTGGGCGGCAATTTCCGGCTGCTGGTTGAGGCTGGCGGCATTGTCCAGTTCATCTTTTACCAGATAGCGGGCAATACGCAGCGCTTCCGGATTAGATGCTGAAGGCGTCAGGTTAATGATGTTTTGGCCAGGTGAAACCTGGCTTGGCGCAACAGCTCTGGCATTATCGGCAGAAGCCAGATTTATCATGCCAAGTGTGGCAGGAACGGCAAGGATACCGACAATCGCAGCGGCTCCAAATTTTTTGGAAATGCTTTTCATGATCTGGCCCATCCTAACGTCAAATGGTAAAAAATCTTTTATTTTTAGTGGGTTGAATATCTTTTTCATGGTGCTGTACCCAAAGTTGGCCCGCCGGGGGTATATAACCCGCCCTGCGGAACGGTGATGGGCTGGGTCAGTGATTTAAGGGCCGAGCTGTTACCCGCAGCATATAGGGCTGATGTAAGGGCGGCACCCGCGCAGCCCTTAGGCAGCAGGTCATTGAGCGAGCCTTTTAATTTACCAAGATCAGGCAGCTTAATGGGGTTCGCGCACTGTACATATTTGAGCACCATATCGACCATCATGCCACAAAGGGCCGACGAGAAAGCGCCGCCAAGCCCTAGCGAGGTAAAGATGCCGCTGATCTGGGTTTGCGCGAAATTAGTGAATTGCTGGGCCAGAGGGTTCATGTTGGCGGCATTGGTGAACGATGTGAACAGCGAGCCAAGCATGTTGTTCATAAGGCCCGACACGGGGCCAGCAAGGCCGTTCAACTGGCCCAAAATATTGGCGGCATACATGGAAGGCGCATAGGCAAACTGGTTTGAAATACGCTGTAGCTCGTTCGACATGCAAGGCGTATTCGCAACTTCCGAAATCGGACGCGGCATGGTCGAGTTGGTTGTTTTAAAGTCGGTCATTACAGCGCCTGAGCGCTCAAGCTGCGCTTTAACCCCTTCGCGCATGCTACTGTCACAGCTGGAAAGGTTTGCATAGGCGGCGGACGCCGAGAAACAGGCCACAAATAAGGCCATGCTGATGATTTTCTTAACTAACCCTCCGAGGAGGCTCACGCGCCTGTAGCGATGCATTCTTTTTATCCCTGTACCCCGCTGTTCCATCATTATACCGAAAGGCGACCCTAAAGTACAAATCCCAAATTCCGAAAAGCATGGATTTGTGCATAATCACCTTCCATGACGTTCTTCAAACCCGTCTCGGGGCCACATTCAACAGTTGATGATTTGTCGCAAAGGCTTTTGCGCCGCTGGGTGCCAAAATGGTACGGCGCCTTTGCATCCAAAGGCAGCGCACTGTTTTATGAAAGACTGGGGCGCGGGTTTAAACCTGTTTCAACCGGCAGGTACAGGCTCTTGAGCCAATTGCGCCAGTTGGCCATGTATAGCCATGCGGCCACGCGGCCTGAGCGTTTTATGTTTACTCCTGATCTAAAACGGCATTTCGGCGCGATCGCCAAAATATACGCAGGCGGCGAATCGGGCGCTTGGGTCTTCGCGCTCGATGAGGGCGGCGCGGTCATTGATGCCACGCGTGATCTGTATACCCATGCCTTCGTTCTGTTTGCTTTTGGTCTTTACGGCCGCGCTACGGGCGACGTGGCCGCACATGAACACGCCAAGGCCACCGCCCTTTATATCGATAAGGCTTTCAGGGCAGGGGTTACCAAAGGTTTTACCGAAGCACTAGATGGTACAGGCACCCCCGTACAAGGCCTGACCCGACGCCACGAATCGCACATGCACCTGCTGGAAGGCTGTCTGTTCGCGGCCAGTGTCTGGGGTGATGCAATTTTCATGGCGCTGGCCGATGAAATCGTCGCCCTGTTCTTTAGCGATTTCTATGATGCGCAAACCAATACCCTAAGCGAATATTTCACAAATGACCTGAAACCCGCACCCGACCCAGCCCGCGGCTGCATTACGTGTGAAGCAGGCCATTATTATGAATGGATCTGGCTTCTGAAAAAATATGCGGCAGCCAAAGGCGACCCTGTGCGTTATGACGCTGCTTGCCTGAACCTGCTCGATTGGGCCAATCGCTTTGGTTGGGATACGACCTATGGCGGTATTTATGATGAACTTGATGCGCAAGGCCGCGTGGTTGTTGAAACCAAGCGCCTTTGGCCCTTTACCGAAGGCTTGAAAGCCAATGCCCTGATGCTGGGGCTGGTGCCTGACCGTGACGCCGCCAAAGACCATATGGCCGCTATGACCCGTCTGTTCCGCGATAAATATATGGATGAACGTGGCTTCTGGACCGAATGGCTCAACCGCGATTTGACCCCTGCGGTTGATTACATGCCAGCCACCACCCCCTACCATGTCTATTTCGGCATTACGGAAGCACAGGATATTTTGAAAAGGCGCGGGGCATCCAAATCATGGCGGGCAGGGCCGCGCAGGCTGGCTTATGCCTTCAAAAGGGCTATGTCGACATTGGTTCAGGCGGCACGCGGCAGGCTAGCCTAAAAAATAGACAGTAATTCAGTATTATGTTAATAAACCGGCATGACCGGAATCCGCCCGAAACCCATATCTGCGTCGCTTCATGGCGATGATGGCCGCGAATACCTGCGCGAAGTGCTGAAGCCTGCTTTAGAAAAAGGTGAAATTCCCAATTTCATAAGGGAATCCGAGCGCCTGATTGCAGAAGGCGAAGGCCCTGACGGTGATAAAGTCATCGCCTATATCAGGCAGGTGATGGATAAGCTGTCGATAGCATCCATCGGGCAACCTTGCCCCCCTTACGATATTTACTTGTCTGACATGCAAGGCGCCAAAGCCGGCGTTATTACCAAAGGCCCCAAACCTGTTTTGATTGTGGGGCTGGGCTTGCTGGAAGAATTGCAGGCCAAAGGCATGGGCGAAGACCATCTGGCCGCAATTTTAGGACATGAACGCTTTCACGTACGCCGCCACCAGACATGGCAGCAGCTTGAAAATTCGCGGCCAGAGGAAAGCGTCGCCGATATTTACGGCATTATCGAAGCCGAGAAGGCGGGCTACAACCCGCAAGCCATGGGCGCCTTTTTCCGTGCGCTGTGGGATGAAGAAAAAGGCAGCCAGATGGGCTTTGCCACATTGGGCGCGTTGATGGACGAGCACCCGATGCTTGATGACCGTATCCGTAATTGCGATGTCGCCATGGCGGCCTTGCAGTTGCGCAAGCGCCTGACCGAAACAATGACTCCGCTGCCGCCTGAAATTATGGAAGCGGCATCGCGCACCCGCTTCAGCAATTTCTTTGAAATGCACGCCGCGCACACCCGTTACGATACGCAAACGCCTGCAAAGCAGTTGGCTATACTTGTAGGATTTTATGACCGCGTTCTGCCGCAGTGGGATTCACATATGCTGATGCTGCATCTGGCGCAAAGCAGACCCGCCATGAAGGCGCTGCGTGCAACAGGCACCGTCATGCAACCGGCGCTCACAGCGCTTATGTCTTACATGGCGCGTCCACACGACAAGCTTAGCCGCCGTTGGCACCGCTACCCCGGGCATAACCACTATATGCATGACGGGGCTTATAAATACGTTCTTAACCGCCTCACGGAATTGGCAACACCGCCGCCTGAAATTGAGGAAAATGAAAAGCGCTCATGGTTTTTTGAGCGTGATGAAAACAAGCTGGAGGTTGAATTCGGTGTCTTTGCACATGAGGTGTTACCTCCTGTTTTCAAGCGCATCAATGCCGATAGCAAAGCCTTCTGGGCAGCAACCACCCGCCAAGAAGCTGTTGAGGCCGCAAGGCGCTTCAATAATGCCAGCCGTATTTTGGCCCGTTACAAGCGCGGCATGATTGCCTTTAAATACGAGATTGAACGCACATCATGGCCCCACCGCCGCACGGTTTTGAACGATATTACCGCGCATGGTTTTGCATTGTTGCCATGGTCCGCCCATCTGCAATGGGCGCAAGGCGATGACGCCGATAGCATGCTCATCAAAAAAACTGCGATGGATCTCGGCTGCGATGACCCGCGCCTGACCGAGAAAGAAAAGCCATGGATGAACCGTGATCACTACGGTTACATCTATTCTGAAATTACCTTCGATGACGAAGGCCGTATTATTGGGCTTGCCCGCACGCAAAAAGAAATCGACGCTGAATTGCGCGAACGTTTTCACTCAAACAATGTCGCAACCCTTATGGAGCGCGAATACGCCCGGCAATCCGAACGTGTAACCACAGAGAAGGATTTACTGACAAAAACAGATTGGTCGGCACTGGAAGCTGATTTCTGGGGCTTCGTAGCTGAGCATAAGGCCTATCTGGTGCCTGAACGTTCGATTGTGCCGACCGAATATCCGTTTGCCGAAGCCTTTACTGAAAAGCTGCTGGCGCTGTATGAAGCCAACCCAAAAAAATGGGGTACCTACGCCCACGAATTTTTTAATGATGTCTATGGTGAGACGTTCAAAGGCGAGAATACCGAAAGTCGTGACGAATATCACGGCCATGAGTATTTTCCGCGCAATCCATATACCATACGTGCGCTGGCATCCATCTCCGACCGCAGCTATGGCATCCATCGTAAATACGATGCGTTAATGCATAGCCATCGCGGTAAGCTGCCCGAAGGCCACCCGCTTGAGCCCTTGCTAGCCGCGTACCCTGATATGCGCGAAGCTAGTAACGACTATATTTATAACGACGAAACTAAAACACACGACAAGGTCAAGCGCCCGCCGCAGGTAGTACCGCCCGAGGATGAGTATATTCATGCAAGCCTAACCACGGGTACGCATCATCCCTATATAAACGGCATGGCGCAGTTCAAGGAAACGACAAAGAAGAATATCCAGCGCCAGCTCAAAACCCGCTATAATCTGCTGCCTCGCTTTGATTATAAAAACCCGCAAGCCGAAACGTTTGATAGTTTTTATAAAATCGAACCATACGGCTTTCTGGGCTTACCCCGCCCACGCAGTATAGATGCGCTGGCGCGAACCAAGGTGCGCCTATCTGCTTTTGATAACGAGCAGTATCACACTATGGCCGATGAAATCACGGAAATGACGATATTGAAGCTGCTTGAGAAAAATCTGGCAGCTAAGGCCCCCAAACGTCAGGCAGTAGCCTCACTCAATTTTATGAACATTACATCAGGCTTTACGTTTTTTGAAAACGCTTCGGTAGCTGAAACTATAAGCCAACGCCTCAAGAATGCCGTTGATGCACAAGTGCGCGTCAATATGACGATCGATCTGGCAAGCAATGTTGGTCTTGAAACGTTGCTTGATCGTTTTTGTAAAGACCACAGCATCGACGAATATTCATACAAAGAGGTATTCAAAGATGACCGCGCTGCACGCCGCTACAGGTATGACGAGCCGCGCGGCCACAATATTTTCGAAACGCGCCCTGAAATCAAGGTGGCTTATCTGGACGGTATTCGCACCCGCATTGATGCGCTGTATGTAAGCGAGCGTTACGACCATTTAACCCGCCTGATGCAGATACCGCTGGATGACCCCGAATACCGTAAATGGGCTATCGATAGCTGGGTTGAATCGGCGGCGGCCACACTGGGGCCGGACGATGCTTCGCCCGCTTATGCAGGGCCTTTGATGCAAATGGTTGATGATGCGTTGCGCATCATGCAGGGCACACAGGCAATGGCAAGTGTAACCCGCTTGCTGGATGCCGTCGAAGCGCAGCGTGATGCATCTTTCGCAGTACGTGAAAAGCTGAAAGATAACTTTGGTAAAAATTTTCTGCTTAAAGACGGGCTAATGCGCGTGGTTGAAAGCGGCATCAAAGCATGCGCCAGCCACCCTAAAATGCGCGAGGCGTTTTTAACTTATGTAACCGAACCGCTGACAGAAGCGGGCACCACGCATTTCGTCAAAATGCTGAAACGCTACGCATCCGAATCCGAACTGGTGCGCAATATAAAAGATGAAAACAAACGCATCGTCATGTCACCTATGCAGGAAAATATGGTGATGGACGGGCTGCATCGTAACTTTTGGGCACTGCCGTTTGAATTGCGCACCGTGCATCTTGACCGCGTCCTGTTCCCGACCAACGCCGAAAATGCCGACCAGTTTGATGTCGCCATCCAGTATGTACTAGATAAAGTTTTGCCGGTTGATCGCCCATTTGCGCCTGAAGCACGTGAAGCCTTGATGGTTTATCTCGATTGCTGCCCGCCCGAATTGCGCCGCGTGACCTTCTCGGCCTTGTTGGCAACGGTCGATCACGGGCAGGGCGAAATTTTGCGCCCGGGGCAGGTACTCTCGCAAGTGCTCACGCGCACAGGCGCCGCTGGCGGGCAGATATTACAGGCAGGGCACAGCTATTTAAGCGGTGTTGCAATCGATAGCCCCGACCTCGCGCTTTTCCGTGATGATCTCAAATCAAGCAAGGTCGATTTCGCCCCGCCCTATCGCTGGGAAATATTTGAACGGCTGGATGAAACTGTGCCCGATGCCGAGCGCACAGCGCTTGAGCGTATAGGCAAGGTTCTGGGCTGCGGTTCAACCGCCTATGTGGTCGAAGCACATAGCGCGGGTGCACGCAGTGCTATTAAAATGATGCGCAAAGATGTGGCACCAATTGCCGACCTGCAATTTGAACGCTATCACGATGCCTTCAAAAAGCTGGCCACTATGCACAGCATGTACCGCCCACTGCCCGGCATGGTTGACCATGCGCGCGAACATATCAAGGTATCAACCAACGGCCATATAGCAGCCCTTCAGGTTGAGTATGCGGGGCAAATTTATGACGATCTGCGCATCGAGGTTGATGGCCGCACGATAGGTTTTGCCGTGGCGCCCGTTGTGTCGTCAGGGCTTGAATATATACGCACGGGGCTTGTTGAAGGCGTGCATATCAATGATATGGAAGCCGCCTCGTATGGCGATAAACCGCTGTTATGCATGGGCATTGAAGCCGCCGAAATTCACCACATGTTGCAAGGCCGCGCCATTGATGAAGACCGCCACGGCGGCCAGCAAAAAATTGTAGAAGGCAAAAATACTGTTGGCATGTTTGATGTTGGTGGTATTCCGTACAGCACCTCCAATGCGGTTATTGATGCACCGAACTCTACGCAAAAACGTGCGCTCGGCAGGCTATTGGGGCTCATATTCAACGCATCGGCGCACGGTCAGTCGCCAGTGACGGCGTTGGTTAATGCAGTAACAGGTTACGAATGGGGTACGGCCAAACCTTATTTAGTGGGCATTAAACGCGCGATGCTGGCGCGGATGGATATTCAGCGCGGCTTTGCCGATGATGCTGAAACGCGCGGGGCCATTCATGCCAAAATTTTCAAAGATGTGTTTATGAACACAACAGTTGATAAACAGATTTTGGAAGGCATGGCCGATACAATCGCGCTGGATGCCTTGCGCGAAGTTCGCGGCCCCCAAACGGTCACAGGCCCCACAATCATTGTGCACGACAAACTCGCGCCCAAACGCGCCCACGCACTGGCCACGCAAATTGGTATTGTTGCAAGGGCAGGGCTGCGCCGTAGTTTTGCGGCAGCCGGTATGGGCAAACCTATTGTGAAATTGCTGCCTGACCCCGCCAATAAAAGCCTTATTAGCCGACGCGATATGCTCAAACTACGCTGGAATGGCTAATAAACAGAACCGCTTTTTAATATCTTGCAACCTGTAACCAGCAAGATTATACCAAAGCACGCTAAAAAGCCGGACATAATATTGTCCTTCAAGGAAAGAAGTCGCCGCCAATGAAACGCACGAAACTTGATAAAATCGACCGTAAGATCCTGACAACGCTTCAGGATGAAGGGCGCATCACCAACGTTGATCTGGCAAAAAAAGCCGGCATTTCGGCACCGCCCTGCCTGCGCCGCGTGCGCGCGCTGGAGGAATCGGGCTTCATTCGCAGCTACCATGCGTTCCTCGACCCCAACAAGCTGGGCTATGGCGTGACCATTTTTGCGCATGTGTCGCTCGCATCCCACAACGATGCCGACCTCAAGAAATTTGAAGAAAAAATCAGGGTCTGGCCGCAAGTACGCGAAGCGCATCTGCTGTCGGGTGAAACCGATGTACTTTTGAAAGTCGTCGCGAAAGACTGGGAATCGTACCAGCTGTTTTTAACATCCGAATTGCTGGCGACTGAAAATGTCGCGGCCGTGCGTTCATCCATCGCCATCCGTACCGCCAAACTCGAACCCGGTGTGCCGATCAACGACAATATCGTTGCAGCCTAAGGATTAAGCCTGGTTGAGGTCCACGTGTCACCCTTCTGGGTGAATGCGAAGCGGTCATGGATACGGAACTCGCCTGCCTGCCAAAACTCAATCCGGTCGGGCACAACGCGGAAGCCGTGCCAGTAACTGGGGCGCGGTACTGGTTTATCTTTGTATAGGTCTTCAAACACGGCTATGCGCGCTAAAATGGTTTCGCGGTCTTCTAGTGGCTGCGATTGCTGGGATGCCCATGCGCCTATCTGGCTGCCGCGCGGGCGCGTTTCAAAATAGGCGTCTGATTCCGCTTCGCTAATCTTTTCGACAATACCTTCGATATGCACTTGCCGCCTGAGGCTTTTCCAGAGGAAGCTCAGGGCCGCTACACGATTTGTTAGTAATTGCCGGCCCTTGCGACTTTGGCTATTGGTAAAAAATACGAAGCCGTGCTCGTCATAGGCCTTCATCAATACGGTGCGGATGCTGGGGCGGCCGTTATCGCCTATGGTGGCAAGGCTCATGGCCTCGGGGTCGTTTATTTCTGTCCCTTTGGCCTCTTGGAACCATTGGCCGAACAGATCGTAAGGGTTAATGCCGGTGGGGGGTAAATCGAAATCGGTCATGCAATGGCCATCCTTTTGCCCTAAACAGATTTTATATATAGAAGTAGAATAAACAAAAACAATGAGAAGGATTGTCACAATGTCGCTTCGTAAACTCGCTTTGACCACCGCGCTTTTGGCTGGCATGACCCTTGCCGGTTGCGCTTCTAACGGCAGCGACCCATATGGCAGCACCGGCCCTACAATGAATAAACAAACCGGCGGCACAGTGCTTGGCGCCGTCGTAGGCGGCCTTGCAGGTGCCCAGTTCGGCAAAGGCAAAGGCCAACTGGTTGGCACAGGCTTGGGCGTTCTGGTTGGCGCTCTTGCTGGTTCCGAAATCGGTAAAAGCCTCGATAAAGCCGACATGGCTTACCTGAATCAGGCTCAAAGCCGCGCTTATTCAGCCCCTGTTGGACAAAGCATCTCCTGGAACAACCCGCAATCGGGCAACAGCGGTACTATCACCCCTGTCCGTGATGGCCGTTCATCCACAGGCTCCTACTGCCGCGAATACCAGCAGACGATTTACGTCGGCGGCCAGCAGCAGACAGCCACGGGCCAAGCCTGCCAACAGGCCGATGGCACATGGAAGATCATTAACTGATCAAACGACTGAATTCAGCAAAAGGCCGGATGTTAACGCATCTGGCCTTTTCTTTTTGCCGCCTAACGGCTAAAACAAGCCATCAGAACATTTTTTGAAGGAAAATCGCATGACGAATCGTAAAGGCTGGATGGACGGTAAAAAGGGGCTCATCATGGGGGTCGCCAATGACCGTTCCATCGCGTGGGGCATTGCAAGCGCCTGTGCCGCCGAAGGTGCAGAACTCGCTTTCACCTATCAGGGTGAGGCCCTTGAAAAACGCGTCCGCCCATTGGCCGATTCCGTGAACTCCAAACTGGTTATGCCATGCGATGTCACAGACGATGCATCGCTTGATGCCGCCTTTGCCGAAATTGAAAAGGTCTGGGGCAAAATTGATTTCGTGGTCCACGCAATCGCGTTCTCTGACAAAAAAGAGCTCGATGGCCTGTACCTCGACACCACGCGCGAAAACTTCAAGCGCACGATGGATATTTCGATCTTCTCGTTCACGGCTGTGGCCCAGCGTGCAACCAAACTGATGGGTGAGGGCGGCTCGCTTCTCACGCTCACCTATTACGGCGCTGAACGCGTGATGCCGCATTACAACGTCATGGGCGTGGCTAAAGCCGGCCTTGAAGCATCGGTGCGTTATTTGGCAACTGACTTGGGCGGTCGCGGCATTCGCGTCAACGCCATCTCGGCTGGCCCTATCAAAACACTGGCCGCTTCCGGCATCGGCGATTTCCGCTTCATCCTGAAATGGAATGAACTGAACGCACCGCTCAAGCGCAACGTCTCGATTGAAGATGTCGGCAAATCAGGCCTCTATCTGCTCTCCGATCTCGGCTCCGGCGTGACAGGCGAAATCCTGCATGTCGATAGCGGCTACCACACGGTTGGCATGGTCCAGCCTGAAGCTGCTGGTGCTACCGCCGAGCTATTGAATCAGATGGCCGATTCTATGGCCGCCAACACCAAAGACGCCGCTTGATTAAGGCCTGACGGGCACTAGTATCCTTGTCACCAATGATAAGGATACAGCCATGCTCCGCTTTGCCCTGCTTTTAGCCTCCGCATTTTTGATCGGTGCCCCCGCCGCCATGGCCGGTGAAACCGTAACGTATAAAGACGGCCCGACAACCCTTGAAGGTTATGTCGCGCACGCAACCAAACCCAATGCGCCTATCGTCATGATCGTGCATCAGTGGAAGGGCTTGGGCGCTTACGAGAAATCGCGCGCTGACATGCTGGCCAAACAAGGCTACACGGCCTTCGCGGTTGATATGTACGGCCAAGGAATTCGCCCGCAGGACCCCAAGGACGCAGGCGCCATGGCTGGTAAATACAAAGGCGATTCAGCATTGGCCCGCCAGCGCATGACGGCGGCCCTCAATTACGCCAAAACTATCCCGAATGCCGATACGACGCGCATCGCCGTCATTGGTTACTGCTTTGGCGGCACCATGGCGCTTGAACTCGCGCGCTCGGGCGCTGATATCAAATCCGTCGTGTCTTTCCATGGCGCGCTGGCAAGCCCCGCGCCTGTCAATCAGGCCGATATCATCAAGGCGTCCATCGCCATCCATCATGGGGCTGACGACCCGCATGTACCGCCTACCGAAGTCCGCGGTTTCGAGGCCGAGATGAAGGCCGCCAAGGCCGACTGGACGTTCACCGAATATGCGGGCGCAGTCCACAGCTTCACTGAAAAAGAAGCCGGTAATGACCCGTCCAAAGGGGCGGCTTATAACGAGAAAGCCGATAAACGCTCATGGGAAGCTGCGCTCGATTTATTGAAAGAGACCCTAGGAAGCTAAAGAGTGTCGCGGTACACTCTGGCACATGATCTGGTTTAAAGACTACACACTCGACCAATTAAAAGCCTTTCGAAACGCCAACATGACGGCGCATCTGGGCTTTGAGTTCACGGAAGTCGGCCCCGACTTTTTGAAGGGCCGCCTGCCGGTTGACCATCGCACCACGCAGCCCTTCGGCATTTTACATGGCGGGGCCTCCTGTGTGCTGGCTGAAAGCCTTGGTTCTATCGCCAGCTGGATGACAATCGACCCTGACCATTTCCGTGCGGTGGGCGTCGAGATCAACGCAAACCATATTCGTGCTGTCACCCAAGGCTACGTAGTTGGTACATGCACCCCGTTGCATGTGGGCCGCCGCACGCAGGTGTGGAATATCGATATCACGGAAGAAGCCACGGGCAAGCGTGTCGCCATCAGCCGTTTGACGGTAGCGATTATCGAGCACGGCACGCTATCAACCCAAAAAACCGAAGTTCATTTAGGCGTATAAGGCATGCCTTTTTCGCGCATGGCTCTCAGGCCCATTTGCATCACGTCTTTTAATTGGGCCGGATAAAGGTCGATCAGATCATCATAAAATGTCAGTGATTTTTCGAGCAACTTGATAGACCTGCTATCGCCTGTTTTGAACAGTGCGTAAGCATGCATAAAAACCAAAGTGTGATCGGTGGGCCATTTTTTTAAAAGCTGCGCAAGATGTGGTGCGGCCTCGGCGTAATGAGATGTTTCAAAGAGGCAGTGTGCCAAATCAGCCCTTACGTTGTTGTTCTTTGGGTCTGCTGTATATGCCTTTTGCAAATAGGGCAGGGCTTCCGCGTAGTTCTCAGCCGCAAGCGGGTGCCGCGCACGCATAATGTTAATCAATACATCATCTTCAGGTGATGTCAGCACAGCTTGAATGGCGACTTCAACCACCGCATCACGCGTCAGATGAGGGAAATTATCGGACATTTCCGCAAAAACCGCCATAAAGCGCTTTTTAAAGCTATTCGGTTTTTGTTTTTTTGCCATGCGCAACCTTAGAAAGAGGCTGTACCTATGTCAAATTTCAAGGAATACTGGCGGTCATGAGCGGCAATCGTTTCGGCACATTATTCCAATACCAGACATGGGGCGAAAGCCACGGCCCTGCCATCGGCGTTGTGGTTGACGGCGTACCGCCGCGCATGGCTCTCACGGAAGCTGATATTCAGCGGTACTTGGATAAACGCAAGCCCGGCCAGTCACGCCACACAACCCAGCGCCGCGAGCCGGATGAAGTTAAAATCCTTTCCGGCACATTCGAAGGCCAGACGACCGGCACGCCGATTTCATTGATGATCGAGAATGTCGATGCCAAGTCAAAAGACTATGACGATGTGAAAGACAAATTCCGCCCCGGCCATGCCGATTTCACCTATCAGGCCAAATACGGCATCCGTGATTACCGTGGTGGCGGCCGCAGCTCCGCGCGTGAAACCGCAAGCCGTGTGGCGGCCGGTGCCATTGCTCGTAAAATTCTGGCGGGCGTGACCATTCGCGGTGCCGTTGTGCAAATCGGCCCTCATAAAATCAACCGCGATAATTGGGATTGGGCGCAGGTCGACGAGAACGACTTTTTCACCGTCGATAAACAGGCAGCTTCCCTTTGGGCCGACTATTTAGATGGTGTACGCAAAAACGGTTCATCGGCGGGCGCCATTGTGGAAGTCCATGCATCCGGCGTACCCGCTGGCTGGGGCGCACCCGTGTACGACAAACTCGATGCCGACTTGGCTAAGGCAATGATGAGCATCAACGCCGTGAAGGGTGTTGAAATTGGCGCAGGCTTTGAATGCGTATCATGGGGCGGGGAGCAGAACGGCGATGACATTCGCATGAATGCCGATGGCTCACCCAAATTCATGTCGAACCACGCAGGCGGTATACTCGGCGGTATCTCGACGGGGCAGGATGTTATTGTGCGTATGGCCATTAAGCCGACCAGTTCGATTTTGACGCCTAAAGATACAATTACTAAGGGCGGCGATGAAACCACTATCCTCACCAAAGGTCGTCACGACCCCTGCGTGGGTATACGCGCCGTGCCCGTGGCCGAAGCCATGATGGCCTGTGTGCTGGCCGACCATTACATGCGTAACAAGGCCCAATGCGTGTAAAGGCCTGCGGCTGATCATTCGGTAAACTCATCCATCTCAGGCACGCGCGAGAACGCGATTTTTGTGCCCACGTAACCTGCTTGCGTGCGCGGGTGCACACCAAAATGCAAAATATCCGGCCCGTAATCGCGCGCAATTTCGTCCATCGCTTTTGACAACGCATCGTTGCGCGGTTTGCGTGGCACGATGGGCGCAAACAAATCGCCCGTAGTCTCGGCCACTTCCTGTAAACCTGAAACGCACACGGCAATTTTTTTAACGGCTACGGGCCGCATTTCGGTCGCCATCGCGGCCCATAACTCATGCGTCAAACGCAGAAACGTCAACGTGTCGCACGCAGGCGCGAGCCTGATGTCATGCCCCCAGCGTCGCCCGTCGCTTAAACTGACCGACAGGTAAAAATGCGTGGCGAACAAATTGTATTTCCGCAGGCGCTGGCACGCTTTCACAATCAGGCGGCGGCACACGGTCATGGCCACATCGGGCCTGCGCGAGTCCGGGTCGAGTACGCGGCTATGGCCGATGACACTTTTTGATGTCGGTAAATCAGGCACGTCATAGCCGTGCAGGCGGTACCAAAAACGCTCGCCCTCAACGCCGCGCCACAGCCCGCGCATCTGTTTGGCACTCACATCCCATAGCTGCTTCATGGTCCAGATTCCCGCACGGTTCAGGCGCACTTCCATGTTGTGGCCAATGCCCGGTAAATCACGCAGGCATAACATCAGCATTCGTTCCTGCAGGTTCGTGCCTTCAAGCACTGTCAGGCCATCGGGCTTTTGCATGTCGCTGGCGACCTTGCCCAGATACGAATTGGGCGCAAGGCCGATGGATGCGCGGATACATTCGCCCACGTTCCGGCGCAAACCGTCTTTAATGCGTTGGGCCAGTGCTATGGCTTCCGGCACCGTATTTTTGGTGGGCAGCAATTTGCTAGCCATCTCGTCGATCGACCAGATTTTACCAACGGGCGTGTGCCGCGCCACTTCTTCAATCACAAGATGGTGGTAGCGCACATACACATCGTGCCGCGCCAAGACGCACACAAGGGCAGGGCAGCGCTGCTTCGCTTCCCATATCGGTGTACCGGTTTTGATGCCATAGGCTTTGGCCTCATAAGAGGCCGCTATGGCGCATGTGGCATCGGTAGGTGTTGGTATCACGGCCACGGGCCGCCCGCGCAGTGCAGGGTTCTCCTGCTGCTCGCAGGAGGCGAAGTAACTGTTGAGGTCCAGAAATAACCACCGGACCCCATGGAGGTCAGGGGGTGCAAACATATTGTTCCTTATTTGTTCTATTTAACTATAAGAACAAAGATAGAACATATCAAGGGTTAAGTGGGGCCGGGCGCGGCAGCTGGGTATGGCGCAGAATATGCCCGACAGGAAAGCCTGCCGCTACCAGGTCGGCATTGGTGTTGTAAAGCCGCGTGACGGGGCTGCCAATATGATAGAGCCGCATATTGTGGCCGGGCTTTTCCGGGTCGGGCACGTAGCTTTGTTCAAACGGGTGATGCCCGATAACAGGTGTCTGCACCCCGGGCCCGCCGCCAATAATAACACGGCTGGCGCGGTCCATGATGGCAAGGCCTGCACGTTCACCGTTTGTAAAGGCGGCTTTGATCTGTTCGGGGTCTGAGCAATCGACCAGTAGTCCCTTTTCAAGCCGCGCCATGTAGAAGCGATACAGTGATGTAAACCCGATGCTGTGCGCTTCATCGTGAATTTTGGACGAGATGAAAATGCAGGCATGTGGCTCGTGCAATTCGCCGCAGCGTTCGCCCTTCGACTTCTTAAGCCGGTGCGTGCGCCCGCGCGGGTCGATCCAGTAAAGGCTGCCGCTTTGGGTTTGAAAACCTGCTGTCATGCTATTTATTTACATAATATAAAAAGAAAAAGCAAGGGAAAGCGCGAAAAAGCGGGCAAGGTTGGCTACTGTTTCTTGGTGCGGAGCGTAATAAGCGCTGAAATGATGCCGTGGAAGGTGGCCGCTTCCTGTGATGTCATGCGCGTACGCGCAAACAGGGCATTGAGGTTGCGTACCAGCGTGGGCCGCATATCGGGCGCGCGGAAAAACCCGCCATTATCCATTTCAGTTTCCAGTCTACCGACAACACCGGCAATTTCATCGGCGCTGGCAATCGCGGAATCGCCGGTGAGCAATTGTTGCGGGGCGGTTACGTCGGCGGCGGTAAACCATTCATACGATACAACCAGCACCGCCATTGCGATATTGAGCGATGTAAAACCATCATTCAGCGGAATGGTGATGACGCCGTTGGCAAGCGCGATATCTTCATTGATAAGCCCCGTACGCTCGGCCCCGAACAAGATGCCCGTCTGGCCATTATGCTGTTCGGCACGCAGGGCGGTGGCAGCGCTGCGCGGGGTAAATACTTCTTTCACAAGGTCGCGCGGGCGGGCGGTTGTAGCCAGCACATAAGTGCAATCGGCAATCGCCTCGGCGGTGCTTGAATACACGCGGGCCACCACACCTTTTTCAAGCGCACCGGCCGATGCCGCGTTGGCCTGTACCGATGGCCACCCGTCACGCGGGTTCACAAGCCGTAGGTCGGTCAGACCACAATTCAGCATCGCGCGGGCGCACATGCCGATGTTTTCGCCCAGCTGCGGGTTGACGAGGATGATGGCGGGTGTTTGTATCATGCCCGCGTTTTAAGGGTTTTCGGCCCCAATTTAAAGGAACATTTTATGCGCATCTGGATCGTAACAGTCGGTGAACCCAGCCCCGTTGACGGTGTGGCCGTCCGTTTGCACCGTGCGGGCCTGCTATCGCGCTATATGCACCAGCGCGGGCACGAGGTCGTGTCGTTTAACGGCACAATTGAACACAGCGCCCGCCGCCAGCGTTTTGAAGAGACGACCGTGACGAAAGGTGATGACGGCATGGCGCAGGTGTTTTTGTATGGCCGTATCTACCAGCGCAATATTTCGCCCGCGCGCATCGGCAACAACCGCGATGTCGGCAAATCATTCACGGCTGTATCGGCCAAGCTGGAAAAGCCTGATGTGATCGTGTGCTCGTACCCACCGATCGAACTGGCTTACGCCGTCAGCAAATATGCCAAAGCCAATAACATCCCCTACGTGCTGGATTTGCGCGATATGTGGCCCGACATTATTGCCGATGTGGCACCCAAGCTGCTGCGCCCGCTGGCGCGCCTTGCCATGTTCCGTTGGTTCTCGCAGGCACGCACGGCAAGTAGGCTTGCAACAGGGCTTGTTGGTATTTCGCGTCCGTTCCTTGATTGGGGGTTGGGCATGGCCAAACGCAAGGCAGGCCATAATGACCGCGTGTTCCATCTGGCGAACGACCCTGATGCAGCAGCCCCTGATGAGCTGGCGAAGGCCGAAGCCTTCTGGGATGCGGCAGGTGTTACGACCGATAAATTCATTTTGCTGTTTTCCGGCATGTATAGCGCGCGGCACGATTTCGAAACCGTCATCAATGGTGCGCATTTGTTGCCGGATGATTTGAAGGCCAATATCCGCATCGTGTTCTGCGGGAAGGGCGAGGCCGAGGAAAAAATGAAAGCGGCTGCCAATGGCGCGCCGTACATCGTATTCGCCGGTTGGCGCAATCTGGCTGATATCCAGACCTTGTGCAAACGTGCAAAAGGCGGCTTGCTGCCATATCCTTCCACGCAGGATTTCATGATTTCGTACCCCAACAAGGTGGGTGAGTATTTGTCGGCTGGCCTGCCCATTATCACTAGCCTGAAGGGCGAAATTACGAAGCTGATCGGCGATGAAAATTGCGGTGTGCTTTACACGGAAGGTGATGCAAAATCTTTCGCAAATGCCGTGATGCAATTAATACGCACGCCCGATAGTTTGAAAGTGATGTCGAACGCGGCGTTTGGCGTTTATGCCCGCGCCTTCAACCCGAAACAGATATACGCCGATTACGCGGCCTATATTGAAGGTTTCAGGAAATCATAAGCTTTTGTAAAGCTGCTGCCACGCGCGGGCAGGCTTCCATATGCATGTCGTAATCAAGCGGCTCGTGGTGTGTTAGCGCTGTATATTTGCCGGCGCGGTTGTCGCTCAGATGCAGCAAGTTACCCTCGTGCATTTTATAAAGATACGCATTCACGCTGATATCGGTTTGGGGGAACCAGTCAGCCAGAAAGCTGCGTACGTTACGCTCCATGAATACAGGGATGGCTTTTTCAATCGCAGCCTGAACATCGCCTGCAACCATGTCGTCCTTGAACATTTTGTTTGTGAGTGGCAGCAATGCTTTCTGGAACAGTTTTTGCCAGCCTAAACGCAATGGGTCGTTGACCGGTTCGCTGGCCAGCAGTTTGGCACCGGCGCAACCGGTATGCCCCAGAAACACATATTCGCTCATATCCGGTTGGTGTTCGATGGCCATTGCCAGTTCAGGCATCCAGGTCAGGCGTGCAAGTGGCGTGCCGTATTCGGCCCAAAGCCCGCCCATGCTGGTGCTTACAAATGCATCGGAAGCGTTTTCAGTGCTTGCAAGGCCGAATACATGCGTGGGGATAGCGCGGGAATCCATGCAGCCACCAAAAAAGCGATGCACATCATGGCGGTCTTCCGGCTCGGGGTTCAGTAAATGCCGGCGTTTTTCATAGCGGGCATGAAGGTCGGTGTTTCCATCCTTCGTGAACGACCCTGTTTGTGGGTCACGCACCCAGCACAGGAAATCCCTCTGGGTATCGTAAAGCCCTGCATGAACCGTAATACCGGCATCGGGGAAGTATTTGTCAACAAAGGTCTGGATCTCGCGCTGTGCAAAAACGGGAACGGCACGTTCGATTTTATCCTGCAGTTCCCGCTTGGTATCGGATACGCCGAATAGTTCAGTGGCAAGATCGACCACAGCTTGGTGCTCGCGGTGCCAGTCATCCATGATGAGGTGGTCCGATGTCGAAGGTTCTGCCAGATGCCGTACGCTCGGTGTGTCTGTCTGGCCCAGATAGACGACTTCTCTGATTGACCCTGTGCTGATGGCAGTTGCTAGTTCTGGCATCCATGTATGTCGTGCCAGAAAGCTGTCGCAGGCACCCATAAGGCCGTCAACACGGGCGGCTGAAAAAGCTTCGGTCGGGTGAACACCAAATACGGGGAAGGTGCCTATGCCCTCGAAACGGGGGCCGAAAAATACGCGGGGTGGCTTTTGCCCATGGACGATCGCCTGTGGCAGGCAATGGGTGCTGTTACTCTCGCAAGTGCCACATTTATATTCGGCTTCACGGAATTTATTGAAACGTGCGACGAGGTCGCCCTTGTTAAAGCATGTACTGCACATATTACCGGCCCATCCTTTTTGGTTTTCTTGATAGCCTTGATGCGGAACGAGTCCTCTATTACCGCTTCGGGGCGGATAATATGCAGCTTTATCCAACTCAATCTTGATATTTGTCAAAATTATTCGCGTTATGGATACTATTTGCGCGTTGCAGCAATGTGCCAATTGCATGGCTTGCAATGGAAGGTATGCAATTGATTGGCAAGTGGTTCTTTTGTTGCGCAAAAGGCTTCGGGCAACAAAAAGCCCGACATTGCTGTCGGGCTCTTGTGTGGTTCGTCGCGTACTTGATTAACGCGAGTAGAATTCGATAACCAGGTTTGGTTCCATCTGCGTGGCGTAAGGCACTTCGTCCTTTTTCGGTGTGCGGATGAATTTGCCTTTTTTGGCTTTTGCATCGACTTCGACGTAATCAGGCAAGTCGCGCTCGGCGCTTTCCATGGCCATCTGAATATGGGCCATGTTGGCGGCTTTTGGTGCGAGGCTAATTTCATCACCTTCCGATACTTGGTAGGAAGCGATGGTGACGCGTTTGCCGTTCACCAGAATGTGACCGTGTGAAACATACTGACGGGCAGCGAATGGTGTGGCCGCAAATTTCATGCGGTAAACAACCGCATCCAGACGGCGCTCGAGCAGGCCGATCAACTGGTCGGAGCTGTCACCGCGCAGGCGCAGAGCTTCTTGGTAGTAGCGGCGGAAAGCGCGTTCGCCGATGTTGGCGTAATAGCCTTTGAGTTTCTGTTTCGCCATCAACTGCTTGCCGTAGTCCGACAGTTTACGGTTCTTTTGTGGGCCGTGTTGGCCAGGACCGTATTCGCGTTTGTTGATGGGGGATTTGGGGCGACCCCAGACGTTGACGCCTAAACGGCGGTCAAGTTTATGCTTAGATTCAGGGCGTTTATCGCTCATGGTTCATTTCCTTTTTTGTTGTCCCGCTAAGTCCCCATTTAAGGGGCGGGTGACCGGCCAATCCGGCTCCGCGTTCACAGGAATGGCGTGTTTATAAGGATTTTAACGCCAATGTCAAACAAAACTGGCCGTTATTTGCCCGAAGGCGCGTCTTTAACCTGTTCGGCCGCAAAATCGGGTGTGGCCGCCTCCCGCTTCGCATATTGGTATTCAGCCAGAAAAACCAGATAAACCAGCAACATATAAATAGCGATGAGCTTCCATTGGCGGGGTATTTCGGGCATTTGGTGGTGCTTCCGTTTAAAACGAGGCGAGGGCGTGAGGGTTGGTGTGGCGGCTCACGTCCGAGCCTAAGTAATGGATGGTGGGCCCGGAGGGACTTGAACCCCCGACCAAACCGTTATGAGCGGTCCGCTCTAACCAACTGAGCTACAGGCCCCCACCAAGACGCGCACCATACATAAAACGATTCATAAAAACCAGCGGTTGAAATATCAGATGGCACAGCTTTTGCATTTTCATAAATCAATGGGCGAAAAGCCCTCTCAGAAAATACAAAACAGGAGTTTTCATGCCCAATATGGAACGACTAATGCTGGTAGCCTACGTATTATCCATTTTCACAGGCAGTTATCTGGCTGTATCAACCCTGCGCAGCCTCTGGCAGGAGGGTCGCAAACTGGAGCTTATTTCATCGCTCAGTGTCGATGATAAACGCTACAAGACGCTGGAATTCGATAAAATTGAGCCATCAGCCGGTCATTAAACCAAAGGCAATGATCTAGGGGCGCGCTTTATCAGGCAGCGCCCCTTCGATGCCGCCCAAGGCTTCCGCCATGCTGTGCTTGGCGCTACCGGGGCGCAAAGGTTTTGGCTGGCTTTCCGCCGGCCCCCAGCCAATCGCGTAAATCACTTCAAAGCTCGCACGCAGAAGGCCATCGGCTTCCATGTGGTGCGCCTTATAATCGGCCTCAACAGCTGGCCAGAAATGGCGGCCGGGGTAAGGGCGCGGGCGGTCAATCAGCGCTAGCCCTTCGCCTGCGGCTTTTATATCGCGCAGCAGGGTTTTGAATTGGCGATAGTAAATTGTCCGTACTTCCGAATCGCTCACAGGCAGCGCAAAGCCCGCACGCTGCATGAGGCCAGCAAAAGTTTGTAAATCGACCACGGGGTGCACGCGCATACCGGCGCCGCCACTTAATTGCGATTCAACGCGCATCAGGCTTTCGCGCAACTCAAATAAACTCTCGCCCCCTGAAAGCGCGCATAAAAATAAGCCATCAGGTTTAAGTGCGCGGCGCATCTGCACCAGCACACCCGGTAAATCGTTTATGGTATGTAAAGTACCGTTGACGACAATGAGATCGAGGCTCGCTTGCGCATAGGGAAAATAGTCGATATCGCCTTCCACGGGGAAGGGGCGCATGGCGAGGTCACCAATAGTTTTAATGCGCGCAATAGCCGCGCGTTCACCTGCGCCAACCCAAAGGGCGGCCTCGAAATCCGTCCGTTTCACATCACCCAGACGGTCCATTAAAATAGCCGCAACAGAATCGGCGTAGCTGGAATCGCGTACAGGGTTTCGTGATGTTCTGAAAATCGCCATGCTTTGTCATAGCGCGAAAAGCAAAAAATGGCGAGGGATCAGATAAGATGCGACACAAATTTTAACGATCTGTTATCCTGATTTCGTTACTCTTTCATCATGCGGTCTGTTTCCATGGATTCGCATTCAGGATTCAATCATCAACGAAAGCGTTTGAAACATGGGTATGCCGAAACTGAAGCCGGATCTGGGCAAGAAATACCGCCTCATTACACGTTCCGATATGGACGGTCTGGTTTGCGCCGTTCTTCTAAAAGACCTGGGGATTATCGACGCGATTGAATTCGTGCACCCGAAAGACATGCAGGACGGCAAAGTGAAGGTCGATGACAGCGTCATCACCACCAACCTGCCTTATGTTGAAGGCGTGTTCATGGCCTTTGACCACCACGCGAGCGAGGCCGAGCGTGTGCAGGGCCACCCTGAAAACCACATTATTTTCCCGGGCGCACCTTCTGCCGCCCGCGTTGTGTACGATTATTTCGGCGGGCTGGAAACCTTCCCCGAAGTATCAGCCGACATGATGGCCGCAGTCGATAAAGCCGACTCGGCTGCATTCAAGAAAGACGAAATTCTTGATGCCAAAGGCTGGGTGCTGCTCAGCTTCGTGATGGATTCGCGCACAGGTCTGGGCCGCTTCCGTGATTTCAGCATCTCCAACTATCAGTTGATGATGCTTCTGATCGATGCGGTGCGTGCCCATAAAGATATTTCAGGCATCCTTGAACTGCCCGACGTTAAAGAACGCGTCGACATGTACAAAGCGCATCAGGAAAAAGCGCGCGAACAGATTTTACGTTGCGGCAAGCTGCATAAAAATCTTGTCGTGCTTGACCTGCGTGGCGAGGAAACAATCTGGGCGGTCAACCGCTTCATGATCTATTCGCTATTCCCGACGGCCAATATTTCCATGCACGTTATGTGGGGCCGCGAAAAACAAAACACGGTGCTGGCAATCGGTAAATCGATCCTCGACCGTTCAAGCAAAAGCGACGTCGGGGTTCTGTGCCTCAAATACGGCGGCGGCGGGCACCATGCTGCCGGCACATGCCAAGTCTCGAACGATACGGCGGATGCAACGGTGAAAGACATCATCGCGGCCATTAACGCCGACGGCTGATAAGCTTTAAAACCGGATACAAAAACACCGCCTCGCTGGAAACATCGGGGCGGTTTTTGTATGTGCGATGAAAGAAAAGGAAATGGCGCGCCCGAGAGAATTCGAATCTCTAACCTTCTGATCCGTAGTCAGATGCTCTATCCAGTTGAGCTACGGGCGCGTAATTTGCATGCCGTGAGGAAGAATCAACCTCACAAGCGGGCGGACCATAACCCGCCACACCCCTGTCTTTCAAGTTCTTTTTGATCTTTTTGTAAAGGACACGCTTTGGCGCGCAAAAATGACTATGAAAGCCATACTGTGGATAGGAACTGTGCCGCGAAAGCAAGCTGTTGTCCTTGACACCCCTTCCAGTATAATGCCAAAGAGAGACTCGGATTTTGGGGTTACGAAAAGCCTTTGCCGGCCCCACAGGGAAGAAACGGAATTATTATGAAGAACCAAGGTTTTAATCTCCATCTGGGTGCCTCCATTTTGGCGCTGATGGCGTTTGTGGCAACGGCTCCGGTTCAGGCCCATGCCGAAACCAATAAAGGGCTGGGCACTGTTGCTGCCGCCAAAAAGGCCACCGCCGCCGATGCTGCTGATGCAGCCCCTGCCGATGACACGCCGACCCTGATCGTTACCAATCGTCCAATGTCCGATGTGCTGCCAAACCGTGGGCCTAAGGCGCCCGTAGTCGGTGACTCCGATCTGGGTAGCAAACTTAAGCCTGAAGTACCGGGCTTGGCATCGACATCAGACGAGGGCATCTACAAGGGCATGATGTCGGAAGCACCGCGCATTGATGCGGATGCCGTTCTGAACCGCGATTACTATTCACCAGCCGACACCACCGCCGCCAAAAAAATTGACCAGCTGCGCGACGATATGTTCTCGCTCCAGTCCCGCGTCGCCGATCTGTCACAGCGTTTGACGGGCATCCAGCAAGTGGGTCAGGAACTCGCGGCCAATTACTATGCATCGGTCGCCACCATCAACACGCAGTTGCAGTCGGGCACCACGCCCGGCAACCCGCGCCTGATGGAACGCCTGACAGCCGCGCAAGACGCGCTTGAAACCTTGTCGGGCAACGTGGCCGACATGAATGCGCTCGCGCTGCAAATCTCTGATTCAGCCGCAATGGCAGGCTACCTTCAAGAATCGGCGCGTGCAGCCTACGGCCTCACCGGCTCGGTCGAGGAAGACCATGCCCGTCTGGCCCAACTGGAAGATTCTATTTCCAACACCTCGGTGCTTGTCGAACGCCTGCTCAATAACGTGAACGATGATATTACCCGCTCGGCGGCCTATCTATCTTCCGAACGTTCAAACATGCGCACGCTCTCCCTTGCTATCGCGAATGGCGATTTGTATGGCCGCTCGCTTGCCAACCGTCCGTTTATGTCCGTGTCGCAAAGCACGGTCGCGGCCGATATGGCTGGCGCCAACAAGGGCGTTGGCGCGCAACCTGCATCACTCACGGGAATGGGCGGCCAAATGGGCGCGCTTAACAGCCCGCGTCCGCTCGTTGTCATTAAATTCGACCGTCCTGATGTAGATTTCCAGCAGGCCGTTTATCAATCTGTCAGCGAGGCGCTCGAAAAATATCCGAACGCCAAGTTTGAACTGGTAGCTGTGGCGCCGGGGGCCGGTAACCCCGCGCGAAAAGCCATTGAGGCCACACGCTCGCGCCGTAACGCTGAAAAAGTGTTGCGTACGCTCACCGGCATGGGTCTGGGTAGCGAAAGGGTTGATCTTTCTGCCATGACTAACGACAACATCCAGACCAACGAAGTGCATCTATACATCCGCTGATCGGAGAGAATGTGGAACTAGCCCTTAAGACCGACGACTTTATCCTCGCCGGTGACGGCGTTTCAACAGGCCCTATTGCCGTGCGCCTTGCAAGAACGCCCGCGGAAATAGAAGCCGCGCAGAAACTGCGATATGATATTTTCTACCGCGAATACGGTGCAAAGCCCGTTGGCGAGATGGAAAAAATGGGCCGCGATTTCGACCGGTTCGACGAACATGCCGAACACCTCATTGTGATTGACCGCCGCATTGATACGGTGCCTGAAAGGGTTGTAGGCACATACCGCCTGATGCGCACATCAGCTGCTAAAAGGGCAGGGCAGTTCTACACCGCATCGGAATACGATATTACAAAGCTCGAAACTGTCGTGCCACGTTTACTCGAGGTTGGTCGCTCCTGTGTGCACCCTGACTACCGCTCGCGCAACGTATTGCAGCTTTTATGGCAGGGGATTGCCGAATACATGACATATCACAATATCGGTGCGCTGTTCGGTTGCGCATCATTCCATGGCACCGACATTCCAGCCCATGCCGAGATGATGTCGTATCTGCATCATTACCACCGCGCACCTGATGAATTCTGCCCGCGCGCGCTTGATGGTCAGTATGTCAGCATGAACCTGATCCCAAAGGACCAGTTGAATCCAAAACAGGCATTGCTCAATCTTCCGCCGCTTATCAAGGGCTATCTGCGTCTTGGTGGCTTCGTGGGGGATGGCGCGGTCGTTGACGAGCAGTTCAATACCATTGACGTATGCGTGATCGTGAAAACCATGCTTGTATCCGATCGTTATAAAAAACACTACGAACGCAAGGTCGGTGCAAGCCTTGAAACCGGCGTGGATATTGCTGATGATAATGTCGATGCCGCATCCGAAATTATCTGAAACCGCTTATGCGTAACGCTTTATCTGCCCTGCGCCTGACACTTTTTTTGCTGGGTACCTTTATGTTGATACCCGTGCACATGGGCATAAAGACTGTTTCTGGCTCCATGGTTTGTGCGCGTATCTGGCCCCGTCTGGTGCGGTTTATATTCGGCATTAGGGTTCGGTTTGTAGGCCAGCCATTTGATGCGGCCAATATGCGTACGGCATTTTTATCAAACCATGTTTCGTATCTGGATATCATTATCCTCGCCAGCCGTCTTAATGCTTCGTTTGTGGCCAAAAGCGAGGTGGCATCTTGGCCGTTATTTGGTTTTTTGGCGCGCCTGCAAAATACTGTTTTTGTTGACCGCCGCCGCACGGCATCGGCTGCATCCAAAGAGGCGATTGGAGATGCGCTGAACAACAAGAAGCGTAATGTCATTATTTTTCCCGAAGGCACCTCGACCGATGGGCGCAGCGTGGCGCCCTTCAAATCGGCCTTACTTGATGTATTTCTAGATGCAGGGGCAGGGGTCAGGATTCAACCTGTTGCCATTGTGCTTGATGCGGTGGATGGTCGCAGGCCTGATGAGCAGTCAACGCGAGACCTCTATGCGTGGTGGCGGCCTGAGACGACGCTTGTCCCGCATTTATTTGCCTTTGGGCGCGTATGGTGTACCGACCTGACCGTCCATTTCCTTGAAGCCCTTGAAACCTCGCGTTTTTCAGACCGCAAGGTAATGGCGAGCGTTGCGCATGATATGGTTTGCGCGGTCGTGGAAGCTGGGGTAAAACCGCCCCTGAGTGATGTTCCCGTAGCTCAGCTGGATAGAGCGATGGTTTCCTAAACTGTAGGTCGCGTGTTCGAGTCACGCCGGGAACACCACTGAGTTTTCATGTAAAAAGCGCAAATAGCCATATTTCTGCCCTTTGACCATTGGGGCGAATAGCCTATAATCCTCCCAAAGTTTCAAAAGGTAAGGACCCATGGCTGATCAAAAAAACGACCCTAAAGCCGCGAACGCCGCTCAGGATGACAAAAGCATCAACGATTTGCTGAAAGAATACGCTGAGGATGTAAAAGACAAAGACCTCGATGATTTCCTGAAAGGGACTGACGAAGATTCTTTCGACACAGATTCAAGCGACGACGACGGCGATAATGACGACACGAGCGCTGATTCTATTGACCAGCCTAAAAAATCAGGTGGTTTCTTTACAGCGCTGATGCTGGTTGTGGCCTTTGGTGCCGCAGGTGCCGGTGCTTACGTCTATCTCAATCGTAATGAGGGTATGACTTCGATTATGGGCGGGTTCATGGGCAATGACGCAAGCCAGACGGTAGCGTCTACAATTGCACCTGAAACGCAGCCAGTTATGCCTGCCCCTGCCAATGATACGGGTGCACCGGCTCAACCGGCCCCTATCTCCAATGAAGTAATTCCGGCCACCTCTGGCGCGGGCTCTGCCTACTCTACGATGGAAGACCCCACAACAGGTAATCAGCCTGTTTTGGCAGACCAGCCAGCAACGCCTGATACGGCTGCACCAACGGCACCTGCCGCTGAAGCATCTCTGTCGGTACCTGAAGCCACACCGGCTCAAACCGTACCGACCCCGGTCGCGGCCACGCCAAATACGGCTGAACAGTCGCCTGCAATAGTGCAGGCATCCGAAGCTGCTTCTAAGGCGGTTGATGCTTGGGCAGCAAGCGTTGGTAATAACACCGCCACCACGGATGACGCAGCCAACACAGGCCAGAAATTGCCTGAACAAGCTGTATCGGAAGTAAAGGCCAAGGCACCAACGACAGCCAAAAAAGAAAAATCCAAAGCTGCCAAACCGGTTGAAGTACCTACTGAAACATCTACGTTTGACTCATCTGATTCTAAACCTGCCTCAGCCCCTAAGGCAAAAGCACCTTTGTCGCCACTCGATGAAGCATTGCCGCCGCCTTACATGGCCATTCAGGCTCGTAAAGCCAGTGGTTCAACACCAGATGTAACAATGCCTGCTCAAACAACATCTGCTCCCAAAATGCAGCCGGTTATTGAAGGTGGTGCATCAGCTTCGGTTTCGGCCAATGACAATGTCGCCGACATATCCAAAACCACGGGTGACTTGGCCACGATGGTTGGACAAGGCGGCGGTAAAATCGAGATTGTGAACCATGCGTCGGCACCAGCCGCGTTGGCTCCACAAGCACCGATGACGGCACCTTTAGCACAGGCACCTCGTGCAGTTGCACAGCAGCCTTCAGCACCAGTGCCAACGCCTAACACGGCCATCGGTATTGGTGGTTCGGGTTCGGGCCGCAGCGTACCGCCTTCTGACGATAATGGCGCAGCGCCGGCTAAAGCCTCTGCTACACAGATTCCAGCCGCGTCACTGCCCGAATCGATGGACAGCGCACCGCAGGAACAAGGCTTGCAGGCCCCTGTGGCAGCACCTGTCGGCGGGCAAGATGCAAAAGCCATTCTGGCGCAAGCCATGTCACTTGAAAGTGCAGGCAAAGCCAGTGAAGCCCTAAGCCTGTATCAACGTGCTCTGGAAGCTGATGCTGTCTATGCCGATGGTAAATCCATCGACCGCGGTATGGTCTATGACCGTATCGGTGCCTTGCGCGCAGCTGGTGCCAAATAAGTGATTGAAACGCTTTTAGCGATTTTACAAAACAGTCCGGCCTTGCGTGCTGGACTGTTTTTTTGCATCGGTGCCGTACTGGGCAGTTTCATGACAGCCCTAATGTACCGCCTGCCGCGTAAACTGAATTGGACGACTGATCGCTCGCGCTGCACATCTTGTGGCCATGCACTGAGCGTACCTGATCTGGTGCCCATTCTTTCTTGGGTATGCCTACGTGGTAAGTGCCGCCATTGCGGCACGCGTGTCTCGTGGCGCTACCCTTTGACCGAAGTGCTATGGGGCCTCGCTATCATGAGCTTAAGCTTCCTGTTTTTCTAAAAGCCAGCCCATTGAAAAACGGAGCATAAAAAAACGGACGGGTTTCCCCGTCCGCGCTTTTTAATCTTCTAAAAATTTACACAATCTTGCGCGTAATGGCCGACAGCAGGTCAGGCAAAGGCAGAATGATCGTATTCGTGCGGTCGCCCGCAATGTCGGTCAGGGCTGATAGATAGCGCAGCTGCATCGATTCAGGCCGTTGGGCCAGAATGGTCGCGGCCTCATCCAGTTGTTTGGCTGCCTGCAATTCGCCTTCGGCGTTGATGATTTTTGCGCGGCGTTCACGTTCGGCTTCTGCCTGGCGTGCAATCGCACGGATCATGCTTGGGTCGATATCAACATGCTTGATGGCAACGGACGTTACTTTAATGCCCCAGCCCTCAGTCGTGGCATCCAGCAACTCCTGCAAATCGGCATTTAACTGGTCACGCTTTGAAAGCATATCGTCAAGCTCGTGTCGGCCAAGCACGGCGCGTAATGTCGTTTGCGCGACTTCAAGCGTTGCTTGCAAAAAGTCCTCGACCTTGATGATGGCGTCGCTCGGGCTGACAACGCGGTAATACACAACAGCTGATACCTTGACCGACACGTTGTCTTTTGAAATGACATCCTGCGAGGGCACATCTTGTGTACGCACGCGAATATCGGTGCGCACCATGGTCTGGATAAACGGGATCAGTACAATCAAGCCCGGCCCTGATGTATGGGTATAGCGGCCCAGCGTGAATATCACGGCACGCTCATATTCGCGCATGATACGGACCGACGTGGCGACAAACAGCGCCAGCGCAAACAACAATAAAATAATAACCTGAATCATGATTACAAATCCTGCTTTACGGTGAGGGTCAAATTATCGCGGGTAATAATGGTAACGCTATCCCCTGTATTCAGGCCTGTAGGGCCTGTTGCAGCCCATTCTTCGCCATCAACATGCACACGGCCGTTTGTGCCCTGCCATGCCAGCACGCGCGCCTTCATGCCTGTCATGATTTCGGCGCCGGCGGCAATTTTGCTTCGGCGTGATTTAAACGTGCAGTAAAAGCTGACACCTAGAATAACAATGCCAATAACGCCGGTCGCAATCAGCGTCGGTATATCGACTTCCACGCCATAAAGGCTGCCCAAGTTATGCGCCAGGACAAGCGCGGTGTAAAACGATGCCGCCCCAGCAATACCCAAAACTCCGAAGGCGGGCGCAAAGGCTTCCAAAACCATAAGGGCCAGGCCAAGAATAAGCAGAACCAAAATTGTGAATTCGTTTGTCATGCCCGCAAGATTACCCCACGCGGAATGGGGGTGCAACAGGTGCCTAATCGGCAATATTGCATTGAATACGCACCCGCACGCCTTGTGCCCTTATATAGTCAAGCAATGCGGGCTGTCCCGGCTGGTGCTCGGCGCGGCGTATGGTGGCGGGGCGGGTTACAGGTAAATCATGGTTATCGGGGCCTGCCGCGGCTTTGAGCATGTTTAGCGTAAACTGCCCGATGGCGGCTTGGCCAACACCGCGCCCCGCAAATAGCGGTTCGCCGTCTTTAAGGTAAATCTGGTAGGTGGCAGCCCTGTTTTTTTTATCGGCCTTGTCATTACGCGGCGTTACATTCACCAACTCAATGCGCGACCACGGTATGGCATGACGGGCTTTTTTAATCACAAGCGCCAAGCCACTCGCATCAACGCAGATACGGTTATTGAACCCTATAGGAAATTCCTGTGCTGCAGCAGCGGCTTGCGTAGGTAGGGGCGCAAAACGGCGGCTGGTATCGCGCGTGTAGGTGTTGTTCAGTTGGTATTCATTGGTAAAGCTGGGGGCAGGGTAGCGCGGGCTTAAACCTAATAAACCTGCCAAGCCTTCAATGATCGCTGTAATGCTCATGCTGCAAGCCTTTTTAACACTTCCTGCGCCATGGCCTGTGTACCAACAAGCCTGCAGCCGTCGGCCATAATATCGGCGGTACGCACGCCATCTGCCAATGTTTGTTTAACGGCGGCTTCAATCGCATCAGCTTGCGCAGGGGCGTTGAGGGAATAGCGCAAGGCCATCGCAAACGACAAGATCATCGCCAGCGGGTTTGCTTTATCTTGGCCTGCAATATCAGGGGCCGAGCCATGGACTGGTTCGTACACGGCGGCTTGCCCCGCACCCAGCGATGCCGATGGCAGCATGCCAAGGCTGCCTGTGAGCATGGCAGCCGCATCCGACAAAATATCGCCGAACAAATTGTCCGTCACAATCACGTCAAACTGCGCAGGGTTGCGTAACAACTGCATGGCGCAGTTATCGGCATACATGTGGCTTAAATTCACATCGGCATAATCGGCTTTGTGCAGCGCCGTTACATCTTCACGCCACAGCAAACCGGATTCCATGACGTTCGATTTCTCGACCGAGCAAAGCTTGTTGCCGCGTTTGCGCGCAAGCTCGAACGCTACCTTGGCCACGCGCCGTATTTCGGATGTTGTATAGACTTGCGTATTGACCCCACGGCGTTCGCCATTGCCAATATCTGTGATGCCGCGCGGCTCGCCAAAATAAACGCCGCCTGTCAGCTCGCGCACGATCAGAATATCAAGCCCGCGCACAATCTCAGGCTTCAAGGTTGATGCATCGATAAGCGCATCGAAAACAATGGCGGGGCGTAGGTTCGCAAACAGCCCCAACTCGCGGCGCAAGGCAAGCAGTCCCGCTTCGGGGCGCTTGTCGTAAGCGGTGTTGGCCCATTTGGGGCCGCCCACACAGGCCAGCAGTGTGGCATCGGCTTGCCTACACGCATCAAGCGTATCGGCAGGCAGTGGCTCGCCTGTCGCATCAATCGCAGCGCCGCCAACCAGCTTTTCTGTGCATGTAATGTCCATATCAAGGGCATCAATAATCACACGTACGGCTTTGCAAACTTCAGGGCCGATACCGTCACCGGGCAAAAGGACAATTCTATGCATTTAAAAAACCTCTTTTATGCGTAAAAAAATTTAAAGCCAAGGCTGCATGGTGCTGCGGGCTTGTTCGAAGCTGCTGATATCGCCTTCGTGCTGCAAAGTCAGGCCAATGTCATCCAGCCCGTTTAAAAGACAGTGGCGGCGGAACGGGTCAACGGTAAATGGAAAAACAAGGTTGCCTGCGCGTACTTCCTGCTTTTCAAGGTCAACGGTCATCGGCTGATCGGGGTAGTCTGTCGCCCGGGCCAGCAATTGCTGTACCTGTTCGCGCGGCAGTACAACAGGGCACATGCCGTTTTTGAAACTGTTGCCATGGAAAATATCGGCAAAGCTTGGTGCAATCACGCAGCGTATGCCGAAATCGTTCAATGCCCACGGCGCGTGTTCGCGCGAGGAACCGCAGCCGAAATTTTCATCAGCAATCAGAATATTGGCATGACGATACGCTGGTTTGTTAAGCACAAAGTCAGGTTTCTCGGCACCGTTGGCTTCAAAACGCATTTCCGAAAACAGGTGCTGCCCAAGCCCTGTGCGCTTGATGGTGCGCAGGAATTGCTTGGGGATGATCATGTCGGTATCGACATTGACCATAGGAAGCGGTGCTGCGATGGCGGTCAGGACTTTAAACGGCTGCATGTTTTACCTTGCTGAAGATGTCGAGGATATCGTGGTCGAACTGGCCTTCTTTTTCAACCGCCATGCGCTTGAGAACGGCAGCCGGCGTAATATCGCGGTGCCCGTAATGCGGGCGCCACACGGAATAACCGTCAAAGGCGTCGCACACGCATAGCATGCGTGCTTCAAGCGATAACTGGTCACCCGTCATACGCAGCCAGCCTGTGCCGTCCATAGCTTCGTGGTGGTGGGCCATGAGGTCGCGCAGTAGGTCAAGGAAAGGTGTATGCGTATCGGCGCCGAATCTATCATCAACAAGCGTGACGCCCAGCGTTGTGTGCTGACGGCGCAGCTTTTTGGTTTTCTCGTCCGGCTTGCCTTCAATATCCCATATCTCGACGGGCAGCAGGCGCTTGCCTGCATCATGCAGCAGGCTTGCGTCATACAACATCTCGGCGCGGCTTGGATGCATGTTCATGGCTAGCGCAAGTTCCTTCATGCTTTTGGCCACGCGCACCACATGCTGGTGGAAAGGGTAGGGGTGGTTGGCTGGGCGCAGCGCATCGTAGGCCTTCAGCTTTGAAAGCTCGTCTTTGATGAAAGCGCGGTAAGCGGCGTCGGTCATGCTGGGCTAAAGGCAAGTTTCTCGGTTGGTGTGTGGTGGGTTTGGAGGCCCAGCTTCGTCCATTCAGCCTGTAGCGCGGCTGGCATAGGCGGCGGCGTTATCCCGCGCCCACGATCTTCATCATCATGGCGAACCCATGAATACAGCGCAAACGAAACGGGTTTTGCATCCTGTGGCGTAGGTATGTTTTCACTGGCCGTATAATAAAGAAAATCGGCTCCGCCATAACGGTGGGCATACACAGCTGCGTTTGCTGGCACACCCAGCGCAGGCGCATCGTTAAGCGAAGGCATGGGCGGAATGGTGTCATAAAGGGCTTTGATATACTGCCCCTCGGTAGTAGTGGGGGCGCTTGCTGGTGTAATAATGAAACTACCGCGGGAATTAGCAGCCTTTGTTTCGTAATCCGCACTACTCGGCATGGGCAGTGGTTGCCCCGCCATCATGAGTGAGCCTTGGCTCTTGCCATCACGCCGCAGCGAAATTTCTATTTCTGGCGTACTGGTAAGGCTGTACATAAGATTCACATACATGCCATCGCCCTGAATATCGTCTTCACCCAGCGATATTTCTGCTTGCTTTAAAACGGCTGCTTTAAGGGCTTCGGTCAGTTCGTGCATATGCGCATCAAACCGCTTTTTGTCTTGCGTATGTGTATCCAGCGCTATGCGTGATGCGCCTGCGGGTAGAAAAATATTCGGTATGGCATGCCCCTTGCCGTAAATATCGTATGTGCTGGAAGCGGGGTCAAAATCGTCGGGCAGAGCCACGCCTTGTGGCTTTACGGGTAGTACGCTGATGGGGTCACACCAGCCGCCGGCGAATAGTCGGTTATTCGCGGCTTCACTTTCTTTTTCTGTCAGCAGTTTTGAATCTGCAGGTACAAAATGCGTGCCCTTGTAAGATACAGGCGGGTACATAAAAAACGCAGGCGTATCGCCGCCGTTGGTATAAATCTGCGGGTAGGTTTCGTAAGCGCGCGGATGCGCACCTTCAGTACAATTTACCGCTATAACTGAGCTATCAAGGCCCAGAGTTGTAAGCAATGGCATCAATTCTTTGCGGGCAAGGTTGTTGACCTGCGCATAGAAATTCTGCGCCAGCGTTTGCATATCGGCCATTGAAATAGGGTACTGAATGGGTGGCTGCGTTGCTTCAACCTGCATCTGTGCTAGCAGCAGTCGCCTAGCGGCTTCAGCCGACGCGCCACCAAGTTTGTAAACAGGCATGTTCATCGCATAACGCTCCGTGTGAAATGTTAGCTCAGGCTTCTTACATCACTTAATTTACCGGTAACGGCAGCCGCAGCTGCCATCGCGGGCGATAGTAAATGTGTGCGGCCTTTATAACCCTGCCGCCCTTCGAAATTGCGGTTGGATGTGCTGGCACAACGCTCGCCAGGCTCAAGCCTGTCTTCGTTCATGGCAAGGCACATCGAACAACCGGGCTCGCGCCAGTCAAAACCCGCTTCTTTCAAAAGCGTGGCAATGCCTTCGGCCTCGGCCTGTTCTTTAACAAGGCCCGAACCGGGTACGACCATAGCATAAACGCCAGCAGCGACTTTGCGGCCCGCAACCACTTTGGCGACCGCGCGCAAATCTTCAATACGGCCATTGGTGCATGAACCGATGAACACTTTATCGATTTTGATATCGGCCATTTTGGTGCCTGCCGTGAGGCCCATATAATCGAGCGACCGCTGAATGGATACGCGGCGCGCTTCATCGGCTTCATCCGCAGGGTTGGGTACGATGCCTGTAATGGGCACCACGTCTTGCGGCGATGTACCCCATGTGACTTGCGGGGCGATGTCGGCAGCGTCCAGCACCACTTCGGTGTCGTACACGGCGCCTGCATCGCTGGGTAATGTGCGCCAGTAGGCCAAGGCCTTGGCAAAATCATCACCCTTGGGGGCTTTGGGGCGGCCTTGTATGTAGGCGAAGGTGGTTTCATCAGGGGCAATCAGCCCTGCGCGCGCACCGCCTTCAATGGCCATGTTGCAAATCGTCATGCGACCTTCCATCGAAAGGCTGCGCACGGCCTCGCCTGCGAACTCGATGACGTGGCCTGTGCCGCCTGCAGTGCCGATTTTACCGATGACGGCGAGAATGATGTCTTTAGCCGTCACGCCGCCATGCAGCGCACCTTCGACCGATATGCGCATTGTTTTGGCAGGTTTCAGCAGCAGGGTTTGCGTGGCCAGTACGTGTTCGACTTCCGATGTACCGATACCAAACGCCAGCGCGCCAAAGGCGCCATGCGTGGCCGTGTGGGAATCGCCGCAAACAATGGTCATGCCCGGCTGTGTCAGGCCCTGTTCTGGACCGATGATATGCACGATTCCCTGCCGTTTATCGTGCATGCCGAAATATTCGATACCGAAGTCTTTTACGTTTTGCTCCAGTGTTTCTATCTGGATCTTGCTCTCTTCCTGCGTAATCGGCAGATCACGGGAGGATGTGGGTACGTTGTGGTCAGCCACTGCCAGTGTGGCTTCAGGGCGGCGCACGCGACGGCCACTCAGGCGCAGGCCTTCGAATGCCTGCGGGCTGGTGACTTCATGCACCAGATGACGATCGATATATAAAACGCAGGTACCATCATCGTGTTGTTTCACGACATGCGCGTTCCAGATTTTTTCGTACAGGGTCTGTGGCCGTTTTGTCATTTTGTGCACCGCATTAGGAAAATAGTAACGATTGGACGTCTACACTAAACATAAGAAACAACACTTAGGTCAACCGTATGTTATCCATTCAGGCAGCTTCTTTTTCACGCGATGTCCACGGGCATCTATGCATTGCCCTCGACGATGTGGCTATTGCCCGCGCCGATGTCATATTCGTAGACCCGTCAAACCGTGAAATCAGCGCTTTGCTGGACGGCATGTTGATCAAATTAGGCATTGTTTCGCAGGAAATGGCCAATAACTTTATGACGCACGATAGTGTATTTTTGACGGCACCCCATCCGCATGGTCACGATTTGACCCTGATGGCGCCAGTTTTGACCATTCACTAACTATAGATTTCAAACCGTTAACTACGAAGTGAGGCTGAATGAAAAGCTGTTCATATGCCCTTTGTCACGCCAAAGATGCTGCCCCCCACGGGGTGCAACGTGAAAAAGACGAGCAACACAAGACAGCGCCGCCCAAATAATACGCCCGTTTAGCCTGCTTCTGGCTTGCGTGCCGCATCAAGCAGCATCGGCCAGCAATGGTGACGGGCAAGGGAAGGCTTAAAACGCCCCCCATCAACAAACTCCAATGTGAAAAAAGCCCCAGTCGTGAGACTGGGGCTTGTTCGTTGGTAACGGCAGATAAATTATTCTGCTGTTGTGTCTGCTGTATCGTCGCCGAAACCGTGGCCGGTTGTACGTTCGGCAATACGGGCCGATTTACC
>Ga0209066_10000613_pt1 | contig 51417 bp, 46 predicted proteins | sample All_14_2_FD_187198 | JGI IMG/M metagenome (GOLD analysis project Ga0209066, IMG submission 187198) | Freshwater microbial communities in response to fracking from Pennsylvania, USA - Allegheny Zone_MetaG_DW_15 (SPAdes) (version 2) ... | reverse complement strand
ACCAAAAGCTCCAGACGAGATCGGCGACCGAGAAAATCGCGTAAAAAGGAAGGAACAGCGGTCCCACGATCAAGAAAAAGAAAATAGAAATGTACATAAATGGTGCCACATGTCACCGAGGACGATGAAATGCCCCGCCTCATTACCACCATAGCATTGAGAATAAAAATTCAGGTCGGATTAGTAGTCCTGGGTGGAGTGCTACTGCTGCCAAACTTATCTGAGGCAATGGAGATCAGGCAGGAGATGTACCCGTTTCAGATGAGCGTGACCCGGGATGTCAGCTGCCAAACCTTTGTAATCGACGACCTGCCATCTTTCAGGATATTTCCAAGAGCCAACTGTTGCCTACCCGTGACGTATTTCGCGTTGGGCAGCTCGACTCTACCTCTTGCTGCCGGGGGACACATTCTCACCGGTTTGAAACGATGCGGGATTACACAACAAAATTCCTTAGTGGTAACAGGACATACCTGTGAATTCGGCCCTGAGCGACTGAACCAGGCGCTTTCCCGGAAACGTGCGGAAGCAGTGGCAGCCCTTCTGCAGAAAAACGGATTCAATGTGGCAATGGTGCAGGGGAAAGGCTCGCATGAAACGATCAGCAATGAACCCGGGGAATTTTCTGTCAATCGTCGCGTTGAGATAGATCTGCAGCATGATTCGGCTCCACCATCCCTCCTGTCGGAACATTAACTGGCTATTCAGCAAAGGAGTAAATGATGAACACAATATGTACGGAAAGATACCGGCAGACAAAAACCATCGCAGCACTGGCCGTTGTCACTGCAATCTGTCTGGTGGCCGGAAATGCCCTGGCCCTGACCGCCCCGGGGACTGGCACCTTTGCCTACGACCTCTACGATATCGGCATCAATCAAATCTTGAAAGGTCCTATCGGCTTTGTCGGGGGAGTCGCCTGCATGGTACTCGCAGCAGTCCTTGCCGTCCGGCAGATGCTACTTCCGGCTGTCTGTTCGGTTCTTGGCGGTGCCTTTCTGCTCAAGGCCGATAGCGTAGTCGAAACCATCGGCGCCTTACTGCGTTGATTCCACACTCCAGCTCGCCATGGCCAAGAACAGCCTCACCCAACCCTTTCCGCAATATCTGTCCAAACCGATCCAGGTCCTCTGGTTCGAGACGGACGAACTCGTGCTCGGCATGTTTTTCTTTGTCCTGGCCCTAGTGTACGGCAAGTTCATGTGGCTGCTGTTTTTTGGTTCGCAATACTACTACATCCGCACCAAGAAAAAGAAACCACGCGGATATCTCAAACACCTGCTCTACGTCCTCGGCCTGATAAAGATGAAAAACTATCCCGACTACCTACAGAAGGATTTCCACGAATGAGAACGGGCATATATCTGCAAAAAGCCAGCAATCTCTTTCTGGAAAACAGGCTGCTCAAGTTTGCCATCGTGGTCTTGGCCCTGGCGGTAACCTTCAACTCACTGCTGACTCTTCGCGCCGTCAAATATCAACGGGTGGTGTTGATCCCACCTGCGATGACGGGGACTATCGAGTTTGTTCAGGGGCGGCCCACCGATCAGTATATCCGCGACCTGACAAGACAGATTATCAATCTGAGCACCACCTATTCCCCTGCTACCGCCAGAGCTCAATTTGACGAATTACTGAAATTTTACGCCCCGGAATCGTACCCGGAGGCATCGACAACCTGGTACACACTGGCCGGCAGGGTTGAGGAGGCACAGGTCAGTTCCGCCTTTTACCTCGAACATATCGAGATCGCTAAAAACGACAGTATTGAGGTTTCCGGCACTTCTCGCCAATTTGCCACCAATACACCCCTCGAGACCAAGAACAAGACCTTTCTCATCCAGTTCAGGATCCAGGACGGCAGATTCTACCTCGTCGCACTTTCGGAAAAACTATCCCGGTGGAAGGAAAAGGAGGAATAATCGTGGTGAAATACGTTGTCATAACTGCCGTTCTTCTCGTTTTGGCAGCCACCAAGATCAATGCTGAAAATCTGATCGTTCCCCCGGAAATCCCGACCGCCCTGGAACTGTCCAACCGGGATATAAACCGGATCGTCTGCCCCGGTACGATAAACGACCTGATTTTCTCCGAGGAGAAACACATCACAGGTCATTTTGCCGGCAATAACGCCTTTGTCAAATTCAAGGTCGAACAGCTCGGCGAGGATGAATATTCCTACGCCGATGTCCCAAGCGAATTGTTCGTGGTCTGTGACAACACAGTTTACACCCTGATCATCATGCCCATGGAAATCCCCTCCGTCACTCTCCGCCTTGCGCCGGCCCAGGCTAAGAACCTGCAAAAAAATATCGCCGATTTCAAGGAACTGCCACTCGAAAAACGGATTCTACAAGTTATCCAGGAGGCCTACAGCGAAAATTTTTCGACCAGCTATCATATCACTGAAGCCGAATTCCCGGTTTCACTGACTCCCGATCTCGAGGTCAAGATGGTACAGATCGTCGAAGTGGATGGTGTTGGCTTGAGACTGAAAAAATATAGCGTCACATCTCTTGTGCAGCATGAACTCACGGTCGAAGAAAAGATCTTTCTCAGCCCACAGGTCAGTAATTCACTCGTGGCAGTTGCCGTAGACACCCACAATCTGCCGGCCGGCGCATCGACCACGGCCTTCGTGGTGGAGCAAAAGGAGCAGGACCAGTGAGCTTGAAAGAGCGCTTTCACAACCTCAGCCCGGGACAGAAAAAAGCCGTCGTATGGCTGCTGATCTGCATACTGATCCTGTTTTTTGTGGTCTCCGGCTACAACTCATCGCGTTCCGATCGAGGCAATGGCCTTACCGGCCAGCACAAGACCAGAGAAATCCAGATTGAACCAGACCTTATCCAGAAAACCCTCCTGCACGAGCAGAGACGGGAACTGGCCGCCCTCCGAGAGGAGATCGAAAAGATAAAAAAAGAACCGGCAAAAACAGGTGGAGAAGCTATCCCCACAAGGAAAGATGAGACTGACGATTTCCCGGAGATCCCAACCCCCGAGCAGGTTGCTTCAAAAGTTATTCCGCCCCCTCCACCGCCGGTCACTCAGTCTGTCGCCAGTCTACCGCCCGCCAAAGCCGACCAGGAGGGACCTCAACTGATAGGGAACATCTCCGTCGTGTCGAATAAAATAGAACCTGTGGCAGACAACGATGGACAGGATTCTAAAAAAAAAGGCCGGACGGTCTATCTGCCACCGTCTTTTATGGAGGCCAGCCTGTTAACCGGTTTCGACGCTTCTACTTCCGGGAACGGACGAACCAATCCCGAACCACTTCTGCTCAGGATCCAGACTCCGGCAGTGCTTCCCAATGACATCAAGGCCAATTTGCGCGGCTGTTTTGTCATTGCCGAAGCTGTTGGCCGACTGGACAAGGAGCGCGCCGATGTCCGACTGGTTTCGTTATCATGTCTGAGCAACGAGGGAAAGGCGGTGATCGATACGCCGCTCAAGGGATTTGTCACGGACTCCGATTCCAAGGTCGGCCTGTCCGGCAGAGTAGTGTCGAGAATGGGGGCGGCCACTGCCAGAACCATCGTTGCCGGATTTTTCGGCGGGCTTGGCGATATGCTCAAGAGCACGGCCACGACGCAATCGGTGTCAGCGCTTGGCACAACCACCACGGTAGACTCCTCACAGGTCGGCAAATATGCCCTGGGCGGCGGTCTGGCGGAAGGGTCTCAGAACCTGCGAGATTTTTACCTCGATCTTGCCAAGCAGGCCACCCCGGTTATCGAGGTGGGAGCCACCAAGAAGATCACCGTCATAATTTCCGAGGGGAAACAGCTTGAAATCAAGGAGCTTGATAACGATGAACTCTAGCAGATTATTGGTCCTGGCCATGACCGTGGCCTTGTTGTCTGGTTGCGGTCCCGTGCTCAATCCGTACCAAGAGAATTTCAAATGCAAAACCCCCGGTGAAGACGGGAAATGCGTCGACACCCCCACGGCCTACAAGGATGCCCGTTACCCCGAGAACGATCTTGCCAAAAAATCAGATAAAAACCCCCATCTGGATAGCGGCAAAACAACCGTCTCCTCAAACATTGAAGAACACCCGGAATCCGGAGAGGATATCACTGCCGCTCGCTACAGGGTCTTGACGGGATTGCTGAAGGAACCCAAAAAACCGCTCCTGCAACCGCCCAAAATCCTCCGGGTGCTCATGTTGCCGTACGAGGGGGAGCGCCAGGAATTGTTTATGAGCCGCTATGTCTTTGTCCAGCTTGAAAATGCCAGGTGGATTCTCACGGATCAGCATGAGACGGAGCATTAATCGATGCCTATTCAACTCAGCAAACGCATCGTGTTCGGCCCGGAAACCTCTCTGCAAAGAAGCGATTTAAAAAAAATGACCGACCGTCAGCCCTTTTCCGCTTTCCTGAATTACCTGGCCTACGATCCCGAAACAAAACTCTATTTCAATCAGGACAATACGATCGGCATGCTATGGGAGTGTTCGCCAGTTATATTTGCCGGGCCGAAAACCATCACCGCCCTGGAGGGGCTGTTTCGGGCCGGTATGCCAAAGGGCGCAATCCTGCAATTGATCTTTCATGCCGATTCCCACATCGAGCCTATCCTGAAACACTACGAACGAGAGCGGATACGGGTTAATCCCCTGGTCAAAACCAATACCGACTCGGTGATAGAATATTTGCGCTCAGGTAAAAAGGGGGTAGAGGCCTGCAGCAATATCCCAGTACGCCGGTTCCGGCTCTTTGTTGCAGTAAAATTGCCGGAGCGTTGCCCTGATCTACCAAGGCCGGAAGAGCTCACTGACGAGAGTAAACTCGCTCCACTCCTCGACATCCGTCGACAGATCAATGAAACACTGAAGGCAGCAATGCTGTCTCCCCAGCATGTGAGTGCAGAGGACCTGCTCGAATGGAACCGCCGATTGCTGAATAATTATCCCGCGGGATACCCGGAACAGAACTTCAATGCCTATGATCCGAGCTTGCCTCTCAACAAACAGATCATCAACAGTGAGACGGTAATACAAGAGCAGGGCGATCATTTCCGGATAGGAGATAATTTCTTCTGTTGCACCACTCCCAAAACCATCCCGAAAGAGGTCGATTCCCTGCAGACCAACTCCCTGTTTGGCGGGATATGGGGCGTTATATCGGATGCCGACCAGATCAAGACCGACTTTCTCTATACCTTGAACATCGTGTTTGAGGCCCTGGAGGCCAAACTCCACGCCAAGTGTAACCTGATCCTGAACCAGCAGGCCGTGGGATCACTATCGCCATCACTCAGGCGGAAGCAGCAGGAGTACCTGGCCGCCACCGACGCTCTGGAACGGGGGATCCAGTTCGTTAAAATCATGCCGATTTTCTGGGTCTGGAATAACGATCTCGACAAAGCCCGGGATTCCTGCGCCAGGGTACGGAGATTATGGGAGAATCAAGGCTATGTCATGCAGCAGGAAACCTTCATCCTTAAAATCCTGTTTCTGTCTTCCCTGCCCCTTGGACTCTATACGACAGGTCAGAACCTGGAAACGATGGAAAGAGATTTCGTCGCACCAATAACCTCGGTGACGCCGGTCCTACCGGTACAGAGCGATTTCAGCGGTACCGGTGAACCCAAGCTCCTCTTTCTCGGCCGCAAAGGACAACTGGTCAGTCTCGATTTTTTTGACAAGGGTGCGGTCAATCATAACGTCTTCTGCTGCGCCTCATCAGGCTCGGGAAAATCGTTTCAGGTGAATTTCATCGCCTTCAACTACTATGCCTGCGGGGCACTGGTTCGCATTATCGATATCGGCGGATCTTACAAGAAGATGGCGAACATGCTCGGTGCGCGCTACCTGGATTTCCACCCGGAAACCACCATCTGCCTCAATCCCTTTACCCATATTCGCGAACCGGAAGAGGAACTGAAGAGTGTAGCCGCCGTATTCGCCCAGATGGCCTATTCCAATACCGACGAGGCCAGGCTGGATGATACCGAGATGAACCTGATGCGCAACGCCGTGCGCTGGGCCTGGCAACAGGAAGGCGAACAGGCTGACGCGGATATCGTCTATGAATTTCTGATGAAATTCCCACATGTTCGAGATTCCGATTTGGCCGAACTGGCGGACAACGCAAAGCTGATCGAGATAGCAAGAAAGCTGGCCTTCAATATCCGTGAATTTACCAGCCACGGATTCCACGGCCGTTTCTTCACCGGAAAGAGCAGCTTTGACATCCGCCACGATGAATTCGTGGTTCTGGAACTGGAAAACCTCAAGGTCCAACCCGACCTCTATCGGGTCGTGACCATGCTCGTTATCAACGCGGTCACCCAGGATCTCTACCTCTCGGACCGTTCCCGCCCAAGGCTGATCATCTTTGACGAGGCCTGGCAGTTCCTCGATAAGACCGCAATGCTGGCCCCGGTCATCAACGAGGGTTACCGACGGGCCAGAAAATACAATGGCAGCTTCATGGTCATCACCCAATCCCTGCTCGACCTGGAAAACTTCGGTGAAGTCGGGAGCGTCATCAACAGCAATTCGGCATTCAAAATTTTTCTGGAATCACCGGACTTCGATCTGGCCCGTAAGAAGGGTCTGATCGATTACGATGATTTCACCATGAGATTGCTCAAAAGCGTCAAATCCAATCCGCCAAAATACTCCGAACTCTTTTTCGATACCCCTTTTGGTGTGGGGATCGCTCGCCTGGCGGTAAACGATTACGCCTATTTCATCTACACCTCGAAGGCCGGGGAGATCGCGATGATCGAACAGATGGTGAAGGAGGGGAAAAACTACGATGAAGCCATACAGGAGCTGGTCCGGCTTCGACGGCAGGATGTTTGTTGAGAGACTCCTTGCCGCCACTGCCGTTGCTGTCCTGCTTTTGGCCGCTTCGGCACAGGCAACGGTCAAAAATCTCGGTGCGGTTGGCCGGACCTATCCTGTAGTCGAATCCGATGGACTGGCTGCAATCGCACCATCTCAGTCAAATATCGAGCAACTTCAGCAAAAAATTGGAGAAAAAATCAAGAATTACCAGCCAGCCGATATTCACCCCTTGCCACGAGCATCAGCGGACAGGTCATTTTTGGTCGACATGACCTATAGCCTCGATCGGGATCTGACCAATGCGGAGAACAAGGTGATATACCCCAAGGGCTATACCTTTAATCCCTTGGACTATATCACCCTGCTCGGTTGGCTGGTAATTATCGATGGCGATGATCCCTCACAGGTCAGGTGGTTCAAGACAAGCCCGTATTACAAAAACCATCAGGCCAGGCTGCTGCTGGCAAGGGGACAAGCGGCAGACCTGACCGAGAAATTACAGCGTCCGGTCTTCTACCTTACAGACGAAATCGCCAAGCGATTGCATCTGGTCGCCACCCCCTCTGTTGTCGTCCAAAAAGGCGACAAAGTGGAGGTTTTTGAATTTTATGTCCCTCCTGAGATGCTGGGAAAACCCGATGAAAACAGCTAAGGCCCTCATGGTTTTTGCCCTGTTCTGTCTCCTGGCGTTTCTCGGCCCTACGAGAGTCGCCGCGAAGTCTGGAAACCCCTTCAATCTCGCCACCGATGTCCATTGGGATGAGATCGATTTCCAGGTTGAAGGAATATGTGTCTGCCCGCGGCCACCTCCCGTATTCTTTGAAACAGGCGTAATTGTGAGCTATTGGGAACCGTTTTTATTGGAGGATACCGTTTCGGTTGCGCACTACTCTGCCATGCTAGGCCAGTCGATGGGTTCGTCGGCAATCGATGAACTCGGTGGCAAAAACAAGAGTTCAGATGCGGTGGAAATCGCCAACGAATCCACCTTTGCCCAAGGCCACGCCTATCTGATTCCGCTCATGGAAGGAATCTGCAGGAGAACCGATTACGGCATTTGGTGGAGTGAATTTGATCCCATGTGGCAAAATGATGAACTCTCTATCCTTATCCATCCGGAAGCCGCACTCTTTGCCAACAAAGAGATGCAAATGGCCTGTATGCTTGACGCGGCGGCGGCCAACCTCGGCCATACACTCGATTTCATGCCCTGGTGCGTCGGAAGTGGCGGATCGGCCTATCCAATGACTGGTCATGTCGATAATGACAACATTGTCCAGGCAAACTCGACCGTAGCCGCCAGGCTGATCTACAAACTCTGCAGGGTCGGATTGATCTGCGATCCGGCCGACAATCTGTGCGGTTGCAACCCCACCCCCACATGGATCAAAAGCCACTACAAGCTGCACACAGCCAGACCCGCCAATCGTTCGCCGGCGTATCCGGTCGGCAAAAGCGCCAAATTTTACGACACAGGGCTCAATCCTCCCTACCGGGGGGAACAAGGCTCAAACGATGAATTCTTGTGGGTCGTCTACCGCAAACAACGCTGCTGTACCTGTTGCCAATAATGAAGCTTTTTCTTTCCCTCCTTGTTCTCATGCTCACTGCCGGACTGTGCCTCACCCAGGCTCGGGCAGATGAGGCGGATCCTTTGCGATTGAACTCCTCCATTATGGAAAGAGCCAGGGAGGACGCGCAAAAATTGAAACTGCCCGCCAACCAACATGCGGCGGAAGGCCAGAAGGCTGCACAACAGACCGCCGACACTTTCCATTCCCCTGGGTTTCAGAAACAGCTTGAATGTGAGCAACAACGACTGGAACAACGAGTTTTCAAGCCGTACACCCAGCCATGGGCAAAGCAGAAGCAAAACCCGGAGCCAAAGCCGATTGGTATCCTTTCGGCCGCCGAAAAGATCTATCTCTTTTTCTCAAGCTCTATGCCGGACAAAGCCATTCGGTCTTACATCGCTGCCATTACCGCTATCGGTGACCCCAATGTTATTCCGGTCATGCGTGGATTCGTCAAAGGCTTGGCTGATATGAAGACCAGTGCGGAGTTTTTCAACAGGATTACAAAAAAGGACCCGGATTGCCGGAACGTAATGAATCCACAGAAAATTTGCCAGCGTTTCCAGTTGGGAATCAAAGTGAATCCGCTGCTCTTTACAAAATACGGAATCACCCAGGTGCCTGCTGTTGTGTATGCGAACGAAACGGACGCCTTCATTGTCGTGGGCGATACAGGATTGGACGCTCTCCTCGATCGAATCAATCGGGAGGCGAAATGTTCAACCCTGACCAGCCTCGTCAAAAACCTGCGAGAGAGACAATGACGACAGGAGCCTCCTATAAAAAAGGCGCATCCAATCCCGGATATCTGGAGATCATCGCCATCGCTCTGATAACCTCTGTCATCACCGCCACCGTCATCACCGGCCTTTATGACCGGCGATTTTCCCAGAAGATCAAGGTCGTTGACCTGAAGAACTATATCAAGACCCAGAAGGCCTTGGTGCTGGCTGGTGAAAAGACGGAAGAACAGTGGCAGGCCGGTCTCGATGCCCTGGAGAAGACCCTGCAGAGCGAATCAGCCAACCATGTCATTATCCTCAAAGAGGTCGTCCTCAGTAATGCCGACGAGATCAGCATCAAATAGACAGATCAGCTTGAGACCGCTCAGTAAAAAGGAAGCGGCTCTGCTACTTGCCGGTCTGGCCTTTCTTTTGGTGGGATTATGGCTGCCGCAACGCATCAGCGTCTCGACCAGTCCATCGTTGCAGCACCGGGTTTTCTTCCTGTCACCGGTGCCAGCCACCGGCCGGATAAAAGCCGGAGAGTGCCTCGTCTTCAGACACCAGGGTGTGTCACAGAGAGAAACAGGGCTGAATACAGAAAATGACCGCTTCATCAAGATGGTGGGCTGCAGCCCTGGAGATAAACTGACCACTTTTGCGGAGAGTTTCTCTTGCCAAGGGGTATTCCTGGGCACGGCATTAACCAAAGACGGACAAGGCAACATCCTGCCCCGGTTTTCATTTAACGGTGCAGTACCGCCGAACAAATATTTCATGATCGGCCAACACTCTCGAAGCTATGACAGCAGATACTTCGGATTCATCGATGCCCGTGACATACTCTACAAAGCCGTGCCGCTCTGGTAGCTCGGGCAGGTGGTTGCTCGCCTGTCTTGCCCTGCCGCTCCTGCTTCTGCAGGTCGCCACCCTTTCGGCAGAGTCTATTGAAATGTCTCCCTTCTACGACACCGCCAAACATGGCTGGTTCTGGTATGAAGATCCGCCGCTGGAAATCGACCCTAAGCTCGATACCCCGGAGGTACCTGTCAAAAAGGAACCTCGGACGATACCATCGCTCGCGACTTATTCCTTCGACGAGATTTGGGACATGCACCCGGACGACTTTCAAAAACTCCTGACCGAGCTGCAGAAAAAGGCAGTCCAGTATCCCATCGAACAAAACATCCTCGAGTACCTGACAATCCAGGATATCGCCCGACGAAAGGCCCTGGCCTATACCCATGCCGCCTCGTATGTGACCCAGAAGTACACCGACATTTTTCGTATGAACCAGGTTTACCCGCTTACCGAACCGGGCGTTGCGGCACGAGTGCAACTCCAGCAGGAGGAAATTGCCGCTACCATCCGCTCGGGGAAAACCGACCATGCTCTGATATTTTTCACCGCCCCGAACTGCTCTTTCTGCACCAGGCAACAGCAAATCCTGGCCTATTTCGAAGAAAAATTTGGCTGGCCTATCAAGACCGTCGACCTGAGCCGAAATGTCGATGCCGCCGCAAGATTCAATATCACCGTCACCCCTACCCTGCTCCTTGTCCAGCGGGGCAAACCCACCTATATGCCCGTGGCGACTGGCGTGATTTCGCTTTCTGAACTGGAACGCAAACTCTATCAGGCCATTCGCTCCCTGCGGGGGGAGACCACAGGCGATACCTTTATGCTCTATGATTTCCAAAAAGGCAGCTCGCTTGATCCGAGCGCCATCCTCGACACGGGAAAACCGCCCTGGCCACAAACACCAAGGTAGTGGAGATCCGCATGAGACTGATACAAATAGGACTCACTCTATTGGCAATAGTGCTTCCTGTTACCGCCTCGGCCGCCGGGTGGGTGGATGACTGGCTGGAACAGAGGACCATCAACTCACCCGATTACTTTGCCGGGCAGCAGCGAGGCTACTATTCTGGAGGAAGCTTCAGCGCCAGGTGGCCAAGCAAGAGCGACTATCCGGTGACCGTCGAGATGCCGCGTATCAAGAGCGGCTGCGGTGGTATCGACGTTTTTATGGGAGGATTCAGTTTTCTCAATACCGACTACCTGGTCAGTAAACTCCAGTCCATTCTTGAAAACGCCCCAGCCGTAGCCTTTGATCTGGCCTTGAAAACACTCTGCGAACAATGCTCCAATACGATTAAAAACTTTGAAGCCCTGGCCGACAACCTCAACGGTCTGCAACTCGATGAGTGTGCCGCGGCCAAGGAACTGGTCGGGGTGGTCATGGATGAGAACGGCTTTCACACCAGCGAGGTTATGCGGGAGAAACTGGGCACCGCCATCAAGGAAAATAAGCTGAGCCAGGGGATTTCCGAAATGTGGGATATCCTCACCAAGGAAGACCAGGCCAATAACAATGTGCCGCAATCAGTGGATGTCGCCAGGGTGACAACCGGCTGCAACGCCGAGATCCGCAACACCTTTCTCTCCGGCGGTTCGCTTCTCGAGAATGTCGGCGTCTCCAAAATGAATATTCCCTCAGCCTATATCGACCTCATCCGGGGTCTGGTCGGCGACCTGAAGCTTGAAGGACCGGCCAATGCCTACAAGATCGCCTACGAACCGCCCTGCCCCGAAAACAATCCCGATGACATCAAGGCCTTCGCGAGCGGCGATGTGGTGGCCAAGAACACCAGCGGCACCTGCAGCCAGATATCGGATGCCAACCGCGATCTGGTTGAATATGTCCGGCAGACCCTCGACCAAATCGCGGTAAAAATCGAGAGCAAGAGCGGCGCTCTGAGTGCGGAGCAGGAAGAGTTTTTGGTCAACAGTCCCCTTGCCCCCTTACCGATCCTCAAGACTGCCGTCGGCACGGATATGAAAGAGGCGATCATTGCAAGCCTTGCCGATATTACCGCCAAGGCCTACAGCCTGCAGATGGTGTCCGACCTGTATATCCGGGCGGAAGGCGTGGCGGCAAAGGCCAAGGAGATGCTGGAAAAACAGGCTGTCTCCGGCACTGGGCAACCTTCGGAGAACTGCTCAGCGGTCATTTTCGCCGAGAGCGCCGATCAAAACCTGACTAGGATGCTGCACAGGATACACCGCCTCCAGGATGCCGCCCGAGAGAGCTATGTCGCATCCGCCAGAGAGATGGCGACCATTATGGAGTATCTCAACCACATGCAACGGCTGGAGTTGCAGATGATCGCGGAGATCACCCGACGCTACGGAAAGGATGTGGCGGCACGGTTGAGCATGTAGGCAAAACAATGAAAAAATCCAAGATTATACTGGCGGTTGCCTTTTGCCTGTCCCTGGCCGACCCAGCTCTGGCCCTGGATATGGAGTTTTACACCTATGGCGGCTTTGCGCCGGTCACCGGAGCCTTCAACAAGATAGCCTTGATATTCAGCGATGCTTCCTACCAGGGTCTGATCTTCGTGGTCACCGTATTGGGTCTGGTGGCGGGTGTAGGCGCTTATTTGATGCGGGCGGCCACCGGCGCCAGAATCATCCCCCTGGTGTGGGCCGTACCTATCCTGATCGGCGCGGTGGTGTATCTCGGGATGTTCGTCCCCAAGGGCAATATCACTGTCTATGATCCGATCCTCAACCGGTTTCAGATCATCGGCGGGGTACCGGACGCGATCGTGTTCACCGCCGGATTCCTCAATAAAGTGGAAAAAGGCATGGTCGACATCATCGACACCGCCGCCGTGCCGGAAGCGCAGTACCAGGCCACCGCCGGCGGCATGGGCTTCAAGGCCCTGGAGGCCGTCAGGGATGCCGCCCCCAAGGATGCCCATGTCAAGGCGAGCATGATCAGGTACATCAAGGATTGCGTCACGTTCGAATTAACACGCCCCGGCACAACCCTGACCCTCGATGATCTGAAGAGCAACAGCATGGATTTTCTCGTTGATCTGAGCCAAGCGGTCAATCCCTTGGTCTATACCCTGTACTACGACACCACCAACCCGGAAGGTGTAAATCTCACCTGCACCGAGGCATGGAACAGGCTCAGACCCATCTATGCCAATCCCGCCTTTTACGATGATGCCGTCAAGACAGTCTGCAGCAAGGCTTTTTTCGACCCGACAAATCCTGCCGAAATCACTACCTGCAAGGCCCTGCTCACCGATACCCTGGAGTACACGGCCGGGATTACCACAACCCCTGAGAAATTGATCCAGCAACGACATATAGCGGAAATTCTCTACGATTTCTATTTCAAGGAAGATGACGAGACCGCCGTGCTTATGGAGGCAGACCGCAGGATAGTCTCCACGGGTCTTGGGATCGGGCTGACCATGAACGAATGGATCCCTATCATGCGAGCCATTATGACCGCCGTTGCCATTGGCGTGATTCCGTTTCTGGTGCTGTTTCTGCCCACCCCCATTGCCGGCAAGGCGGCATCGGTCATGGCCGGCTTTTTCATCTTTCTCACAACCTGGGGGATCACCGATGCCGTCATCCATGGTGCGGCCATGGATTATGCCGTCAATGACTTTGAGGATATGCGCCAGTCCAGCCTGGGTGTCTATGGTAGTGCCGCCTTTCCCGCGATTTCAACCAAGCTTCTGGCAATGTTTGGGGTAATTCGTTCCGCCGGCATCATGCTCGCCAGTTTTTTCGCTATGATGCTCATCCGTTTTGGTGGTCATGCCCTGGCCATGCTGGCCGGAAATCTGAGCAGTATTGTCCAGAATGCCGGAACACATGCGGGTCAACTGCTCACCCCGGAGGGCATGTCAACAGCCATGAATCAACAAGTTCGGGCGGCAGGAATGCTGGAGGGCATGGCGGAACATCGTTTCACCAACATGGCATCGGCGGAGGCGTGGAACCGGCACCGATCAGTTGGTGGATATATGGCGGCGATGAATGCCAAAGGAGCTTTGCAGGAAAGCGGACAGATTGGCCGGGACGTGTCAAACGCCGAAATGGCCACGATGATGGCTTCAGCCAGGATGAGCGTCGGAACTGCCAGAGGGCCGGTAGAGGTATCAACCGCACCGTATGGCCACGGCACCAGGATGCAGTCCGAGACTGTCAACGCCGATGGTTCCTCCACCTCCATGACAACGGGTGCTGCCGGCACCGGTGTCGCCACGGATAAAAGCGCCCACGGCAGTGCGACATATACCGCTGACGGCACAGGCCAACTTACCACCACCATGGCCTCGGTCAACGGTCTTGATCCGGTCAAGGTCGGTGCCATGGCCCAGCATCAAAAGATCGCGGCCGCCTCTTCACGATTGGCCAGCGATACGACCTGGAACACTGCCTGGCAGCAGATCCAAAAGGACAGCTCGACCAGCAGCGAGGCACGGTCCTTCAGCAATACACTCAATAACCGGTTAATAGAGAACTGGAAGCGGGCTATCAATGATGGGTCAAGTTTTGTTCACTCAATGGATGAGACTTCTCAGACGGCCATTCAGGCTGCAGTAAACGCTGGGTTCTCTAAAATATTCGGGGTCAGTGGCAGTGATACGATAACTGTGGTGGGGAGAGACGGTGAAAAAGTAGATTTCAATCTTTCGGAGGATACCGCACGGAGTTTTTTGAGAGATCAGGCCAGAGTGCGCTCCGAGGCATATAAGGAGACCCTGCAGGATTCGAACAGCCTGGACTACATGACGCAAATGGCGAAAAAAATTGGCGCTACCGAGGCATATTCTTTCCTCCGGGATGCAAAACATATTGAATCCTCTACTGAATCGTATGGCGCTGATCTGACAACCGCTCTGGTTAGAAATTATACCCGGGAAAGGTATGGTGATGAATCTCCCGAGAACATCAGGCACACCATCAAGGACTTCAATGAGTTTCTTACCCAACAGGGCAGTCAGGGCGTCGATAATATGCAGGGTATCATCCGGGGATTTGTCAGCGGTGGCGGCTATGGTTGGGGTCGCACTGCCGACGAAGTACAGAGTTCCATTGATACTACCAAAGGACGAATCAGCACAGGGATGACTAATTTGGCCGGCAGTGTAAATCAGGCTGCAGCAACGGCCAGCGCGTCGACCTCCGGCATCCATCAAGGCAGTTTTGGTGAACCCAAAAGTGATATCGGTATGGATGAGCCAACCGGAGACATGGCGTTACGGGGCGCTGATCGAGTTCGTCAGTTCAACAGCATTGAAGAATCAGGCCAGGGCAGGATACGCACCACAACAGGCGGCATGGCTTCAGAAGCGATAGGACATGGACCTGTGGGCCTTGTTGATAGCCAACCCGACAGGTTGGATAATGAGACAATTTATTATGAAACTCCGAAGAGTTCAGATGGTACAACCGTTGCCCAATCGGTGGCGATTCAGAAAGGAGCGCCTACTTTTAAAGAAGCTGTAAAAATGGAGAATAAAAAGTGAAAAACTTCAATCATCCCAAAGTCCACCACTCCCAATAACATTCCCCGCAGTATCGGTGCCACTCTTCATTGGCAGCCCTGTTGACGGATTAACAAGCGGCCCTATATCAGATATATCTCTGTCAGGGTGCAAAACAGCCTCACGGAACCACGAACCTACCCCATCAATAAAAGAAGCCTTGACTGAAATACTTCGAGCAAGGAGAGGTTCTTCTATCCATCTTCCGCAAGCTTTGCAAATCTCCCAATTTTCAGATTCGAAGCCGCAGTGTGGACAGATATTATGGATTGTATTTTGTTCTTCCGCTGGCATGCCCATTCTCCTTCATTTTACTGAAAGAAACACATTTCCTCAATATTAGCTTCAGGAGACAACAATTGACAGGTTATATTTGTTGTTCTGCAGCCTGTCAATATCAGTAGAATTACCACTCAATCACACAATGTCAAAGTGTACGCAATATGTATGGAAGGCAATCGGCATGGAAGTGCCATACACCCCTTTCAGTTTTTTCAGTTCCCACTCAGTTACTTTTTCCCTCTCACAACTAAACTCTTCCCGCACAACCTTCTCTGGCAAAAGAAAAGCGCCGGCAAAGGTGTGACATAAAAAACTTCGTGCGATCTTCAAGATAAAGTTAAGAGAATGCATATTTTCTTAACGATTTGATAGAACGAGAAATAAATGACTTGCATCATTGTGAATACTCACAGATATACCAGCAGGGGGAGCGACTTGGCCAACTATCACAAGGATAAAAAAAGGAAGCTCATGCTTTGACTTTACAAAGCACTCTCTCATACTTTTTATGTCCAATGCCGACGGTTCTGGAATTTGTTGTGGGTGAGTGTGCCAGTCACCAACGTAATGTAAACCATTGTTAAATTGAGCTTTAATTTCACGTTGTTCTAGCCATCTGATTGGGGCGAAGAAGAATCTTCCTCTACTGTCAAGTTTTCTTGGGCCAGTAACAGAGGAGATATAAATGACATCATTTTGGATTTCGGCAAATAGTTGTCCACCCGTCTCTCTTGACAGTGGTTCTATTTGGCGATTGTTGTAGAAATGATCCAGGACTTCCAGGGAGAAATAGACCTCAAATTCATCGGTTGATTCCGAAAGAAAACGCAACCCAGTGAATAAATTTTTCATCGACAAAGTTGACATCCAGCCTTTATTCCCCAATCTCGTTCTATTAGCCTAGAGCCTTCAAGCCTGCCATCTTTAAATATCGCCGGTGAAAACCTCCCCCCGTATTCAATTGTCTTTTCCTCGGAACCCACCCAAATTGAATGTCTGGATCTGGTCACCTTGCCGCTAAGCTCTTGAATGGCAACATTGGCAATCATGGACACAATTGGTAGCAAGTCAGCTATTCCGTATGGTTGATAAAACGCGCCGCAAGCCGGTACTTGTTCCATGGTCTCGGGCTCTGCCCAGTCCATAACATTCTGTTGAAAATTTCCGATTTCATCCATGCCGCAACAAAGGCAACCACCTAAATCCTTAACCAGAAGTGCATGACCAGCACAAGCATGGGCCTCTGTCCAGCCATACAGAACTGGAGGGAACTCTGGAATGGTACGATGCAAATAATTCAGATGGGCCTCTGATAGCCAGTCACCAATCGTAGAAATAATGAGATCACAGTTTGCCAGTATTTTGGGATCATCAGAATAAACCTGTTCCCACTTCACAGCCTTATCGGTTTGGCAGGTAATATGGGGATAATGTTTCTGAAAGTGTTTCGCGAGGCCAACACTTTTCTCAATACCCACATATCCTCCGCCAAGTGCGTGCCGCGCAACATTATCCCAAGATAATCGATCCGGATCATAAAGCGAGAAGTTGCCTACTCCAGCCTTGATCAGGGTTTCCGCCACCAAGGACCCGATTGATCCACAACCTATGAAAACAACAGATTTAGGCTGGAGGTAGTCGGCAGCCTTCTCTCCACCTCTGGAGTGGATCCACGTGGAATCGACCCGCTGGATATCTATGGGAGTCAAATTCTTCTTATTTCCATGATATCGCATCATGCCAATCCCACGAGGTGTTTTGCCTGTGCGGTATCCGTTATCAAGTCCTTTCTCTGATTGTCTAAGCCACATTCCGCACACTGCAAGAGATTTTGAAGCATTAAACCCAAACAATACAAGACATTTGTCCTGTTTGAGAGGGTAGTTGTCAAAAAAGAACTGCTGAGTTTCAGCAGGCTCTTTAAGGAGTAGTCGTCGGAAATCAGCCCCAGATTGAGGGTACTCTGCAGGAATGGGGGGATTCGTCAGCCAGACATACAATGCTTTTGTGTAGCCTGCTTGAAACCCGTCACGATCAGAATGATATTTCTGTAGCCACCTTTTTACCTGATCCTCATCCTCCCCCATAAGCACAAGGTTTTGGCTTTGCCAGCAAACACCAACTTGGCACTTGCGTATAATTGGCAGCAAGCTCCAGATTGCTGGATCTCTTGCCGGCCAATAGCTTTGAAATTCTGTGATAAAGTCTTGCTGATTGGTACCACTCAAGCATTTCTTAATCAATGCGGGGGCCACTACATTTAACAAATAATCAACAAGCATGACCTCTGTAGAGATAACGGTATTCTCATGGGGGTGCATTAAGCATAAACCACCATCTGGCTCAACATGAGGCCAACTGAGGTGCTTCGTTTTGTCAACCAGAGCCAATCGAGGTATCGCAAAAGGGAAATCAGCAGGAAGGAGAACATCGACAGGGTAATATTCTCCTTCCACCTTCACGCTGCTTCGCCAGCCGGCATGATAGCCACGATACTCACCAACTTCTGCTTCAGTTAATCGTCGTCCTTGCGGAACAGCAGCTTGGAAATACAGATCATGCTGTTTTACAGCCTCCTCGAATAAACCCTTTCGAGAGCAAGTTGTTGAATCAGCCAAACCGCCCCCCTCCTTTTTTGTCTACCGGTATGGATGGACCTGTACTGAGAATTCCGAAAGCTTTTGCGCCATTTCCTTCACTGATCAGCTCGTCGAAATAGTCGTCATTGAACACTTTCTTCCATGCCTTCAAGGCCTCTTTCCTGGTGCAATCATCATCAAAAAGCACCTGCAAATTCCCCAATGCCTCTTCAAGCTTATCCCTTAACTGGTGTGTTTTTGGCTCATCATCACCATTGGTGAGCCATTCATCGGTGACAACGGGATGCCGGACTCTGAGATCATTTTCCAGCCTCTCATGCATGAGTCTCATAGTCTCATAAAGAGACACATCATCCCTGTCGTCATCAGAAGAATACTCTTCATCGGAAAGTTTTGAGAGAACCAGGCCGCTGGGCATATTCCAGGATGACCTGCTTCTGGCGAACTTTTTTAACAAGCAGACGATTCTGCGCATCTGACGTCCGTTTGTCGAATCAGGGCTCTTGTCGATAACAGCCTGTTTGAACCACTTTGTCACTCCAGACGGGTCGGATACTTTCCAGTCGCTGCTGGCAAGTTCATAGTCCTGACTCCCTGCTGGATGCTCTCTGTAAACGGGTATGTCTACATGGTGGCCGGCATCATAATAGACTCGTACGCAGTTGTTCCGCACCTCGGGTGCCCGTTTGAAGCGCAGATCCTGGAGGACATCGCAAACCATCTGTCTGGCCGCCAGGGCTGTCTTGTCACCGCCATTTTTCCCTTTAAGGTCCTCCTTGAGGAAGATTACACCATCATCGATGTCATAATCGTTATCTGGCTGCTGAATCATAGTGTGCATAGCATAAGATCCCTGTTTAACAAAACCTACCGGATCCGGTTTTTCCTGATCTTTGAGACGCTTTTTTAAACGATCCTGATTTGCTTTCCTGTTGCCCCTCAATTTTTCCTTCTCACTTTGAGGGAGGCGTACCTTGTTTTCAAAAAATTTGACAATCTCCTTGCTGCAATCATGCATTGAATGACTTCCTTTAATAAATCCCATTAATTACTCCTTGTCAGTTGCGGGTTGAAACAGTTTCATGGTGAGGGGGCATGCTGGAAAAAATGCCAACTAAGCCTCCTAGCTCTCCTCCTCGCAAGGCATGCCCATAGCACAAGTTTCCGTCATGCTTTCCTAAGTTCGTCAGCGCAGTAATTGCTGTCTGATCGGCACAATCAAGTGTCAAGGGGCCAGCTTTAGGTGGTGGAGGAGTCATAGGCAGGCGATAGATTGAACATTTGCGAGAAAGGCTTGAAACTAGCATGTCTGCGATGAAATGATACCCTGCGGCTTGTGAATCGAGAGCCATCGATAAAGAGTGGATGCCTACTTTCCATTGCGAAAGTCCCCAGTTCACATCATCTTTCGACAATGCTTCTCCTTCAGGAGGTGAGCAGTTACCCAATGAAATGATCTCTATCGGTTGTCTCGTTTTTCTCGTCATAATCAGGGCTTCTGTTATTCCGACGAGAATGGGGTTGTTAGCCCATAACCCACCATCTACGAACACGTGGTGATTCTCTTTGTCGTAAGGATCCTGAATTACTGCCAGAGGGAAAACCATGGGGGCCGCGCTCGTTGCCAAACAGACATCAACCAGTTTGAATTTATTATCGCGTTGTTTTTCAGGATCATGGGGCGTTTTGAAAACCCAAGGTTTATGTGTTGAAGCGTTTACCGCTGGGATGCACAAGCCCACTCCCCGTTTTTGATAAACCTCCTGAAGGGTCATATCCTGAAAATGTTCTTTCAGTACCGTTTGCAAATGGTTTGAGCTGTTTGCAGGTGTCTTTCTATTTCGCCACGCCCAGCGTTTCCACTTGTCGGTAATCGGGTCTTGGAAGATGTTGGGTCCCTCTTTTCTGTAAAGGTTTATGATTTCAGAGGTTTTTACGCCGGCTGCCAGAGCGCAAGCGAGAATGCCTCCGGTGCTGGTGCCAACGATCAGATCAAATCCCTTGCCAACATCGAGGAACTCGCTATCTGTTTGGCATGCAAAGCGCCGAGACAATGTGTCAAGAACAGTTGCCGAATAAAGCCCCCTCATTCCACCGCCATCGATTGTCAATACACGATATGGTTTTTGTTGTAGTTCCGTCATCTTATCTCTTTTTTGTCCTCCTTTGCTTTCTTTTTTATGTGCCTTCGTGGATTGAATTGATACCTTGCTATACGAAACGCGTCTATACTCGCATTGTGCAATAATCATAATTCGACAGGCGGGATTCGTCAAGAGTGAATTGATCAAAAATATAAATTTTAGCGTCTGGACTCGCAAACTATATTTGACACAGTCGGCGTCTGCGTATATTATTCAAGGGATTCCAAGCTGAGGAGTAATGAATGCGACAACAACTCATCCCAATGCGACAAATTGTATCAAGTGACGACTGGAGACCGGTGTACCACCTGTCGCCAGCCGCAGTGCTGCCGCGTATTGGTGATGATTGGCATAGCGTCGCTGATTCTGCTGTTGAGTTACATGATGGTTGGCGGTTTAGTGATCGCGTCGAGTCAGATTGGTATCTGAGGCACGTGGCTTTGCGTGACCCTGCACATCGAGACTCAGCAACAGGGGAGTATTTGCAAATCCCAGCCACACCTGAAGAGCGAGAGCGTGCAGGTCAGTATAAAAAAACTATTGAGTGCGAGCGTTTCTATCGGATGCGCCATGTCGGAGACATGGAGTTGCACGTGAATGCAGTGCTGATGGAACAGCCGACGATCAATCAGTTGAACGCCTGCGTAGTGCCCGGTGATGTGGTGGTGCGCCGGGTCGGCCATGTTGGTGCCGCGCTGGTGACACGGTTTCATCGTCGGCATCCTGTCGATGCAAATATCGCCATACTCCGTGGCCTGGATTCCCATCAGGCTGTATGGGTCACCTATTGTCTAAATCAATCAATATATCGAAGCTATTTCGAGCAAGCCGGAGCAATTGGCCCTATGGTGCGGGTGGGGCTGAAGCAGCTCGCAAGTATGCCGCTTGCGGAATGCCCGAAAGCATTTGATGTGCTGGCTGATCAGTTTTGGTTTCACTATGAACGGCAGGTTCAAGCCGACGATCACCTGCAGCGTTTGCGTGGTGAAGTAGCCGACTGGATTGCTGGTCGGTTGCAAGAAAGAGTGTTATTCAGCAACGGTTCTGGATTGGTTGCGAGGTTCTTTCATGCAGAGGATATAGGCCAAACCCTCAATTATTCTGCTACAGAGCAGAACCAAATTCGTCGAGAGTTGATTCAGGAGCATGAATGTGTTCCTTTGTCGCATTTGGCTGAAGTGAATCCGAAAGGGGGGAGTACTCCTGAAGAATCCGATCGAATACTAAAAATCGGTGATTTGACCGGTCAGCTCGATATCCTGTTGGACTCTGCCCAGTCTTCAGATAGCCGATGGCGCTACCATCGGCGACCATTGCGCCCCTTATCTGTGCTGGTCTCTACCTTTGTGCAGGAACCGAAGGTGGCACTGTTTACTGATGTTCAATCGGTAAAGACCTTTGCCAGCGAGCAGCTAGCCGTTCTGAACTTTCACCATACCCCAGGTGCCTATGCTCTTTTGCTGGAAACGGATTTAGTCCGTCAGCAGATAGTGCGCCTGGCTACGGGTACCGTGCAGCGATTTGTTCAACCCGAATTCTTCAAACAAATTGTCGTGCCGGTTATCGAAACGGAAATAGCAAAAGATTGGCATCAGAGAATGATTGATATTCAGCGAAACAAAGCCGAAGCCAGACGAGCTCTGGTCCGACTGAAAGATGAAATGTACAGTGTCTACAGGCAGGTACATCCTGAGTTGGAGGGGATTGATCAGGATAGCAACATACAAGAGGCTAGCGTATGAATGAAGCGGCGAATGAACAAGAGTTGTACCGGCTGCTGAAAAGTCTGGGGAGTGAACCGCAGACCTTGGAGGATATCTGGCATGCCCGGCAAATGTTGTGGCAGGAGCTTGGTTGGGATCAGGCGCAGGTAAAGCTCTGGCTCTATTGCCGGCCTGAGCTCACGCGAGCTATCGCCGGAGATGGTGTCGAGCGGTTTGGGCAGGCAAATTCAGAAACAGAACGTGCGCTGGACCTGGCAGAGGAGATTGCTAAGATCGTCCAGAACAATGGCAAACCGTTGCCGCTTACGCAGTTGAAAAATCGATTACCGGCGGGTTTGGTCGCGACCGAGCCAATGCTCAAGGCAGCCATTGCCGATCACCCCCATCTGCAGATGGTGGGGCCGATGGTGAAACTGATTTAAAGGGAAAAAGAAATGACCGATAACACACAGGATCTAAGCGCGCGCTTTGCATCGTTGCGCGCGAACTACAGCAAAGCAGGCTTCACCCAGTTCGAAGCGCTCCAGAGCGACCACAATTTTCTCCAGGCCGGTTTGGTCTGGGGTGAGATGGAAGGCAACCTGACACCGCGCATTCTGCTGATTGCGCTGGGTGAGGGGCATTGGGAATTCTCCAATGAAGCACGGTTGGATGAGCTGGCCTATGAGCTGCTCGCCGCTGTTGAGGGTGACTGGCCGGTATTCGCTCAGCTGAAGGACCCCGGCCACAGCCGTTGCTTTGCCCTGTTCGGTCTGGATGGCACCGATGGTACCCATTCGGTCGACGAGATTCCCAGCATCAACCTGATCCGCGAATATGAGCGACTGCACAAGAACGCCACCCTGAAGTGGTCAATGCAGATTTATACCAGACTGATGCATAAACTGGATGCTTTCCATGAGCAGGTGTACCAGACCGTAAAAGATCGGGTTTCCGACAAGAACGACATCATCGTTGAAGTCGCCAAGATTCTGTTTTTGGAAACTTTTCGAGTCCACCATGATGCGACATTAACCTTCCCTTGCGACGGCCAACAACTGAATTTCCGCGAGGTGTTCGACTACCGCTATGTCGCCAAAAAAAGAGCGGAAGCGGTGGCTCAGATCCAAGCAGCCTTTGACCACTTCAAAACCCATCCGGATTATGTGGTGGTAACTGATGACGGCTCGGAAAACCCCATCTTCGATGCAAAAATTCACATGCAATTGGAGCGCCCCGAGAATTATGAATTTTTGCTGGAGGCCATCCAGAATCTGGGGCCGGTCAAGACCAATGAAGGCAAGGTGGTGCCCGGCAAGGTCTATGATGATCGCGGCACCCTCGCGGATGTGGCAGGCGATGTGTTGGGCCGGGTGTTCGATGTCTTTCTGCGCGCCAACTTCGAATCCAAGGGTGGGCTGGGTGTGTACTTGACCCCCAACCCGGTCAAGCAGGCGATTTTGGAGATCGCCTTCCACGATATTCAGCAGGATCAGAAAACGGTGGAAGAACTGGTGGCCGGTGATTTCCGTTTTGGTGATCCAACCTGCGGCTCTTTCGGTTTTGGTTCGGTTGGACTCAGCCGTCTGGATACGGTGATCGACACCATGGGCGGTTTGTCGGACGCTGAGCGCGAGGCGCTCAAACAAAAGATGCGGGATGAGGGCTTTATCGGCGCCGACTCCGCACCGCGCATGGTGATGCTGGCGAGGGTCAACATGGCTCTGCAGGGTGCACCCAAAGCGAAGATCTTCTATACCGACAACTCGCTGACCACGCGCGCGCTCAAACCCAACAGTTTTAATCTGATCTGTACCAATCCGCCGTTCGGAACGCCCAATTTCAAATCCGACAAGCGTGGCAAGGAGTCCAAGGCGCACTATGAGGCGATGATGGAACAGACATTGGGTGGATTTCGTGACGCCAAACTGACAGTGGAGTCCTACAACGCCTACTACGATCACGTCAAAAAGGTGTGGGAGGATATTGGCGATTTGTACACAGACGAACACGGCGAACCGCTGTGGGCGGGCTATCGAACCGATCTACGTAATGTCTCCACTACTAAAAAACCTAAATATGAGCTCTATCCCACCACCACGGGTCTGGCGTTGGGCAGTAAGCCGAATAATAAAGGCGATTGGCAGCAGGTCAAAGGCGGCTCCATCGACCCGGCAGTGCTTTTTATCGACCGCTGCCTGCAATTGCTCAAACCCGGCGGGCGCCTGCTGATCATTCTGCCTGATGGTATTCTCTGTAACTCCGGTGATCGTTATGTACGCGAGTATATTATGGGCAAGAAGGATGAGAAAACCGGCGAGTTTGTCGGGGGGAAGGCGATCGTCAAGGCGGTAATCTCACTGCCGGCGGATACCTTTAAGCTTTCAGGCACAGGCGCGAAAACCTCGATCCTTTATCTGCAGAAACGACGGGCACGCGCTGATAACCCTGAGCAGTTCCTTCCCGAACCTCAGACCGATGTGTTTATGGCGGTGGCGGATACGTTGGGTTATGTGGTGAAGAACAATGTCGAAGATTACTCAGCGGGCGTGCCGAATGATCTGGATAAGATCGTCGGTGCTTATAAGCGGGGAATTTAATAATGCATATAACTAGTGTCCCTCCATCAGAACTATCGACCAAAAGACTTGACTCGGATTTTTATCATCCAGACTACATGGAGCTTACAAGCCGCCTTTCTAAACATCCTTTAAGAGAGCTTAGGGGTTGTGGAAAATTTTTTGCTGGTCCTTTTGGTTCCAAGCTTCCGAGCAATTTGTACCTTTCGGCGGGCATTCCGTTGTTTCGAGTTGGTAATGTGGGACAGTTTGAAGTTGAAGAGGAAGGTTTTGCATACCTGGCACCTTCGGTTCATCAGGAGTTAATTTCCTCAGAAGTCACCTCAGGAGATCTGCTCATTGTTAAGGCAAGTGTAGGAGAGAAGATTTGTAGAGTCCCAGAAAATATAAAGAAAGCCAACATAACACAGCATATAATAGCTATTCATCCAAATGGTAAAGTAGATATGGATTATATATCTTCTTTTCTTTTTTCCAGTTATGGCAGAAAACAGCTTGAAAGGTACTCACTGGGAAGCATTATTCAGTATTTAGGAATTAATGATGCGAGGTCTGTATTATATTTTGATCTTGATCCATTAGCACAAAAATATATCGGCGATAAAGTACGTCAGGCTGTGCGATTAAAGGGACGCGCGAGGTTTCTAGGAGATATAGCCAGAGATATTTTCAACAATGATATTCACTGGAATGAGGCTGTTCTTGAAGTGCAAAAATATGGGAAAGTAGGTGTTTCTGAACTTAAGGACCGCTTGGATTTGAAGTTCAACTCTCTTGAAAGAATCTCTGTTAACAGGCTGTTTTCATCGAAAAAAATTGAAGTCACACCATTATCAATACTTGTTGATATATCAGCAATGATAGGTTGGAAGGGGCTAACCACTGAATACTACAGAGACCATGGTCCTTGGCTCCTTAGAGGGGTCGAGTTTGCTGATGGTGTAATTAACACAGACGAACTGGTTTGCGTTGACGAATTTAAATATTCGGAGCAACCCCAAATACATCTTCAAAAAAATGATATTGCTTTCTCGAAGGATGGGACAATCGGGAAAGCGGTTGTAGTACCCAAACTACCTAATCGCCTCGCTGCTGGTTCGACAATAGCACGATTGAGAATCAAAGAAGATGTAAATATTGATTCTTACTATCTTGAATTTGCTCTAGGACATCCTTGTGTTCAGGTGCAAATAGAAAGCTTTGCAACGGGTATAGCTCAACCGCATATCACTCAGGAATGGATTGCTCAGCTGCAAATACCAAGAGTAAAAAATGAAAAAACCATCGCTTCAAAGTGGCATCAGCACCATGAGGGCTTGAATTCTGCCAAACTTCTTACAAAAGCGGCTAAATACCTTGTCGAAGCCCTTATTGAGGGTCACGTACCTGAGCAACAACTGATCGATGCCCAAAAAGCCCTAGATGCCGACGACAATGGCCTCGATCGCGATATCCTATCCCGGCTAACCACTTCCGGCTTGGATGGCGATGGCGAACTGCTCTTTACTGACCTGGATCAACTCTACGATCTATTGGTGCAGAGCCAAGAAATCGGCCAGTAACAAGGAGTGTTGCCATGATGCTGGAAACCCTAATCAAACCCCTGAGCCAGCTGCTCGAAAAAGGTTCGTGCCCGGCCGGTAGTGACTCTCTTAGCCAGCTATTACCTGGCTCGGCACATCCCTGCTCCAACAGCAAAAGCTGGGCTATCAGCCAACGTTTGTTGTCGGTGCGCCAGCAGCTCAATAGCGACCAAGAGCTGGTGGCAGCTCTACTGGCCACCGATGAAGAGCTGCGTGAGGCCTGGTGCCGTCTGATGGCAGCCCGCTGCCGGGAAGCAGGCCAACTGTCCGACCCGCATGTGCTGATCCGCCTGGTCAGCCAGTTGGACGACGCTGCCGCCTGGGTGGTAAACTGCCTGGAGCACAAAGTCGCCCCGACGCTTCAACCCACTGCATTTGAGGTGTTGGAACGCCAGCTATTGGGCGCCAGCGCCGAACAAAACCAGACCACCCCGACGCTCACCCGCGTCCTGGCCGCCGCCAGTCGCTTATGCCAATGGCAACAACACCCCTTACCTGAAATCGTCCCGGTCAACGGGGCTGGACTTCGGCCCGATATCAACTGGTGCCGGGGGCGCTTGATCCAACAGCCCGGCCAAATGTCCAGCGAGTTTCAATATCTGCTGAGCGGTAGCGGTACCCAGCCACTTCCTGCCGATCTCAACCAGCTCAGCGCCAAGCAGCAAAGCCTGGCAATAATGGACTGGATACTGGCCCATCCCTGGGCCTACCTGCTGGCGCTGATCGTCTATGAGCAGAATGTCTGGCAAGTGGAGGCGGCAGGGGGTCTCTTGCTGGAGTTGCCGGCTGGGCAGGCTCCTCAGCAACCAACCGAAGTGCAGGTGCTGGTGGCGGGAAGCGAGGGCAATGAGCTTTTGTGTGGTCATCTGGGCGAGTTCGTAAGGAAGATTCTCAGCAGCCTGAATATGGCGATCTTCCCTGCCGGCCTAACTGATGCTGAGCTGAACGCGGGGCTGGCACAGGTGATCGGCCAGCTGCTCAATCTCAAAGTCTGGCGCTACGTGGAGGGGCTTTCCGGTGAGCAGGGGTATTACCAGATCCACCCCGACTTTTCCGATGCCTGCTACGGGCGTAAAGGGCAGCCGAGTTTTTCCCGCTATGCACATCATCTGCGTCAGGCGATCCGCACTCAGGCGGTACAGTGGCGCAACGACCGTCAATCGCTGGGGCGAAGGCAGGCCCCGGTTATGGATGTCAGCACGGTTTGAGGCCGTTGCTGCCGATGCCGAATTTGGAGTGAAACGATGATACACGAAACGAGAGAAGCCGACATCGCTGTATATGCCGCAAAAGCGCTCAGGGAACATCACTGGGCGGCCACGGGTGTTTCCGACTTTCCGCCGCGTGATCCACTGGTGGGTCAGAGCGCGTTTTTCCATCGCTACCGTACCTTTATCAAAACCGTGGACCATGAAGAGGATAACTTTGCCCACGTGTTCGCGGTGGAAGGCGAATGGGGTAAGGGGAAATCGCGTTTGGGGCATGAGCTGGTGGCGCAGATCAACGACTGCTCCAAGGGCTGGTATGTACGCGATACACAAGGAGGATTGGCGCAGGCCCGGTTGTTTGACGACGAAGTCAGACGTGACGAATATCTGAGCATATATATACGTTATTCGCAGGTTGCCTCGGAATACCAGAACTCAGACAACTGGTTCGGATACGGGCTGTATAAGGCGCTGCTGCCGCTGGCCACCAAATCCTTCGACCACTCCATCCAAAGCGAGATCGCCAAACAGTCGCTGCGACGATTGGAGCCGCTTGGGTTTGATCATCAGCAGCTGGCGGCAACGCTGGAGTTGGCTCAGGGCCATAGCGATGAAGACCTCTATTACCACGCCACCCTGGTAACCACTCTGGTGCAGGCCGCCTACGACTACTTGAGCCAATTTGGCATCAAGTACGTGCTAGTGGTGCTTGATGAGCTGGAAACCGTGGCCGAGGCGGCCACCTTTGGCCTGGAACGCGACGAAACCTCGCAACTTGACGGCCAGGCAATCCGACTGATCGGCAAGGCGATCAAAGAAGAAGATCCGCGCCGTAAGCTGCCCTGGCTGCGGTATGTCGCGCTCTGTTCCCCGATGCTGGGCCAGCAGCTGCGGGAGATCCAATCCACAGCCCGAAGGTTTGAGCTGGTGGAACTGGAGCACAACGCCTTTGCTGACGTATCCGATTACGTGGCTCAGCTGCGTGATGACAGCAAGCTGCGCTTTGACTATTCTCCCGGCCTGGTGGAAGCTGCATACGCCATGAGTGGCGCCAACTTCGGCTGGTTTAACGTGGTGATGGCCAATGTAGATACGGTGCTGGAGGACTATGTACAGGCCGGCAAAGCGGTGCCCCCTGTTGGCGAACTCTTTGATGCGGTTCTTAGCGCTTCTGGCCGGGTGGCCAAGCACGTGCTGGATGCCAACGTGATAGAGGGGATTCAAACCTCGGATCACGCCCTGCGCAAACTGGCGCGCGGGCTACTGTTCGGGCAGTTACCGGTGTCGCTTAGTGGGGCGGATCCACGGGTAAACGAATTGCTGCCACTAAAGAATGAGTATGACGAAGCCATTGTCAGCCTGTATCGCCGTGTTGAATGGCCGGAGTTGGATTGCCGGCGAGCATTGGTGGCTGCCAAATTCCGCCGCGATAAGGAGGAGTGGTTCTATCCCAGTGTTGAGCAGGGATTGAATCTCAGGGCACTGCTGCAAAACCTGAAAACTTTTGCCGTCGCGGAAACGGGGATGTCGGCCGACGGCCTGTTGGTTCCCCTGCAGCGGAGCGAGTTCAAACAGCTGGTGAGTCTGTTGTATAACCATTCGGCAGCGGAATTTGCGGCCGATGCCTTATGGTCGCGTTTCATCGGCGAGCAGCACAAGCTTGAAGATGATGAGGGGACTCATATCGGCCCCAGTGTAGCGATGCTGTTACGACTGGATCTGCGCTACCGGAGCCAGCAGCATAACTCGATGATCTTCCGTGATCCCGATTTTGCCGCGCAACACGAAAAAGCGATGACCAAGGTGGAGGCGGCATGGACGGCGGAGCCATTGACCCGCGCGCAAACACGGCTGACGGGGCTGTTTCGATTATTGGATCGGCAATGGCAGTACAATGAACCGGCGTATCCAAATAAACAGAACCTGGCAATACAAATGGCCCCGCGTGGATCGGGCCGAGGCGGCACGGGTGGCTTGCAGTTCTGTGATGGGCTGAAGCTGCACCCCAAGGGGCAGGCCTGGTTTGCCTGGGTCAACAACGCGGCTGAAATGAAAAAGCTCCATCAACTGCTTAGTCGAGTTCGCAGTGAGGGTGATGGACGCATTCCGGTTATGGTCTTTACCGGCTCGGTCGCTGTAAACGACTGGTACGTTACTCAAGATGACGAGCAGGCCGAGCAACTCAAAGACGACATTCTCCTGTACCACCTCAATACCAGTGAAATAGATGTGCTGGAGCGCATCGGCTTACAGCAGGCCTATTGTGGGGGGCTGGTCCTGAAGGAAGAGATTTTTACCACCAAGTTTAAGGCACGCCTGAACAATATCCGCGACTTTGCCTACCAGAGGATTCATCAGTGGCGGTCGCGTTTAAATAAGCGCGGTCTGATTGCCTGGCCGCTTCGCCCATCCGGCAAGATAAGTAGCGACGATCGTCAGTTGCTGTTCCGGGCTTGGAAGCTGTTGGCCATAGACCAACCCAAACTTGGCGGTTTGTATGGTCTGATGCCCGAGCATGGTTTGGATGCTGAAAGCTTGAGCGGACTGTTCAGCCGCTTGACGGTCAGCAGCAAGGTGATGGCCCAAGGTTATGGGCGCAATGAGCACGCGGGATTGTTTCGGGATATGGATCAACCTGCCGATGCGCAGGCTATGGTGCCTCCATTTCTTGCTTCTATTGCCGATCCGCAGAAAAGCCAGGAGTGGACGCTGGAAAAAGCCAGGCAACATTGGTACTGGGGGTATCTCTGGGCAGCCAGCGGCATGAGTGAGAAATCGATTTTTGACGACTGGATGTGGTGGAGCAGCCATTCGCACCTGCTGAAAATTGAAGATCTTACCGCAACCAAGCCGCGCTTTGTTCCGGTGAGCCGGGCGGAGTTGCAAAATGGTGTTGATGAAGCAAACAACTGGTTAACCGGAGTTACAGCCGACGCTTACCCGGCGATTGTTGAGCAGCTGGCAAGCGTTTACGGTCATGGACGTATCGCCGAACTTTTTGCACCGAAGGGCAAGTCACCACAAGGTACACAAACGACCGAAGCGCTCGATGCCTTGCAAAGAGCTGCCGACACCTTTGATGCCCTGAAATTGCAGGAAGAGACATTGGGTGGTGATCTTGAAGATTGCCTTGAGGCGTTGCCGCAGATTCTAAAAAAACGTTCGGACATTTTGAAGGAATTGGAGAGGGTTTATCCATACCCACTGCCAAAGGTTACTCTGGATAACACGCGTAATATCTCTTTGGAAGATCAGAGCACATCCCTTTATGGGCGGATCGAGCGAGCGCGGCTATTTGCTGAACAGGTGCAAAATTGGGCTGGAGCTATCCGTCAGCGCGTTGAGTTCCTGTTGGGTGAAATTGAAGCCGATCCTCGTTCGGCGGCTCCTTTCCCGCGTCGTTTGTTCACACTGTCGTTGCAGACAATTTCCAATATCCTGAAAGGAGCTTTGGAAGGCAGCAATGAAACGGCCACTCAGGCCAAAGAGGCGTCGGGTACCTCCGACACGCTGCTGCATTATCTGCGTTCACTCAAGTTGGATAAAGCATCCGAGAGGATGGAGCGTTTGGCCCAGGAAGTGGGGTATGACCTTCACAGCGGGGTCACAAAAATACAAGAGGAGATCACCGGTTTTATATTTCAAACCTACCGCCAGTTTGTGAAACGCTATAGCGATGTTGTTGAAACGGTCAATGATCTGGATGGACGTATCCGTTCTGCGTTGGAGACCTTGGGCGGTGGTCTGCCAGCGGATTACCCGGAAGCGACACATCCAACCGACTTGCTGAAGCTTCTGAGTCAGCTGTCTCTGGTGCAGGATAGCTTTGAAGGCATGGATGAAGATGTCGATATGCTCCGTGTGCAGTTTGTGGAGCAGGCCCGAAAGGGACAATTTGCGGCGATAAAGGATGCTCCCGATCGCTTGCTTAAACCCATTCAGCAACGATTAGGTGTGCTTGGCGGACAATTACGTGGTTATGAAAATACTATTGCCCGGTACCGTTCTCAGAAGCTGGATAAGATTAATACCGCCTTACGGCCGTTAATTAATCCTCTCTTGAAAGCGATGGGGCATCCTCTTATCGACTTAATCTCTGAGAAGGATATCCAGGGATATTCGCTCCATGATCTGGAGGTGGAACTGGACCTGCGCAATCAGCAATGGAAAAGTCGAGCAGAGACGCTGTTGCAGGGGACTGGGCTCTCGTTTTCGCGCTGGTGCGAAATTGCCAAGGATCTGTTGGCCAACAGCCAGCCCTCTTTGAGTGTTGAAGAACAGCAGGCGTTGATCGACAGAGGCATTTTGCGGGTGCAGATAACATTTGGAAGTGCGGCATGAACCTCTACTTGGAGCAGGGCCTGGCCAATCATCGCCACGGGCGTTTTTTTATTTCTCAAGTGGATGCCGAACCGGCGGATGACATGCCGAGTAGTGGACTTCTACTCATGCATGGCAAGACGTTTCAGGAACTCGATGCTGCGCAAAAGGAGGCTTGGTGGCAATGGGCCGGTAGACCTGGTTGTGTGCTGCTATTGCTTCCACCCTATGACGCGGGCGAGGTTTTTGGACGACTGGACTGGCAAATTATTGTGCGTGAGGACGTGGCCAACACCAATGATGGCATTATCCCAGAGATGCTGTCCTCGGAGGTGAATCTGAGCATTTCGGGTAATGATGGTGAGTTTGACCGTGTGTTAGGGCATCAGTGGGCAGATTACTCCGTTAACACCCGTTACATCAAGCAACATCTCGGGTGCGGTGTATTTGCGTCAACCTGTCTGCCGCTCTGGTCGATCTCATTGCTCGATCATGCCCAAGACACCCTAGTCTGGCTGGAAGGCTTGATGGCACTTGCGGGCCAGGCGAATGCGGCAGAGTCGGCCTCTGCACTGGTTCAAGAAGTTCAATTAGAACCCACCGATTATACTTTGATGGTCTGTATGCAGGCATGGGGTATTCATACGGCTGAGGCAATTACGTCGGCCCTGGCTCAGGGGGCGTTTTCGCTCATCTCTTTTACAGATTCTGAGGTTGTGGAGGGGCTCGCCCGCTTGCAGGTGCTTGGGTTGGTCGATGAAGCAGGTCTGACAGGTGACGGAGTGAAAAGCTTAAGCGAATCGCCCTATTGGGGATATGTCGAGCGACTGAAGGAGGGACACCCTTATGAGAGAAAGTAGCCTGGCCCAATCTCTGGCGATCGAAAGCCAGATTTGCTTGCCTGGCAGTGCCGGTCGCTTGCTGAAACAGATTCGCGATATCGAGTCGGTAGCCCCGATTTTTCGTGACGCCGGATTGGTTAAAGCCGTGGAGCGCCCCGCAACCATTGATTTGAGGGTATCAGGGATCTCCACTCATTCGTGTGTTAAGCGGGCCTTAGGCGGTTTTATCTATGCCTCGGCAGCCGTTCGCACGGATATGCTGATCGATGCGAACCGTATCAGCACGCGCGGCAGCGACTCGGTGGCCGAGTTGGACGATATCGACTTTGAAGCGCAGCGGAAGCGATTGGATCTGATCGAAATGCGCCAAGGTTATGCCCTCGTTGAACGACAGCTGAAGAGTGGTGTGGGCTCCCAGCTGATATTGTTGGACACGCCGCTGTTTATCGCACGGGATATGGCTCCTCTCAAGCGGAATGTGAAACATTGGCAAGAGTACGAAAAAACCCGAGCAACCATCTCATCCTTCTGGGATACCTATCGGCAGCAGCTGTTTCCATGGAATCCGCAGGGCCCTGTCCTGGTTAGTATCCTGGCGCAGCGTTTTAGCGCTATTGTGAGCATTGCTCGTCAGGACCTTAGAACCGAGGAGGGAAGGAAAGCCCTTCTGTTATCTGATGGTTTCAATCAACAACAAGCAAACCGTCTGGTTGACTTGGAAGATCGATTGAGTGGCGTAGGGGATTGCCGCTTTATCAAAGGCATCTTAGGGGCATTCACTCGTACCATGGCGTTCCGTATGACCGGGAACCGAGAGCGCATGGAGCCTTCCGAGTCAGTGGAAGCCGGCCTTGTTGGATTCCACTTTAGAGGTGGGCGCAGTAGCGAAATACAGATGGCTCAGTTAGCTGGCGAGGAGTCTGATTGGAATGCACATACACTTGATGCGGTGGCGTGGAAACTGATGGTGCTGGATATGCAGGGTCAGAAGAAAAATACCTCCTTGCCCCAGCTCCTGGGCCAGCAGCAGTTGCGCATGCTGGAGCAATTTACCGCATATTACCGTCAAGGGCTCAGCAAGGTAATGAAAGAGAACGAGGTTGAAGATATCTGGTTGTCTGGATTATTTGAGGAAAAACAACAATGAAACACAAAATATTAGGGAAACTGGCTGGTAATACAGGAGATTCCGCCCATCTCACCATGGTCGTCGAGGACTCTTTCTCTGTTCGTAGAGGCGAGTTTGTGCGCATCATGCACAAAGAACGGCAAGATGAGCCTTCGGTTGCCGTGCTGGGGCGGGTGATGAAAATTCATCGTTCCAACATGCTCTTCAATACCGGGTTTGGCGACAGCGTCACTGAGCTGGAGCTTTTGCCTGGAGCCAATGTTACCGGCGAGAACCTGTTCGCCAGTCTAGAGCTGGTCGGCTATCGAGACCCTGTTTCTCGGCAGATCAAGATCCCCCGTCGGCCGCTGGATCCGGGGGCACGAGTTGAAACGGTCGATTTCCAGTTCTTGGCGGATTTCTACGAGTTCAATGAACATACCAGCCTTCATCTGGGGAACTTGATTGGGTATGAGCATGGGGAAAACACCGTGCCCGTATTTCTCGATGTAAATAAGTTGGTCACCGAGCATCTGGCTATCTTGGCGATGACCGGCTCGGGTAAATCCTATACCGTCGGCCGTATTGTCGAGCGCTTGGTGGCCATTAATAACGGTACCGTTGTGATCTTCGATCCGCATGGGGAATATGGCCGAGCGATGGCCAAGGGCAAGTTGCATTTCAACCCCGTGCTCCAAGAGACCGAAGATGCTCGGGACCAGAAAATGTTGCCGCAGATTCAGGCGATGTTTGAGCGACTCCAGGCGGCTGATGCGGGAATCCAGATTTATTCACCGCAGAACGAAGCTTTTAAGCACAAGTACGCCGGCAAGAACAAACAACTGGCTTTGCAGTTTGACCGGTTCGAGATGGATGACATCTCGGAAATCTTGCCAGGGCTCACCGAACCTCAACAGCGGGTGCTGGACGTCGCCATACGCTATTGGCGGCACAACGATCGATCCGAACCTCGCGATATCAACCGCCTTCGTTATTTCCTGGGCGATGGTATTGAGGAAATCCGGGAGTGGGATGATCTGTCTGATGCGGAAGCGAAAGCGCTTAACGGTCGAAGCGCGGCGGTAGCGTCCATGAAGCTCAGTCGTATTCTGAATGAGGCTCAGAGTTTCTACTCGGCGACCTTAAAAGAACCGACGGATATCTACCAGATGATTGGCCGTCCGAATAATCGCAAAGGACGCTTGGTTGTGGTGGACCTCCAGGGCTTAAGCGATACGGCTAAGCAGGTGGTGTGCGGCTTGTTGAGTAGCGAAATTCTGCGTGCCGCATCCAGCAAAACCGATCCGCTGCGACCTTGCTTCCTTGTGTATGAGGAGGGGCACAATTTTGCACCGGCTGGAGGCAATGCCGTGAGCCACCGCATTATCAAAAAAATAGCAGGCGAAGGCCGTAAATTCGGCGTTGGATTCGGGATAGTGAGCCAGCGACCTTCCAAACTTGATGCGGATGTGACTTCTCAGTGTAATACGCTGATCACCATGCGTCTAAAAAACCCGGATGATCAACGATTTATAGCCAAGGCATCGGATATGGTGAGCAAAACTGATTTGGATGAGCTGCCGAGCCTATCAACTGGTGAAGCCTTGGTGTGTGGTCGTTCTATTCCAGCACCACTGTTGGTTAAGGTCGGCTCAAAGGCGTTGATTCACGGCGGTGAATCTCCCGAAGTGCTGAAGGTTTGGGACAGTTTCCGTGAGTAGTCTTTGGGACAAAATTCAAGAAATGCTGGAGGGAGACTTTATTGAGGACGCCTTCCCGGTACTTGTGCGACAAGGTGTGAAAGATGCCGATGTCTTTATGCACAGTCTGGGTTGCAGTGTCTGGAACACCTTGGGGCACGAGCTCGGTTACATGGCCGTGGCAGAGGGACCTGCCCCTGTGGCCAGCGGTGACAATATCCGCTCGGATTCTGTCTGGTTTGATAAGGGAAACATTACCCCTTGTGTGTTAATTGAGTTTGAACGCTACGACGGTAGCGAGCGTGGCAAAGCCAAGCTAATAACAAAACTTACCAATTTAATGGAAGCCTCACAGCGGTGGGATCACCAACCCGTTTTGCTGGTGCTTTCAACTTGGAGTTCGGGCCTTGTCTCAGCGCCCGACTTTGCAGCCTTGGAGGAGCTGTTTCGGAAGGGAGTATCGAACAGCAAAGGATCTCGTATCCCCAAACCAACTGGTTGCTCGCTATTACTTCATAGGATGTTTTTTAGGCCAGATTTCGACGGAATTTTACGTCTAAAACATATGAAATTTCGGTGGTCATGATGAGTCTGCGCAGCGCACACTTTTTGCCCGGAACAGGCAAACAACTTGGGGATAAATACGTTTTGCTCGACTGTCTGGGCGATGGTACCCATGGCTGGGTTTGGCGATCTCAGAGGCTGTCTGACAATCAGATCGTTGCCGTAAAAATCCCTAAAAATATCTCCTCTCCAGATCGTTCTTTGGCCGAGGGCAAAGAGCTTATCGGCCTCGATCAACACCCCAATGTTATTCAGATTTATGACATGGGGCGCGTCCCTCCCGAGAATGAGTGGTATGCAATTGAAATGGAATATTTTCCCAGCGAAAGTTTGGCGCAGAAGCTGGAACGTCGATCTCACCACTTCGGCAACACATATGATCGACTTTTTAATATTTACACCCAGGTACTCGAAGCGGTCGGTTACTTAGCAGGGTTAGAGAGGCCGATCTCACATGGAGACATAAAACCGCACAACATCCTTATTGGTCAGAGTGATCAAGTTAAGCTTACAGATTTTGGCAGCTCTGCACTGCCGGAAGAAATTTACGTCCGTACGCGAGAAAACGGCGGAACAGTTCTCTACTCTGCACCGGAGTTTTGTGATTGTGTCTCCAGAAAAGGGAGCTTTGAGCAGCTACTGGCCGGCGATATCTATAGCCTGGGTGTTCTGCTGTACCAATTGACAACGGGGCGGCTCCCGCACGACACTCAAGCGCAAGTCCTGCGGCACGATCCTTTTGCTAAGCCTCAAGAGATTAACTCCACAATTTGCTCGACGCTGGAAGACGTTATTTTGCAATGTTTAAAGCGAGAGCCGTCAGAGCGATTCACTTCGATCGAAGCATTAAAGGAAGCTTTTTCCCGTGCGGCGGCGAAGCAAAGCCATCAAGCGCAGGTCATCCATCTTTCAACAGTAGCGGCGCCATCTCGGGACTGGTCCTCAGAAGTCATCGAGGCACTGGAAAAGGCAGATTACAAAAAAGCAGCTTCGCTAGCCAACACCGAGTTTCGTCGAACAAAAGATACAGGGGCTTTATTGCAGGAGCTGAACGCCCTGTATCGTGCTGAGCGCTGGTTCGATTTCGAGAAGTCTGTCAATGCGCTTGATCAAACTTTCCTGAAGTCCGAGGGCGCGACGGGGGCGCATATCCGAGAATTAGTCATTAAGGTGTTCATGAAGTTGCGTAAGCTCGATAAGGCCCAGCATATTCTGGATCTTGCAAAAGAACAGGGTGATAAGTCGTTTGAGCTCACCATTTGTGAAGCGTCTATTGATGCGATGCAAACACGGTATACCGATGCCAGAGGAAAACTGGAAGAATTGAATCGATCACACCCTATGAACCCGATGGTGCTCAAACGCTTAGTACTCGTTTGTGAACAAGGACGAGATTATGATGCAGCCGCTGGCTATCTTCGTGCTGGGTTAAGAGTTAGTCGTAACGATGAAAAACTGGAACGAAAGCGTCAACAATACGAAATATTGGGTAAATGGTGACAACAACAAATCATATAAAAAATACAGCAAACGAGCACTTGTTGCTGCAGTACAAGTGGTTGAAGGGACCATTTTCTCCTAAATAGGAGAAACAAATGGCTATGAATTAAACAAATAAAGTCTTCATAATCTGCGAATCAGGTCCTTCTTTATTACGCTATATACCAGTCAGATAACCATACTGAAATAGATGCCCTGATCTTGTACACATAATCGGGATTTTTTGTGTTTAAATAAAAATTAAGATATTACTCATTCTCTTAACAATATTTGTTGTCCAACTGGCATCTCTGATACGGCCAATTTGTCCTGGCAGATCAATCAACCGGCATGGCAAATCCACAACCAATTCTTAGAATTTCTTTGAAGAAAACACCACGACATCATATGCTTTGTCAAGTTAGTTATGAGCTGCCTTCAGTTTCTTTGTCTCTTCAAACACGTCGTTTCTTCTCTTCCGCTCCTTGACCAGTTTCTTCATTTTTTGTTCCTTCGGGGACGCAATGGCATTCTTGCCATAGTTACTTCGCTACAGTCCCTTATGTTTCCGAACATTGACCGCCTTCCACTCAAGAAGAGGTTGTTTCTCAATGCGTTGTTGCAGGATAGGGTCAGAGGTCAGGATTGTCGAATCGATTTTGCCGTGTTCGAGCAGCAGATCTAGAAAGTCTCTTTCGGCTACCGAGAGAGGGAGTACGATAGACAAAGCCCTCCGGCATTCTTTCACGAGGCGTTTACCATATTCGGCAAATGATTCTTGTTCTTCGGATGAATGAATGCGCAGGGTCGGAAGCAGTTGCCGGGATAATTCCTCCGCGTCAAAATTCACATCGTCGATGGAAACCGTTCTCCAGTCCTTGCGGTTCATGGCACCGTAAACGATAAAGGCTATGCGCAGCCGGTCCCGATCGAGATTTCCCATATGCAGAATGCCATGGCTGTCGAATAAATCTCTCGCTTGCCTGCGTGCCAGCAAAGCCGCCAGTTTTCCCGCCGCCAACTCATGGATATCCATTACCGGTATTTGGGTAGCCTGCCAGGCGCCAACTGAATGAGAATCAGATTTCATGACCGGCCACAACGGGACCCTGTACATGAAATTGAGGTCCACTTCGAGGTTGCCGCCCTGGCCGGCAGCACTTTGATACCGTAATGACCATTTACCGCCGGCGTGCTCTTCCGGCATGCGCCTGACAGTGAACTCCTCCCTGGAAAATACTGCCTGGACCGCCTGCTCGATCTTGGGGCGTTCAGCAAGCATACCTTCCCGGTCCTCAGCACCCACGTAGTTCAGATCAATATCAACGGAGAGCCTGGGAACATCAAAGACAAAAAGGTTCAAGGCCGTCCCCCCTTTTAGAACCAGTTTGCCTTTTAAAAAAGGATGGCTGCCAAGAGCTTCGAGCAGCCCCAGCAGGTGGGCTACCTTTTCAAGCATATCCGGCCTGAATCCTGTCGCTTCCGCTTGGGATGCCAGCTTTTCACGAGAGATTTTCACAAAACTTCCCCCCAAGTCCGTTCGATTAAGGTAACAGGTACTATCAGATTCCAATCTGCGACGAGTTTCCCGGATTTCCTGCTTGCACTATCAAGGTAATGTGGCTGCCGCGGGCGATGATCATGAAGCGGTTTGAGATGGTATTCTTCTACCATCAAGGATTCACGGTGTTGTTCGAGAAAGAAGCCAACCTTTGCTGTTGTCGTCGCATTGCCGAGCAGGAGCGTATATTCCACTACCTTGTCGAGATCGAAGAATTCCACTGACTCCAGAGAACGCCATATTTCCTCCCAGCTTCCCGAGAGATCCGGTCGGTCCAGAACATCCACCAGTGTCCGCTCAAGGCTGGTAACCCTGACCTCCAGGCCGGCACGATCAACTGTGATGACAGCACAATCTTCTCTTCCGGCACGACTGAGTGCCAGGGGAAACTTGACACCGCGAAAAACCCGGGAGCGAAATATCAGAGGTGCAACAGGACGGGCCGCCGAATACGTAAGGTGTTCCCGTACAGAATAGGCGCGTCCATGAATCTCCATGGCCGTATGGTATGACAGCACGGCGTCCTTGGTCAGTTTTGCGGCAACCAGAAAAGGATCGACCGGGTACAGATCCGGATCGGCTCCTGGTGGGATGACTGCATACAGCCCCCGACGTATGAGAACGACGTGTCCGGTTTTCCGGTGATAATGCAGCAGGGATTCTCTGGTCCTGAGGCCTGATTTCCCTGTGGCCGCCAGGTTCCTTTCCAACTCTTCGCCAGTGAACACCGGATGTTTTCGGAAAAAATCTTCGTGTTTCATGGTAAAATCAATTTGATATATTTTTACCTATCCCATAATTATTTTATGGGTTATTTATTTTTTTATCAACTAAAACTTTTTCAAAGAAAACACGAGTAACCCACGGAATTTCATGTGTTGCTCACCAAATCATCAAGTCGAACTGGTTCATAACCGTATGCCGCAGCCGGCAGAGGCGTTTCGTGACTGTCGCTGATGCCGGCCTTGCCAGGACAAAGTCGGCAGCGTTCTGGGCCTTGGCGGCGGCAGTGAAAATGGTTTAAGTGTCGTTTTTCAAGATCTGCAGCCAGGAGTTGATAAACTCCTGGTGGTGCATATCCGAGAAAGTAAGGAAGTGCCCAAATGGAGGGACATTTTGACATAGTCGCTGAAAACCTGGATTGCCAGAGCAGTTTCAGGTGGCTGCAGTATTTGCAATCAAGTATCAGTTCCGTCCCGTCATCCTGGCTATTTCCTTTTCAATCTCGGGTGCGATTTTTTCGAGAATGAAGGAGGTCATATTATAGGGGCTGTAGTTGGTGATGTGCTTGAGTTTGAGATAAAGTGGCTCCGGTATCTTGAGAAGAATCTGTTTCATGACATCATCCCGCACATAGGGATTTTCCCAGGGATACACCGTTTCGCTTGCAGGCGTTGCGGGTTGACCGGCACCGGCGGCAAAGGCCTCCAAGGCCGCATCCTTATTCGGAGTCCCCGGCACACTGCGCAGGGGACTGGTCTTCTTTTTAGTCACCATAGATCTCCTCGTAGAGTTGATTCATCTCGCTGACTGCCTTGCTGTCTTGGCCATACTCGATCACGGCCAGACCATCCCGGGCAGCCTTGCGAAAGGCGATACGGTCCCGGGCCATTGACTGGGCCAGGGTCAGATTTTGAAAATTCTCCCCGGTGATGAATTCCCTGGCATCCCGATCTTCCTTAATAACCGGATTGGTCGCAACCCGGTTAAGGACGATGAAGGCGGAGAGGTTTTCATTCAAGCCCTTGGCCATCTCCACCAGGGTATCCATCTGACGGATGGTCCAGATATCGAACTGAAAGGGTTGCATCGGGATATAAAGACGGTCGGCGACACCAAGGGCGTAGCGCAACTCCATCGAATCTCGGCCACCGGCATCGATGACGATCTCATCGTAGCGCTCGGCCAGATCTCGCACCTGGGCGGGCAGGCCCTTGCCGAATTTCTGCACACAGGCCACCCGGGGCTCGATGTTTTCCTCTTCCCGAACCGTGGCCCAGAAGGAGGCCGTCCCCTGCCGGTCGGTGTCGAGGAGCAGCACGTCTTTTCCCCTCAGGGCCAGCATGGCCGCGATATTGGTTGCCAGTGTCGTTTTGCCGGTACCGCCCTTTTCTCCTCCAAAAACTGTTATGCTCATGGTACACTCCGTTGAATATTATATACTGTATATATAGTCTATATTAAATAGTCGATATAGATTATACTGACAAGAAAAAACGGCTGCCCAACCCCAAAGGTTGAGACAGCCGTTTGCGTTATACAGGTTTGCTTCAGCCTATGCCGCTGCCGGCAGAGGCGCTTCGTAATAGTCGGTGATGCCGGCCTTGTCCAGGACAAAGTCGGCAGCGCTCTGGGCCTTGGCGGCGGCGGTAAAAATCGCCTTGCTGTCCGCCTGCAGGATCTGCAGCCAGGAGTTGATATACTCCGGGTGGCGCATTTCCGCAAAAGGGATGGCGGTGTGGGCACCCAAGAAAGCGGCGCCGACCTCGGCCACCAGTTCCTCGAAGGCGTAATTCTGATCACCGAACCGTTGGCCAAAGGTACGGGCGAGCCGATCCGGGTGGCCGGTCCAATGCACAACCTCATGATAGGCGGTTGCGTAGTAGAAATCGAGATTTTCGAAGGTGGCTCGGTTCGGCATGAAGATCCGATCAGTAGCCGGCGTATAGTAGGCCCGACCACCACCGTGTTTCATGACCGGCAGAGCCAGGATCTTTTCCGCCAACTCGTTCGTCTCCTGTATTTCCCTGTCATCGGGCTCAAGGACTGGAAGATCAAGCCCTTCGCACTGCTCGACGTTGAACACTGTATAGGCCCTGGCAAATGGGATGACTTTCCGTTCTTTGTCATTATTCGCATCTGTATCCAGATCCATTTCACCATCCTCCTTGCGACTCTGCACGGGCAAGAACTTCCAGAAGATGACTTGCACGCCCTTCTCCCCTTTTCTGATATTGCCACCGAGTTTTTCCGCGTTTCTGAAGGTGAGCCAGCGGGGATCGACAAAGCCCTTCAATAATGCTACCAGGTTCAGCAGCATGATATTCAGACCTCGATAAGGCCGGTTGGTAATGGCATTCCTGAAAGCCCCATGCTGAGCCGCATTCCAAGGTTTAGCCCAGGGAATGACGCCATCTTCGAGAGCTGCGATGATTTTTTCGGTGATCTCTTCATAGATATTGGGTTTGTCGTGTTTCGTTTTCATGGTCTTGTCTCCTCTGTGATATAAGAGGGCAAGATGCCCCACCGGGGACATTCCTGCCCCGATGGGCTTATTGTAAGAGTCCGAGAACGCTCAGCGCGGTGACCTCATCGCCCACGATAAGATGATCGAGGACTGTGACATCGACCACCTTCAGGATCTCTCGCAAGGTGTTGGTAAGGGAGATATCCTGGGAACTGGGGCTACTGCAGCCGGACGGATGATTATGGGCCAGGATGACGGCGGCGGCATTCAACCGCAAGGCCTCCTTGACCACTTCCCGTGGATGAATTGTGGCGGCATTCACCGAACCCCGGAACATCTCCACCCAGGCCAGTACGCGATGGGCGCTGTCGAGAAACAGACAGGCAAACATCTCATATTGATAGCCGCTAAGTTTGGTAGCAATCGCTTCTTTGGCGTCAGTAGGGTTACTGACAAACACTCCCCGTCTGAGTTGGTGACTGCTTAGTCGTTTAGCCTCGGTAAGTACCGCGTCTTTGGGAGCAGGACGATAGGTCCCGCTGGGATCTTGAATGTAGAGCATTTCGTGCCTCCTTGAAGAAAGGGACACAACACCCCCTTGGGGCGTGGTGCCCCTTGAGGGATTGGTTGATTTTGGTCTAGGCTGCCAGCCGGACCTCGGCCAGGACAAAATGATTGACGTTTTGCGGTCGGTAGATCCGAATTGGCTTGCTGTTGATTTCGCCACGGCCCTGCCGGTCATATTTGCCGATCTTGCGGCCGTTCCAGTAGACATCTCCTGCCTGGAATTGGAACCTGTTACCGGCGACATAGGCCACAGCCATGTTACCTCGGACGTATACCCGGCCCCTTATTATCAGCTCGTGCCTGATCTGGGCGGTCCGCCCGTCTTCCGTTGTTATAGTTGTGGTTGTCGTTATGGTCGTCTCTTCATTGGTGATGAGTTCCTGATCATCATCAAGTGCCAAAACCGAGGCCAGTTCACGCTGCCGGTACTGATTCCAGGCAGTATGCACATCCACCACCGTCTTCTGACCGGTCAAGGCCTTGGCAAGTTCATAGACCATGCTGTTTTCCGATTCGGACAGAGCCGCCAGTCCCTGGTCGGACAATTCACCTTCCACGGCCAGCGATGTCTCCATCTTCTGGGCCATAAGGGCGAGGGCCTTTTCCTGCATCGTCTCGGCATAGGCCATAAAGAAGACCCGCACCGGCAGTTTCTGGCCAATCCGCCAGGATCGGCGACTGGCCTGTCGCAGGGTGAATACCGAATACCCACATTGAAAAAAAATGATGGTCGGAAAATCGAGCAGGTCCAGTCCGGTTTTCACAAGATTGGGATTGCAGAGCAGACAGTCGTACTTGCCTGTAGCCAGATTCTCCCGCAGCCAATCTTCCCGGTTTTCAGGTTTTACCGCCTGGCCGCGCAAGACCATCGGAGAAAATCCATGCCTTTCAAGCTTTGCCTGCAATGTCGGGATGAGATCCCGGCTGCCGGTATGTTCAAGAAAAATGGCCGCTTTGCGCCCTTCTTTTAGTTCCGTTGCGAGAATTTCGAGAAGTCGTTCTTCTTTGGCCAGAAGATCGATATCGATGGCCGGGGCCGAGGCAATAGTCTCCTCGATACCGTCGCGCTCAAGGGTCACACGTTCGGCAACCCGGCAGCCATCAGGATAGGCCAGCAGACTCTGAAGCATTTTCCCCAGCAGTCGCATATCGCCACGGGCCAAGGCCTTCTGGGTCTCGTCGATGAGTGTCGTGGATAATTGCTGATACTCTTCATGAAGTTGATGATTCATCGGAGTCGAGACGATGACCTCGTCGTACTTCGGCAGGGCCTCGGTCACATCGGTCAGGCGCACAAAGGCGGCTCGTTCAAGCAGCAGGTCAGGCAACAGCAAGGGCGAAACACCCGGCGCCTCCTTTATCCTGGCCCGTTTTGATTTGCGACCGATGCTGGCCTGATTCCAGTCCGGATCGAAGTCATCAGCAGCATAGGTCCGCTGCACAACACCGTACCGTTCGGCAAATCCCAGTGTGCGTCCGTATGTAAAACCGGATTTGACCATCTGCCGGGGAAACATACGCCAGAGCAGATAAAAAAGATCCTTCGAGTAGCCACCCATCAGGGTGCCGGTCAGAGCCAGGACCTTTTTCGAGCGGGCAATGAGACAGGACATCGCCTGCCCCTGAGCCGTACCGCCACCTTTGAGTTCATGCACCTCGTCAAGGATTGCCAGATCGAAAAAGCCGGTCGGCAGATAGCGTTTGATAAACTCAGCCTTGGCAAAACGTCGGTTTCTGGTGTGATCGGCCGACCACATCCGGGCCTGGCAATGTTCGCAGATCGGACCCTGGTCAGTGTTCCGATAGAGAACACTTCGCCCGCAGTCCGGACAACATTCAGATCCTAAACGGGTCATGGTCCCGAGCCGTCGCTGATAATGCAGTTTCGCCCGTTCCTTGCCCATGACCCAGACCTCGGTGCCCAGAGGTCGAGATGCAGTAAGCTTGTTGGCGATGAGTATGCCCATGTTCCTGTCGTTCAGATTGAAGCAGGTACAAATGGGCAGGGTCTCTTCCGCCTCACGGATCCATTTTCTCACCAGATGTCCCGGACACTGGATCAGTATCCGTTTGGCTGGCTTGGGATCGAGAGAGGCAACAGCCAGGCTCATGAGGGTTTTTCCCGTCCCCATTTCGCCGACAAGAAAGGCTCCTCTGTGGTCTTCTTTATAGAGTGCCCGGGCAATCGGCAGGATGCCGCAGCGGGTCTGGGCGGCAAAAGGTGGCCGCCTGAGCTGGGTAAGCCGCTCTTTTGCCTGCTGGTCCCAATCGTCTTCGGCCTTGGGCCGGTAGACCGGGTTCATGGTGTTGATCACCTGGGATTTGAGTACCTCTCCCCATTGATCGAGAAAGTCCGCCAATGCTATTTCCATCGTTTGTCCTCCATAGGTGAGGAAGGCAAACGAATCCCCGCAAGGGGAATCGTGTCGCCTCCCCTGGTGGGTTGATCGATATGTTCATTTCAGATAGTGTTGTCTGATCCCTTCAAGGATCAACTCTTCCAGAGTTTCTTCCTGCCAGTTGATCAACCAGGCCTCCTGGAGCTGCCTATTCCCAAAGGAAAAGAGCCTTTCCGGATGCAGTATCTCCTCCCACAGCCATTCCCGCCATTCCGGTTTCATCGGCATGAAGGTGCTGTGATTCAGGCGGAGAAAGGCGCGTTCCTTAACAGTGGCGAGATCAGGGCCGAAGATGACCGCAGATGAGACCGATTCTGATATGCCTTCGGATGCGCCTGGAAAATGGTCGGCACTGATCATCACCTTGTTGACGATATCGCCGATTTTTTTGGCACGGATGGAATGCACGGTACCACTCCATCGGCTCAGTTCGAACTCGGCGTTCTGTTCACCAGATATCCGGCACATACCGCCGTTGAAAAAATGGGCTGAAGTGGCCTGGACATGCGCTGGACTGCCGATCAGACTGATAAGAAAGGATTGGGCTGTATTATATGTTTTACGGGCAATCAAGGCATCGCAGTAGGTTATAAATCCATTACTGTGTACCGTGAGATAGTCGTCCATCATGTCTCTCCTTGAACAAAAAAGCAAAGGAGACACCCCGAGCGGGGGAAGGCTCCCCTGCATGGGTTTTGGTGAAATTTTTTCCTGTGTTTTACTGGATGGTCAGCATCTCGGCCCGGTCCATATCAATGGCCTTGACCGTGGGCAGATACTGATCCCTTGTCGTTACCATCGATTCGCAGGCGCTGTTTTCACTGACGCTTTGCACCTTTTCCGTTTTGCGCACGACGCCCTTGATTATCAGACGTTTGCCGTCCATCTCGATCTCGCCGTTCATATAGCCCCCAGCCAGCATCAAAGCCAGGTGGCCGTTTTTCAGTGGAGCCAGAGGGCGGATCGAGTGGCATTGTCCGGGCACAAGGTCATTCTGCAACAGATCACCCAACAGGCCGCTTTTACGGACCAAAGGGATGACCTGCAACGGATCGATGCGGGTACACCTGAAGGTGAGCCACGGGCTTTTCGGAGCCGGAATGGTTATTGGGGTCGAACAGTCAGCCAGTCCAGGAGTAATCTTGAGAAACTCCTCCGGATCTCTGTCTGCCAGCCAAACCAGGCTGCGCTCGGTCTTGTCGGCCTGATCTTTGGCAACCAGGGGTCGTTTGCGTCCCAGAACGACACATTGCTTGAAAACCTGGAACTCATCTGCCGGAAAGGCGAAGACCTGCAGCATCTCAAAACGCCGGGCCAGGATTGCGGCACAGCATTTCAAGACGTTGAATGGAATGACCAGAACGAGCCAGCCATCCTTCTGCAGGTTTTCTTGATAGCGTTTCAGAAAGAGCACCTCCAGCCGTTCCGCCTTGTTATCCGGTGACATTTCATAATCATAGGGTGGATTGAGATACAGGAGACCGAAGGCGGCCGCCGAGATCCTCATCTCCATCAAGGCATCGCCCCAGAGCAGATGGGATATTCTTGTCCGCGCCTCCGTTGCTCTCTGATGATCAAGTTCGATGCCATAGGTAAGAGCATCTGATCCCGCTGCCAAAGCTGCAAGGGTTTTTCCCTCGCCGCAGCATGGATCAAGAAGTCTTGCGCCTTCTTCAATATCGAGCAGTTGTTTGAGTTGACCACATACCCTCTCGGGAGTGGGATAAAAGCCTGCCTTTGCCTGCGAACCAGGTCTTGCCATGGTTGTTCTCCCTATTGTTTTGTTGGAGTTTTACGTTCTTCATCTCAACAAAAAGCCCAAACCCCGCTGGATGCGGGATTCAGGCTTTTTCGGGATGCGCCTTCTACGACTTTGAATGGATCAGAACGGTACGTCATCCGTCATGGGCGGTTCGTTGCCATCTTCCGGAGGGGTTGGAGTATGTTCCGCTTTGTCGCCGCCTCCGAGCATTTTCATCTCGCGGGCGATGATCTCTGTAGTGAAGCGAGTTATACCGTTGCTGTCTTCCCACTTTCGGGTTTGCGACCTGCCTTCGACATAGACCTTCGAACCCTTGACCAGATACTCGCTGCATATCTCAGCAAGACGGCCAAAAGCGACGATTCGATGCCATTCGGTTGCTTCCTGCTGATTGCCTTGGGCATCCTTCCACTTCTCAGTGGTTGCTACCCGGAAATTGGCAACTGCTACCTCGCTCTTGGTATAACGGGTTTCAACGTCAGCACCTAAATTGCCGATCAACATGGTTTTATTCAACATGGTCGTTCTCCTTGCGGTAAGAGCCGGGGAAAGTATTCCCCACCATTGGGGAACACGCTTCCCCTGACGGGATGAGTACTTGAGAAAAAGCTATGCAGCCTTCCTGATTTCCAGAAAGGAATAGGAGGTGGTCATCTGGAAATCTGCCAAGGATTGTCCATACCCTTTGAGAAAATCGTTTAATCGATCCACATCAAGGACCTTTCTGCTACGTACGGCCTTCTGCAGAAACCTGCCATGGGCCTTTAAAGGACCTCGCGCAGAGACGATGGCCAGCAGATTGTTTTTGCGGGTGGTGATATCGTCATCCAAGGCCTTCAGCTGTTTCTGCAGTTCGGTGAGGATCTCCACGCTCTCAGTAAGTTCCTGGACTTCCTCGGCCTCAAATTTCGGACAATCGGCGACAAAGGGACAGAAACCGCATAACGGCCCCGCTTCCATGACCAGAGCAGACAGTTCGCCCGCGGCATATTTTTGGTAATCGCGCCAAATGACGGTTGCTCGGTCGATCAATCCTTCGTAAATCATCGTTTGCGGCATGTATCCGTTAAACAATTGCATACCCTGTGCACCGAAATTGACCGCCAGAATGGCTCCTTTTTCAACCCTGTAGTCAGGATAGTTGGCAGCCAGAAGACCCATTTGCAAATAGAGCTGGGTTTCCCAGGAGCCGTAGGGACCATCGGGCATGCTTTCCGGTGATTTCACTTCCAAAACAGCCATGGTCTTGCGGGATTCGGAAATGAAAACAAAATCAATATGAGCAGTGACCGGGACTTCGCCCGGATAGCGTACTTCCACCTGCCGCTTGAAATTGCTGAAACCTGCGGCAGTGAATGCTGCTGCGACGATATCCTCGGCCATATGGCCGCGCCGAAAACGAAGCAGGGTTACCAGATCGGCGTCCGGGGGATTGATTTTGGCCAGAATCGTTTTGCGAGGACAGGCTCCAATATCGGATGCCCCGAGATAGGTGCTGCGGTCGCCAAGCGTTTCAACAGTTTGCTGCTGTGCAAACTGTTGCAGGGCCGCCTGCAGGGTGATCATTAACTGGTCTGACATGGTATCCTCCTTGGTTGAATGTTCAGGGAGGATATCCAGATTCCCCTTGAGGGAAAATGGTATCGCTCCCTCCGGGTTGGTGTGTGGTGAAATGTGATTATGCTGCTTTTTTCATCCAGGTCTTCTCGCTTGAATCCCACTGGAAACCAGCGGCCTTGAGCAGTTCCTTTTTATCGAATAATCGCTCGCCGATGGCGACGATGACTCCCTGACGGTCTTCAAAGGTGACACCGGCAATTTTGGGCATGACGGTCGTAGGTTGTCTACTCTCATCAACAGGTTGTTTGCCTGTCGGATTTTTGCCAGCCGGGGTTTTCTGGGAATTCTTCTGATAGACATTTTTCAGCAGACCCTTGTACGAATCGCAGCCGATTGACAGAAGTGACATGCATTTCTGAATCGCATCGGTGATCGCCCCCTTCTGGGCATCGCCGACATTGCCTTTGACAATCTGCATCTGGCCTTTTTGCGAACCTTTGCAGAGCCAATCGTCACCGACTTTCAGAAACAGTTTCACCTCGGAAACCGCCTGGTGTTCGAATATTTCCTCCTTGGTCAGTTCATATCGCCAGTTTTCCGGGCCAAGGAACTCATTGACACTGTCAAAGACGTATTGGGGCCGATAGCCGTATTTCACTTGGCCGATGACCTTGCCGTCTTTGTCGGTCATTTTGATTTCCTGAACCGCCTCGATACCGAGCGATCGCAATCGTTCGTTGATCAGGTCGATCTTCTCATGCAGTGTCGTTGCCATTGCTGTTTCCTCCTCTTAATTGTGGGAATGAAACAACAATGCCCCGAAGGGAGCATGATTTGTTTCGCTCCCGTTTGGTGGGTGAAGTGTTGCCGGTTGTAGGGTATTGGGGGGGTGAGGACCTGAAAATTCAGGGCTCAGGGAAAAAATGAAGCGGAAACCATGAAAATCCAAAGATAGATATTTCGGACTTGGTTGCCGGGAATGAAATGAGAAAAGACGAAAAAGATGAAACGAGCAGGGAATCAGATGCTCAATACAGTTGCTTGTTGCGTATGAATTCCCAGTGCAGAATTGAAAAAGAGAGTTCGCATCCGCGATTAAACTCCTCTGCAAGAAAATACATCACAACTATCAAGCCTGAAATTCAAGAACACAGTAAATGTGCTCAGCTAAGCCCTGGGAAGGGATATCTCATTGGAAATGAGCCGGAATATGTGATTTATTGTGATGCAATATGGGGAAAAAAGCAAGGGAGAAAATGCGGCAGATCTCCGATCTATTCCTGATCGCAACCCATTTTGGTAGCCAGCTTCAATTGCGGGTTGAATTTTTGACGCATAGATCAAGACTCCGATAGAGATTAGCCTATGATATCATGATAGTTGATACCATCTACTACCATACGTCGCCATACAATCCTATCAAATATAGATTGCATCTCGCATAAATATCAGCAAGTTGAACTTCCCGGATGGAAACTACTTATCAAATCCCAAGAAGGAGCCTTCGTTGAATCACATTTATATACCGGCCAAAAGCGCGAGTGACTGGACGCAGCTACTGGCCGATCCTGTAAAACACTGGCGGACTGGATATTCCGCGCGAACACTGGCCCACTCCTGGCAAAACGCTAACGGCTTTCCTGCCGAGATTCAGGCGGCGTTCTCCACAAACGAGAACCTTGCCGGAATCAAGTTGCTGTTGGCCTTCCCGGAGCATAAGGTGCCTTTGATGGGAGGTTCCAGGCCGTCCCAGATTGATATATGGGCGCTGGCACGCGCAGGCACAGACCTGGTGTCAATCGCGGTAGAGGGCAAAGTGGCAGAACCGTTTGGGCCAACGCTGTCAGAGTGGTTGACGGAAGGATCGACAGGGAAAGCTGCCCGGCTTGCGTTCCTTCGCAGAGAGCTGGACATAAATGAAGCTCTCGCCGGCACGATACGATATCAACTGATCCATCGTACGGCGTCGGCGGTCATTGAGGCAAAGCGTTTCGGTGCGCCGCATGCAGTCATGCTCGTACACTCTTTCAGCCCTTCGCGCGAATGGTTCCAGGACTTCGCGGCGTTTGCATCGCTACTGCGGGCCGAAATAGCGGTCAATCGTGTCGTTTCTGCGGGTCAACGGGGGGAGGTCCATCTTCATATTGGCTGGGTCTGTGGAAATGAGGAATACCTCGCCAGGTAGAGCCAAGCCGGGGTTTATCCCTCAGACCAAATGTGTTCGAAAGTACGCCGAGCATCAGACATCAAAGGTCTAAGCATAGATTATTCTCTCTTGCTATCGGCCTCATCTCTAGGTCTTAAATGTATTAGACCTTTTCTTCCAAACTCTACTATATATTGTTGTTGATCAACAACCTGCTTACCGTCGAACATCCATGCGGGGATTACCAGCCCTCGTTTTGTTGAAAATATGGCACCCTTTCTTGCTTTAGCAGCGGTCCGTTTTTCAATTAAGTTGTCCATGAAAATACTGTCACCTTGAAGTCTGATTGCAGCCAATAATACTGAGTCGGTAATTTTTTTGGCTGAAAGTCCCATCTTCTCGGCTAACTGTTCTTTTGTACATATCTCCTTGCTAAGAGTCGCTATTAACTTCTTCAAAAATTCTTGGTCACTAGCCAACCTTTTCCTTCTCTGTTTAGGTGATGATGTAGTTGTTTTCATGGATTTCTCCCTAGAGAGGATTAATAAATTTTCTCATTAATGCTTATTAGATAAAATAATATCTGATTACCATCGAACTTCAGCCAGCTTGAGCAGGCGCTGCGGGACCGGCTGAGTTCGCAGGGCTATATAAGTT
>Ga0209066_10000612_pt1 | contig 51436 bp, 46 predicted proteins | sample All_14_2_FD_187198 | JGI IMG/M metagenome (GOLD analysis project Ga0209066, IMG submission 187198) | Freshwater microbial communities in response to fracking from Pennsylvania, USA - Allegheny Zone_MetaG_DW_15 (SPAdes) (version 2) ... | reverse complement strand
ATCGCTTCCTCCGAAGCATGGCTCGTCATCGCTTCCATCAGGAGAATGACCCGCCGTATCGCCAAGCTCGAATTATGAGTCGGGCTCTTACACGGACGACACCATCGCGTATCGCCGGATCAAGATCCCCAGCATCGCGCGCCACCACTGCGATATGAACGCCTTTCGCCGCTCACGAAAATTCGGAGCCTATGCGAACAGCGACCTGTTCCTCGCCATGGTGACGCGCGCCCTGAAAGAGAATGGCATCGCGAACTTCCTCCGCATGGGTGCGCTGCCCGAAGGCGTGGCCGTCGACGAAAGCGGTTTCCTCGCAGGCGTCACGATCACGCTTCCCGACCGATAGGGACGAGCAGCAATGCGCTGGGACATCCCCGCGAACTGAAGGAGCTTCGACATGCAAGCCACCGTCCGGCTGACGGCCAATGATATCCGCCAGCTTCGTTCGACCGCCGAACAGATTGCACGGCGGCATAGTTCCGCCCGTCGCTTCGCAATCGAGATTGCCGAACGCGTCAACCTCGCCACCGGCGCCGCTGGCCTCAACATTCGTGCGATCACCGACGATCCCGACTGGGAAGATACCGATCTGCACACGACACATCCCTGGTCGCGCATCCGTGAGCGTCATACGCTCGCCAACGGCACGGCACTGTTCGACCTCTATGTCTATGAGCGGCCCGGCATCGGCGAGACCGGCGATCTTCCCTGCTGCGTCGAGGCCGAACTGGATGGACAGGGCCTCGCAGCCTTTCACGCCGATAGCGCCAAGAATGTCTGGCGCCGGTCGGACCTGTAGATTGTCCTTCCACCCGTTCGATACGATGAGCGAGATCACGCACAGCAACCACACTTTGGGAAACCCGCCATGCGCCTGTCGGACGAGCTTGCCGCCAGACGCATTTTCTAGCGGGTCTGGACCGCAGAAGAGGAGGAAGGAGGTGATGGGCGAGGGGCCATCATGGATCCTCCGATCTCCATAAGGAACAACCCATGCCCATCCATCAGCCATCCGGTCCCGCGACCGAACCCGCCGTCGACACTTCCTCCCAGCCGTCCGCCGATCTTGTCGCGCTGTCCAGCAACGAGCTGATGGTTGCGCGCAGGCTTGCCTATGACCCTGAAAACGACGCCCTTGGTGAAGGGGATCTCTGGGTCGAATATATGGAAAGCGAGGACGACTGCATGGCCGCGCGCCAGATCGTTCCGTTCGACACATTCACGCTTTCCGTCTGGCATACCCTTGCCGCCGACATGTTCGAGGAACGCTCCGATGAACGCGACGCATCGCAGATCGACCAGCTGATCGAAAGGCGTGGCCTTTTTCCTCATGACCCCGCCAATGGTCCGCGGCGTATCGCGCTTCCCGCAATCGAACTCCAGATCGCGCTTGAAAAGGATATCAAAGCAGGTTCGTGTCGGATCGCCAATGCCCGGATAAGGGTCGATGCCCTCGATCAATTGTCCGGCATGGAACCCGACTTCTATACCAATCCGGAAGCCATATCGACCGCGGGCTGGGACGCGCTGTCGGTAACGATCTTCGAACAGACCTGCACGGCACCGACGGGCGGGCGCTTCGGGAACATCTTCGATCAACCCGACCTGACGACCGGAACGCCGCTCGCACACGCCCGCGCCCAACTCTTCGAACTCCAGACGGCACTCGCTACCGCCAAACGAAGCCGGCGGCAGGATCCTGTCTTCAAAATCTATGTGCGGAGCATGATGGACGAGCTGCTCGCGATGCCTCCGCTGCTGGAGGCGATCCATAATGACCACAGCGGCGCATTCCGCATCGTGGCCGCCTTTCTCGACGATCATCATCCCGAATGGTCCGAGGGGCTCTCGAAGAACCAGGCATTCAGTCCCTTGCTGCCCCTGCCTGTCGACTGGAATGGCCACGTCGATATCGTCGGCCTGGTGCAGGACTCGCGCGCCCGCATGTCCGCCGAAACGGTGGGTGTCGCGCCGCAGTTCTTCGGACTCTATGCCGGACGCCGCGATGGCAGTTCCGTCTGGCTTGGAGCGGCGGCCTGCGAAGCCGATGCCCATGCGCTGGTGACCGGGTTGGGCTAACCCGGCCCCATATCGGCCCGCTCATTGGCGCGACAGACTGGTGCAACAACAGGGCGGCAACATGGCGCCCTTCGCGCTCTCCACAGGGGGAAAGGGGGTGGTTGGTGGATGAGTTTCATCTGGGAGTTCACCAACCATGTCCAGCAGCCAGCAAACCACGAACATCCCCGAAATCGTCGTAATCGACAGCATTACCTGCCCCAACTGCGGCGCAGCCGAGTGCTACGATGATCCCACGAGCCCCACAGGCAAGCGGTTCAACATCAACGCCTATAAGGTCGGCGACAAGCACGGTTACTGGTGGAGTCGTTGCAACCTTTGCAATAGCTGGTTCTAGAAGGGCAGGAGGATTTCCGGCTCCCGCAAGCGTAACCGTCTTTCGTCTCACCGACCCTTCGCTTGAGAAGCGTGACGTCGCGGAGGCCAGCATGAACATAGAGATCATCGTCGGCCTCCCGCATCTCAATCGTGGCCCGCTTCTCCAGCGCGCGATCGAGATGCGCTATCCGGTCCTCATTTCAGCGAACGCGCTGTCGCGATGGGATCGCCGCGAGGGCTATGCGCGCTGGGCGGGCTGGAACCTGCGTTCGCTGGCCAATGCCTCGCGCCTGGTGTCGATCGACCTCGACTCCGCCGGCTTTGTCGTCGCTCATCGCTACCGCGGGCTGCCCTGGACGGCCGATGACTATATCGAACTGGCCGCAAGCTACCCATTTCGGCGCTTCGCGAGCCTCGACCTGTGCACCGAAGAGGAAATTGCCCGCGACCGCGACGAAGTCCTCGACCGTATCTCGCGCACCATCGCGCTCAATCATGCCTGTCATGCAAGAGCCGCCGATCGCGGAATCGATGCCCGGTTCATGCCCGTCATCCAGGGACGGCATCCCGACGACTATCTGCGATGCCTCGACGGCATTGCCGGTATCCTTCGGCCAGGCATGGTTGTCGGTATCGGCTCCATGTGCCGCCGCACGGTGTCCGGTCCTGATGGGCTTCTCGCGGTGCTAAGCCGGCTCGACCGGGACGCAGACCCTGCGCTCCGCTTCCACCTTTTCGGTGTGAAGGGAACAGCCCTCCATTATTTGCGGCCGCTTGCGCATCGCATCGCCAGCCTCGATTCCTGCGCCTATTCTCTGGCCGCGCGGATCGAGGCGTGGCGCGAAGGCTTTTCGAAGACCGACGAGTTCGTTGCCGGTCATATGGAGCGATGGCAACGCCGGCAGCAGGCCCGGCTCGACGGGGGCGACGCCGCATTCCAGCATCATCTGCCGCTCACGAAACCTGCGCTTTCGGCCGGAAACGCATGGGACAGAGCACTCGATCTCGCCCGGGCGGAAATCCGCACTTTGATCGAACAAGGGGAGATCGCGCACGAGCAAATCACCGAAGGGTGGGTCGCGCAGTGGGCGGCTGAAACCTATAGCGCCACGTAGTAACGCAGGTCCTGGTGAATTTAGCCTCGGTCGCTGACCTATGCGGTGTGCGAAGAACTCACCGGCCTATAAGGTCGAGGACGCCACGCAGGGTCTTGCCCATCGATCGAATCATCTCCTCGCCCGCCTCACCTCGTCATCCCGACAGAAGTTCCAATACTCGTCCATATCTGCGAGCGTTAGCTTCTTCGGCTGCATCTTGGCCCAGGCATCCGCCATAAAGAGCATGAAGCTCATTGCGCCGTCATCAGAAACGGCATGCGGCTGATACACGATAGGCAGGTTCATCACGAGCATCCCTGTCGGAGCACTTTGTTTCTTTTTCAAAGCGGCGATAGGCGACCGCCCGTTTTTCACAGGTCCGAGACGCTCCGATTACGCCTGTCGCTGCGAATTCACAAGATTGACCGCCAGATTGGCGTGAACGACGCGCGGTTGCAACCACCGATCACCGTCGCCGCACGGCCTGGCTGTGCCGATGGGGGCAATTGCGGCCTTCAAGCCCGCAAAAAGGAGGTATCCGTGACCCAGTGTCCCGAATCCAATTCGGCCGAGCGTCATTGCTATGGCGTGATTCTCCATCATCGCGCCGAATGGTGGCTTGTCGAATTTCCCGAGCGCGATCCGGACCCTATCAAGGCATGGGCCCTGACCGGCCAGCTTACGCCGGCGATGGCGGATTGGTTTCGTGCCGATACGGGCAATAACGCCGCCAAGGCAGAGGTCCCCGCGTTGAACCCGGACAGTCGCTGCTGGTCTGGTGAATTCTCGATCCGCCCGTCGCCGGATGCCGTCGATCGCTTCGACATCGATGCTCATCCCTGGGGCTCCGAAGCGGGCGAACTGGAGACGCGGCTTGCCCGCGCCATGATCGAAAGCACGCTGTTCCCGATCCCGCCCGGCTTCCTTTCGGTCTTCACAGGCCTTCCGGACGACGATCGGCCCGTTCTTGCCATCCGTCTCAGCGGCTATATCTGCTCTACGTTCGAAGTGCTCACCGCCCGCTATATGCCGGTCTATCGGCCTCGATCGCCCTGGCGGGACATATCGGGCGAGGCCGTCGGCGACAGCGGCAGTGACATTCTCGGATGGGCACCCGCCCGCGATTGGATCAGGCCAGCATGACGCACGGGACCCGCCGATGCCGGATCGAGCTTGCGCCGATACAGCTGGGCCATTATATCTGACTAGCTGGTCAGATGGAGAATTCTCATGACTACACCCAAACGGGCCGGTGACGGCCCCGCACGCAAAGGTGGTTCCAGGCTTCCACCAGCGGCGCGCGGATGGAAGCTCGAAGACGCCAAGGCGCGGTTCAGCGAGGTCGTTCGCCTGGCCCGCAGCGAAGGGCCGCAACGCGTCACGGTCCGCGGCAAGGATGCCGTCGTTATCATCAGCGCCGACGAACTCGAAAGGTTGCTGCCGCCCGAGCGTAAGAAGCCGCTCGTCGCCTTTCTCGAAGGACTGCACCTCGACGGCGTCGATCTGACGCGCGAACGCGATAGCGGACGGGATATCGTCTTGTGATCGGCTGGCTTCTCGACACCAATGTGATTGCCGCGCTCATCAATCCGGGCGGCGCGCCGAGCGTGAAGACATGGGCGTCGGAGCAGCCCGAAGAAGCGCTGTTCCTCAGCATCCTGACGCTCGGTGAATATGACAAGGGCATCCACGCCATACCTGCCGACCATTCTGAGCGGTCACGCTATATCGGGGCTCGCGATGCACTCGAAGCGCGTTTCAAAGGTCGCATTCTGTCCCTTGATGACGCGATCATCCGGCGATGGGGAGCAATCTCCGGCGACGTCAAGCTAGGCACGGGCCATACACCGAGCGTTGTCGACACGATGCTGGCGGCCACCGCGATCGAGCACCGGCTTTATCTCGTGACCCGCAACGTCAAGGATGTGCGTCACAGCGGTGCGGCCATATTCAATCCGTGGGAGGATGATCCCACGACACTGGCGCTATCCTGACCAGTTGGGGGAAGGATATCCTTCCTCAGGTTCTTTCGAGCAATCGCTCCCGTGCGAGGTCAAGTGCGTGCGAAAGCCTTATCGCCACCACCTGGTCCTTGGGGTCGACGAGGCACTCAAGTGCCGCCTCCATGTGCTTGATGGCGTTTTCCAGCCTTGGCTCTTCGTCTGTCATGTGTGCTTCTCCGTCCCGTCGCGCTCAGTCGGCGGGCACCCTCCCCGGAGGAGGATGCCGGCCCCTGAGCCGGACGGTCGAAAGACGCGAACAATAGAACGCGTGCCTGATCTTTAGCCGGAGCCTGGACATAATACAGGCAATCCGGCCGCAAGGCATGCGCCGACTCTATTGTTCGGAGTTTCGACTCTCCGGCCCGCCACCGGCGGACACGCTCCTCTAAACCAACCGGGCAGCAACTGCCAGTCGGTTCCGAGCGAAATTACCGGATGCCGCAGGTGGGTGCGGGGTCTTCAGCGTGTCGATAGACGCGCCGCCTCGACCGGCCGATACATGTCCGCGCGATCACGCATTACACCCGTAAGCCAGGCGAGATGGCTCGCAGCGTCCGCCAACGGCAACGTGGCTACCGCGTCGAACAGGTTACGCTGATAGGGTGGACCGCTGTCGAGGATATCCACCAGCTTCTCCCGCGCGGGGCTATGGGGATCGGTGATCTCGGCATTGGCTTCGCGGGCCGCCTCCAGAAAGGCCTCAGCCAGTTCCTGGGTCGCATAGTAGCCGCTGTCGAGATCTTCCCCGAGCGCGAGGGCGGCGATCTGGCTGCGCACATCCGCGATGTCGGGGTCGTTGACCGCATCGATCAGCGACAGGTTGAAATCGAAGGTGGCGAGATAGTCCGCGATCATGGGGAAAGTCCTTTCATCCATCACTGGAACATAGGGCAAACATAGTCACAATGGAAATGATCCTCGCAACGGGAACGCGGTCATGAATCCGTCTTCCGCATGGGCCGCCCCGATCGGCCGGCATCCCGCGCCGTGATCGGGACGGTCGCACCCCTGCGTCTCCGGGGACGCCTGCGTCGAACCGAGCGCGGTTTCCTCCTCGATATGGAGGATGGCCACGTCTGGCGCCTCAATGGCGCGCAGGATTTCCCGCCGCTGGTGGACGCAGTCGTCGTCGAGGGACGCAAGGCGAGCCCCAGCCTCCTCGACGTTCTCTGGCTCGGGCCGGCGTAGCATCCCCAGAGGCACGCTCTGTTTCCTTCCTCAAACGTCGCGCTTGCGGCACCGTCGCCGCGGACCTCGGCGAGGACGCCTCGGCCCGCAATCAGCGTCGCACGATGTCTGTCATCACATTCTGCGCCGCCTCGCAGGGTCTCGGCGTGCCAGGGCTGGTCGGGGCAAGCAAGGGCTGCCTCCGGCCAAGAAAACCTAGGAGTAGAAGGGGCCTGCCGACGTTGTCGCTTGGGGTAAGCGGTCGGCAGGCCCCTTCTACTCCAAGCTTTTCTAAAGGCCGCAGCGCGACGTCCCTTGCTTGCCCCGACCAGCCCTGACCCTTGAGCCCCGGCGACGGCGGCTCCGAATGCGATGACAGACGGCCACCGTCGCGTCCTCCGCTGATCAGGAAGGAATGGCTTCGCCATATTTTTCTTTGTTCGAGACGCTACCGCGTCCGTATTATTGGCTCTGGCTCACCAAATGCGATGAAATACTGTCAAGAAAACAATAGAATATACTCGAAAAAGGGGAGGGGGTATAAGTATAGGTGCAGATGGGGATTGGCCCCGGAAGCATCGTTTGGAGTAAAGGCTATGAATATCGGTGAGTTTAACCTTAACAAGGGCCGCATCATCGGATGGATTGCCACCCGCGCAATCGACCTGCCCAAGCTGGCCTTGCGCCCGGTGGAAAGCGAAAACGAACTGGCCCCGGCTTATGAGATCATCGCGCCCAATGTCGGGGGCCGTGTCGTTCAGGTCGGCGCGCTTTGGGAAGCCGTCGCCAAGAAAACCGGCGAGGTTTTCCTGCAAGGCCATGTTGATGACCCGTCGATGCCCGAAGCCCTGCCCATCGCGCTTTTCGGCTCGGTGGAGGAAGGCTATCGGGTGGCATGGCGCAGGCAGGAGCGCGACGATTTCGGCCCCGCCATTCGCACCCCCCGCGACAATGCGCCTTCCGGCAACCGTGGCGATGACTACGGTTTCGGTGACAGCACCGCCGATGGAAGCGGCGGACTGTCCAGCCAAGGGGCCGCATCCGATTTTGACGACGAGGTGAGAGTCTAGGAACCGGACCAAGATGGGCCGGGGGAGCGCAGCAACGCTTCCCCGGACCCTAACCGATCATCCTGCCATCAGGAGTCAGACCCATGACGAAGAAGTCAGCTAAGAAGGCCGTTAGCACATTTGCCGACCTGCCGGAACTTATCGCGGAGGAAACCGCAACCCCCGCTTTTGAAGCATCCTTTGGCGATCCGTTGCCGCTGTCCATCATCGAACACGGCGACGAACCGGGCGAACATGAGATGCCCGAACCGTTCACCGCGCAGAAGGTTTGCGGCGAACTTATCACGTCGCTTTATTGCCTCTTGACGGACACGCGGCTTGACCCGCTCGCCCCGGATATTGCTTGGGGTATCGTCAACAGCTTCCATTTTGTCGCTGGAACGGTGGAGCGCCGGGAGGATCGCCTAGCCGACAAAATCCGCGATATGACGCGGTGCATGGAACCGGGCGAGGTATTCAACAAAGACCTTGAGGATACCCAGCTTCAATGCCGCTCGCTTGCGGAACAGCGCGCCGCCATCGAAACGATGCGCGACTATGCCGCCGCCATGTATCGCGCTTGCTGGCGTCGCGCATGGGCACCGACCAAGGGCAGCAAGGCGTCATCCGTCACCACCGCAAGCTATATCAATGCGCTGGATTTCTTGCAGGAACGCGCCCTTGCCAAGCGCGAGAAGCACCAGCCGCAAGGCCCCGTCGTCATCTTTTCCGGCCCCGCCATCTGGGACGAATGGGAACCGCTTTGGGCGAAGCTGACAGAGATCAAGGCCCGCGTTCCGCATATGACGCTTGTTACCACCGGGCAGCGGAAAGGGGCGGACGCCATCGCGGCGGCATGGGCAGCGCGGGAAGGCATCCCCGTTGTCGCTTATGGCCTCTATGGAGGCGGGCGCAAGGCTCCCTATCAGCGAAACCGCAAGATGGGCGAGCTTGAGCCGGTGGAAGCCGTCCTTTGCGAAGGGTCCGGCATCCAAGCCAATCTCTATCAGACCATGCGGAAACAAGGCGTTCCCATCCATGCTTTCCGCAAGCCCAAGGATGCCCCCGCATCCCGCAAGCCGCAGAACGGCGAGGGGGACACGTTCAGGCAAGCACGGCGCAGCGCCTGAAACCAAACGGCGCGGCGCTTCCCCCAGCGCCGCGCTACCCATCACACGAGACCCGCCAAGGCTGGCGCGCATCCCCGCGCGCTGGCCTTTTGTCGTGCCCCCGGCCGCCGCCGCGCCTGACGGCGCGGCGGCGGGAAGAACCAAAAGGGGAAGGGCCGACAGGTTCACGCCCCCACCGAAGGGCCGAGCGCCCCACCGTCATCCCCCTTTGCGGGCCTTGGCGCGGCTGGCGCTTTCCCCGAATGGGAAGCATCGGAGGCACCCGACGCCCCCTTGAGCGCAGCCAGCGCGGCAGCGCCGCCCAACCGCAACACATGGCCCAGCACGTCCCGGAACTCGCGTTCCGTCAATTGCTCGACCGGCAGCGCCGTCACCATTGCCGCATAGCGATCGCGTAGCCGCTTGCGTAGCGCAGCCTTCTCGACCGCAATCCTCTTCTCGCGATCTTCCAGATCAGCGAGCCTATCGCGTTCAGACATTTTAGGCATGACCAGTTTCCTTCTCAGGCTGGCCCGCTCGTCACGCGATCCTTGTCGCACAGGCGCACCCGCGCCACAAGCGACCCCACCGCATAGCGCGACCTATCTCCCCACATCGACCACCACCGCAATGGGTGCGCCCGGCAGCGGTAGGGATGACGCAGCAACTCCGTTGCTGCGGGCAAGCGACGCACGCGCTTCGCGGTTTGTAATGCACCGTACGCACGGGTGCTGTGGCCTGAAACTGCCCTATAATCAATGGTTTCCGTTGGCAGACGCGTCAGCCAGATTTCACGTTATTTGGCTGACGCGTCTGCCGCCTCAGTACTATTGCCCGAAAAAGCCCCGCAATTCCGCCGTTTCCGGCTGGCAGACACGTCCGCCACGCTGATTTTATTGTGATCGTCGCTTGTCTGCGCTATAGTTGCTGTGCGTCGTGACCTCCTTGTCGAAGCTCCAGTCGGAGCATCACCTTGGCAAGGGTCACAATCCGGATCGACGATGCCCTTTACGAGCGGCTGCAGCGCCGTGCCCGTAAAGTCGGCGTCAGCGTCGCCGAACTCCTCCGCCCCGCGATCGACCAGACCGCCGATCCCCGCGGCGGCTACGTCTACACGACGCAGGACGAAATCCTCTCCTGCGTCCTGCAGACGCTCTCTATCCTCGCGGCATCGGTGCGACGCCGGTCGCCCGAGACGCTCGAACAGGGCATGGCCGACGCCAGGGCGCTGCTCCTCGAAAAGGGGCTGCTCTCACCGGACGAACAGCCATGACCCGGCGCGCGGATCCCCACCTCGCGGACACATGCCCGGCCTCGCGTTCCCCCTCGGCGGGCTTCCCGTCCGGCCGCGCGATTGCCTGCGATTATTCCCTGCCGGTCAGGGCCATCCCAAATCCGGGGGCATGCCGTAGCGCACCGCCAGCCGTTCGGGGGAGGGGCCGGCCATGAGCATCTTCCGCAACGACACGTTGGGGAGCTGGACGCGGGGCGGGCAGGCGATCGTCCACAATGTCCGCATGACCACCCAGGTCTTTTTCCAGACCGTGCTGGCCGGGCTGATCCTCTGGTTGATGGGGACCTGCTGGTATGCGTTCGAAAAGTCGACCGACTATCAGCGCTTCGTCCTCGCCAAGCTGGTGGAGGCGACCATCAAGGCGGATGCGGCGCCGGGGACCAATGACCCGGTGCTGTTCCGCACCCCCGACGGGCGCCAATACTGGACCTCGGCCGACACCCTCGCCGACTCCGGTGTCGCGAAGCAGGCGCTCCACAAACTCGAAAAGGACCTCATCCACGGGGCGGCCATTGCCGGTGTGGTCGCCCTCTTCGGACTGGTCAGTGCCTGGTTCTATTTTACCAGAACTGGGAAGGGGCTCGGCTCCAACGAATATCTGCGCGGCGCCCGCTTCGGGACGGCCTCGGAAGTGCGGCGCGCGCTCCGGGGGCAGAAGAAGGGAGCGCTCACAATCGGCGGCGTCGCCGTGCCGGAAGCCTTCGAGCCCGAACATATCCTGCTGGTCGGCGCTCCAGGAACGGGCAAGACCAACCTCATCACCACCATGCTCGAAGGCATCCGCAAGCAGGGTAAGCGGGCGATCGTCTATGACACGGCCGGGAGCTTCGTTGAGAAATTCTATCGCCCCGGCAGGGACATCCTGCTCAACCCGCTCGACAAGCGCACCGACATCTGGAGTCCCTGGGTCGATGTTCCGCGGGAGTATCATTACGACCAGATCGCGGAATCTACGATCCCCGACAAACATGGCGATCCGTTCTGGAGCAAGGCCGCGCGCGGCACGCTGGTCGCCGTCCTGCGCAAGCTCGCGCGGCAGAAGCACACGCTCATCTCGGTCCTGCTTGATCGGGTGCTGCGTTCCCCGCTCGCCGATCTTGCCGCCTATGTGAAGGGCACCGATGCCGCCGCTTTCATCTCCGCCGAGGGAGAGCGCACCTCGGCCGGCGTCCAGGCCGAGCTTGCCTCGGTCATGCGCAGCTTCGCCTATCTCGACGATACCGAGGACGGCTTCTCGATCCGGCGTTGGGTCGAGGACGAGAAGGACGACAGCTGGCTGTTCGTCACCGTCAAGGCCGACCAGCTTCCTTCGCTGCGCCCCCTGATCACGGTCTGGCTCGACATCGCGATCAGCGCGATCATGAGCCTCACGCCCGACCGCGACCGGCGGCTCTATTGCGTCATTGACGAATTGCCGACGCTCCAGAAGCTCCCCAGCCTATCCGACTTCCTCGCCCGTGCGCGCAAATATGGCGGCTGCGGCATATTGGGGTTCCAGTCCTATCCCCAGCTGACCGCGACCTACGGCAAGGAGGATGCGGCGGCCATCACCGGCTACTGCTCGACCTGGGTCGCGCTCCGGGCGAACGATAGCGACACCTCGGAACTTATCTCCAAAAACCTTGGCCGGGTCGAGCAGGTCGAAGCCAACGAGGGGATGAGCTACGGCGTCAATGACATGCGCGACGGGGTGAACCTCAGTCGCATGCAGGTGACCCGCCCGCTGGTTCTGGACACCGAGGTCACCCATCTGCCGAACCTTTCGGGTTTCCTCCGTTTCGGGCGCAATCTCCCCGTCGTCCGTTTCACCGATCGCTTCAATCCGCTGCCTTCGATCGCGGCCGCGTTCGTTGAACGCACCGAGCCCCCCAAAAGGCTGCCGCTCGGCAAGGCCATCATCTCCCAGGCGTGGGCAGAGCGCCGCGCGCGCCAGGCGCGGGAGGAGGCCGCGAGGCGAGGGCAGGGTCCGGGACATCCGGACACGCCGCCGTCTCCCGGAACGGGGCAAGGCGATCTTTTTACCGGCGAGGCCAATCCCCCGCCGGCGCGGGAGCCGACCCAGGAGCCGCCCAGCCTGCCGGATCCCCAGGACGCCGTGCCGCAGGATGAGGTGTTCGGACCCACCGACCACAGCGATTCCGGCATGACGGACGAGGGAGCGCCGATCGACGATCATCCCGACGAGGAGAACAGGGTTGCCACCCCCATCCCCTTGTTGGGGGCGACGCGCGGCACGATCCGTGTGCGGCTCGACAGCCATGGCCGTTCCGAAGGCCCGCGTGAGAAGGCGAAGCCGGCATGATCCATCCTCGCCGCCTCAAGGGGACACCCGCCAATATCGGCCGCTACTATACAATCGGCGACTATTATACCAAGGGCGGCAACGAACCCTCCGAATGGGGCGGCAAGCTCGCCGCCAGCCTCGGCCTGTCCGGGCCTGTCGACCCCAAGCAGTTCGAGGAACTGCTCGCCGGCAAGGTCGGCGACCAGCAGCTCGGTCGCCGGCGCAAGGAAGGCATCCAGCATCATCCCGGCTGGGATTTCACGATCAGCGCGCCCAAGTCGATCTCGATCCTGGCGCTGGTCACGGGCGACGAGCGCATCCTTGCCGCGCACGAGCGGGCGGTCGGGGTTGCGCTTGCCTATGCCGAGGAACATGCCGAGCTGCGCCGCCGGGTGGACGGCGAGATCGTCCACGAGACGACGGGCCGGCTGCTGTTCGCGCGTTTCACCGAATATGCCAGCCGCGAGCACGACCCGCAGCTCCATACCCATGTCGTCATTCTCAACATGACCAACCATCTCAATGGCGACCGCATGTCGAGTCTCGAGACGCGCTCGATGTATGCCGAGCAGCTCGTCATGGGTCAGATCTATCGCAACGAGATTGCCCGCGACGTGCGCGCGCTGGGGCATGAGATCGTGTTCGATCCGCGTAAGGGGCTGTTCGAGGTCGAAGGCATGCCCGGCCAGCTTATCCGTGACTATTCGCAGCGCGCCGAGCAGATCAACGAGCATGCCGCGGAGCACGGGCTTGAGGGACAGGCCCAGCGCCGGATCTCCTTCTTCGCGACCCGAAAGGCCAAGGAGACGATCGGCCTCGATGACCTGCGCGAGCAATGGCGCGTGCGTGCTGAACCCTATCGTGAAGATCTCGACAGGCTCCAGGCCGCGGCGCAGGAGCGGGGTGAACGAACCATCGAGACCGATCCGCGCGTTGCCCGCCGCGCCGCTCTGTTCGGCATCCGCCAGAATGAAACGCGCGAGGCGGTCAACAATATAGGCCGTCTCTATCGCACCGCGCTCGCATCGCATGTCGGTGAGGTCCGCCTGGGCGACGTGCGGCCGCTCTACGATGCGCAGGAGAACAAGGGCAAGCTGCTGGTCACGGTGCGCCAGACCGGCGACCAGCCGCTTCCGCGCGGCCGGACATCGCGCCGGACCGCCAAACTCGAACTCGCCCTGTCCGAGCATCTGTCGCTGGCCATGGGCGATGCGAAGCCGGTTGCCACCCGTGAACGGCTGGAAGAGGCTGCGACGGCCGCCAGGCTGAAGCCCGAACAGACCGCGGCGCTGATCGCCATCGGCAGCGGCACAAACCGGGCGGTCGGCGTGCATGGTGTCGGCGGCGCAGGCAAATCCACCCTGGTCGCCGCGTTGGTCGATGCGACCCGCGACGACTATACCACCGTGGCGCTCGCACCGACCTCTTCGGCGGCGGCGGAACTCGGGCACAAGGCGGGCATCGAATCCCGCACGCTCGCCTCGCTGCTCGCGAGCGGCGGTTATGGCATTACCGACAGGCATATTCTCGCGCTCGACGAGGCGGGCCAGCTCGGCAACCGCCAGGCGCTGCGCGTGCTGGAGATCAGCCGCGCGACCGGCGCGCGTCTCATATTCCTCGGCGACAATAAGCAGACGGGCGCGATCGAGCAGGGCAAGGCCTATTGGCTGCTCCAGCAACTCGGGCTGCCGACTAGCCAGCTCAAGGAGTCGCGGCGCCACCTGACCGACGCGACGCAGGAGGCCGCGGACATGGCGCGCAAGGGCGACTATGCCGCGTCGCTCGCCGCGCTGGATCGCGTGACCACCGGCGACACCGCGGAGAACCTCGCCAAGGCGATGGTCGCCGATTGGACCCGGCTCAAACCGGAGATACGGGGCGAAACCAATATCCTCGTCCTCGACAACGCGACCCGTCTGATCGTCAACAGCCATATCCGCGAAGTCCTGAAACGCGAGGGCACCGTCGCGGCCGAAGACCATCGGCTCGAAGTGCTGACCCCGTCCGGCCTGACCGACCAGGAAAAGCAGATGGCGCGCTTCTACAGCGCGGGCCAGGTGCTCAAGTTCACGCGCGACAATCCCAGGCTGGGGATCGCACGCGACGCCGACTATCGCGTCGTCGGGGTCGGCCGGAACAATCATGGCCGCCAGGTCGTGCGCCTGGTTGACGAGCATGGCCGCCAGATCGAATGGCGTCCGGGCCTCGGCAAGGCGGCGCATGTCAATGTGTTCCTGCCTGAGAAGCGCGACCTTGCCCAGGGCGACCGCATCCAGTGGCGGCTGGTTAACAAGGAACTCGAGGTCAAGAATGCCGAACGCGGCACCGTTCTGGCGCTCGAGGGCAATATCGCGACGATCAGATGGGACCGCGGCGAGCGCGTCCAGCAGGTCGATCTCTCGGTCCACCGGACCTGGGATCATGGGTATTCGGAAACCGTCTATTCGTCGCAGTCCAAGACCTATGACCGCGTCTATGCGCTGGCGCCTGTGGAATCCGGCCTCGTCAACGGTCAGAACTATTACACCGCCATCACTCGCGCCGCCTATGGCGTGAAGCTCTGGACCGAGAGCCAGCAACGTCTCGCGGAAAAGCTCGCCTCGCGATCGGGCGAGAAGACCTCGTCGCTCGAAGGGCTCGGCCGGATCAGGGCCGACAGCCACAAGATGCGGGGACTTCGCCACAAGGACCGGCACGACCGCTCCCGCGAGGAGAATGCCCGCGAGCGCGCCGCCCGTAATGCCGAGCGGGAGCAGCGCGAGCGGAAACGGCAGGGCCGCTCCGAACCCCGCCCGAACAGTCTTGCCGAGATCCTCGCCGGCCGCGCGCAGGAGGCTGCCTCGCTGGTCGACCGCTTCCTGCGCGGCACGATCGAACGGGACCGTCAGCACGCGCCGGCGGAGCCCGATCGCGCGGGTACGCGCGAGCCTGTCCACCAACCAGAACCCCAATCCCAACCTCAGCCGCAGCACGATCATGGCGATCGTGGCGGCGGGCATGACCGATAGGAGAAGATGATGGAACTTTTGCTGATGGCGATCGCCTGCGCCGCCCTCGTTGCCCTGCTATACCGCCATTATCGCGTTCCGATCCGTCATCGCTGGCGACGCCGACAGGCTCGAACGATGTGCGAGCAGCTGCGCGGACCGGATCGCGATCAGCCCGCCGTCTTGCACTATGCCCGGCTGCGCGCGATGGATCCGCTGGCGTTCGAGGAATTACTGCTCGAAGCCTTCGAGCAGCGCGGGCACCGCGTCATCCGTAATCGCCGCTATACCGGGGACGGCGGCGTCGACGGGGAGGTCATCATCGATGGCCGGCGCTGGCTGATCCAGGCGAAGCGGTATCGCGATGCGATCAAGCCTGAACATGTGCGTGAGTTCGCCATGCTTTGCGCTGCGCGGCGGCGGCGCGGCATGTTCATCCACACCGGTCGCACCGGCGGGATGAGCCGCACGATCTGTTCGAGCGCCGATGGCATCGAAATCGTCTCCGGGCAGCGATTGCTTGCGCTGCTGACCGGCGCTCCGTTCGAGCCGGATGGTCTGCCGTCTCGCGATCTTCTTCGACGTGGCCCCTCCGATTTTCGTGATCGGATAGTGCAATGAGGGCGTGTCGATCAATGATTTTCCAGGCCTCGGTAGCGGGAAGGGCGCTCACCAGTATAGCGATCCTGTCCGTCATACTGACGCCGGCTCCTGTGCTGGCGAAGCAAGCTGCACCTGGTGAGGTCGCCGAAATCGCCCGTTGCATCCGCGTCGCCGCGCGGGGGCGTGCCTGGCTTGAAAAGACGCTTTGGGGCTTGCGGACACAGGAGGCTGGCTGGCTGGGCGCGGAGATCGCGAATACCAACGGCACCCACGATCTCGGGCCGCTTCAGATCAACAGTAGCTGGGTGCCGAAAATGTCCCGACTGCTCGAACGACCCCAGGAGCAGATCCGTCATTGGCTGCGCTACGATCCCTGTTTTAATGTCGAGGCGGCACGCTGGATATTCCTGTCCGGGCTGGAAGCGACCGGAGACTATTGGAAAGCGGTTGGCGTCTATCATAGCCCAACCGAGGCGAAGCAGGTCGCCTATGCGAAGAAGGTCGCAAGCCACATGCGTCGGCGGTTTGGCCCGGACGTGTTTGCGGCAAGCCGCGGGAACCTGGTGAGGTAGTTTTGGGCGATGAATACAAGCGGTTGAATAGCTTTCAACGCTGGACTCCAAGGCTGGGCAGGCAGCCCGTTCGCTGCATCTGCCCTCCGAGGTCATCCCTTTTCAGCGAACACTGGGATCGTACCTAAGATCGTGCGCTGGCCACCTGCGCTTTGCAGCTTCCGCCCCAATTCAGCGATGCGTCGTTCGCCGTCCTCTTACGTCAGTGTACTCCTTCGATGGGGCTGGCGGACTTGCACAGCTTGGCAGGCTTGGTGGACGGCCTGCGATCTGCTGATCGGTGAAACTGACGACAGGCAGGCAATGGCGCGATAGGGTGAGTATTACGCCCGCGCCCGCAGTTCGTCGATCATGCATTTGTGTTGCCCATAACCTGCTCTCGATCTTGGGCCATCCGGCCGGAGCTGATCCGGTCAATCTGATGATCGAGCCGAAGTCCATCGATACACTCAGGAGCCTTACGTAGTGACGTTGCCAGTCGGCGCGGTGATGGTGACCACAAAAGAGGTGGCTGGGTGAAACCTTGAGGCGGCCTCTGGCACCTTACGCAAGCTGGAGATAAACTATGTCCAAGCCGATGATATTGTGGTTCGAAAACATCGGTATCGCTGATGTGCCGGCCGTAGGCGGCAAGAACGCGTCTTTAGGCGAGATGACCGCGGCCCTCGCTCAGAAGGGCGTGAAGGTGCCCTCCGGCTTTGCCACCACTGCGGACGCTTACAGGGCGTTCGTTCACGACAATGAGCTTGCACCCCGCATTACGGAACATCTCTCCGCCTTCCACTCCGGCGGATGCACCCTTCAGGAAGCGGGGCAGGCTATAAGGAGTCTGTTTCTGGAAGCGGAAATGCCCTCCCATATCGCCGAGGAGATTGTGTCCGCTTATGCGGAACTTGGCCGGCGTACCGGCACAGAGCGTCCCGCCGTTGCCGTGCGCAGCAGCGCGACCGCCGAAGATCTGCCGGATGCGAGCTTCGCGGGCCAGCAGGAAACCTTCCTCAATGTCCGGGGCCGTGCCGCACTTCTGGCGGCCTGTCGCCGATGCTTCGCCTCGCTGTTCACCGATCGCGCGATCAGTTACCGCGATGCGAAAGGCTTCGATCATCTCGAGGTTGCGCTGTCGATCGGCATTCAGCAGATGGTCCGCTCGGACCTGTGCGGATCGGGTGTCATGTTCTCGATCGATACCGAAACTGGCTTTCCAAATGCTATCGTCATCAGCGCCGCCTGGGGACTGGGCGAGACCGTCGTCCAGGGGAGCGTAAACCCGGACAGATATGTCGTATTCAAACCGCTTCTCGCGCAGCCGGGGACCGAACCGATCATCGACAAGGAGTTGGGCGGTAAGGCGTTCCGCATGATCTATGGGGAAGGCGGAAGCCACCGTACGAGGATCGTGGAGACAACCGAGCAGGAGCGTCAGAGCTTCGTTCTCGATAACAGCGATATCGTCCAGCTCGCGCGGTGGGCCGTGGCAATCGAGGACCATTACCAGCGTCCCATGGACATGGAATGGGCGAAGGACGGCGAGACTGGTGAACTCTACATCGTCCAGGCGCGTCCCGAAACGGTTCAGGCCCAGGCCAGCACTTCGACATTCCGCCACTACCGCCTCAAGGAGAAAGGCGACCCGCTATTGACGGGCGCGGCGGTGGGAACAGCTATTGCTGCCGGCAAGGCCTGTGTCATCAGGACCGCTGCCGACATCGCCCAGTTCCGGGACGGGTCTATTCTCATCACTGAGACGACCGACCCCGATTGGGTTCCGGTCATGAAACGCGCGGCGGGGATCGTGACCAATCATGGCGGCACCACCAGCCACGCCGCCATCGTCAGCCGCGAACTCGGTGTTCCCGCAATCGTCGGCACCGGAAACGCGACCGAGATCATTGCCGAGAACAGCGAGATCACGATCAGCTGCGCTGACGGTGACGTCGGAACAATCTACGCCGGCATACTCGATTTTTCCGTGACGGACGTGGATATCGGCTCCCTGCCGGCCACCCGGACGGACATCATGGTCAATATCGCAAACCCGGCGGCGGCATTCCAGTGGTGGCGGCTTCCTGCCCGAGGGGTCGGCCTTGCGCGTATGGAGTTCATCATCAACGCGCATATCAAGGTGCATCCGATGGCACTGGTTCACCCGGATCGCGTGAGCGCTGAAGCTCAACGGCAAATACGCGATCTGACCAAGGGGTATTCCGACCCATCGGAGTTTTTTGTCGATGTCCTCGCGCGCGGCATCGCGAAGCTTGCAAGTCCCTATTACCCGCACCCCGCCATCGTGCGCCTGAGCGATTTCAAGACGAACGAATACGCGCATCTCGTAGGAGGCGACGCCTTCGAGCCGGATGAGGAGAATCCGATGCTCGGCTTCCGTGGCGCCTCGCGCTATTACGATGAACGGTATCGCGAAGGTTTCGCTCTCGAATGCCGCGCGCTCAAGCGGGTCCGGGAGGAACTGGGCTTCTCGAACGTCATCGTCATGGTCCCCTTCTGCCGCACGCCGGCCGAGGCGGATCGCGTGCTCGAAGCGATGGCCGAGAACGGTTTGCGCCGCGGGGAGAATGGGCTGCAAATCTACATGATGTGCGAGATACCCTCGAACGTCATTCTCGCCGAGCAGTTCGCTACGCGCTTCGACGGATTTTCCATTGGCTCCAACGACCTCACCCAGCTTGTGTTGGGCGTCGACCGCGATTCCGGGATGCTGGCCAATCTCTTCGATGAAAGAGACGAAGCCGTCACCCGCATGATCTCGGAAGCCATTCGCAAGGCGCACGCGGCGGGCATCAAGATCGGCATATGCGGCCAGGGGCCGAGCAACCATCCGGACTTTGCGGCGTTCCTGGTTTCGGAGGGTATCGATTCCATGTCGCTCAATCCCGACAGCTTCGTGCGAACGATCAAGGCCGTCGCGGAGGCGGAGGGACAATCGGGCTGAGCGCCGGGTGAAATGACACTGATGCGAGGTACAGGAAATTGCGTCTACCGGTGCTGATCCGCCTGGGTTCACCCGCATATTGTCGCGCAATCGCGAGCTCGGGAAGGTTACCCGAGAACGTCGTCTGAGTCCGGCGGCATTCGTAAAAGCCCTAATGGCCCCATCCTGGAACCGCCGATAGCCTTTGAGTGCTGGCTGGAATCGGGGAACAGGGTCCGGCCAGATGACGTTGATAGCAACAGTCGGAATGAGCGCCGCCGGTAGCGGGGAGACGGACGGCAACAGGAGGTTTTCCTATGTCTGCCGTATCTGCCTTTCCATCCTTCTCCCAGCCCCGAATGTCCGCGAAGACATCCGGCGTCGTCGCGTGCATCGATTGCACCGATCGCAACGCGTGGATCTATCCACACGCTCTTGCTCTGGCTTCAACGCTCGACGTTCCGGTAACGCTGCTTCAGGTCTTGGACAGAGACGCGTCGCCCGACGCACGGCCTGACCCCATCGAGTGCAATCTTCGTCGCCGCGAGGCCATGCGGGTGCTCGATCGTTGTGCTGCGACGATCGAACCGTCCTCATCTCAAACGACCATTGAGCTCGCAGAAGGACCGGCGGCGGAGGAAATCTGCCGGTACGTGCGGGAGTGTGACGAAGGGATGGTCGTGCTGGGCAGGCGCGGACGAAAGGAAGCCGGCCGCGACGGCGTGGGGGGCACGGTCCACAAGGTGCTGTCCCAGGCACCAGGCCCTGTCCTGCTTGTTCCGGTGGAAGCGCCCGTCCCGGGTTCGGCCTATCGACGGATCGTGGTGCCGCTCGATGGCTCGCGCTGGGCCGAAAGCGTGCTGCCCCTTGCGGTGCGCCTCGCGAAGGCAGCCGACGCCGAGCTGCTGCTCGTTCATGTCGTCCCCACGCCCGAAATGATCCAGGCGCGACCCCTGGAAACCGAAGACGAGACGCTGCGCGAAAACCTGATCGAACGCAACGAGCAGGCCGCGCGCAGCTATCTGGATCGGACCAGGTCCAATCTTTCGGCGATGGGCCTTCGCGCTCGCGCGATTGTCATCCGTGGCGGCGACGTTCGCGACACGCTTTGCGCGTTGGTCGATCGCGAAGCGGCTGATCTCGCGGTGATGTCCGCACGCGGGCACGGGCATCAGCATGTCAGGGACGTCCCGTACGGAACGGTTGCCTCCTATCTGATGGCCCATTGCAGTGTCCCGATGCTCGTCCTGCCTTCGGCGAGTCGCAAGGCGCAAATGACTTCGCCTGCCGCCAGCCAGAGCGTGAGATTGCCAACGGCCATTCAGGTCTGATTGATGGCCGATTATGAGGAGCGCGATCCGCTCGCCGGGGCGGCGGAGGAGGTCGCCGACCGTCATCACCTGACAGGACTGCTCGGCAAGTCGGTGCCGCTGCCCGCATGGGCGCATCTCGAGGAGATGAAGACCTGGCTGAGGCAGGCCCGACAGGCGGCCGCCAAGGCCGACAAGCGCGCAGGCGCCGCGGCTGAATGGCTGCTCGACAACGATTATCAGATACAACGCGCCATCCTGCAGATCCGCGAGGATCTTCCCGGAGAGTTCTACGCGAAACTTCCGGCGATCTCCGGGGACGGGCTCGGTCGCCCTCGCGTGCATCAGCTTGCCCATGCCTTGCTGCAGGCTTCTCACCTGCAGGTCTCGCTGAATGGCGCGGTGCTGTTCGTAGAGCAATATCAAAAGAAGATGCCGCTCAGCATCGCCGAGACCTGGGCCTTCCCGACCATGCTGCGCATAGTCTGTCTGGAATTGCTCATCGGAGGTTTCAGCCACCTCTTCCCGGAGGTCGAGCCGCCCTTTGAGATCGTCGAGACGCCCGACACGGCGATGGTTGGTTTTGACGATACGGAATGCGTCGCGCGCGCAATCGCGAACCTTGGCGTGATCGCGACGATTCAATGGAACGACTTCTTCGATCGAACGAGCCAGGTCGAAGCCATCCTCCGGCGCGACCCGGCAGGCGTCTATCCACATATGGACTTCGATACGCGCGATCGATATCGCCATGCGGTCGAGCAGCTTGCCGACCAGTCGGGACTCCCGGAATGGGATGTCGCCGAGCGTGCCTTGCGCCAGTGCTATAGCAGCGACGAAGCGCCATCGGGCCATGTAGGCTTCTGGCTCATCGATATCGGACGGCCTGCCTTTGCCGACGCGATCGATCCTCGTCCATGGACGCCGGGCTCGATATTGCGACGCGCGCTGCGTTATCCAGGCCTGCTTTATGCAGCCGCCTTGCTGCTCGCGGGCCTTGCGGGCTTTGCTCTACCCGCAGCCTATCTGGTTTCCACCGGCGCCACCGCCGGATCCTGGCTTCTAGGGATCGCGCTCACCCTGCTACCCGCATCGATCCTGAGCATCACCTTCGTCAATTGGCTCGTGACCCACATCGTTCGGCCGAACGTACTCCCCAAGCTCGATTTCAAGGAAGGCATCCCCGAAAGTTCGGCGACGGCAGTCGTGATGCCTGTCTTGGTCGCGCGATTGTCGGACATCGCGCCGCTGCTTCGGCGCCTGGAGGCGCACCGCCTTTCCAATCCCGACGCCGCGCTCGAATTCGTGCTGCTCAGCGACTTCGCCGATGCGTCACAGGAAAGTGTCTCGGTCGATGCCGATATCGTTCGCGCGCTGACCAGCGGGATCGAGGAACTCAACGCGCGCTTTGCCAATGCCAAGGGACGTGGGCCGTTCCATTTGCTGCATCGGCCACGACGGTTCAACGCGGCCCAGGGCTGCTGGATGGGCTGGGAGCGAAAGCGCGGAAAGCTTGAGCAGTTCAACGCCTTCATCCTGAACGGAGATGCGTCCCCCTTCAATGTGACCGTCGGCAGCATCGAACGGTTGCGGCGATGCCGTTTCGTGATGACGGCCGATGCCGATACCAGGTTGTCGGCCGGCATCGTCCGGCGACTGGTGGGGACGCTATCTCATCCCCTTAACCGCGCCCACTTCAACGCTGCGACCGGCGCGGTCGAACGAGGATATACGGTTCTTCAGCCGCGCGTTGAGCTGGCGCCGGAAGCGACCGGCCAATCCTTGTTTTCGCGCCTCTACGGGGGCGACACGACTATCGATATCTATTCGCGCGCCGTATCCGACGTCTATCAGGATCTGCTCGGCACAGGCGTCTACGTGGGCAAGGGCCTCTATGATGTGGCGGCCTTTCATCGGAGCCTCGAAGGGCGCGTTCCCGAGAATACACTTCTCAGCCATGACCTGTTCGAAGGACTGCACGGGCGAGCGGCGCTGGTCAGCGATGCGATCGTTTATGAGAGCTTCCCGACCAGCTATCTCGACTTCACCTGGCGCTGGCACAGATGGGTCCGTGGGGACTGGCAGATCCTGCCATGGCTCTTTCCCTTCGTGCCCGGCGGCGATGGCCGATGGCTGCGCAACCGGCTCGGCTGGTTCGATCGGCTGAAGATATTCGACAATTTGCGGCGCAGCATAATTCCAGCGAGTATTGTGGCGCTGCTGGTGGGTGGATGGTTTCTTCTCCATGGGCAGCCCTGGGTCTGGACCTTGCTTGCCGTCATCGCGCCCGGTGCATATCTCTTTACGGACCTCGTGACCGGCCTCGCGCAGGGCCGCCGCCGCGGCGTCATGCAGAACCTGCTGCGACGTCTGGCGGATCACGCGGGCCGCTGGTTTCTCGCTATCGTCTTTCTCGTCAGTGACGCGATGATAGCGCTGCATGCCATTGCCATTACCCTATGGCGTCTCCATTCGGGCCAAAGAAAGCTCGAATGGACGTCGGCCGCCCACATGGCGACGCGCAACGCGGCGCGACATCCGCGACTGGCGGCATGGCGTGACATGGCCGCCTCTCCGGTGTTCGCGCTGATCATCGGCGCGGGTCTGTTCCTTGCCACGCCCGCCTCCCTGCCTGTCGCGGCTCCCCTGCTGCTGCTCTGGTTCATTGCGCCTGAGATCGCGATCCGGATCAGCCGTCCGATTGAGCCGGCAAAGGACACGCTGTCCGAAAACGATCGAAAGTTCCTGAGACTGATGGCGCGGCGCACCTGGCTCTTTTTCGAGACCTTTGTGCGCCCCGAGGACAATTGGCTGCCACCTGATAACTATCAGGAGCCGCCCGACGAGGAAATCGCGCACCGAACCTCGCCGACCAACATCGGAATGATGATGGTATCGGTCCTCACTGCCTGGCGCCTCGGACATATCGGCCTCAACGAGGTTGCGACACGGCTTCACAACACGCTCGATACATTGGATCGCCTGGACCGCTACCGCGGCCATATTCTCAACTGGTACGAGACGAGAACGCTCGCGGCCCTGGAGCCCCGATATGTTTCGACCGTCGACAGCGGAAATCTCGCGGTCAGTCTGATCACCGTCGCGCGAGCCCTTCAGGAAGCCAGAAGCTTGCCACCGGTCGCCACGGATTTGTGGCGAGGGTTTGACGACAATATCGAGTTACTCGCCGAAGCGATTGCGACGATCGACCTCGAAGCGGCCTCCGCCGCCGGCTCGATCCTTGAGGCTATGCGGGAAACCGCCCGAAGGATTGAGGAAGGGAGGCAAGACTGGGCCGAGAGGATCGACGATCTCCTGTCGACCGATCTTTCTCGCCTCCGCGAGCAGATAACCCTGATGGCCGAAAGCGTCGGCGAGGATGAAATCGCCTCCCTGCGGAATGTCCAAGCCTGGCTGGAGCGGCTCGAACATCATCTGTCCGGCATGCGGCGAGACCTTCGGCTGTTCTCGCCCTGGTGGGAGACGCTCGCGGCGCATCCGACAGAGTGTTCGAACGTCGCGGCAAAAGTCGCCGACCTGTTGGCGAACGACCGGCTGCCGTCCACGCACGCGGGCGCCGACGCAGCAATTGGCGTCCTCAATGCGGCCAGAGACCAGCTACCGGCGGAAAGCCGGCAATGGGCGCACGATCTCCAGGCGGCGATCGAGGAAGGTCAGGCGGCCCGGCAAGCGCTTCATGACCGTCTCGATGACCTCTCCAGTCGCGCCAACGCCGCCGCGCACGCCATGGACTTCTCGTTCCTGTTCGATGCCGGCAGCCGGCTCTTTCATATCGGCTACAATGTGAGCGCCGATCGAATAGATCCGCACCACTACGATCTGCTCGCCAGCGAAGCACGCCTCGCCAGCTTTTTCGCCATCGCGAAGGGCGACATAGAGCCTCTGCACTGGTTCCATCTCGGGCGGCCCATCACCAAGCAGCACGCAGGCCTGGCGCTGATATCGTGGAATGGCTCGATGTTCGAATATCTGATGCCGAACATCTTCCTGCAGAGCGATCCCCAAACCCTGCTCGGAATGAGTGACCGGACCGCGATTGCTATCCAGATCGCATTCGGGCGGTCACATGATATGCCTTGGGGTATTTCGGAGTCGTCCTTCGCATCGATGGGCGAGGACCGCGTCTACCGATATCACGCATTCGGCGTCCCTGCGCTCGGCCTCCAGCGAGGTCTGGGGCGCGATCTGGTTATCAGCCCCTATGCGACGGCGCTGGCGCTGACGATCCGGCCCGCGCTGGCGACGCGCAACCTTCAAACTCTGGCGGATCTTGGCCTCATCGGCCGATACGGATTTTTCGAAGCGGTCGACTTCACGCCCGAGCGGGCGCCTGACGGTGAACGCTTTGCCGTCGTGCGCTCCTACATGGCTCATCATCATGGCATGAGCCTTGCCGCGCTTGGAAACGCGTTGTGCGATGACATGCTCGTGCGCTGGTTCCACACCGATCCTCATATCCGCACCGTCGACCTGCTCCTTAACGAAAGGATTCCATGGGAGCTGCCGCCCGAGATCGCGCGGCTTGAGGTTCGTGAGCCACAGCCGGAACCCGACGAACTGATTCCGGGCCTTTACGGCTGGGCACCCACTCGGCGCCGTGGGGAGCACGCGTGGCAGATTCTCGGCAATGGCCGACTTTCGAGCCGCATTCGGACAGACGGTGCAGGTGGGCTGAGCTGGAACCAGCATGCCCTGACCCGTGGGGACGCAGGTTTCTGGATCTATCTGCACGACCGGGATGCAGATGTTACCTGGTCGGCAACGGGCGGCCCCTTTTCTCGACCCGAAGACGCGCCGGAGGTGATCTTCCAAGCGCATCAGGTGGAGTTCCACCAGCGCGCCCACGGCTTGTCGGTCACGACAACGATCAATGTCGCCAATGCCGACGACCTGGAGATCCGGCGTGTCGCTCTTGTCAATGATAGCGATAAGCCCCGGACCATCGAAGTCACGGGCTACGCGCAGATCGTTCTGGCTCCGGCCCAAGACGCGGCGCGCCACCCTGCCTTCAGCAAGCTGTTCGTGGGGGCGGAAGCCTTGCCTGGCAATGACGGCCTGCTTTTCGCGCGGCGGCCGCGCAGTTCGGCGGAACGTCCGCCCGTCCTGCTGACCCGTGTGATCGGGGATGAAGATGGCGTTACCCTGCTCGGTCTCGAAGCCGATCGCAGCGCTTTCATCGGACGATATGGGTGCCCCAGGCGGCCCGCATTGTTGACCGGGGAACTGCCTGGTGGCCCGCTCGGCTGGACGCTTGATCCGATCTGCGCGATCAGGATGGCGGTGGAACTGCCTCCGCGCGCGCGACGTGAATTCGCCTTCGTCACCATTGCTGCTGGATCCCGGCAATCGGCCCTCGAACTTGCCGAGCGCTTTACCACCCTGCCGTCACTCGACTGGGCTGTGAGCGATACGGCAAGTGCGGCGGCGCGCGAGATGCACAAGCTGGGCCTGCAGCCGCACATCGTGCCGCAGGCGCAGGCGTTGCTGTCCACTCTTCTCACCAGAGCGGCAGAGCCGGGATCGGCCGGCCCGCGCACATTTCGGCGCGGGGACCTTTGGGCGCTCGGGATATCGGGCGACCATCCCATTTTGATGCTGCGTTCCGGAACCGCGGAGCAGCAGGACCTGCTTCGACAGCTTCTCTCCTTCCACAAGCTCATGCGGCAGCGTGGTATGCCGATCGACCTGGTGGTGACGCATGAAGGAACGTCGGGCTATATCGAGCCCGTCCGCGAGCGTCTCCTGGAAGTGCTGAAGGATGCCGGGCTACAGGATCGCCTCGGCACCCATGCCGGGATACACCTCGTCAGCATCGGTCCATCCGATGGCGAGCGGGCGGTGCTTCTCGATCAGGTTGCCCGCCTCATCCTTGACGAAGCCGGCGGCAGCCTTGTCGATCAGCTTGCGCGATACGACCAGCCGCCGCATCCGGGTCCGCCGTTCGCGCCGGTCGGGGCGAACTCAGGTACGATCATGACGGCGCCCGTACCGCGCCCGGCTGATCTGCAATTCGATAATGGGTGGGGAGGCTTCGATCCGGATACGGGCGACTATACTATCTATCTGGAACCCGGTGCGCCGACCCCTGCGCCCTGGGCCAACGTCCTCGCCAACGACGGCTTCGGGACGATCGTGACCGAGGGCGGTCTGGGCTTCACCTGGGCGATAAACAGTGGTGAAAACCGTCTCACGCCGTGGTTCAACGACCCTGTCGAAGATCCTCAAGGCGAACGCCTTTATCTGCGCGATGAGGAAAACGCACGGCTCTGGACGCCGACGCCGCTTCCGGCCGGTGGAGACACGGCATGCCGCATCGATCACGGCCCCGACCGTACGTCCTGGCACCGGCATAGCGAAGGCCTTGAACAGGAGCTCTCCGTCATCGTGCCGACGCACGACACCGTGAAGCTTGTCCGGCTTCGCTTGCGTAATCAGTTGCCGCGTCCGCGCCGGATCACGGCTACCTACTATGCCGAATGGCTGATGGGCGCCGTGCAAGGAGAACAGGCGCCCCTGCGCCGCTCATTCTATGATCCGATCTCCCACGCGATTCTCGGCCAAAATCCCTGGACCGACGAATTTGCCGACCGCATCTCCTTTCTTGCTTCGACACTTCCGGTCCACACGCTCACCACCTCGCGCTACGATTTTCACGGCGATGACGCCGACCCCACCAGTCCCCTCGGACTTCTGAACTGGGATCTTGGTCACCGGCAGCATGCTGCCGGTGACGACTGCTGCGCCGTCCTGCAGGTCCATCTTGATATCCCGGCTGAAGGAACCGCAGAAGTTTGCTTTGTGCTGGGGCAGGGCGACGACCTGGATCACGCGCGTAACCTTGTCCGTCGGTGGCAGGACCCATCGGCCTTCGAGACCGCGGAGCGGGAGTGTGCCGGTTTCTGGAAGGACAGGCTGGACGCAGTGCAGGTCAAGACGCCCGATCCCGCCTTTGACCTGATGGTCAACCGGTGGTTGCCGCACCAGTCGCTCAGCGCCCGCATCCGCGCCCGCGCGGGCTTTTATCAGGCGAGCGGCGCTTTCGGTTTTCGCGACCAGCTGCAGGATGTTCTGGCACAGATCCATGTCGATCCGAATGCAACACGGCAGCATATCCTTGCCGCGGCTGCCCATCAGTTCGAGGAAGGCGACGTGCTGCATTGGTGGCATCCGCCATTGGATCGCGGCGTCCGCACGCGCTGCTCGGACGATCTGGTCTGGCTACCGTACGCCGTTGCTCATTATGTTGAGGCGACCGGAGACAAAACCATCCTGAGCGAGCTGGTTCCTTTTCTGCGGGCGCCCCCGCTCACGGCCGAAGAAACCGATCGCTATGCGCGTTTCGAGGTGAGTGACTACACGCAATCCCTGTTCGTTCATTGCGAGCGCGCGCTTTCCCACGCCTACCGCCTCGGGTCTCATGGCCTCCCGCTGATTGGTGCAGGGGACTGGAATGACGGCATGGATCGCGTGGGCAACCGGGGGCATGGCGAAAGCATATGGCTCGCCTGGTTTCTCATCGCGACCATCCGAAATTTCACGCGTCATTGTGTGGATGCGGACCGGAACGAGTTCCGCGACCATTGGAACGGCCGCGCAGAGACGCTTGCGGCCGCGGTGGAACGGTCGGGGTGGGATGGCGAATGGTATTTGCGCGCATTCGACGACGACGGCCGTCCATGGGGCGCGTCGGAAGAACAGGAATGCCGCATCGATTCCATCGCGCAGTCGTGGTCCGTATTGTCGGGTGCCGGCAAGGTCGAGCGTACCCGATCGGCGCTCGCTTCGGCCAGACGATATCTGGTTCGGGATGACGACAGTCTCGTGCGTCTGCTGGATCCGCCCTTTGACCGCACGCCGCGTGAGCCGGGTTATATCAAGGCCTATCCGCCGGGAATTCGCGAGAATGGAGGCCAGTATACCCACGCGGCAAGCTGGCTTGCGCTCGCGTTCGCGCGCACGGGGGATGGTGATGGGGCCAAGGCGCTCTTCGACCGGATCAATCCGATTCAGCATGCCGCGACGGCTCGCAGCGCCGCCCATTATCGAACCGAGCCTTATGTCGTGGCGGCTGACATTGCCGGCATGGAGCCCCACCTCGGCCGAGGTGGCTGGACCTGGTACACGGGTGCCGCAGCCTGGACATGGCGGTTGGCGGTAGAGGAGATTCTTGGCGTTCGGCTCGTGGGCGGCGAACTTCAGGTGCGCCCCGTCTTGCCCAGGGACTGGGAGAGCGTCGAATTGACCCTGCGGCGAGGCCGTGGGTCAATTCATGTGACGATCGAGACGGATGATACTCTGGAGAGCGAAGAACCGGTAATCGAGGTTGAAGGGACGCTGTGGGACGCACGCGGAATTCCGTTCCCCGAGAACGATCATACGCGGATAGTCGTCGTGCGGGTTGCGCAGCGAGCCTGAAAAGCAATCCAGGACCGGGGCCAACGTGTATCCGGTGCTTTACGTAGCGCCCAGCGCTTCAGGCTCGGCTACAGGAACACTTCTCAACACCTTGTTGCCGGGGAGCGACCGATGAGCACCATTGAAGAACTTAAGGCTGATCTTGCCAAGCTCCGGGACGAAGCCAAGGTCCAGGTGCATCTGGGCGCGATGGAAGCTCGCGAGGAGTGGGACGAGCTCGAAACCAAATGGCACCATTTCGTTGCAGAAGCTCGCCTTCAGGAGAGCGGCGGTAACATCAAGGCCGCGCTCCAGGTGCTCGCTGATGAACTTCGTTCGGCTTACCTGCGTCTGAAGAAGGCGCTATAAATCTGCACCGAACCCCAAGCCGATTTCGGTACCTACTGTTCTGAAGGAATCTCCGTGACTGACACAGCCGCCATAGAAGAGCGCCTGACAGAGCGACTGTCGGAACTTCGCGCTCGGCTGACGCGAGTGAATGCGGATCTGGCTGAGCCCCTTAATGCGGACTCATCGGAACAGGCCGTCGAAGTCGAAGATGATGCGGGTCTGGAAGCCGAGGCAAGCTTGATCGTGCGGGAGGCCGCTTCGATCGATCGTGCCCTGGAGCGAATTGCGAAGGGCACCTATGGCGAATGTGTTCGTTGTGGGTCGCAGATTGCACCGGCTCGGCTGGATGCACGGCCGGAGGCAGCATTGTGCATCGATTGCGCGCGCGCCGAACAATGATCGGCATCGCGACCTCACCGGATGGAGAATCCCTTCGGCTGGGGCGACATGCGCGGCCTGCATCATTCCCCGTCACAAATGGCGAACATCCAGGACGTCCATGACCTGCGTTGCGACCGTCTTGCGGTCATCCGCCGCGTTGACGCGGTGCCAGTTGATCTCACCCAGATCATAGCGAGTCTGCAATTCGACAACGGCGCCGTCGGCGTCGGAAGCGTCATGTGTCCGGGCGGATACCCTCGCCGTCAGCATATCGGGTGATGCGTCGAGCCATATTCCATCGAACCGCACCCCGCGCCTCAGCGCCACCTGATGGATCTCCGTGCGCTCTTCAGGCTTCGCATGGACAGCGTCGGCCACCACCGAATGCCCGGCGTAAAGCATGTGTCCCGCCAGCCGTCTCAGCTCTGTGTAAATCGCTGCGTTCGCGGACAGGGTATATGCGTCTTTGGGAAGCGGCGATTCTGGCGGCACGCCGGCAAGTCGCTTCCGCAGCACATCGGATCTCAGAATACGCGCGCCTGGAACCTCGCCGAGGGAATGGCCGATCAGTTTCGCTATTGTGGACTTGCCGGATCCGGAAAGCCCGCCAATGGCGACGAGCCGCGCGGGCACCGGTTCGAGCACTGCGCGCGCCAGCGTCAGATAGGCGCTGGCCTTTTGGGTCAGAGCTTCGTCTGAACCATCGCTCGCCTGTGCGGCCGATGTATGGGCGCGAATCCCGGCCCGGATCGAAAGAAACAACGGCACAAGGGCCACGCCGGCATCGTCCTGAGGGGAAATGTCCAGATAGCGATTGAACAGGGCATTCGCTTCGCAATGAAGGCCGCGGCCCCATAAATCCATGAGTAGGAACGCAAGGTCGTAAAGGACATCGCCGGTCGCAAGTTCGGGACTGAATTCCAGGCAGTCGAACAGGACGGGGCTCCCGTCGATCACGGCAATGTTACCCAGATGCAGATCGCCATGGCCATGTCTCACGCGCCCGCTTCGCGCGCGTGAATCGAGCAGATCGGAGTGCTGGGCCAGCAGGGCGACTTGCCTGTCGATCAGGTCTCTCACGAGCCGAGCGGGAAGAATGTCGGGGAATCGAGCCATGCTTCGATCATTCCCGGCAATGACGGCTTCCAAACGGCTGCGCCCCGATCCGGACAGGCAAGTCTCGGCGCCATCATGAAATGCCTTGATCCGGTCTGCGAGCTGCGTGATCAGCACATCGGTCAGGCCACCTTGGGTTGCCACATGATCGAGCAAGGCGTCATCGGGAAAGCGGCGCATCTCCAGAAGCCAATCGACAGGTTCTCCGTCGCCATCGAGGTTCAGGCAGCCCGCCGAATTCTTGGATACCGGGCGAACCGCCAGGTAGAGTTCCGGCGCGGTCCTGCGATTAAGCCGTAGCTCCGCTTCCAGGGCGGCGCGGCGTCTATGGGCGGTTGAAAAATCCAGATAGTCGAACTGGACGGCACGCTTGAGCTTCCATGCGCGATCGCCGACGAGGAATAGACGCGCCGCATGCGTGTCGATCCGACGCATGGGCTCTCCAGAGCCGAAGGCTCGTCCCTCGAGAAGGGTTATGACGTCGGCTTGCGGGTCTGCGTGGTGCCGAGGTCCCGTCGAAGCCTCCGGCAAACTGCTATGCCTGCCCGATTTCGATCTTCCGACTCCGCGCTGGCGCATTTTCATCCTTGGTCAGTGTGACGGTGAGGACACCATCCTTGAATGCAGCGGTGATCGCGTTCGGGTCAACGTCGCTGGGCAAGGATACCTGGCGCCGGAAGGAGCCATATCGCCGTTCGCTGAATACATAGCCCTTGTCCTTGCGTTCGGTCTCCTCCTTCTTTTCGCCGGCTATCGTCAGGAGACCGTCAGCGACGCTGATATCGATATCATCATCGGACAGGCCAGGGAGCTCGGCGGTGAGGCGATAGGCCTTGTCCTCATCGACAAGTTCAACAGCCGGAACTGGCGCGATTGAAGATCGATTGCCGACACCGAACAGACTGGCGGCGGGGCGGCCAAAATCTTCGAAGAGGCGGTCAATCTCCGTGCGAAGCCAATCAACCGGATGATCGAGAATTGGGCTGATCGGATTGGCTTTGGACGTGGTCGCTGGAACCTGATCATTCATGGCGGACCTCCTGCGAAATGAATGCTCGAGGTCCGGATTGGGCGGGGGGGGATGGCCGATGAATCAGGCCAACAGCGATCCGGCCCTCGAGCGAGGAGGAGGCTATGCGGTTGCCTGGGTGGGCTCTATCCGGAAAGTTACTGAGGGGCGTTTGGGGCGCTCACCATCTCACAATGGACCCGCGGGTCCATTGGTTCAGGTAGCAGTGCGCAAGTCGCACGGATGATGACAATCCGAAGAGCCCGGCCTAAAGAACGCCGACGGTTTGAAGCTCGTGGATGCGACGGTCTGGACATGTTTCCAGCGCTGAACTCCAAAGCAAGTAACATCATCGTTGAGATGGTTGCCAATTTTAATGGATCGCACGAGGCGCTGTTGATAGGCTTGAGACAGAAAGGGGTATCAGCGCTTGCTGCTTCCTTCTGACGACGAAGAGGCAGAGTCATCATTAAAACCGCTCCGCGATCCGGGAAATTCCTCCATTCATGGCAAGCGGGTGCCATTGCGCCACTGGTTGACCGTTCGATCCATGCCCGGCTTTTGACCGCGTCCCTCGCGGGCCTGGCTATCGCCGTCATCGCGGTGGTCACACGATGGCAGCTTGGCCGGCAGATCGACGAGAGCGTTCATTATTTCGTCTCTCTCGGCGTGGCCGGTATGGTGCTCGTGGCGCTCAGGCCGGATATCGTGGTGTTGGCGGGCGTCACGCTCGTTACCCTTACGACGCTCGCAATCGTTGACGGTTGGCCGACCGTGGCAGAACAGTGGGTTGCCCTGTTCCTGTTTCTCGCCGCCATGGCTCTGCTTTGGCGGAATCACCATCGTACTCTCTCACGCGCTCGCGATCTCGCGGACGGGACGAGGATGCTGGCTGCAGAACTGAACCTGCTCATCGATGGGGCGGAAGATTATGCGATCTATATGCTCGATGCTGAAGGACGGGTCACGATCTGGAACGGGGGCGCCGAGCGTCTGAAAGGCTGGACAGAGGCCGAGATGGCCGGCCAGCTTACAGATCGGTTTTATCCGGCCGATGTCGTCGCCAGCGGCAAGCCGACGTCCTTGCTTGCCGAAGCACAACACCGTGGCAAGATCGAGATCGACGAGTGGCAGATTCGTAAGGATGGCAGTGAGTTTCTGGCTCACATTTCCATCACCGCGTTGAAAAAGCCCGACGGATCGTTGGGCGGTTTCGCGACAGTTGTCCACGACATCACCGACCAGCGAGCAACGCTGAGCTCTCTTCGCAACAGTGAAGCGCATCTTCGTTCGATTTTGTCGACGGTCCCCGATGCAATGATCGTCATCGATGAAGGCGGCACGATGGTGTCGTTCAGCACGGCGGCCGAGCGTTTGTTCGGTTACACTCAGGAGGAAGTCCTGGGTTCCAATGTCAGCATGTTGATGCCCTCGCCTTATCGCGAACGCCATGACGGTTTTCTCGAGCGCTATCTGCGTACAGGAGAGCGGCGCATCATCGGGATCGGACGCGTGGTTTTTGCACTGCGAAAGGATGGGACGACCTTCCCGATGGAGTTGTCGGTTGGAGAAGCGGCAGGCGAGAGCCAGCGGCTGTTCACCGGCTTCATTCGCGATCTGACGGATCGCCAAAGGACACAGGAGCGGTTAGAGCAGCTTCAATCCGAACTGATCCACGTCGCGCGCGTCAGCGCGATGGGGACGATGGCGTCGACGCTCGCCCATGAGCTGAATCAGCCGATCACCGCCGTAGCCAACTATCTCGAAGCGGTCCGGGACCTGCTCGACCAGCCAGATCCCGATGATCTGCCCGACATCCGGGAGGCGCTGACAGACGCCGCGGGGGAAGCGATGCGCGCGGGTCATATCGTGCGCCGTTTGCGTGATTTCGTTGCCAGGGGGGAGGTCGAGAAGACTGTCGAGAACTTGCCCAACCTCATTAACGAAGCGGCTGCCTTCGGCCTGATGGGCGCGGGCGAGAAATCGATCGAAACCCGCATGGACATCGATCACGAAGCTGCGACGGTCCTCGTCGATAAGGTCCAGATCCAGCAGGTCCTCGTGAACTTGATCCGCAATGCGGTCGAGGCCATGAATGCGCGCGCCAGGCCTGTGCTCACCATCCGCACCGGTCCCGACCAGGCGGGTTTTGTGCGTGTCACGGTGTCCGATACCGGCACGGGAATGGCCCCCGAGGTCGCTGCCCAGCTCTTCAAGGCCTTTGTCAGCACCAAGTCGGACGGCATGGGGCTGGGTCTCTCGATTTGTCGAACGATTGTCGAAGCCAATGGCGGGCGCATCTGGATGGAGCCTGCGGAAGGGGGCGGCACGCAATTCCATTTCACACTGGTCAGGGCAGATAGGGAGCAATCTTATGGAGGATAAGCGGATCGTCCACATCGTCGACGATGAAGATGCAATCCGTCGATCTGCCGGTTTCATGCTCAAGAAATCAGGTTTCTCGGTCGAAACCTGGTCCTCCGGTGTTGAATTCCTGAAAGACGTGAGGAACGCGGCCGAGGGCTGCATTCTCCTCGATGTGCGTATGCCTCAGATGGATGGGCTCGAAGTCCAAAAGGAATTGAACGAACGCGGTATCGCGATGCCCGTCATCATCCTGACCGGGCATGGCGATGTGTCGATCGCTGTAAGCGCGATGAAGGCCGGCGCAGTCGATTTTATCGAGAAACCGTTCGAGAAGGCGGTGTTGCTCGCGGCTATTGAAAGTGCCTTCGAACGACTTGCCGACGTTGAAGGCAGGGCAACCCGCGCCGCCGACGCAACGATCCGCATCGCCGCTCTGTCCGGGCGCGAACAGGATGTGCTCAAGGGGCTTGCGCGAGGACTGCCAAACAAGACGATCGCTTATGATCTTGGGATTTCGCCGCGCACCGTGGAGGTGCATCGCGCCAACCTCATGACCAAGCTGGGCGTTCGCAGCCTGTCGGAGGTGCTCCGTATCGCGTTTTCCGCGGGGATCACGGACTGAGGATCGGGACACTTACGTAGCGACCCGGGGATCGTTTCCTGACATCGTCCGAGGGACCAGCAATGCCGCTGGGCCGATGGTGTGAGATGTCAGGCGAGAATATTGCGGCCCCGTTGCGGGAACGCCCGCGTCTTCTTCTGGTCGAGGATGACGCCGGTGTTCGCCGTTCACTGCAGCTTCTCTTTCGTGCGCAGGGTTTTGATGTCCGGGCCTATGCGGCCGGTGCGACGCTTCTTGCCGATCCCTTGTCGGGGGATGCCTGCTGCTTTGTTGCTGATTTTCGATTGGAGCAGAGCGACGGCATCGAGGTGCTTTGCCGCCTGCGCGAACGTGGCTGGCCGGGTCCAGCCATACTCATCACCGCGTTCCCATCGGCCGAACTGACCGAGCGCGCCTTGGCGCAGGGGTTCGCCCAGGTTCTGGAAAAGCCCCTGCGGGAACATGCGCTGACTGGCGCGCTTGCCAGGCTGACGGGCGTGGGAAAGCGCATTTGAAACGACGCTCGACCAAAAGGGAGTGCGCAGCATAACAGGAGAAACGCGTGACAGCAGCGGAACAGAAACAGCAGACGCCCTATGATCTGGTTGGAGGGGCCGTCGTCGTCCGGAATATCGTAGACCGCTTCTATGATCTGATGGATCAGGAGGACGCCTATCGGGAGTTGCGTGCGCTACACGCCCCGGAGTTGGGGCCGATGCGCGTTTCGCTTGCCGGTTTTCTCAACGCATGGCTGGGCGGACCGCGAGACTGGTTTGATGATCACCCTGGCGTTTGCATGATGTCGGCCCATGCGCGCCTGCCGATCACTGGTGAGACAGCGGATCAGTGGTGTGACGCGATGCGCCGCGCCATCGCTGATTCGACGGTAGATCCTGCCCTGGGCGTCAAGATGGCCGAAGCCTTGTCGAACATGGCGCAGGGCATGGCGGCGCGTGCCGCGTCGGCAGCGTGACCCCGCGGCGCGAACAGGCGAAGAAATCACTATGACCGAGATGTTCGCGATGCAGCTCGAAGCGGTCGGCACGCCGCTGCGGCTCGTTTCGCGACAGGTTCCAACGCCTGGTCGAGGCGAGCTTCTCATCGAGGTCGCTGCTTGCGGCGTCTGCCGAACCGATCTGCATATCGTCGATGGGGAGATCGAATCCCGCCTCCCCATCGTTCCCGGGCACGAAATTGTCGGCATCGTTGTTGCGGCGGGGGAAGGGGTCGCCGATGTCGCGATCGGTGATCGCGTCGGCGTTCCCTGGCTCGGACATAGCTGCGGCCATTGCGACTATTGCCGAACAGGTCATGAAAATCTGTGCGATAGTCCCGCATTCACGGGATGCACCCGGGATGGCGGTTATGCGACCCATACGGTTGCGGACGCTCGCTTCTGCTTCAGGATACCCGACGCCTTTTCCAATGAAGAAGCCGCGCCCTTGCTGTGCGCCGGGCTGATCGGCTGGCGGTCCCTGCGCGCTGCGGGGCATGGCGCGCGGATCGGCCTCTATGGATTTGGCGCCGCGGCGCATATCATCGCCCAGATCGCGCTGTGGCAGGGTAGGGCGGTTTATGCCTTTACCAGGGCGGGAGACGAAGAGGGACAGGCTTTTGCGCGATCGCTCGGCTGCGCCTGGGCCGGATCGTCGGAGGATAGCCCGCCCGTGGAACTCGATGCGGCGATCCTCTTTGCCCCCGTCGGTGATCTTGTTCCGCGCGCGCTGCGTGCAGTCCACAAGGGAGGCAGGGTGATCTGCGCAGGGATCCACATGAGCGACATTCCGTCGTTCCCCTATGCTGACCTCTGGGGTGAGCGAACCATTGCATCGGTGGCTAATCTGACCCGCGAAGACGGCACAAGCTTTTTCGAGATCGCGCAGAAAGCCAACGTCAAATCCGTGACGACGGTCTTTCCGCTGGCTCAAGCCAATGTCGCGCTTGATCGGTTGCGCAGTGGCGCCGTTGTTGGAGCGGCCGTCCTGGTGCCATCGAACTACGCGAAGGCTTGAGTATGCACTCGCCGTGAAGCGCCCTCTTCACGGCCCCAGGGGCGAGTGCGCGTCACGCGGTGCCTCTGTAAAGTTACGGAGTGCGGTCATCAATGGCCGGGGCCATGATGCGATCATGAGCAGCATTTCACAGATCAAACATGTGCTCGTCGTCGTGGACGGTGCAGAGCATTCCCTGACCGCCGTTGATCAGGCGCTTGCCTATGCCGGTATGCATGAAGCGGCGCTTACGATCGTCGTCGTGACCGAAAATCTCGCATTCGCCGCGGCGGCTGATGCGATGGCTTTCGCGCAGGCCATCACGGTATCCGAGGACCAGCGCGACGAACATCTGGCGGCCGTTCGCGAACGAACCAGGAATACCGCGATCGAAGTAGAGGTTCACTCGGTGTTCGAGGCCAGCGGGCTGATACCTGGTCTCGTGAAGGCTGAAGGCCAGTACGCGGATATCGCGCTGATTCCGGGTGTCGGGCGCTGGCAAAGGGATGGCTTGAGGCGCCGTATCTCCGAGGCGCTTCTGTTTACGGGCGTGCCGACGGTCATTTTGCCGGCCTCCTGGAATCCTGGTTCGATCGATCACGCCGTATTGGGCTGGAACGCATCACTTGAATCGTTCCGCGCCGCGAGGGCGCTTCTCAATCTGGCCGAACCCGATGCCCGTATCGACGTTGCGATTGTCGATGATCCGGGTGTCGAATCCGGGGAGCACCGGAGCGGTGTCCAGATCGCCCGCCTTTTCGCGCGACATGGCCATAGCGGCGGCGTTTGTCCGATCAGCTCATCCGGTAAGGATACGTCGGCTGTCCTTCAGAATTACGCAGTGGAGCAGAAAGCCGATGTGCTCGTGATCGGTGGCTATGGGCGTTCGCGCGCACTCGAGTTCGTGCTCGGCGGCGTGACGCGGGAACTGATCGATCATCAGCGCCTGCCGATCGTTTTCGTACACTGACTGGCGAACCCGTCTAACGGTTGAACGGAGGAGATCATGAAAGCTCTCGTTTATCATGGCCCCGGCGAGAAGAGTCTCGAGGATCGCCCGAGGCCGGCCTTGCAGGCACCCGGCGATGCGATCGTGCGGATCACGAAGACCACCATTTGCGGCACCGACCTGCACATCCTGAAGGGGGATGTGCCGACGTGCGAGCCGGGCAGGATCCTCGGACATGAGGGTGTCGGGATCGTGGAGGAGGTCGGAACCGCGGTCGGGGCCTTCAAGCCCGGCGATCATGTCCTCATCTCCTGCATCACCTCCTGCGCCCGGTGCGAATATTGCCGACGCGGCATCTATTCGCACTGCGTCGAGGGCGGCTGGGTGCTGGGCAACAGGATCGATGGCACGCAGGCCGAATTCGTGCGCATTCCCCATGCCGACAACAGCCTCCATGCCATCCCGCCGGGGGCCGATGAGGATGCCCTCGTCATGCTGAGCGACATTCTTCCGACGGGCTATGAGTGCGGCGTCCTGAACGGGAAGGTTGCACCGGGCAGCAGCGTCGCGATCGTCGGCGCTGGACCGATCGGCCTGGCGACCCTGCTGACTGCGCAATTTTATGCACCGACCCGGATCATCATGATCGATCTCGACGACAATCGCCTCGCCGTCGCGCGCAAGTTCGGCGCGACGGACACGTTCAACAGCGGACGTGATCCGGTCGTGAGCCTGGTTCGAGAGCTCACCGACGGCAAGGGGGTCGATACGGCTATCGAAGCAGTCGGGATCCCTGCGACATTCGCGTTATGCGAAGAACTGGTCGCGCCCGGCGGGGTAATTGCCAATGTCGGTGTCCACGGCGCCAAGGTCGACCTCCATCTGGAGGAACTCTGGTCGCGCAACATCACCATCACCACCCGGCTCGTCGACACCGTCAGCACGCCGATGCTCCTGAAGACGGTCGAGGCCAAGCGCCTGCGGCCCGAACAGCTCGTCACCCATCGTTTCGCGTTGTCGGACATATTGGAGGCGTATGAGACGTTCGCGCGCGCAGCCGATACTCATGCCTTGAAGGTGGTGATCGACACGTGATCGGGGTTTCCAGCGATATTCCGGGCGATGCGCAGCAATTCCATCCGAATATAGGGAGTTCCGAACCGGCGGCACCATCGTTCGCGCGCGCGCGCCGGCTGCGCCTTCACACGCATCATGAGCTGGTCGCGATCATGCGGACCGACAGCCCGGTGTGCCATGCCGAGGGCCTTGCCGCGCACACCCAGGTCTATATCCGCAACGGCAGCCAGCCGATCGCGGCCACGCTCTATCAGGTGGAGGGCGACTTCCTGGCCGGCGACGAGATCGGTCTGTCCGAAGCGGCCTGGGTCGCGCTTGGCGTGGAGGAGGGAACCGTTGTCCAGGTCGGTCATGCGCCGCCCCTCGAATCGATCGCCTGCGTCCGCCAGCGCATCTACGGACACAGGCTGAACGGGGCCGCGCTGACCAGCATCGTCGGTGACGTGGTGGCGGGCCGCTATGCCGATGTGCACCTCGCCGCCTTCCTCACGGCTACCGCCACGCTTCCCTTCGACGAGGACGAGACCTACCATCTCACCAGGGCGATGGTCGAGGCCGGCGACCGTTTGCGCTGGCCGAGCGAGATCGTCGTCGACAAGCATTGCGTTGGCGGTCTGCCGGGCAACCGCACGAGCCCGATCGTCGTCGCCATCGCTGCCGCCTGCGGTCTGACCATGCCCAAGACGTCGTCGCGGGCGATCACGTCCCCGGCGGGAACGGCCGATACCATGGAGACGCTCACCCGGGTCGATCTCGACCTTGGCGCCATGCAGCGCGTGGTGGCGGTCGAGGGCGGCTGCCTCGCCTGGGGCGGCGCGGTCTGCCTCAGTCCCGCCGATGACATCTTCATCGGCGTGGAACGCGCGCTCGACATCGATACGGAGGGGCAGCTCATCGCTTCCGTTCTGTCGAAGAAGATAGCGGCGGGCGCGACCCATGTGGTGCTCGACATTCCGATCGGGCCGACCGCCAAGGTGCGCAGCGTCGCGGCGGCCGAACGGCTGGAAGCCACGCTTGGCGCCGTCGCCGCCCGTTTTGGCCTTGTTATCCGCTGTGTCCAGACCGATGGCACCCAGCCCGTCGGCCGGGCGATCGGGCCCGCCCTGGAGGCGCGCGACGTGCTGGCGGTGCTGACAGGCGATGCCGATGCTCCGCCGGACCTTCGGGACCGCGCCTGCACGCTCGCCGGCGTGGTGCTCGAACTCGGGAAGGTCGCGGAAGAAGGCCAGGGACGCGCGCGCGCCGAACTCACATTGGCCGACGGCAGCGCCTGGGACAGGTTCCAAAGGATATGCCAGGCCCAGGGCGGCATGCGCACCCCGCCCACGGCCAGGCTCACCCATCCGATCCTGGCGGCGCATAGCGGCCGCGTCACCCATATCGACAATCGCCGGATAGCGCGCCTTGCGAAGCTGGCGGGCGCGCCCGACTCGCCGGCCGCGGGCATGCTTCTTCATGTTCGCCTGGGCGACGACGTTATCGCTGGCCAGCCTTTGCTGACCCTCCACGCCCAGTCGCAGGGTGAAATGGCTTATGCGCTGACCTACGCCGCCGCCAATGCCGACATGCTTGCGATCGTGCCATGACGGCGATGCTGTTTTCCATGCCCGGGAACGAACGGCTGACCGCATCCATCGCGGAACATACCGGGTGGGCGACAGGCACGCTCGAGGTTCGCCGGTTTCCCGATCAGGAGAGCTATGTCCGGCTCCGCTCCGGGGTGTCGGGATCAGCCGTGGCCGTCATATGCACGCTCGCGCGGCCCGACGACCAGATCATGCGGCTGCTCTTTGCTGCAAGGCTGCTGCGCGAGAGCGGGGCGCGGTCGGTCCATCTCGTGGCGCCTTATCTTGCCTATATGCGACAGGATCGGCGGTTCAAGGATGGCGAAGCGCTGACGTCCCGCCAGTTCGCCCAGCTCCTTTCATCCGAGTTCGATGGGCTCGTGACCGTCGATCCGCATCTCCACCGCTACGCGGATCTGGGGGAGATCTATTCGATGGAGACGGCTTCGCTCGCGGCATCTCCGCTTCTGGCGGACTGGGTCCGGGCCAATGTCGATGCACCGCTCATCATAGGACCCGACAGCGAGAGCGAGCAGTGGGCGGGCGCAATCGCCAGGCTTATCGGAGCGCCCCATGCGGTCTTCGCGAAATCGCGGCGCGGTGATCGGGACGTCCTTATCGCGGCCTCGGACCTGGGGGCATGGAAAGGCCGCACGCCGATCCTCGTCGATGACGTGATTTCGTCGGGACACACCCTTGCCAACGCCGCGCGCGAGATCATCGACCAGGGCTTCCCTCCGCCGATCTGCCTGGCTGTTCACGGCCTCTTCGCGGCTGGTGCCGAGGCTTTGCTCAGGGAAGTCGGCTGCCGCATGGTTACGACCGAAAGTATCTCGCATGCCAGTAACGCGATCACTCTTGGCGCACTGCTTGGCGATGCGCTGGCCCGGCAGATGGAAGGGGGCGCCGGTCGGCTACGTATAACACCCGAATGAATCCCATCACGGCGCTGGGTAGCAGGAATAGCTCAAAGCTGGAGGGACATATGGCTATCAAGGACATTCTCGCCGTCGTCGATACCGGAGACAAGGACGAGCGGTTTTTGCGCGATGCGCTTGCCTTTGCCGAGTTCCACGACGCCAGCCTTGCCATCGTCGTGCTGTCGGCTCTCCCCGCGAGCGACTATGCCCTGACGGTTGCACTGCCTTATGTACTTCTTCCCGATTATACTGAAGCGGTGGAGGCGAAGCAGCAGCGGATCGCGATGCTCGCCCGCTCCACGAACGTAGAGGTGAGGACGATTTCGGACCAGCCGGCGGTGATCTTCGCCAAGACCGCGGTCTATGCCCGTTATGCCGACCTCGTCCTGTTCGGTCCTTCGGACAATTACGACCATCCGCCAATTCGACGTGATACGCTTGAGCGTTGCCTGTTCGCATCTGGGCGTCCCGTTCTGATCCTGCCCACCGGCTATAAACCGGCCGCCATCGATCACTTGGCGATCGGCTGGAATGCGACCCGCGAGGCGACGCACGCGCTGCGCGACGCGACCATGTTCGCGGCGCCTGGGGCAAGGATCGATATACTCATCCTCGATGCGAAGCCGACGGCCCAGGGCCACGGTTCCGAACCGGGAGCCGATGTCGCCCACCATCTCGCCCGGCATGGCTTTACGTCGACCGTAGTTCCCATCCAGGGCGGTGACGTGTCGGATGCGGAGGCGCTGGTCGAAGCGGCTCACCGGCGTGGCGCCGGGATGCTCGCGCTTGGCGCTTATGGCCACTCTCGCCTGCGCGAGATGATCCTGGGCGGCGTCACGCGCGACCTGCTCACTGGCGCGCCGCTGCCGCTGCTGTTTGCGCATTGAAGCCCATTCAATCGGCGGTACGCAAGCGCGGAACCGCGGGCCGGGAATGAAACCGGTCCGCACGGTCTTCGCTCCGCATGCTCAACACGAGATGGTTTAATGTAGTACGAAAGAGATTTGATGTCAGGACCCATGGAAACCTCCGAAGTGCGCTGGCATATGCTGTCAACCAGCGAAGTTGCCACGGCACTCGACGTCGGTTGTGCGGGTCTCTCTTCTCCGGAGGTGGATCGGCAATCGGCCCGCTTTGGGCCGAACGCGCTACCCCGGTCGGCGCGTCGCAATGTGTTCCTTAGGTTCCTCGCGCAATTCCATAACACGTTGATCTATGTGCTTCTTGCCGGGGCATTGGCCGCAGCGCTGCTCGATCACATGATCGACGCGGTGGTCATCGTCGCCGTCGTGATCGTGAATGCGGTGATCGGGCATATCCAGGAAGGAAAGGCTGAACAGGCGCTTGAGGCCATCCAGCAGATGATCGCGCCCAAGGCCAGCGTGGTGCGTGACGGCGTGAGGCAAACGATTCCCGTCCGCGAGATCGTGCCCGGCGATCTCGTGATGATCGAGGCCGGTGATCGCGTTCCCGCCGATCTCAGGCTTCTCCATGCGCGGCGAATGCTTATCGACGAGGCGCTGCTGACGGGCGAATCGGTGGCCGCCGAAAAGCAGGAAGCGGTGCTGCCCGAGCAGACCGATTTGGCGGATCGGCGTAATATGGCCTTTTCGGGCACGATGGTTGCGGCTGGGCACGCAAGCGGGCTCGCTGTTGCCACCGGATCTCGCACGCAGATCGGACGGATCAGTTCGCTTATCCAGTCGGTCGAACAACTGGCAACCCCGCTGCTGAAGCAGATCGACCGTTTTGCCCGGCGCTTCACCTGGTTCGTACTCGCGGGGGGGCTTGCGCTGTTCGCCTTTGCCGTTCTGGCGCGGAATTACGATTGGATCGACGCGCTGATCGCCGTGGTCGCGCTCGCCGTGGGGATCGTGCCGGAAGGGCTGCCGGCGGTCATCACGATTACTCTCGCGATCGGCGTGCGGCGGATGGCGGGGCGCAACGCCGTCATCCGAAAGCTCCCGGCCGTCGAAACGCTCGGCGCGACCTCGGTGATATGCACCGACAAGACCGGCACGCTCACACGCAACGAAATGACGGCCCGCCGCGTCATCACCGAGCGGCATACGATGATCGCGAGCGGATCCGGCTATGTTCCCGATGGTCAAATCCGGATCGTCGGGTCCGGGGACCAGGCAGAGGCTATGGCCGATGCGATGCCACTGATCCGCTGCGGGCTGCTGTGCAACGATGCCGCGCTGCGCAAGGTCGGTGCGGAATGGCGTGTCGAGGGCGATCCGATGGAGGGGGCCCTCTTCGCCCTGGCAATGAAGGCGGCCATCGATCCGGAGCAGGAGCGGGCGGAATGGGAGCGGCTCGACGAGATTCCCTTCGACGCCGCGCATCGCTTCATGGCGACGCTCTACCGGGGTTCCAACGGCACGCGCTTGCTGTTCGTGAAGGGCGCGCCCGAAGCGCTCTTGGCGATGACCGCGCCCGACAATTGTTCCTATTGGGAGAGTTCCATCGCTACCGCCGGAAGCGAGGGCGAGCGCGTTCTCGCCTTCGGCGCGAAGGAAATGCCTGCCGGCAGCGAACGGATCTTGTTCGAAGATCTCTCGACCGGCGTGTGCCTCCTGGGCCTTGTCGGCTTCATCGATCCGCCTCGCGCGGAGGTCAAGGACGCCATCGCCGAATGCCGGTCCGCCGGAATCGGCGTCAAGATGATCACTGGCGATCATGCGGCGACGGCGCTGGCGATCGCCCGGCAACTCGACCTTGCCGACGACCCGCGCGTGCTGACCGGGCTGGAACTGGAAAAGCTTCCGGACACCGAACTGGAGCAAGCGGTCGTGGATGTCTCGGTCTTCGCCCGGACCAGCCCGGAACATAAATTGCGGATCGTCCGTGCGCTGCAGGCTCAGGGAAAGATCGTCGCGATGACGGGGGACGGCGTGAACGACGCGCCGTCCCTCAAGCAGGCCGATGTCGGGGTCGCCATGGGCATCAAGGGCACCGAAGCGTCGAAAGAAGCGGCTTCCATGGTGCTGCTCGACGATAATTTTGCCTCGATCGTCAGCGCCGTTCGCGAAGGCCGAACGGTCTACGACAACATTCGCAAGGTCATTTCCTGGGAAATCCCTACGAACGGCGGTGAAACACTGGCGGTCGTATTGGCGATCCTGCTGGGCTTCGCGCTGCCGATGACGGCGACGCAGATCCTCTGGGTGAACCTCGTCCTCGCCGCCACGCTCGGCCTCGTGCTGGCGTTCGAGCCTACGGAACCCGGTGCGATGTTGCGCCGGCCACGGGAGCGCGGCGCGCCGTTGCTTTCGCCCTTCCTGCTTTGGCGTGTCCTTCTCGTCTCTGTGCTGTTCGCGGCCGTCACTCTCGGAATCTTTTTCCATGTTCTGGCGCAAGGCCGGAGCCTGGAGATGGCGCGCACCATGGTCGTCAACATGTTCATCATCGCGGAGATCTTCTACCTCTTCAACGTCCGCTATCTCCACATGACGTCCCTGACATGGCGCGGCGCGATCGGTACTCCCGCCGTGTTGATCGCGATCGGCGTTCTCGTCATCGGCCAGGCGCTCTTCACCTATGCGCCGTTCATGAACGCGATTTTCCACTCGCAGCCGCTGGGCTTCGCGGACTGGGTGTTGCTGGTGGCGTGCGGCATGCTTCTCATGCTGTCGCTGGAGGTGGAGAAGCATGTGATGCGGCGACTGGGCTGGTTTAGCGAACTTAATAATCAGGAGGACATGCCATGACGCGTGACGGTTTCCCTAAATGCATCGCGCTCGCGACCGACCTCAGCCATCGTTGCGACCGTGCCTTCGATCGCGCCCTGCTGGTAGCCCAGGCATGGCGGGCGGAGCTTATGGTCATCCACGCGCTGAACCCGCCGGAAGACGGGATGCTGTCCGTCCGACTCGGCGATCTGCCGTCCTGGCGTCGGCCTCTCGAAGACCCGGTGCGTGCGGCGCGCCATCGCATCTACCACGACCTTGTTCGCGAGGCGCCGCCAATCGACATTTCGGTCCACGTCGAAACCGGCTCGCCGGCACCGGTCGTCCTCGATATCGCCGGATAGGGCGAGGCGGGCCTGATCGTCACCGGCGTGGCTCGCGATGGGCCGCTCGCCCGGATGCTGCTCGGCGATACCGTGGACCGGCTGATCCGCAAGGCGCCCGTTCCGATCCTGATCGTACGCGACCGCGCTTTCGAGCCTTACCGCGCCATGGTGGTCGCGACAGATTTCTCCGCGCCCGCCCGGATCGCTCTGGAGACCGCCGTCCGCTTTTTTCCCGATGCAGCTATCTCCCTTTTCCACGCCTACGATGTGCCTTTCGCGGGCTATCTCGGCCGATCGGAAATCGAACGGCAATTCGAGGGTTATGGCGAGGCCGCGGCCGACAAGTTCCTTGCCGAAGCGGGACTGTCTGATGTGGCGGCCCGGAACGTCACGCGCATGATCGAGCACGGGGTTCCCGAAGCGCTGCTTCGCGACCGTGCGGAAAATGCCGCACGTCACCTGACGGTCGTTGGAACCCATGGCGGTGGCCTCGTCTATGAGGCTATGATCGGCAGTACGGCGCGCAAGATCCTTGATGCGGTCCCGGGCGATGTCCTCCTCGTACCCGATCCCGCCAGGCGCAAGGTGAACCCGGCCGGATGACGCTGGCGATCGTTTCCAGCCTCATGGGGCTCGCCGCCCTGATCGCTGGTGCGGAGTGGCTGGTGAGGGGAGGCTCGGCGCTGGCCGCGCGGCTGGGCGTTTCGCCGCTGCTCATCGGCCTCACGATCGTGGCGCTGGGAACGAGCACGCCCGAACTCGCCGTCGGGATCGAGGCGGCGCTCCAGGGAAACGGCTCGCTCGCGGTTGGCAACATCGCCGGCACCAACACCGTCAACATCCTCCTTATCCTCGGCCTCAGCGCGATGCTGCAACCACTTGCCATTCGGATGCAGACGCTGCGTCTGGAACTGCCTGTCATCGTCATCGCGTCGGCCGCGCTACTCGTCTTTGCCTGGGACGGTGTGCTCTCGCGCCTTGAGGGGCTGTTTTTGATCACGATGGGAATGGCCTTCACGCTGACCGTCATTCGCGTCGCCCGGCGGGAAAGCATCACGGTGAAGCTGGAGTTCGCGCGGGAATTCGCGGCGCCGCGCTTTTCCCGCCGCCACGGTTTCTCCGCAATGGCGATGCTGGCCATCGGCCTCGTCGTGATCGTCGTGGGCGCCAACTGGCTGGTGGATGGTGCGGTCGCGCTTGCCCGGTTGTGGAACGTATCGGACGCCTTCATCGGACTGACGATCGTTGCGATCGGTACTTCCGCTCCTGAACTCGTTACGACGATCATTTCGACGATTCGTGGCGAGCGCGACATCGCGATCGGCAATCTGATCGGCAGCAGCGTTTACAATATTCTGGTGATTCTCGGCGCGGCCTGCCTGTTTCCGTCGAACGGGATCGAGGTCAGCGCGCAACTGATCCGGGTCGACATCCCGGTCATGTTGGGGGTCGCGCTGGCCTGCATTCCCGTATTCATCAGCGGACGCCAAATTTCGCGGTTCGAGGGTGGAATGTTTGTGAGTGCCTACTTGTTATATCTTGGCTATTTGATCAATGATCGGATTTAGCCGATAGGGGAAGCGCGAGGGCATCTTTTGACCATGCCGCGATTTCCCCGCCTTTCGTCTATTATCCAGTGATTTTGGGTCGCAGGCGGTGGCTGCTGCTGTCAGGTTGCTAACGCGGGTCTTTCGATCCCGGTAGAACTTCGCACCCTTTCGATCGGAGCCTTCGCATTCGTGGACCCGCGATAGCGTAACGATTAGGGAAATCCCGGATAGACCCGAGCCCATCCGGGTCCCTCAATGGCGGCCATGATGAACATCGCGACCCTCACCCTGAACCCGACGATCGACGTCGCCTATGAAGTCGATCATGTCTACCACACCCGTAAAATGCGGACGAAGACAGAATTCTATTCGCCGGGTGGCGGGGGAATCAACGTGGCCCGTGTCTATGTCCGGCTCGGCGGGAACGCGCGGAGCTACTATCTTTCGGGCGGTGCAACCGGCCACGCGCTCGATGGTCTGCTCGACCTGCACCAGCTGGTGCGCAACCGTATCCCGATCAAGGGGCATACCAGGGTGGCCACCGCAGTGCTCGAGCGGGAAAGCGGGAAGGAATATCGCCTCGTTCCGTCCGGACCGATGGTCGAACCTGCAGAATGGCGGCAGTGCCTCAATCAGCTCCAGACGGCACAATGTGACTATCTGGTCGCGAGCGGTTCGCTCTCACCCGGCATTCCGGATGATTTCTATGGCCAGGTTGTCGCGATGATGACCGAACGCAATATACCGGTCGTGCTCGACAGTTCAGGCGCTGGCCTGCGCGGAGGCCTTGAGCAAGGCGGCGTCTTCCTCGTCAAGCCCAGCATTGGCGAGTTGCGCCAGTTCACCGGTCGGGATCTTCCCGACACGGAGTCGGTGGGACGGGCGGCCATGCAGATCGTCGGGGGCGGTCATGCGCAATATGTGGCGGTGACGATGGGGCACGAGGGCGCTCTCCTTGCCTCGGCCGAGCGCCAACTCCTGCTTCCCGCAGTGGACATCGAGGTCAGAAGCGCGGTCGGCGCGGGCGACAGTTTCCTTTCGGCGATGGTCTTTGCTATCTCCTCAGGCTGGGAGATCGAAGAAGCGTTCCGCTTCGGCATCGCGGCAGGCGCGGCGGCCGTGATGAATCCGGGGCACGATCTTGCGCGACCCGAAGACATCCGGCGGCTCTATTCGCAGGTCCGTGCAGCCTCCTGAACCTTGCGTTGAACTTGAGCGTACTCCACCGACCAGTTCATGATCGTGGTTCCCGGTCGCGAAATTCGCGACCGGTTCGGCGCACTGCCGGTCAAGTGTTCGGCTGTTTCGATTTCACGGCGTATTATTGTTTCGCTTGATCGGAGAACTGATCGAAGGCCTCGACCGCCTGCGCGGCATACATGAGGCTGGGGCCAGCGCCCATGTAGAGCGCCATGCCCATCGTCTCCATCACTTCATCGCGCGTGGCGCCATGCTTGACGGCGGCCTTCGAATGGAAGGCAACGCAGCCGTCGCAGCGGATGGCGACCGAGATGGCAAGAGCGATCAGTTCCTTGGTCTTGGCATCGAGCGCCCCGGCCTTGGTGGCCGCAGTCGCCATGGCGGAAAAGGCCTGCATCACTTCGGGCGTGCCGAGCCGCACTTCCTTGATGGCGCCATTCAGCTCGGTCGCCATTTTCGGCCAGTCCTTGTGCATATCGTCTCCTGTAAAGTTCAGCGTCCGAGAAGGGCAAGCAGTCGGTAAGCCGCGACGATGCGATCGCTTCGCGCGCGAGCTTCGCTGACCGCTGCGGCGGTTGCCTCGCGTTCGGCATCGAGCAGATCGAGCTGGGGCTTCATCCCCACGCGAACCTCGTGGCGCACGCTGTCGCGCGCCTGTCCGGCGGCAAGGGCTTGCTGGGAAGCAGCCGCTTCGACCAGGGCGGCCGAGCGCACCCCGGAAAAGGCGCTGATCGTCTGTTCATCGACGGCGGCGCGTGCGGCGCGCATACGCGCATCGGCGGCCCTGACCGCACTATCGGATTCGGTAATCTTGGCTGAGACTCGCCCGCCCGCGAATATCTGCCAGCGCGCCCGCACGCCGACCGTGGCGGCATCGGAGCGATAATCGGGAAAGAACTGGTCACGCACCGTCGAACCTTCGGCGAAGGCGCCGATCGTGGGCAGGCGTTCGGCTCGCGCACCCCGCGCGCTGGCCTGGGCGGCATCCAGTGCCGCCTCGGCCTGAGCGAGAGCGGGATTGTTCCCGCGAGCGCTGTCGAGCGCTTCATCGAGCGAGGCAGGCAGGACCGGACTTGCCGGAATGGGCTGGAGATCCTGCGGGGCAAGGCCAGTGAGGTTGGTGAATCGCGCATCGGCCGAGATGGCAAAGCCGCGCGCGCCTTCAAGGGCTGCCTGTGCTTCGGCAAGGCGCGCCGCCGCCTGCGCAACATCGGTGCTGGGGCTTTCGCCTGCCTTGAAGCGGAGCCGGGCCTGGCGCTGGATCTCCTCCATCTGGCCGACCATCTGTTCATAGAGCGCTATCATTCGGTGCGTGGTCAGCACGTCGCCATAGGCTTGGACCGTCGCGACGACGATCTGGCTGCGGGTCATCGTTTCACCGGCGCGTGCTGCTTCGCTGTCCGCTTTCGCCTGTGCGATCCCGGCGCTGACCCTGCCGCCCATAAAGAGGGGCTGTTCGATAGTGAGCTGCGCCGCGCGCGGCGTGACGTTGGCCGCCGGAAGCCCGAAGAAACCCTGCGGATCGAGTCGTCCATAGCCGATCGTCCCGCTCAGCGTCGCGGTTGGCAGACCCTGGCCGCGTGCTTCCCTGATCCGGGCGTCGGCCGCATCGGCATCGGCCCCCGCCGCCTCGATTTCCGGCGCGTGGTTCACGGCGGCCGCAATGGCTTCTTCAAGCGTCGTTGCCTGCGCGGGCATGGCGACACTCGCCAGCAGGCCGGCGAGCAGGGGGAGGGGGATCGTCCGCCTGAGCGTCATTTGAAGGCGGTTCCCGGACGGACGCCGAACGCCTTGAACACCATCGCAGCCGGGCAGAAACCAGTGAAGCTTGCCTGAAGCATATTGAGGCCGGCAAAGGCGTGATCTGCCCCCTTCTGAGTGGCCCAATTTCTATTTTAGAATTGGCCACGAAGGAGGAATGGAATGGCGAGGAAGCACAAGCCGGAAGAGATCATCGGCAAGTTGCGTGAAGCGGAAATCGTGCTGGCGCAGGGCGGGACGGTGGCAGATGCGTGCCGGCGGATTGGCGTTACGGAGCAGAGCTACTATCGCTGGCGCAAGGAATATGGCGGTCTGAAGATGGATCAGGCTCGGCGGATGAAAGAGCTGGAGAAGGAGAACGCCCGGTTGCGGCGGGCGGTGTCTGACCTGACCTTGGACAAGCTGATCCTGCAGGAAGCTTCGAGGGGAAACTTCTGAGCCCCGCGCGCCGACGGCGCTGTATCGATCATATCAGGACCATGATGCCGGTGTCCGAGCGGCGGGTGTGCCGCGTGCTCGGGCAACATCGATCGACACAGCGCAAGGCGCCGCGCGGGGCGGATGACGAAGCTGCGCTGACCGAGGACATCATCGCCTTGGCTCGGCGATACGGTCGCTATGGCTATCGGCGGGTGACGGCTTTGCTGCGAGATGCCGGGTGGCATGTGAACCGCAAGCGGGTGGAGCGCATCTGGCGCCGCGAAGGACTCAAAGTGCCGCACAAGCAACCGAAGCGTGGAAGGCTCTGGCTCAACGACGGTTCATGTATCCGTCTGCGGCCGGAGTATCCGGGCCATGTGTGGTCCTACGACTTCGTCGAGGGGCGCACGCATGACGGTCGCAAGTTCCGCATCCTGTCGATCATCGACGAGGCCAGTCGGGAGTGCCTGGCTCTGCCGGCGGCGCGGCGGTTGCGAAGTGAGGACGTTCTGGCAGCTCTCGCCGAGTTGTTCGTCACACGTGGTCCGCCGGCGCACATACGGTCAGATAACGGCCCCGAATTTATCGCCAACGCCGTCCAGGAATGGCTGGCGAAGGTCGGTGTGAAGACGCTTTACATCACGCCGGGCAGCCCATGGGAGAATGGCTACTGCGAGAGCTTCAACGGCTCGATGCGCGACGAGCTCTTGAACGGGGAAATCTTCTACACCTTGGCTGAAGCCCAGATCCTGATTGAAGCCTGGCGCCGGCATTACAACACCGTTAGGCCGCACAGCTCGCTGGGCTATCGGCCTCCGGCCCCGGAAACGGCAACACCGCCATGGCTGCCCTCCGGTTCCGCTTCGCTTCACCTGCGGCCAGCCATGGCGCCGGAGGCAGTTTTACACTAACAAATCACACGGACCACTCGGTGGGGGCCGGTCAGC
>Ga0209066_10000611_pt1 | contig 51446 bp, 40 predicted proteins | sample All_14_2_FD_187198 | JGI IMG/M metagenome (GOLD analysis project Ga0209066, IMG submission 187198) | Freshwater microbial communities in response to fracking from Pennsylvania, USA - Allegheny Zone_MetaG_DW_15 (SPAdes) (version 2) ... | reverse complement strand
CCTGCATTTGACGGATGCGCCGCATTCCCGGACACTGCTTATTCGGCTACGGTGTCCACGACTATGACATACCGCGGGACTGTTGTCATGATATATTGTCGCTTGCCACAACGAAAGGATTGGCCTAAACTAATTCAAATAGCTTTTCAACCGTAAGGTACGTGGTGAAGCGCGATCATTCCGTGGTGCATCGCAGGGCTGGCATTCTCAGGCAACCCTGTAAAAGAATGATGATGTGTGCCTATTGTATTCGCGCGAAAAATCACTTACTTTTGGGCTGCAAACAGCCCCACCGTGCCAACGTTATAAGATCAAATTCCCTGAAGGGCCCTAAAAGAAATCACAGGTCAACGGACTATTGGTTAAATGACAAAGGCACAACCAACGGGTTTCAGAAAGTAAAAAGTGAAAATGAAAAAAATTCTGGCATTCATTCTGGCCTGCGCAGCGGGCGTCCATGCCGAGACGAAAACCTGGTTGGGCGGCGGAACCATCAACGGCCTATCATTGGCCCCGACCGGCCAAATGGATCTGACCGGCACCGCGATCTTGGGACAGAACCTTATCCTGCCGCTGACCGTTGAGAACTTGAGCAATCCCGGCGTATCGGCCAACTGGGACCTCTACATCAATAACCAGTTGGTGATGGGCGTCGTGCTGCGGTGGGATGCGCCAACGGGAACACTCCGGGTTGTCACCCTCGGCACACTCCTCAGTGTTTTCTGACCGCTATGTCCGGAAAAATCACAGATCACATTCTCGAGGAAATACGGGCGCGGGTCGACATCGTCGAGCTGATCGGCGCACGCGTATCGCTCAAGAAGTCCGGAGGGTCCTTTAAAGGATGTTGTCCTTTTCACCACGAGAAGACCCCCTCGTTCCATGTCAATCCTGTCAAGCAGTTCTACCACTGTTTCGGCTGTGGCGAAAGCGGCGACATCTTCACTTTTCTGATGAAACAGGACGGGCTTGCCTTTATGGATGCCGTGCGCAGCTTGGCTGATCGCGTAGGTGTCGTCATCAAGGAGGACACCGATTATAACGCTCAGGGACGAAATTTACTTTATGCCATCCACGCCGAACTCGCCACTTTCTACCAACGCTGCCTCAAACAGACCTCCGAGGCGGCGGCCGCACGCCGTTACCTAAGCGAGCGCAAACTTCCAGACGAGGTGGTTGAGTTGTTTGGCATCGGTTATGCGCCTTCTCTGCCCCGCGACGCGATCCTTCAATGGGCCAAGAAATACGGGTACACGCCTGAACTGCTGGTCTCTGCCGGCATCCTGACCCCGCCAAACCGCCCCGACCGGCCGGACGACTACTACGACCGGTTCCGCGGTCGCCTCATGTTCCCGATCTGTGACCGGCAAGGACGCGTGGTTGCTTTCAGCGGGCGTATCCTTGATGCCAAATCGCACCCGGCCAAATATGTCAACAGCCCCGAGACCGAGATCTTCACCAAGAGCCGGGTTCTATATGCGCTCGACAAGGCCGCAGCCAAGATTGTCAAACATCCGCGCCGTGAGGCCATCATCTGCGAAGGCCAGATCGACGTGATCCGCTGCCACGCCTCCGGTTTCGAGACGGCGGTCGCTTCCCAAGGCACGGCCTTCACAAAGGAACACGTCAGCCTGCTTAAGAAGCATGCCGACAGCGTCGTGCTGGTTTTCGACGGCGACAGCGCGGGACGCAAAGCCGCCCTACGCACCGGCGCGCTCTTTCTCGGAGAGGAAATGCCGGTGCGTGTCGCCGTCTTGCCCGCCAAAGACGACCCTGACTCGATCTTGCGCGACCAAGGACCAGCCGTTTTCCGCGACTTGCTCGAGAATGCGAAATCCATTACCGCATTTCAAGTGGACACCCTGTGCAAAGCGGAATCTCAACCGGATTCCATTGACGCTGTCAACCGTGTTGTTCGCAGCGTAATCGATATGCTCGCCGCCTGTCCAAGCGCAGTGTTGAGAACGCACCTGCTACAGGAAGCCTCAGCATTGCTACACCTCCCCTACTCCGCCTTAGAGGACGATCTTGAAAAGCACCGCGAATCACTCAGCCAACGCGCAGCATATGCCGAGGCATATAAGAACAAGGGAGGAGCTGTCGATCAACCGCAGGGCATGACAGGCAAAACAGACAGCGACGGACAACCGTCGCCGTCTGACGAGGAAGAGCTGTCGCCTGAGACGTATGGAGATTCCGAGGTTCACCTCCTAGACGCGCCTGCGCCAGAGCCTCCGTCACGTGCCGAACTCCTGCTGTGCGAACTGTTGATCGAACATGAACACGATGCAACGGTTCTGGACCTTATTGAAAAATACCTGCCGCTGGACATAATCGCCCACCCCTTTTCCCGTGCCATCGTAGAAGCACTATTAAGCCAGCGCCGCACGAATGAAGACAGGCTAGCCTTGCTCTACAAGACCACCGAACCCGAGTGGATTCCGCTCTTTGATGAACTGCTCGCACACAAGCAGAAGATGATCAGCGCACGCGAAGCCACGCCGACCGACGCAGCACAAGACTTGGTCACATCGATCTGGGTCACGCGCTTCAAACAGGAGCGGGGACGACTAAACGCGACCTCCTCACCCGACAACGACGGACAGCGATTAAGGCTCTCTTGCCTCATCAAAAGCCTAGAGTCACAGCCTTGGGAAAAGGCGTGCCGCCTGATGAACCCCTCCTGCTCAGGGCTGGTTAAGCCGGAGGCGCGTCAGGATGGTCAGACGCTTTCGGCGCAGGAGGCTGCTGTGGCTGGACCTTACGGACATGCAGCGGATAGCGCATCCTCAAGTTCTGATCCAGAAGAATTTCTACCCAGTGAGTACCCGCCTGATGAAATGCCAGATTGATGAAGACCTCGACGGTCGTCGCGATCTGCTGATCGTTCGACAACTTAATCGGCACAGGCTGGCCCTCGCCCACCACCGTCACCCCGTCTGGCGCAACAATACGCGACTTCTGTATGAATTCGCCCTCTCCTGCACACCAGCGGTTCATCAGGCAGATGCGCGGGCAAACCGGCTGATTGATCACCTGCACCAGACCATCAAAAATACCGATCAGCATGAACTTCCCGTTCCGCTCCTGTCGCACATCATCGCACATCACGCTTGCCTGTAAATCCGGTATCATACTGACACGACATTTCGTTTAGCTCACCGATGCACAGAACTCATTGGCCAGGCATGCTGTCTGGCCCCCCGTGTTCTGTGCGATCGGAGATTGTTTTTCACATCGGTTTTGGGCAGGCCTTAGAAACCGACGGTGGCCCGAGTGCCCTCTTTACGGATCTCCTTTTCGTCGGCCCAAACGAGTTCACCCGTGCGGAGATCCTTCAAAATCATCGAGAACTTGTAGTACTGGTCGACGGTTTTGCCAACCTGCGTCTTGATCTCGCTCAAGGAGCCGGTCAGGAACATTTGCGCCGCGCTCTGCTGTCCGGGCTTGATCGCCTTCTTCGGATCGGTCAACCCAAGCTGCGACTGCGCGTCCATAAACTCGATATCTGTTCCCGATGTCGCCTTATCCGTGAACCGGAATAAACCCGAGCGCAGCAACTGCATGCGCAACGAATCCGTTATGCTAACCATATCCACATGCTGCGTGGTGCGGTTCTTGAGCGGTTCGATATCCAGAACCGGACGGCTGCCTCCAACTGCTTCACGAACTCCAGGCGCGCTGATCAGAGACTCGGCCATCTTTTCCACCGTGCGCCGCACATCCTGCGGCTCCAGCCGCGTAGTGATCGGCGCGCGGTCCAACGCGACTTCGCGTACCGGTGTCGCACAGCCCGCAATCAGCAGAGCCGCCATTACCACTCCTGACACAATAAACATACTCTGTTTCATGAATCCCTCGCTTTCTTGAATAAGTGATTTAGTCTGCAACCCGAGCACTGCGCACGCGCATTTTGGACGTAACGCCAGCCGCAGAATTCGCCACACCTGTCACCGTAACTGAATCACGCCCTTCGAGAATCAAGTCGCGATACGTTTTTGAGTCAGGATCAAGCTCCATGCCGTTGGCATCAAACCAGGCGATCCGGTAATGCAAATACAACCGGCGATGCCGGGTGGAAGCCAATGTGATATGCACACGTTTCAAACCGTTCACCTCGTCATAACTGGCTTTCAAGACTTCGACTTGCCCCTTCAGCCGCGTGCTGTCCTCCAACACAAGCGTGCTACCCGTCAGGTGATCCGTTTTCACTACTGTCCCAGCGGTCTCAACGCAACCGACAAGTCCTGACAGGCCCGAAGCCATTATGGCAGCCCCAAGCAACTTGCACATTCTTTTCATGCTTTATCCTTTCTTTTTGCAGTCTGCATTACATGACCTATCGCGGGCACATCCCGTATAACGTCCGTGGCCCGCCCGGCAGGGTAACCGGCGGATACCCCGCCAGCATACTGCCGCAAACTTGGTACGTAGACGGCGAGCCTTTACCGTTTAAAGAGGCGGTCGCCACACGCGCGTTGCCTCCAAGATCCGCCATCCACACAATCCGTGTCTCACCCTGTGCCACAGTAACGGGCACTCGCGTGACAAACCCCGTCACCTGATTGCGCACTTCAATAATCTGATTGCCCGGAGCCACCCTTCCCCGATAGAGTTGTATCGCCATCGGCAAAGTGTACCAGGCACGCGTGTCGGCCCGGTTGATCGCCGTGGCAGCCGCACTGACAGCAAGAACCGCAATCGAAAGCGCATCGCTGTTTTGCGCTCGGGCCACCTCTTGCGCTGCCAAACGCACAGCAGCACGCGTCACATTCCGGACCACGATGCCCGGGATCTTTTCTTTCAGATCGCGATAGGCCAAGGCCTGGACAGAAACCGCCAGAGCGCTCATGCCGAGCGATTGATTCTTCTCACGCACATCCAGCGCCATCGGCGCATACGCCCCATGTTGATAAAGAGGAAAGTCCACAGACACAACAGCCGAACCCAGCGGCAGCGGGATCTTCATCGACTGTCGCTGGGGGACGAAGGATTCTTCAACGAGCAACAGCACCTCCGTCTCGTCACGCACCAATGTTTGCGGGTTGATACCGGCCTGTCCCGCAAGACGCTTGAAGAGTTCGGAATCCTGTGTCCTAAGTAACCGCAAAAAGTCTTTCTGCACATAAGGGTTTCCGGGCATCAATTCCCACGCCTTACGGTACGCCACCGCCGCATTTCCGATGTCCGCCTGCTCTTCCAGCAAAGTCCCGCACAAATACCAGACCAACCCGTTCTCGAAAGAACTGCGCGTCATTTCCAACACAGGCGCCATCGCTTGCATCTGTCCGTCCACCGCGCTCAGCGAAGCTGTTTGCTGAGTCTGGGCCGCAACCCTCGCCTCCTGGACTTCCTTGCCGTATTTATCAGCGATCGCGTCCTGGGCGTACACTGCCCGACGCGCTTCCACCCCTGCCGCATCGGGATTGCCTAAGAATAGGTGGTTGAGCATCTGATACTGCAAAGCCTGCACGAACTCGTAAGCCGGCACCTCATACTCGCGCGTCCTGTCATCCGTAACTGTGCCGGCCAAAGCCGTTGCGCCCACACTGCCAAGTTTGATCACTGGCCCTGTTTCACTTTTCTCGATGACCCTGTCGATCACTGCTGCGAAATTCGTCGAGCTGCCGAGAAAATCTCCCGACAGCATACGCACCCGTCCTGTTTCCATCAGTCCAAGCGATGTGCTGTAATAACTGTGCTTGAGTTTTTCCGCCCACGCGAGCGCAACAGGATCGTCACCCGCACGGAGCCCCTGCAAAGCCTTGTCTACACTGGCATTGGGCGAAACACACCCCGTAGCCAAGATGAGTCCTAAAACCGCGGATCCTCCTAGAAAAGAAAAAAATATGCGTCGAAGTTTTCTCATGACATTCTGGAGGCTTCCCGACGTGCAATTGTGCCTCCGGCACACCTCATACACGTCATCGCACCAAAAAAGGTGTGTGGGCGACTTCTCAAATACTCAGTTTCCAGCGCTACCGGACCGTGTTCTGCTGCAGGTTGATCTCGCTGCCACGGTTACCCACATCGCGCCAGGCCGCCGTATCAAAGTTGATCTTAACGCCTTTCCGCAAAACCGCTTCCGCGTAGCCAATCGCCACCGCTGCGCGAAAGCCTTCCAACGAGCGGAACCTCTGTAATCCAGCATCCGATAGTTCCAAAGCCACTCGGAAGACAGCCCCCGGCTGTACATTCACCGTCTGTTGCCATGGCTGCATCCATTGCCGAGTAATCCGCATCTGGTGCAACCCCGGTGTAGCTTTGAACGTGCCCGGCGAAGACCCGACAGTCGCACCGTCAATCTCCACCGTGACGCCCCCGACTAACCGCCGCATCTCGTCTAGCAACTCATTCGGCGCGCGTACGCCTGACTCAAGCCCTTTGATCAGTTCATCCACCGTACTCGAAACGCTGAATTCTACCAGCGTCGTGTCGGTCGACGCGGCGCGACGCCACGACGGAGCTTTCTCAGCTATTTCCTGCCCGGTTGCAGTTGCCCACTGGTCAAACAGGTCATTGTAATAGTTCAGTCCGTCCGCCCCATCGGTGTACTGTCCCGGCACCGGCAGCTTGTTTGTCCAGTTGGCCCCGTACACCGAAGAGCCCTGTGAGGCCTCGTTGATTTTCGTGCTCATGCGCAACGTGAAAATCGTCACGGGCTTATCGCTCACCGTTCGCGACAGGTGGCTCGCCCCGACAATCGAAACCAACATGACATAGTCACACCCCAACATCTGTGCCACGCGCACAGTCGAGCCGCCCGTAAAGACACCTTCTATCAGACCTGCGCGCTCCTCAGCCGTCGTGGTCTTGAAGCGGTTGAACCCGTCGGCAATCTCCGACTTGTCCATCACGATCAACCCCGCGCCTGCCAATTCCGCGGAAATTCGGTCACGCACACCGTCCACCTCGTCGTCCATGCCTTGCGTTCTGGTTTGGTTTTTCACGAAGATTGCGATCTTCGGGTTCTGCGGCTGCGGCCGCGGGGCAAGCACCGCGCGCTTGACAAGGTCGGCTTCAACGGATACCACATCCATCCCCGGGTTGGCAGCCTGCACCTTGGCCTTGAACTTCTGCAACTCGGCCGACGCCTGAGGATCGAGCTTCTCCGCCTCGGAAACCACCTCTTGCGCACTTACTCGGCTGGCCAGAAAAGCCGCAAGCCCCATCGCCAGCGGGTAAACAAAATCACACCATTTCTTATTCATGACATTCTCCTTAAAGCACCGTGCTTCGCCAGACTTAGAAGTAGCAGTTGAAGACCGGCAGGAACGGTACGTCATTGTCCTGAATCACATTGACCAGCCCGATCTGCAGACCGATCATGGTGCGCGTGGTATTGATCACACCGATTTGCAGCCCCTCGATATGTTCAGCACCATTATAGAAGCCAAGCTGGAATGCCTGCGCTTTGGCGGCATAATTGACTGCTCCGACTTGAAATCCGGCATAGGACCCTTTCACATAGCCTACCAGCCAGTTGGCCTGTAACCCTAGACCGTCACCATCCACAATGTTAACCGCACATGACTGCAAGCCATTGCCGTGACCAGTGGCGCGGCTGACAAAACCAAGGTCCAACCCGTCAAAGTCGCGGCACTCCCCGTAGATCAGGCTGAGACGCAGACCGCCCACATCAAAATCACGCGTCGGCACCTCCAAAGGCGCAACGAAGCTCAACATGAACGGCGTATACGACCTGCCCTCTTCAGCAGATGCGGCCGGCAAAAGGCCCACACTCAACAAGGCTCCAACAATCAACACCGAATTTAATGCTTTCATGCCCTTACTCCTTCACAATTCCATTATGGGGTTGTCACACAGACTGAACACCTGTCGCTTTAACAGCGTGTAATCCCTGATTGATGATCACAAGTATGCGCCATAGTAAACGCTCATTCAATCAGATTATTGCGAGAGCCGTTATTATACTTCGCCTTCAGTCCCTGTTCCCAACAGGTCCAGGATCGTGCGCCCGAACCGTTGCACTTTGACCGGCCCCATACCTTTTACGGCTTCGAGTTCAGCAAACGTCGAAGGATGTGCCACCGCAATCGCCTCAACCGTTGCCTTGTGCAGGATCTGATATGCCGGAACTTTCTGGGCGGCCGCCGTTCGCCGCACCCACTCCTGAAGCCGTGCAGCCAGCGAGAGGACGGAAGGCGGAACCGACTCGACCGGAACACCTCGTCCGGGGGCTTGCGAAGATCTCGGAGAGGCGTCGCTGCCGTTCAGCCGCACAGCCTGAGCTGATCCGGGCACTTTGGCAACGCCAGCTTTCATTTTCGGCCAAACAATCAGGAACCCCTCAAATTTTCGCACCATCACCTGACGCCCTTTGGGCGAAAGTGACACCAAGCGGTACTCGTCTGGAGACACCTCGACACACCCCTCGGCTTGGAGCGCGTCGATCACAGCACGGATATGCGGCACAGTCCAGTCCGACAGCAAACCGAACGTGGTCAGCTGATCCAACTCATGTCGCACTACGGTCTCTTCGCGGTCACCGTGGAGTACCTGCGCGACTCGACTCGCACCGAAACGTCCCTTCATGCGCGTCACACAACTCAACACTTTTTGGATCACAATCCACTGTTCCTCGTCAGGCGGCAGCGGTTTCGATGGCGTTCTGCGCCGGCAGCGGTCGCAGTTTGCGCACGAAGGCGACAGGGACCGCTCGCCGAAGTAATTCAACATGAAGGCGTGACGGCAACCGGGATGATCCACAAAACGCACCAGGGTCTCAAGCTTACGCTCGTCACGATCGCGCTTATCCCCTAAACCCGCTGCAAGCCTCTTCAGTTCGGACAGCGCCACATCTGCCTCTGGCAAAAGCCGCGTCGTGTAAGCGCGGTTGCCTGGCATCACCTCCCGCTCGATCAACTTGGCACGCTCGATCAGTCCCAGAATCGTCCGCACCTCCATATCGTTCTTCACTTTAGCAAGCGTAGCCCACTCCTCTACGGAACAGGTCACCTCTTTCCCCTCACACGCTTTCCGCACCGCCTGCCACACCGACAGGATGTCGACGAACGTGGGGTTCGCGCCATCGAGAAAGAAACGCTGCGTAGCCACATCGGCATAATTGAACAGCAGTTCGCACCATGCGCTCGAGCCATCACGTCCCGCGCGCCCGACCTCTTGATAGTAAGACTCTAGGCTTCCCGGAATATCCCAGTGGGCCACAAAGCGAAGGTCACCGCGGTCCACCCCCATGCCGAACGCGTTGGTTGCCACCACGACCGGCGAGGACTCCGCCATGAACCTCTCTTGCGCCGCCGTGCGTTCCCCATCCGCCATCGCGCCATGATAGGTGATCGGCGCAAAACCGTCGCCCTGCAACAGCGCCGCGACGCGCTCGACCATTTTTCGCGTCGAGCAATAGACGATACCACATCGGTACGCCTCCACAATCTGAACAAGCCGTTCAAACTTGTGGCGGTGCGTCGGACAACGCGTCACCGCCAAATAGAGGTTGGGCCGGGCAAAACCGGTCACAGAGACCACCGGAGCTTGACGCGGCGCAGCTCCCAACCCAAGCTGGCTGACAATGTCCTCGCGCACATCGGGCGTGGCTGTGGCAGTCACAGCCAACACGCGCACCGGCCCCAGCCGCTCGAGGACATACTTCAGATTCAGATAGTCGGGACGGAAATCATGTCCCCATTGGCTGATGCAGTGTGCCTCGTCGATCGTCAGGAGAGACACCTGAGCCGCAGCCAGAGCGTCGGCGAAACGCCGGTTGCGGAAGCGCTCCGGAGCCACATAGATTAACTTGTAGCGACCCTGACGCACCCCGTCGAGGCGGTAAGCCATCTCGGAGCCGTCGACCGACGAGTTCAGAAAGGTCGCGGCGATGCCTTTGCGGTCTAGCGCGTCGACCTGATCCTTCATCAATGCGATCAGGGGCGAGATCACGACAGTCACGCCCGGCAACAACAACGCGGTCAACTGATAGCAGAGCGACTTGCCCGATCCGGTCGGCATCACCAACACAACATCTCGTCCGGCGAGCACAGCCTTGACCACCTCACACTGGCCCTCGCGGAACGCGGTGTGCCCAAAATGCTTTCGAAGCTCCTGATGGAGCCGCTCGTCTGTCCAGTGCTCGCTCACACTTCGACGCACCAACCGTGCGTGTCGGGCAATTCGCCGTACTGGATGCCCTGCACCGTCTCGTACAGTTTCTGCAGCACGGGGCCGCATCCTTCGGGATCACTGACCTGAATGACGTGGTTCCCCCGCGTGATCTCACAGACCGGCGTCACGACCACAGCCGTTCCACAGGCAGCGATTTCAGAAAACGTGGCGATCTCCTCGTAAGGGATCGGGCGAACCTCCACCTTCATGCCGAGGTCGGCCGCGATCTGCTTGAGCGTATGATTCGTCACGCTAGGCAACACCGAACGCGAATCCGGCGTCACATAGGTCCCGTCCGGCTTGATCCCGATAAAGTTAGAGGTTGCAAACTCCTCAACCAGCGTGTGGGTCTTCGCGTCAAGATACAATTCCACGGGATACCCCGCATGCTTCGCGGCCTCGTGCGCATAGAGGCTGGCCGCATAGTTGCCCGCGACCTTGACATCGCCCATGCCCTGCGGAGCGGCGCGGTCATATTCGTCCAAGATGATGGCGCGAACCGGCTTCAGGCCGCCCTTATAATACGGCCCCACCGGCATGACCATCACGATGAACGTATATTCGTCGGACGGCGCAACGCCGATCTGAGGTCCCGAGCCGATCAGCAGAGGCCGGATATACATGGAGCCGCCCGTCCCGAACGGCGGCACGAAATCCTCGTTCGCCTTGACGGCACGCTTGACCGCATCAACGAACATCTCCACGGGGACCTGCGCCATGCAGGTCCGACGGGCCGTGTTGAACATCCGCTCGCCGTTGGCGTGCGGACGGAAGACTCGCACCTTGCCATCTTTACACCGGAACGCTTTCAGCCCTTCGAATGCCGCCTGCCCGTAATGCAGACAAGCCGCAGCAATGTGCATTTTGAGTTCCGGTTCGGCAACCTGCTCGCCCTTGTCCCACGCGCCACTACGCCACACATAGCGAATGTGGCAATTCGTGTCCATGTACTTAAAACCCAAGCTTTTCCAATCGATTTTCTGCATCTTTCGTCCTTCCAGAAGAAACGCATGAGGCTCAGCCCCTTAAATAGGTTTCTATCGTTACCTTTTTCTGAGCATTTTGCAAGCCTGCTCTCGCGCAGAAAACGAGCGCGCCACACCTATCAAGCGCAAGCTCTTGGCTAGACGCTGCGCAGATCCCTCAACACGGTTTCAACTGCCGTGCTCTCAGGCCGAAAACGCAGCACCGCATGCGGCACAACCCCAATGAGGGTTTCCAACGTCCGGATTAACGGGTCGAAAAAAGACGTATCCATCCAAGGCACGAGCGACACGTCAAGAAGCCTCAAGACGGCTTCGCGCGTCGATAATGGCGTGATCACGTTCTCAGCACCATGTTCAATGAAGTAGATTTTTTTGAGCGGGGCCGACAGGTTGCTCACATACCCGCCAGAACTCGGCCAAGGGGATCCATAAACGCGAAACCCGGTGACAGATTCCGGCCCGAACGGCCGTATGATCGGATGTTCATCAGTCAATACCGTCACAGCGCTGCTGTGAAACAGCGCGGAAAGCGTACTCTTCCCGCTTCCGGAGGGCCCTGTACAAATAATGCCATTCCCATCAACCACTTGGGCTGAACCATGCAGAACTAGCCCACCGAGAGGAAGCAACCGCAACACGAGCGCTAGAATCGCGACCACATTGAAGCGGCCACACGCCACCTGCCCGTAGAGCTCATCGAAAGCCGTCGGGTGCCATTCGAAGCGAAGACGGTCAAACGGATGTTGTCCCGTCAAACGCCACATCACCTCACCTGCGGAGTTCGCCCCCATCAGGCATGCTTGCCCTTCGTGCTGTAAAAAATGCCAGCCGCTTTTTAGACGCATTTCACAAAGCTGATGGGTTGCACCAGTTACGTCAATAAAACAAGTTACAGCTCGCGTTCCGTCCTGAGATAAAAACGACTGAAAAGACGGCTTGAATGCTCCGGAAGGTAACTCATTGAAACAAAACCTAATGTCTGCCAGATCACATATGACACGCTGCACAGACATAGAAATCTTAAACTTCAGTTATCTAGTTGAGGCGCGTCACTGAATATTACCTTCCGACATTCCAAGGGTACCAATCTGCTCAGCCTTAAAATTGCCACCCAACCCAAGTTTTACCTCGGTCGCATCAGCGACTTCAAAACGCTGCTTTGATGTATCTGCGAAAGCGTCGGACTTGGACATAAACCACCTCACTCAATTAATGCTGTACTATACCTCTGGCAGCATGGTGCGGTCAACACCAAACCGATCTTTTGTCGACTTTTATCATCGAGTATGCAACGTGTTTTTCGGGCACTGTTACCGCCGTCCGCCGACTCCACAGGAGAAGCACATTAATTTGGATAGTGGTCAAAGGACAAAGTAAGTTAGACTTTGGCCGGGTAAATTAGCCTGGGGGCGCGGTTAGTCTGTCCAAAAGCTGGAAGGACGTGGGGTGCGGCGGCGAGTTACGGGTTTCTGGTCGCGTTTGGTGCGTCGGCAGGGGCGTGAGAGGGCATGCGGATAAGCGGCGCGCGACGGTCCCGTTTTTCGGACATGGAAAGTGCGCCCCCTTGTTTCTTCATGCCATCAAAGGCTCAAGAGCAAGCGGAGAACGGGCTGGACACAGCACGCACCGCTCGTGATCCGCGAGCCAACATGTCGAGGACAGCATTGCGGGTTATCCACAAACGAACTCAGGTGCCCAGGCCGGCGCAGCCCTCTGTGGCATTCAAAGTACCGTGCTACCCTTATGAGGTCAACACCGAATCAGGATCTTCTTCGAAACCAGTTTTGGCAGACTAACTGCGCCCCCTCCCCCCCCCCGCGGGGGGAGGGGAGACAAACCGCACCTTTCCTTTGGCACACTAAACAAGCCTGCCCGCGTTGGCAGACTAACCGAGCCCTTCCCGCGCCCTGGGGGGCGCAATTACTTTGTCAATCGACCTAATTTGGATAGTTCCCTGTGAAAAGGAATTCATCATGTTCGGCTCTTCAACACTATGATATCCTTAAAGCTAATCGGTATATGGTGTGGCTGAGAGCGGACCTGTCTGACGATACGAAGCGTCGACAGATCAGACTTAAAACTAGGGGGTGTAGGCATGTTTTCCCATTTATACATTCACGTTCCCTTTTGTGATGGCAAATGCCATTACTGCGGATTCTACTCGGTGCTGAATTCTTCTGGACTGACAGATCTATACACGAATCTACCTGCCTGCGAATTAAGACTCCTTCTTGCGGCACACCCCGGACTTGCCAACTCAACCGTTAAGACCGTCTATATGGGGGGCGGCACTCCTGCCCTGCTCGGCGAGCGAGGGTTAACGCGCCTTGTGAGCACAATCTCCTCATTTCTTCCTCTCGAGGAGGTCGAGGAATGGACGGTCGAGCTTAATCCGGCCTCTGTCACGAAAACTCTTTTGGCAACCTTGAAGACTTTGGGTGTCAACCGACTCAGCATCGGCGCTCAGAGTTTTGACAACGCCACTCTAGCACGCATCGGACGGCGGCACAATGCGGAGGCCGCCTGCCATGCGGTCCTCATTGCGCGCGAGGCTGGGTTCGAGAATACAGGAATTGATCTCATCGCCGGACTGCCAGGAGACTCCCCCTCTATGTGGCAAGCAACGCTCGAAAAAGCGGTCTCGCTCCATTTATCACACCTTTCCGTCTATGCCCTCAGCATTGAACCCGGCACAGTTCTATCGCACCAATCCGAACAGGGCATGGCAATACCAGATGATGTTGCTCAGCTTAACGCTTTGGAACAGGCCGAGGACATTCTCGGACGCGCCGGGTTCTGTCGTTATGAGATATCCAACTACGCGTTGAATGGTTTTGAATGTCAGCACAATCTAGGTATTTGGCATGGCAACGATTTTCTCGGCCTTGGCCCAGCATCCGCTTCTCGGATCGGCGATGCACGATGGACCAACGATGCTGATCTTGCCGGATACATTGAAGCTCTCGCTCAGAATCACAGCCCCCCCTGCCAATATGAGAACCTGACGGCGGTCGATGACGCGGTGGAACGCGTGACTTTCATGTTGCGGCTGTCGGAAGGCTTTGATCCCTTCGCGGCTGCGCAACGTTTCCCCTGCCTGCTTGACCGTGCCGAACTCTGGGAAAAACGGCTCGAATGTTTGGCACGCCTCGGCATTACAGAACGGGGCGGCGCCCGCTGGCGCCTCACATCGCGCGGCCGAGAGACCTGCGATGCCGTACTACGTGAACTTGTGTAGTTCTTGTCCCCACAACCTGACACCTGTTTGAAATCAGGCTATGCTGGCCGCTTGGCTTTGACAGCGGTCACCGATTTGTGAGAATATAATCTTTCAAATTTGGGAACCCCAAAGGACTGAAACGAGGAGTATACGTTGATCATGAAACTGACGAACGAAACATTTGCCCTGGCCGCTAACACAATCCGCTGTCTCGCCATGGACGGCGTGCAGGCCGCCAAGTCCGGACATCCCGGCGCGCCGATGGGGCTTGCAGACATTGCCGCCGTATTGTGGCTCAAGCATTTGAAGCACGATCCCGCCGACTCCAAGTGGCAGGACCGCGACCGTTTCGTGTTATCTGGCGGACACGGGTCCATGTTGCTCTACAGCCTCCTCCATCTCGCCGGCTACAGCCTGCCGATCGATGAACTCAAGCGTTTCCGACAGCTTGGAAGCCTTACCCCCGGCCATCCGGAATTCGGACACACCGATGGCGTTGAAACGACGACAGGGCCTCTCGGACAAGGCATTGCAAACGCAGTCGGAATGGCCATCGCCGAGCGCATGGCTGCAGCACGCTTCAACGTCTCTGGCGCCGAAGCTGTGGTCGACCACCGCACGTGGATCTTCTGCGGCGACGGCGATCTCGAGGAAGGGATCAGCCACGAAGCCTGTTCACTTGCCGGCCATCTCAAGTTGGACCGGCTCGTGCTCTTTTACGACAGCAATGGCATCACGATTGAAGGACACACCGACCTCGCACTTAGCGATGACCCCAAGAAGCGTTTCCAAGCCTACAACTGGCATGTGCTGGAAATTGATGGACACGATTATGACCAGATTGACCGTGCCATCCGCAAAGCCACGAAGCTCACTGGCAAGCCCGTGCTGATCATCTGTAAAACCCATATCGGAAAAGGCAGTCCCAACAAGCAGGACAGCCACGAAGCGCATGGCGCGCCGCTTGGCGAAGAAGAGGTCAAACTCACCAAACGTGCTCTCGAGTTCCCAGAAGACCAGTTCTTCTATGTGCCTCAGGATGTAACCACACTTTTTCAAGAGCGCTCAAAGAAAATGAAACGTGCCCATGGAAAGTGGAAACGTGTCTTCAAAGAGTGGGCCAAAGCGAATCCAGAAAAGGCGGGTCTTTGGAAGACTGTGCACGAAGATGCTCTGCCTGTGGATATCGAGAGCAAACTTCCCTTTTTCGACCCTTCCAAGCCAGTTGCGACGCGCAACGCCTCGGGTATTGTGCTCAACGCACTCGCCCAAGCTTTACCGCAACTCGTCGGCGGCTCTGCCGATCTTGCACCCAGCAACATGACTTGGCTCAAAGACATGGGCGAAATCAAGCCCTCAGACTTTGCCGGAAGGAACTTTCACTTCGGCATCCGTGAGCTCGCCATGGCCGCCATCATGAACGGCGTTCAAGTTCACGGCGGTTTCCGGATTTTCGGCGGCACTTTCTTCGTGTTCAGTGATTACTGTCGCCCGGCAATGCGACTGGCCGCACTCATGGGGTTGCCGGTCATCTACGTCTACACCCACGACAGTTTTTATGTCGGCGAGGACGGCCCCACTCATGAACCGGTTGAGCAACTTGCCGCGCTTCGCTGTATGCCCAACGTCACCGTCATACGGCCCGCTGACCCGACAGAAACATCGGCTGCCTGGATTGCCGCGCTCAAAAACAAGAAAGGCCCGACAGCCCTTCTGTTGACACGGCAAAACATGAAGGTGATTGATCGCACCCAGTATCCCTCCGCCTCGAATCTTGAGAAAGGCGCTTATACGCTGTGGCAGAACGGTGAGGGCACGCCCGACCTCACCATCATCGCAACCGGCTCGGAGGTTGAGATCGCGCTTGATGCAGCTAAACAGCTTACGGAAAAGAACGTGCGCGTTGTCAGCATGCCTTGCTGGGAGCTGTTTGAAAAACAGAACAAGACCTACCGCGAGCGGATCATTGATCCCGACTGCAAGCGGCGCCTGGTGGTTGAGGCCGGCTGTTCGTTCGGCTGGGAGCGCTACGCCGGAAACAAAGGGCTCTTGATGACGCTGGACACTTTTGGCGCATCAGGCGCGTTTAAAGATTTGGCAAAACACTTCGGGTTCACAGCCGAAAACGTTTTGGCCAAGGCCCGCGAGCTCCTGTCTAAATAGAACGCCCCAACATCACAGCAGATCTTGAATCAGACGAAGCACGGCGGCATCCGTTACGGGATCGAGCCCGCAATGGGAACAAAGAACTGCCGCCGCGCCTTCGCGTCTGACTCGCTCCCGGAACATCGTGTCTGACGAAAACGGCTGACCGGACTCGTCGGTGGCCGCAAATTGTAGCGCGGCAGAGATGGCACGACACACGGGGGTGACGTCACCAGCAGTGGACTGTACCAGCCGCAGCCCGCCAATGAATCGATCACCCGGCGCAAGCTTGCGCGGCAGATCGCGCCCCACACGGAACACCGTATCTCCCAAAGCCCGGTTTCCGAACCGTCTCAACAAGTCCTCTACATGCGCAGTCTGATTATCTTCGTTAAACTCTGAAGGGTAGCGTCGGATTAGAGCCTGTGCTGAGCCCATCATCACTGTCCGCGTCTCAGCATACACCTCCTTATCTGACACAGCATCACAAATTAGCGTGTGCCCGCGAAGAAAACCATGACACGCGCAGGCCGCGTGTCCTAGATTGTGAACATAGAGCTTTCGGTCCACATAAGCCTGAAAACAGCTTTTAAGTTCGAGGCCTTCAATGCCTTCGGGAATAACACCGACAAACCCGTTGCGGTCTGCAATGATCGCATTGTAAGCCTCTCCCCACACTTCGAGCGGGTCACGCTGACGCACCTCAGCCGGCATAAGCGGCACCATCTTCCCAATGCTCGTCTCGACCAATCCAACGGTCTCGATCAAGGGGAAGCCTGCCGGCAAAAGGCGGGTCAACTCTTCGCGTGCCGTTCTGGACAGCCCGTGCAGATTTTCGCAAAACAAAATTGAAACGGGCCTTCCGCCCCTCAAAGGCAATCCGGACGCGATTGCAGCCAATACCCCAGGGAGGTGAGCCGCACCGACCGCCGTTCCAATCAAGTCAGCTTTCGACACCGCGCGCCGTACGGCCTCAGTGTTCTGCACGGAGATGCCATCAACTCCGCTCACCTCGATCAACCCTGCTCTATCAGGCGGCAACTCATCTTTGATCACCACACGGTAGGCTTTGCGTCGACTTAAGGCCTCAATGATTGAAGGCACCGTGTCGACAAAAACCACGTCATATCCGGCCCGACTGAAAATCGGACCGACTAATGCGCGGCCGATATTTCCCGCCCCGAAATGCACATATAACGCCATTCCAACCACCCTCCTAATCTCAAAGAAAGGTTGAATTATGCACTTTCGGGTGCAAATTGAAAATGCCTCTTTTTATCCTTCGTAGCACCGAAAAAAAGAAGAGGCCGGGGAACCCCCGGCCTCTTCTTTTGAAAAGAATGTTTACTTAGCGTAAATCTTCTTCGCGTGGTAGTGATTGTGCAGAAGATGGTGAGCCTTCTCACTTAACGGTGAGCCCAAGAATTCCGCATAGAGCTTCTGCACTTGCGGATTGAGGTGCGACATACGCAGGACACACTTCTCATCATCCGTATAGATGCCGGCCGTGCGGGCTTTTCTAACCTCGTCGGTCGCACCCGTGGGCTGTCCTCCGCCACCGATGCAGCCGCCGCGGCAGGCCATGACTTCGATGAAGTCGTAGCGCGGCTTGCGGCCCGCCTTGCGGTCTTCGCGGATGGAGTTGAGCACCTGCTCAACGTTGCCCATCTGGTGCGCCACAGCAATTTTCACCTTGGTTCCCTTGATGTCGATCTCAGCCTCCTTGACGCCCTCCATGCCGCGGACGGCTTGGAATTCGATCGAGGGGGGCTGGGCGTCGCCGGTGATCAGGCAGTAAGCCGTGCGCAGCGCGGCTTCCATCACGCCGCCGGTTACGCCGAAAATCGTACCCGCGCCGGTGTACTCGCCGAGGACCGAGTCGGCCTCTTCCTTGTCGAGCTTGGTATAGTCGATGCCCGTGCTCTTGAACATGCGGGCCAGCTCGCGGGTGGTGAGCACCACGTCGATGTCCTGGTTACCGCTGGAGAACATGTTCTCGCTGCGCGAGATCTCGTACTTCTTGGCCGTGCAGGGCATGACCGAAACCATGAAAATCTTGGCGGGGTCGATGCCCATCTTCTCGGCGTAATAGGTTTTGGCCAGCACGCCCAGCATCTGCTGCGGGGACTTCGCAGAGGAAAAGTTGTCAATGAAGTCAGGCGCGTATTTTTCCATCCAGTCGGTCCAAGCGGGACAGCAGGAGGTGATCAGCGGCAGCGTGCCGCCTTTGGTGAAGCGATGGATGAACTCCGAACCCTCCTCCATGATGGTCACATCGGCGCTGTAATTGGTGTCGAAGACGGCCTTGAATCCTAAACGGCGCAGGCCTGCATAGGTCTCACCGGTCATCAGCGACCCAGGCGGCAATCCGAAGGCTTCGCCAATCGCTACACGGACTGCCGGCGCGATCTGAACAACGCAATACTTCTCGGGATCCTTGAGCGCGTTCCACACCTCGCGGGTCTGGTCCTTCTCATAGATGGCACCGACCGGGCAGTGCGCCGAGCACTGGCCACACTTGATGCAGGGCGACTCGTTGAGGGTGACATCCGCAGCCGGCGCGATGCGGGTCTTCTCGCCGCGTCCGATGAACTCGATGGCCCACACGTCCTGCATCTCTTGGCAAACCAGCACGCAGCGTCCGCACTTGACGCACTTCTCGGGGTTGAGCACGAGCGAGGCCGTGGTGTTGTCCACCGGAATGGAGGGCACGTCGGTCGGGAAGGGAATATCGCGGATACCAAAGTCCGCCGCCAGCTTCTGCAGTTCGCAGTTGTTGTTGCGGGGGCACTGCAGGCAGTCGTTCGGGTGGTTGGCGAGGATCATCTCCAGCACCGTCTGGCGCACGCGGACGATGTCCGAATCGTGCGTGGTGATCTTCATGCCGGGGGCGACGTCTGTACAGCAGGCTCGGAGCAGCTTTGGCGATCCGGCTTGGCGTACCACGCAAATGCCACAAGCCGCCCAAGGCTTAAGATCCGGGTGGTAACAGAGTGTGGGAATCTTGACGTGGACCGCTCTTGCGGCATTCAAGATCGAGGTCCCGGCTGGCACTTCGACCGGGATACCGTTGATTTCGAGTTGAACCATGGTGGACATAGTGAAATACCTTTCCAAATTACGCGCGGTTGACAGCGTGGAATTTACAGACCTCGAAGCACTGGCCGCACTTGATGCACTTGGCCGTGTCGATCGTGTGCGGTTGCTTGCGCTCGCCGGAAATGGCGTTGACGGGGCAGACGCGGGCGCAGGCCGTACAGCCGACGCACTTCGACGCATTGATGCTGTAGCGCAACAGGTTCTTGCACTTGCCCGCACGGCATTTCTTATCGTCGATGTGCTCTTTATACTCGTCCATAAAGTAGCGCAGGCTGGACTGGACGGGGTTTGAGGCCGTCTGCCCGAGACCGCACAGGGACGCGCGAGCCATTGCCTCACTGATCTCCTTCATGTTCTCGACATCTTCGTGCGAGCCTTCGCCCTTGCAGACCTTGTCGAGATAGTTCAGCAGTTTACGACCGCCGATGCGACAGGGCGCACATTTACCGCAGGACTCATCGACCGTGAAATCGAGGTAAAACTTTGCAATGTCGGGAATGCAGTCGTCCTCGTCCATGACGATGAGGCCACCCGAGCCCATGATTGAGCCGATCTTGCTGAGGTTCTCATAGTCGATCGGGGTGTCGAGGAACTGCGGGGGAATCATGCCGCCGGAGGGACCGCCGGTCTGGGCCGACTTGAAGGCCTTGCCATTGCGGATACCGCCGCCGATATCAAAGATGATTTCGCGCAGTGTTGTTCCCATTGGGACTTCAATCAATCCGGAATTATTAATTTTTCCGGTGAGAGCGAAGACCTTGGTGCCCTTGGAGGTCGCGGTGCCGATCTTGCTGAACCAGAGGCCTCCCTTGAGCAGGATAACCGGGATGTTGGCCAGGGTCTCGACGTTGTTGATGACCGTGGGGCGTCCCCAGAGGCCCTTGACGGCCGGGAAGGGAGGCCGCGGAGTCGGCATGCCGCGCTTGCCTTCGATGGAGGCGAGAAGGGCCGTCTCTTCGCCGCACACGAAGGCGCCGGCGCCGAGGCGGATCTCGATGTCGAAGGAAAAGTCGCTGCCGAGAATGTTCTTGCCGAGCAAGCCGTATTCGCGGGCCTGGGCGATGGCGGTCTCAAGGCGTTGGATCGCGAGCGGGTACTCCGCGCGGATGTAGATAAAGCCCATATCTGCGCCGATCGCATAGCCGGCGATGGCCATGGCTTCCAGCACAGAGTGGGGGTCGCCCTCGAGCGTCGAGCGGTCCATGTACGCCCCGGGGTCGCCCTCGTCGGCGTTGCAGACCATGTACTTCTGTCCGGCGGGCTGCATGGCCGCGAACGACCATTTTTTGCCGGTAGGGAAGCCTGCGCCGCCGCGGCCGCGAAGGCCGGACTTGGAGACTTCGTCGATCACGTCCTGCGGCTTCATCTCGAAGAGCACCTTCTCGAGGGCCTTGTAGCCGTCGCGGGCGATGTATTCGTCGATCTTGTCCGGATCGATCACGCCACAGTTACGCAGCACGATGCGAAACTGCTTTTGGTAAAAGTCAATGCCCTCGATGCCAACGTTAATCTTGCTCTGATTCTTATCGTAAAGCAGGCGTGAGACGACGCGTCCCTTGACGATGTGCTCTTTGATGATGACTTCGGCATCTTCCGGCTTCACTTCAACGTAGAAGGTGTCCTGCGGCAGGACTTTAACGATTGGGCCCTTCTCGCAGAAACCAAGACAACCCGTACGCACAACCTGAACGTCATTCACCAAGCCGTGCGTTTCTACAGCCTTTTTAAGCGCATTGAATAGCGCGATGCCTTGATTAGACTCGCAGGCTGTTCCGCCGCAAACCAAGATGTACTGTTTGTAACCCATGATGTGTTTTCCCCGCTCAGCGAACAATGTCCATTGCCGGCTTGTCGCAAATGTGGTTGTCGATGAGATGCTTGTTGATGATGTGGTCGTTCACGATCTTCTTGCCGGTCAGAGCATCCACGTTACCGTAGATCACAACAGGCATGTTAGGAACGATCACTTCGACGGTCGGCTCAGAGTGACAAAGCCCCATGCAACCGGTCTGGCGCACCAGCACATGCGTAATGCCTTTCGTGTCGAGCTCTTCAATGATCGCGTTGAACGTTTCTTTCGCGCCCGCGGCGATGCCGCAGGTACCCATGCCGACGATGATCTGCGCGTCCTTGTTAGAGGGGTCGCGCTTCTCCATCGCCTTCTGCTTCTCGTCACGCAGTTTGCGTAAATCATCCAGCGTCAACTTAGCCATTTTATCGGTCCCTTCTTCAGTGGTTCAGATTGTCCTCTTGCGATTTCAGATAGTCTCTTGCGAGAATCAGAGTGTCGGACTCCTCAAGGTTGCCAAGCGCTTCGGTCAATTCGCTCCGTGAGACTGAATAACCGTCCGCCAGTGTGGTCCGCTTCAGAACCAAGTCATACGTACCGGCAAACGCCATAAGTCCCAACACAGTTACAGGCAGATCACCCAACGGCGGCGTATCGAAGTGCCTGGAGTCTAAAGAAAATTCGACAACTGTTCCTTTTCCAAGCTCCGACCGGATATCGCTCTTGCCCTTAACCGCCTCCACAGTTTGCAGGAGAAGAGGTATCCCCAACCCTACACGGCGATGGTCATGCTTGCCAGCCTCGCTGTAAAACGGATCCACAACTTTTTTCAGCGTGGCCTTGTCCATACCCTTGCCGTTGTCAGCAACACGTACCCTGATCGTATCTGAGTCTGTAAACACATCCAATTCAACACGCGATGCGCCCGCTTCAATCGAGTTCTGCACCAGATCGGCGATGATATCGCAGACGGACGCATGCACAGGCTTCAAACCTTCCTGATTTTTGCGATAATTCCCTGCAAGTCCTCTGTCTTGACCTTACCGTACACCTCGCCGTTGATCACCATGACGGGGGCCAATCCACAGCAACCCAAGCAACGTACCGCCTCAACGGAAAACTCTCCATCCGGGGTCACGGTATTGAGGCCCACACCCAAAATGCCTTCCAGCTCATGGATGATGTCCTCTCCGCCCTTCAGATAGCATGCCGTACCCATACAGACTTGCACCTGATTGCGTCCCGGTTTCTTCAACTTAAAAAAGTTGTAGAACGTGATGACGCCATAAATCTTGGCCAACGGAACATCCAATAAGTCTGCCACTTCAAAGGCAACTTCGCGCGGGATATAGCCAAAGCCCTGCTGTACACGATGCAGGACCATGATTAGATTTCCCGGCTTATTTTTCCATTCGGCGATAAAGGCCTTCAGTTCTGGGGTCAGTTTCTGAATGCCAGTTGCCGGTGTCGCTGCGGTGCTCACGGTTTTTCACCTCCGCGTTGCCCAAGCCTTTTACCGTAACAAGGCCAGGGGGGATTAGGTCAAAAAAAATAATCCTTAAAGTATCTCAAAAAGCGGGCCTATCTGCCAAGCCCAAAGCAGATCATTTTTTCAGGTTGTTGAAAGCACAAGGCTCGTATAATATAACTTTTCTTTTTTCCAGTGTGGCAGGACATGTTTTCATGCGTCTGCCAAGTGCGATAAGTGAGGCTTTTTTATGACCATGATCGAGGTTTGTGAAGTGTTGAAGGCGGACGTCCTTGTCAAAGGGGAAGGGGTCCAAAAAACCGTTCTGCATGTGATCGCTTCGGACCTGATGAGCGACGTCCTGCTGGTGGATGAAGACGATATGCTGTTGCTCACTTCGCTCGCGAGCGACCAGGTGCTCCGCACCGCACAGATCGTCGGCGCAGTCGGCGTCATCGTCGTCAACGGCAAGCCGTTGCCGTCTTCAATGGTGAACGTCGCCAACGACTTACGGATGACGCTCGCCACAAGCAAGTTTTCAAAATACGATGCCTGTGTTGCGGTTCACGCCGCGCTCGGACCGGCATGAGTGCCACTGCCCAGATACCTGCTGCGGCCTCGACCCTGGGGGGGACTGACCCCGCGGGCGGCAATGAGCCGTTGGTTCTACTTGAGCTGATCCAGAGACTGAAAGTCCGTGACGTCATGTCCACGAAACTGACGACGGTGCCGCGTACGGCACCGTTGCGCCAGGTTCAGGAATTGATGCGCAAGAAGAAAATCAGCGGGGTTCCGGTCGAGGAGAGCGGGCGTTTCTTTGGTCTCGTCAGTATCGACGACATTATCCGTGCACTCGGCGGAGGGTATATTGATGACGCCTGTAGCCAGCACATGACAACTAAACTCGTCGTGCTAGAAGATGACATGCCGCTCTCGTTCGCGCTGCGCTACTTCGACAGGTACCACTACGGCCGTTTCCCGGTGCTCAACCGGGACCAGCGTCTTGTGGGAATCATCTGCCAACGCGACATCAACCGTGCGCTGCTGGTCGAACTCACACACGAATTGCACCGGCTCGAAAGTTCGTCTGCAAAGAACGCCGAACAAGACGGTACAGCAAGCATTTACGTTCTGCGCGAGTTCCCGATCTGCAAGTACGACTTCGAAAACGCAGGGAAGGCCGCTAACCAGATTAAGCAATTACTACAGGAAAAAAAGTTTCCTGCGAAAATCATCCGGCGCATCGCGGTGGCATCCTATGAACTCGAGATTAACTTGTGCGTCCACTCTGATGGCGGCGTGCTCTCATGGCAGATTTCTAATGGCAGGGCAGAAGTCATCGCGCGCGATGCGGGACCAGGCATCGAGGATGTTGAGTGGGCCTGCCGCGACGGCACTTCGACCGCGAACGAGTGGATTCGCTCTCTCGGATTTGGCGCGGGAATGGGTCTCGTCAACGTGAAGCGCGTATCCGATGAGTTCGAGATCACCTCAAAAAAAGGTTCAGGGACGACCGTCAAATCGGTGATCTACACCGACGGCGCGGAACAGGGGTAAATACACGATGACGCTACAGGGTGTGATTGATGCCGTTGGTTTTGAAAGTGTTCTGGTTCCTGATGCGCATGTTGAAGTGACCGGGGCGTATACATCGGATCTGCTGAGTGATGTCGTCGCACACTGCCCCGAAAGCGCACTGCTCGTCACTGTTCAAAACCACAAAAACTCAGTGGCGGTCTGTACGCTGGTTGGTGCGCCCGCCATTGTCGTGGTGCACAACCGTGAGATCCCTGAAGACATGTTGGATATTGCTCGGCGTGAAGGCATCGCAATCCTTCGTACCCCGGAAGACCAATTCACCGTGTCGTGTCGGCTTGGGCATATTCTTAAATGAACTGATTGAGGGGAGGCAATGGTCATGCGACTTACTCATTTGATAGGAAGCGTACTGTTCCCGGTGTTCTTGGTCTGTGCGCAATCAGTGGAGGTCACAGCAGACCGTCCGTCACATGTCTACGCATGCGGCGAACCGGCGACGTTCATCATCCGGGTCTTGGGCGGGGACAAACAACCGGTCAAAAGCGGACAACTCCATGTGACTTTGACCAACTTCGGAACCCAGCACATCGCTGGCGTAACCTTTGACCTGTCCAAGACTTGCCCGCTGACCTGTACGGGAACCATGCGCGACCCGGGCTTCATGAAGTGTACAGCCACCATAAAACTGGACAAGGATTACAGGGGGCTTTCTGGCGTCGCATATGATCCAGAAAAGATCACGGCGGGATCGGCTCGCCCTGTTGACTTCGACGCCTTCTGGGACACCTCAGTCAAGGCTCTCAACGATAAGGTGCCGCTTGATCCACGAGTTGACCGTATGGCTGCTTTCTGCAACGACAAGCACGACGGTTACAGGGTGAGCTTTGCGACTTTTGACGGTATGCGAGTCTACGGTTTCTTGAGCGTGCCCAAGGGAACAGGTCCCTTTCCAGTCGAAGTTAATGTGCCAGGAGCTGGTCCAGGTGTTGTCGGTCCGAGCGTGGGCTTGGCGGATCAGGGCTTTATCCACTTGGTCATGAATGTCCATCCGTTTGAACCCGCTGCGGATGCCGCCGCGCAGAAAAACCTCTACGCGGAGCAGGACAAACGACTGTATGAGCAATATGGAGCGCGCCGCTACTGCCAGTCAGGCGCGTCCAGCCGTGAGACCTATTTCTATTTCCGCATCCTGCTCGGCATTAACCGCGCGGTCAACTGGCTGGCTGAGCGTCCCGACGTGGATAAGACGCGGTTCGGTTATACGGGAACAAGTCAGGGCGGCGGCTTTGGATTCATCCTGTGCGGTTTGAACCAAAATTTCACAAAAGGCGTGATCCATGTGCCCGCCATCACGGATCTAATGGGTTTCGTGAAGGGTCGCGACTCGGGATGGCCAAAATTGATTGAGAGCGTGAGACCCGAGGACAGGGCTGCAGCCATGCGCGTGGCCCCCTATTTCGATGGCGCGCATTTCGCAGCCCGGATCACCTGCCCTGTGCGTATTTCCGTCGGGTTCATCGACGAGACCTGCCCTCCGGCCGCAGTCTACGCGGGTTACAACGCCGTACGTGTTAAAGATAAGGCCATCGGCCACGGCATTGGAATGACACACGGGGTTTTCCCAAAATTTTATCAGCAGTTTGACCAGCAATGGCTGCGCGCCAAGGCAGCGAAGTGATTCTATCCGTCGTCTCTTGGCCAGTCCTTTTTTTCCAAGCGTGAGTATAGTAAGAGGGCCTTCCAAATGACACCCACAACCGATCGAACCGGAAAAGCGGTCTCACTGTTTAATGCGGGGTGCTCGTGTTCACAGGCTGTTTTTGTTGCATATAGTGACGCTTTCGGGGTGGATGAGCATACGGCAATGAAACTCTCCTGCGGCCTCGGTGGCGGGGTCGGCAGAATGCGTGAAGTGTGCGGTGCCGTTTCCGCCATGGCTTTGCTCGCTGGCCTGAAGTTCGGCAACGGGACCCCACAGGACGTCGACGCCAAAAAGAAAACGTATGAGATTGTGCAGCAGATGGCTGGCGCTTTCCGCGAAAAAAATGGCTCCATCATCTGCCGCGACTTGCTAGGCCTGGAACGGCCGGAATGTTCTCCGACCCCGGGAGAACGTACGGCGGCCTATTACAAGGGGCGCCCCTGTATGGGTTATGTGGCGGATGCCTCTGCGCTCATCGAGCGGTTCTTAGTTTGCCAGGCGGAGTGAATCACTTGGCCTTTTTGGGCACAAACACGTTCAGCAACACCCCGGGCCTGATCCCGAAGAAAGAAGCCTGTTTGCCGTATCCGAACCGGTCTTCCGCGGTATCGCCCTGATCGGCCGCCGCAATCACAACGACAGGATTCAGCGAATCTGGAATCTGTTCAACACGCGTCCAGAACCCCACGTTTGTGTACTTCCGGAGATACCAGGGCAAAGGCCATGTGTCGGGCGTAGGCACAGCCACCGCAATAAGAGTACCGTACCCTTGTGCGTTGCGGGCAGCTTCCTCAACGCATGCGACTAGGTTCAGCGCATCGGACCCTGTGTGCGCATAGACATAAGGATTACGAGGATCCGCCGGCATGGCAAAGCAGGCCCGATAGGCCTGACCCGCATGACGGCATGCCAACACGCCTACAAGCATCGCCACGGCCACACATCCGGACACGCGCGCGATTCGGGACGGTCTTCGGCACAACCACGCAACAGCGGCACCCACACCCACGCCGGCTAACATAACATAGCCGTGAAGAAACGAGAGCACACACCAGGGCGTCTTGTAGGGAATTGCGCTGTACAGGGCCGTCAGAACAAGGGTGTAAAACAGCACGAAGCGAACAAAGCAAGCGTGACGAAATGCCTCGGAAGTACGCCGGCATGGCCATATGGCGGTCACGGCGGCAAGGAGCGCCGGGATGAGGAGCCCCGCCTCGCTCCAAACCGGCCCCCTCCCATACTTAAACCAGAAGAGTGTTTTGAGGTAAAAGTCAAAAGGGTGGTGATGTTCGACGACTTTTGTCGCACGGGTGAAGTAAGCGGAAACAGTTGAAAACACCGCGTCGTAAACCCCTTGATGATGTGTGAAAAAAGAGGAGAAAAACAGGACAGCCACAACTACCGCTGCCCCCCCTGCAAGAAACACATGTCTCGTGCTCCACACCGTGCGTAATCGATGCCACCCGAAAGCCGCCATCGCAGCAACCGCCATCGCGGCAAACGAGAGGACTGCCGTCTCCTTGGTTGCAACGGACAAACCAGCAAACATGCCGAATCCCACTGCATACCATGACGCAGCAGGCGAGACCTTCCGCAACTCTGTGCCGGTCCGAGCATGAGCGTACAACCGACCACAGACCAACATCCCGGTCAGGAAAGTAACAAGCAGTGTCTCCTGAATGAAAAATCGGCCATAGTAAGCCATCGCTGGTGACAATGCGGTCAAGAGCGCAGCGCAAAATAGCCCGGTCCTGTTGTCGAAGAGCCCCCCGTCACGGGCAAGACCGAGGCCTGCCATCAACAAAAGAGTGATCACCCCAAAAAAGACCGGCACAAGCCTGAAGTTCCACTCCGTTGTCGCCGCAAATGTTTTCGCTGATATGCGGCAGAACGGCAGTGCCGCGAAATACAAAACAGGCCCGTGGTGATCATTCGGATCGTATTGGTACCTTCCTGTCTCAAGCAAAATACCGGTTCGCACCGCCTGATTCGCTTCGTCACCGTGCATCGGCCGTTGATTCAGACACGGCACCCTTAACAGCAAGGCGCATGCCGCAATAACGACAAACATCAGTATTGGCACGACATGCGCACGACAAATCCTGACCATGGTTCAGCGCCCCTGTTGAACCGGGCCCAGCGGAGGCAGTCCGGCGGGTCCCTGCCGCATGAGCTGCTGCAGAAGAGGTGCGGCAACTTGCCGCAATATGTTGTTTTCCTGGATACGTTGCAGGGCCGAACCTTTGCCCAATTCAATCGCCCTCTGCAAAGCGAACTGCATCTGCTGTTGCTGCTGTCTCATGGCGCAAAGCGTTGCCATATCGAGCCATGCTTGCCAATCGTTTGGGCGCAACTGCAAGTAACGTGACAACGGCACCCCCATCTTGTCGGCTTTGCCGGCCTCACCGTAGACCCGCACAACCTCGAGCAACTGCTCGGCAGGCATATCAGCCGGGAGACGTTCGATGACACGGTCCATGGCCTTCGAAGCGCTTTCCCCTCTTTTGAGGCCACTCAGGACACACCCGATCTCAAATAGTCTTGTGACTGGCAAATTGGGAAGCGTTGTGAGCTGTTCCAGATAATTCGCGGCTGAATCATTCTGGCCAAGGTCCCGATATGCGAGCGCCAATTCGAACGCATCGTCCGGCGAGAGCGTCTTTGACTGCTGCGCCTTCGCAGTCAGCATGCGCACTTTCGACTCGGTGTCACGAATACGCTTGATGAAATCAACAAATCCGTAACCCCGTTCATTGTTGGGATCACGCCGGTTGTATTCATCAAGTATGTCGATCGCCTCCGTATAACGAGCCTGCGTCAGCAACACTTCCTGAATCAGCCGGAAATTGGCTTCCGGGCTCACCGGATAGAGCGTGCGGGCCTCTTGGAACGCCTTTTCCGCTTCGGCTCGCAGTCCGCGCGCCGCGTAAAGCCCGGCGATCGCACTGCGGAGTTTCGAGAACGATTTCTGGGCAGGCAAGTCGCGCCGGAACAGTGCCCCGCGCAAAAGACGTCGTGTGTACCAGTCCCAGAAAGCCATGTCGTCCTGCACGATGTTTCGGGAGAGAGCTTGTCGATCCGCATTGATCTTCATGATCAGACCGTGCGGCGTAAGATAAGGGAACATCCAGTTGATCACATAGCTCTCTTCGACATAGAAAGCGTGGCGCGCTTTGTTTTTAGCGAAAATCATATCGCACAAGATCCCGTTGATCTCCATAACCCCTAAGGCACCACTCACCTGAACACGACCGTTCTCAATTGTGAGCGACGCGTTCTTTGGGCGCTTGCCAGACTGAACTTCGTCGACGTAAATTTGGAACGCGCGCGCGCTGTCATCCGGCGTCGGTATCCATATTTGGTTACCGTAGAGATCGCGCATCGTGGACATGTAGGTGTTGTCAGCCAGCGCGTTCTGCGTAATGAGAAAGACATCAGGCCTAACCTTCGCGGAATAGATCATATAGGTCGGCACAAAGCGTCCCGGGTCAGTGCCACCGAAAAAGATGGCGTTCGGCTCCATCGCCGGCGGGAAGAGCGGGTTGGGCAAAGGCTCCTCTTCAGCCCCCAGCTCTTCGGCAATGGCGTCGGCACCCCGAAGCTGATAATTGCCGAACTGCCAGCCATAGTCATGGCCGTTCTGTTCCGCACCGCTCATCGAGAAGACGAGATACTCGTTCGTGTAATTTTCGTAAACAGGAATCGCGGCGATCAGCAGTCCCGCGCACACCAGCGCCACCCGCAACGGCTTGAGCAACCCTTCTGGCAATATCCCCCGGCGCGTCAGCGCTTTAAGTATCCGATTACCCAGCGTCAGGCCAAAGGCCAAACCGTAACCGATCCAAATCGCAAACAGCCCGTGCGAGCTGACAAATTTAACTTTCTGGATGAACGCATCCTGTAGATCGCCTTTGATGTTCGCGAGCACCACCAACAAGACGCTCATAACCAGAAAACCCGCTGCGGTAGCAATCATCCACTGCTGCGTGACCGTGTCCATATCGGAGCGGAAGTCAAACTTCTCCTCCGCAAACCTCCGGAAGAAATACCAGCCAACACCCAGCGCGACCAGAATAACCAGCGCCAAAGCCAAGGCGCCAAGTTTGACTCCCATCCCCGGTTCGGCAGTACCAGACAAGGCATGCATGAGTCCCTTGGCGAGAAACATACCGATCACCGCAAATATGCCGGCAAGCGAAATGCCCACTGTCAACGCTTCTGAAAGGTTATGCATCCGCCATGTCCGCACAACGAAATCTTCAACTTGTTTCAAAACGATGGTAGTGGCACCCAACACGAGCAACAGCAGAATCAACCCGATCAGCAGTTTGTCCATGCGCCAAAGAGGCTCTCCCCCCATCACTTCAGAGAGAACAACAAAGAAGCAGGTTATGATATAGAGCGTTGTAGCCACATACACCGCACGGATACGCCTCGCGCCGGCTTTAAAGCTCCACAGCGTGAATGGCAGGAACCCCAGCGTTGCCGCGAGGAGAGTGAACTGCACACGCAGGTCGGTAAAATACGTGCCAAGTTGGAACAGAAATTTCTTGGTGAACACGTCGGAAGGCGCCAATTTCTCATATTGCCCGCGCGTGATGGCATGTTTGAAACCTTCCCACGTGCGCGGATACCCCCAGTTCATCGGCGGATTGCGCAAGTCGGAGACGATGGGCATATAGATGTAGAACGAAACGCCCAACTCAGCGAAAAGCGTCGTGAGAGCCACCGTACGACCGTTAGGCAACACGAACCAGGCCAACCCGATGATCAGGAAGTTCCAGATCACCGGCCACCAGAACCACCATGACGTTGGGTGTGTCAGACCGTTCATGCCTCCTTTGCGCAACAACACAAACACGGAAAGTTGCACCGCGGCTACGGGAAGCGCGTAAAAGACCCCACGTGGGATCGTCGAACTGAGCAGAAACAAAACGGAAAGCGCACCGATCACTGCGACCGTCGGCAACGTCCAGTCAAAGGGCGCGCCCATGTAGCCTTGTGGAATGCCTGCGCTTCTGACAGATGAGAGCCGGAAAAAGAGGATCAGCATCACAAATCCGGCGGCAATCAGCCACGGGAGCGTCCCTTTGTCGGACAACCGTCCTTTAAAAGCATATGCGCCGCCTAGACATAACGCGAGAATCAGAATGATCAGGGCGGCCACGCTGGTGTAGACCCCCGGAGCCAAAAGCGGCGCATCCGTCGCCGCCACGGAAACCAGGTTCGTGGTCGCTGTCGAGCACAGAACCAGCAAAGCCCCGAATCCGGCAAGCCCAGAGACAATCCATGCGCCTTTCAGACCTGCACCCTCAAGTCGCTCCTGCCACCACGAACGGCAACCCGCATCTCCCCCCGATACAAGTTTTGCCTTCTGGCCTTCGGCATTTCGTCTGGCGCCCAACACCAGTGCAACGATAAAGGCCAACAACACAAAACACGCGCCCACCACCAACAGAGACATCGAAGGTATGGAAACCTTGAGCAAAGGCGCAAATTTCGCATAGGCTGGGCCGCTCGCGCCCGGCGCAGCTGGCAACATCGCACCAATCTGCAACACGTGTGCAGTCAGCAGAACCGGAATCCCCACCAAAATAAAATCGCGGAAAAGCGCAATATCGCGAAGAAAAATCATTACCACCAACGGCAGGGCCGCCAACAGCAAAACCTGATAGTTGGTCAGGCCCAGCCCGAATACAAAGGCAGTCAACCAGAGTATCCTGTCGGCCGGACAGCGTATCCAACGATAGGTCAGCAGGAAGATCCACATGAGGAAAAAGGCGTTGAGCGTGTAGACCTCCACAATGGTCGCCTGCGACCACATCACCGGGCTGAAGGCAAACACCAAACTACCGCCCACACCGCCTGCCCAGCACAACAAATCACTCTCACCCTGTTGAAAATGCTCCTCACCCTCGTGCGCATCCCTCATCATGTCCGATGCGGAACGCGTAATCAACATGGCGGTAAAACCAGCAGCAAGCGCGGCAAACACACCCGACATCAGCGAGATGCTCCACGCGGGAGTAGGCTGCCCTTGGTATGTGACCCAACTGAACAAGCGCGAAAACGCATAAGCGCATATGGTCCAAATCGGATAGCCGGGAGGATGCGGTACCCCCAGATGGTCCCCTGCCACGGCGAGTTCGCCAGAATCTTCCAGCGTCACCGAGGGACCTAGCGTGAAAAAATATACAAGGAACGAGATGACTGTTGCGGTCCAAAAAGCAGCCCAGTCGATGTTCCGAAAAAAGGAACCCTGACGTGAACCGCCTGAAAAAAGCTTTTTAATCATAAGATGAGTCTCAATTTTCATGAAGTACGATGTGTAATTTACCTTCGATTCCTTCCCCCCGCAAGGACAACTTTAGTGAATTTGGAGCTGGAAACTTGAGGCGACGCGTTTGTGCAGAGGCCAATAGACTCTTTAAGCAACATTAATCAAACCTCGCGAACGGTGGTCCTGTAATTTTGCGGCGAGAGTCCATGCCTGTGCCGGAATGCTTTCGTAAAGTAATTTGTGTCGGAAAAACCGCTCGCCATCGCAATTGAGGCAATCGTCTCCGACGAGTCGCGCAACAGCGCCCGGGCTCGCTCCATCCGGACCTCGATCAACTCCTGCAACAAGGTTCGCCCGACCGCTAGAACAAAACGCGTCTCAAGAAGCCGTCGCGACACCTCGCACTGCTCAACGATGTCGCGAATCTGAAATGACGGATCCGCAAACCGCCTGAAAATGCAGCGGCGAGCTTTTGCAACAACAAGGTCTTGTCCAAATCCGGAGGCCGTCGATTGACGACGCGAAACATGCGTTGGTTCTGCAAGAATCCGCGTGTTTGTCTCCACTTTTCCACCCTTCATGAGCGAGTCAAGCACCTGTGCAGCCTCGTAGCCCGCACGATGGGCGTCCAGTCCGATACTACTGAGTGTTGGTTCGCACAATTCACATAAAAGAGGATCATTGTCCACGCTCAAGACAACGACATCGTCTGGGACCCCTAGACCAGCCTCGCGGCATGCTTCAATCACGTTTCGCCCACGCTGATCCATTGCAGCGAACACACCTAACCCGCGCGGCAACCGGGCCAGCCAGATGCCAAGATCTCGAATATCCTTCTCCCACGAAATTCCGGCAGGCTGGTTACCGTAAACGTGACAAACAAACCCCCTTTGCCCTACCCATTTCTCAAACGCCCGACCCCTTGTGGTAGACCAGACCGTGTCTACCGTACTGTGCACAAAAGCAAAGTCGCGGCACCCGCATGCATACAGATGATCAAACGCCATGCGCACAATTGCGTCCGTGTCGGTTGTGATAAAGGGCACCTGAACCAAATCATGTGTTTTCGAAAGTTGTTCGGAGTAGGGATCGAGAAGCACAAGCGGCAATCCTCCGGCAAGAAGCATGCGCGCCGTCTCCTTATTGAAAAGTCGCGCAATCACCCCCGTACACGGCCACGACCCGATTCTCGGGACATCCTGCTGCATTCCGTCGGGTTGAAGATAAAATGCCCAGTGGTTATCTAAGTTCTTTTCGTAGTCACGAATGCCGCGCAAAACTTCGCGGCCAAACTCATGTGAGGTCTCAATCAGCAGTGCCACACGATAGTGACTATCCCGCTTCTGCGCTTTTTTACCTTTCATATGCGCAATCTTACCATGTCTGGGCCGAGAGGGATCATATATACTGGTGAAAATTAAAAAAGGATCTGACATGAACTTGACCGTCCGTCGAATCTTCTGTCTGACCGCCAGTCTATGTGTAGCTGGTGTTTTGGCACAGACGACCATCGCGCAAGAACTTGCCCCTGTTCCTAACGAGCAGGTCGAGCAAATCAACAACCTGATCGGCTCACAACTAACCGCCCGGCCGCCACGTATCCGACACGTTCTTGTATTCTGGCGCTGTGAAGGGTTTGTTCACACCAAGGGACTTGAGTATGGCAATCTGGCAATCAGACTTGCAGCCGCCAAAACCCATGCGTTCGATGCCGATTTTTCAAACGACTACGCGGCGCTTCACCCCGACAACTTGGCCCGCTACGATGCCCTCGTCCTGAATAACACAACGGGATTAAAGACGAAGGAGAACCGTTTCATTGAACCGGCCATCGTCGACTTTGTGAAGGCAGGCAAGGGGCTGGCCGTCATCCACGCAGGCGCCGACAACTTCAACATGGCCGAGCAGGCCGCAGAGATGGTCGGAGGGCATTTCTGGGGACATCCTTGGGGGGCTGGCGGCACCTGGGCGTTCAGACCGGAGGATCCGGGCAACCCGCTCAACAGCGCATTCAGAGGCAAGAACTTTAGTGCAAGCGATGAGATCTACCAACAGCAGTCCCCCTTTTATAATCGTGCCAAGCTGCATGTGCTGATCTCCCTCGACTTCGCCGACAAGGCCACGGCCGAAGCTCCGGGACAACGCCGAACGGACAATGACTATGCCGTCTCATGGATACGTCCTTATGGCAAAGGACGAGTCTTCTACACCTCGTTCGGACATGACCAGCGAGCCTTTCTCGACAAAGTATTGCTCACCCACATTCTAGACGGTCTTCAATATGTCATTGGGGACCTAAAGGCCAACGACACGCCTGCAGGTCTCTCTGAAGATGATCTGCGCCGCATCAAAACGACAACCGATGCCAATGTGAATGAGACTTTCGCCTTTTTGCAGGATATCCTTGCTCACACGTACCACGCAAAAACAGAAGCAGACAACTTAGTCAAGCTCAACGCCCTGCTTAATGAGGCCTCCGCCACCGTTATCGGGAAAAAAGCTGTGCTGCGCGCCTTGTTGGCTGTCAACAGAACACCGGATCTGCATGCTGTCGTGTCTTGCCTCGCAGCCCCCGAGACCCGCGATTGGGCAGCGACTTCTATCGCCGGAATACCCGGAAAAGAGGCCGACAAAGCCCTTATGCAAGCACTGGCCAGTGCTGAGGTTGGTTTGCGCTGTACTTTGATCAATGCTCTGGGCATGCGCAAAAATTCCAAGGCGATCGTTCCTTACGCCGCAGACAAAAATGAGGTGGTCGCAACCGCCTCGCTCGCCACTCTGGGCCGCGTTGGAGACTCTCTCGCGCTGCGAACACTGATGGCACCAACGGCCCCTGCACTAGAGGACATCCGCCAGACCGCGCTTGCGGCGTGCATCGGAACCATGGCCTCCGACGGCAACCACCGCGCGGCGGCGCGTGCAGCCAAATCGCTCTTCGAAAATAGGGCTGCCCCCGCCCCCCTCCGGGCGGCTGCCGCCAAAGCGTTGTTGCTGAGCGATGACGACTTTTTTGCCATCGGCATGAACGACGATTGCTCGATGGTACGCCAAGCGGTGATTCAGTCCTCAGACATGGTTTCGATCAAGACACTTTCTGAAGCACTCCGCTCCTCCTCCCCCTCGGATCAGGTGGCCCTCATCTCCAAGCTTGCCAGCCGCCATGCAAAATCAAAGGCTAACGATGTGGCCGCCCTTCTGAAATCCGACCAAGAACAAGTTGTCTGTGAAGCGTTGCGCGCTCTTACTGAGATTGGCGGCGCCGATCAGGTCCCCGCTATTTTTGAGCAGACAGCCCGTGGAGGATCCATTGGACGGGTTGCCAATGAGACACTAAGCGATTTGCGTGCTCAGGGCGTTGGAAGTTCCCTGATCGCCCTTGCGGGAAACGATCCGGCCCAACAGGTGAAGGTTCTTGTCATTCTTGGCGAACGGGCAGAGTCCGCCATGATTCCGGATCTGAAAAAATTTCTTCTCTCTGAGCATTCTGATGTGCGCAAAGAGACTTGGAAAGCATTCGGCAAGATCGCGGATGACGATGCCTTTGTGCAAGGGGTTGACTGGCTGTCGTTGGTGCAAGACGCTGAAGTAAACACAGCCGAGTCGGCAATTCGTTCCGCCGCCAAACACATTGAGCCCGCCACGCGCGTGTCGACTTTGACGGTTGCTTGGGCCAAATCTTCGCTCGCCGCAAAAAAAACGCTCGCAAATCTGATGACTGGGTATGCAGATTCCGCATTCATTGTGCCCCTGACGAGCGCGTTAATGGATAACGACCGGAACCTGCGCGAAACCGTACTTCGTGCGTTGGCTGACTGGCCTTCGCTCGAGCCGTATGCCGCACTGAAAAATGCCGTTACCTCTCAGGACGAGGCAGGGCTGAAAATTGTCGCTTTAAGAAGCGCCCTTAAATTGGCACTTGCACACGCCGACTCTAAAACCACATCATACTGCTTGGAGTTATTCAGAGTCGCGCCAGACCACAAATGCCAAATGACTGTTGCAGAAGCGCTTTTTAACCGGGACGGGTTAAACTTCTTTGACACACTGCAGGGGTTATTCACTGACCCGGCTTGCGGTAACGCCGCCAAGAAAGTCTATCGCGACATTTACGAGCAGAAGGTCAAACAGCAGGAAGGGGCACCTTCGCGCGAACTCGACGCGGCGAAATGGAAAGCCAATGCCTCGCATGCGCCAAGTGATGTTAAATACGCTTTCGACCGCAAGCCCGAGACTCGTTGGTCATCGAACCGCAGTTCCGAGAAAGGGATGTGGTTTACTCTGGACCTGGGAGAAAACGCGTTCCTCTCGCAAGTCATCCTCGACACTGAAAAATCGGGAGGCGACACTCCCAATGGATATGAGGTCTTCGTTTCCAACGATGGTAAAGCGTGGAACGGTCCAGTGGCTATGGGTCAAGGGGACCACAACAAAAAGACTGTAATTCCTCTAGCCGTACAGGCCAGACACCTCAAGATTCTCACCACCGGCGGGCGGCAAGGACTTCATTGGTCCATCCATGAAATTTTCGCGAAGGCTGGTCTGGATCAGAAGAAAGCCGACGAAATCCGGAACATCGTAAAATCATTGAATTAATGGACAATCATCCTTCTACAACTTTTCTCAGCTTCGGGCTAAACCAGGAGTTAAACATGAATCTTTCTCGTAGAAGCTTCCTTCACGGGAGCGCCGCATCGATGACCGTGGCCTCATTTAGCATTGTGCCGGCAAGCGTCCTTGGACAGAACGCGCCCAGCAATAGAATCTCCATGGCGATGATTGGTGTCGGTGGAATGGGCTCGGGTAACATGGGTTCGTTTCTCAGTCTCGACGATGTTTCGGTGCGTATCGTGTGTGACGTCAACACCAAGAAAATGGAGGCTGCCAAGAAACGGGTCGACGAACGCTATGGCAACACCGACTGCCAAATGATCAAAGATTTTCGCGAAGTCTGTTCCCGCGCCGACATAGACGCAGTAATGATTGCCACACCTGACCACTGGCACGCCTATGTGGGCACTTTTGCCGCCCGCCACGGCAAGGATATTTACGGCGAAAAACCGTTCACTCACGACTTGCTCGAGGGACGCGCACTGGTCAACGCCGTTGGGCAGCACAGCCGCGTATGGCAAACAGGAAGTTGGCAACGCTCTTCTGGAGAGATGCGACGCGCGGTGGAACTTGTGCGAAATGGTCGCATTGGAAAAATCGTCCGCGTTGAGGTCGGCCTGCCTGCCGGCGGCCGAGGAAAGCCTGCAGATCCAAACGCACAGATACCTGATGGGCTCGATTGGGAGTTCTGGTTGGGGCCTGCGCCCTTCCGAACCTTTCAAGGTGTTTATGACTGGGACTGGCGCTGGGTGCTCGAATGGGGCGGCGGTCAGATGATGGACTGGATTGGCCACCATGCGGATATTGCGCAGTGGGGACTCGGCCGAGACACCTCCGGTCCTGTGTCTTTCGAGGGATACGCGCCGTTTGAAGCTGACGGCATCTATGACTCACCAAAGAGTTACCGCTATACATGCAAGTATGCCGACGGTGTCGAACTTACTGTTGCCGACAGTTCGCAGATCCCTATGGGCACCAAGTGGTACGGCGAGAGTGGCGAGTGGGTGCACGTCAACCGCGGCAGCTTTGATGCCTCCACGCCGAAGATTCGAGAAAGCAAGATCGAGGCGGGTGAACTGAGACTTCGCAGTCCCGGGCATCAACGCAACTTCATCGACTGTGTGAAGACGCGCGACACCACGTTGACACCCGCCGAAGTGGCACACCGCTCAGCCAGCATTGGCCATCTTGGTCAGATTGCGATGCTCACCGGTCGAAAAATCGCGTGGGATCCCGTTAAAGAACGAATCCTCAGTGATCCAGCAGCATCTGCGCTTCTCGGACGTACTCCGAGAGGACCGTGGTCGCTGGTCTAAATCCAAGGTGCGGCAGGACCATCCTGCCGCACCTTTTTGTTGATTTCACCCGTAAACCCTTTCATTTCGCCAGCGCAATGATCTCCTGAACTTCTTTGGGGCCTAAATCGCCGAATTCCCCTATCAGCGCGCCCCGCTTCGAGAGACGCTCAGAGACTTTCTGCCCGGCCTCAGCCGCATCAATGCCGTACTCGCTAAGCCGCGTCGGCACGCCGACCGACCTGAAAAAAGCCTCTGTTTTGTCAATGGCCTGGATGGCACGTGTTGCCGGGTCACCTTGCGTGAGCTGCCAGACACGTTCCGCATACTGCACCAAGCGTTTCTGTTTACGGGTGATTTCATGACGGTGCACTGCTGGCATAATCACAGCCAGCGTGCGCCCATGGTCGATACCGTAAAGTGCGGTCAATTCGTGGCCGATCATGTGCGTGGCCCAATCCTGCACGGCAACACCACAGCCCAACAGTCCATTCAGACCGACCGTCGCACACCACATGATGCTTGCCCTGACCTCATAATCGGCGGGGTTGGCTTTAACCCTCGGAGTTTCCTCAACCAGCGTCTTCAGAACCGCCTCAGACATGCGTTCGGTCAACGGAGCACTTCCCTCATCGCAAAGGTACTGCTCCATAACATGCGCGAAGGTGTCTATGATCCCGTTCTCGACCTGCTTTAGCGGCAGAGAGAAGGTCGTCTCCGGATCAAGGATGGAAAACTTCGGATAACAGTGCGGCGAACCGAACGCCAATTTCTCTCCTGTAGAATCGCGCGAAATTACGGCAAACGTGTTCATCTCAGAACCAGTCGCTGGAAGTGTCAGCACTGAGCCCAGAGGCAATGCAGCCAGGACAGCTTTACGACCTTCCATGATTTCCCACGGGTCACCCGTGTCGTAGAGCGCCGCTACAGCAATAAATTTAGTCGCGTCTAGAACCGATCCGCCTCCGACGGCCAAGAGAAATCCAACACCCTCGGCCTTGGCCAGCGCCGCAGCCTTCATGCAAGTCTCATAGCGCGGATTGGCCTCGATGCCGCCAAACTCGACGATCGAGCGACCGGCCAACGCACAGCGTACCTGCTCATAGACTCCGTTTTTTTTGATCGATCCGCTGCCGAACGTTAGCATCACTTTGACATTCGAAGCGATAAGAGCGTCAAGTTCGGCGATCATGCCCTTGCCGAAGACGAGTTTCACTGGATTGTAGTACGTAAAGTTGTTCATGGAAGTGCTCCTTTTTGATTGGACGTTACCATATCACCCTTCCACGCCGGGTGCAATATCGACAACAGGCAATGATGCCATGTTGTCACACTCCAGCACGGACAATCAATCCGAGGCCAACCACGAACAGAACAAACATCATAGCGTTGAGCGTGCTCGCTAATTTTGGAGCACCTTTAAACTCCTTCCAAACAAGGATACCCCATAACGCCGCCACCAACGTCGCTCCTTGCCCGAGTCCGTAAGAAATAGCAGGACCGGCTTTTCCTGCCGCGACAAGATTAATCGCATTTCCCAAACCCCAGATCAAGCCGCCAAGTATCCCAACCAAATGGATTAGTGGCCTTCCCTCAAAATACGCACAGATTGAGACCGGCTCACCCACAACCGGCCGTTTCATTGCGATGGTATTGAAACAAAATGTGCTTACAAAAATGCCGCAAGCAAAAACAAAAAACGCCGAGTACGGTGTCATTTTACCAGCCGCAGGCGCGACGAAATTCATGTCCATCGACGCAGCAATGAAACGGTAGAAGAAAGCCATCAGAATACCGCAGACGACCGAGAGAACAATCCCCTTTTTTGGCACTTTTTTGCCGTTGGCCTCTTTCATCCTATACGCGAGAGCATTGAGGAGAATTGCAATTACGATCAGCACCACACCTCCAAATATCAGCATGGGGTTGCCCTTCGGCGTGCTGATGTAGTTAACAATCACGCCGAGCACAAGAGCAAGCCCGATTCCAACGGGGAAGGCGACTGACATGCCTGCGACAGAAATAGCGGCCGAAAGCAAAATGTTTGCGGCGTTAAAGACGATGCCACCAAAAAACGCGCTACCGAGGTTTCCAAGGGTTGCTTGCTGTAGATCCGGAATAAAGCTGCGACCCTGCGAACCGATACTGCCAAGTGTTAGACCAGAGACGATGGCGAATAGCAGAACGCCGATCACGTAATCCCAGTAGAACAATTCGTAGCGCCATGTTCTGCCCGCAAGTTTTTGCGTGTTTCCCCACGACCCCCAGCACAACATTGTTACCACGCAAAACAACACTGCCATCGTATAATTCTCAACGAAAAACATATGCCCCCCCCTTTTATCAGATCAATCCCGGTTTCAAGTTGTGTTTGACAGGCAAAATGACCAACAGCCACCGCCGTTCTTTCTCAACCGGTTAAATTGTCTCTCAAGCCAGCATATCCCTCTTTCTACAGCCCCGCACACTGTAACTCACTACGATAAGGGGCAGATGTTTGTGCGCCCATGCGCGTCACAGAAATCGAGGCCGCCTGCACAGCGAAGTGCACTGCTTTCAACACTGGTTGACGTTCCGTACGTGCCACAGCCAGCGCGCCGTTGAAAACATCGCCCGCCGCCGTCGTATCGATCGCCTCAACTTTGACTGCAGGAACAACGCAACCTTTTCCCGCGGCATATACGAAAGCGCCCTTTGAGCCCATTGTGATCACAACGATTTTAACACCCTTCGCGCAGAGCGCAATCGACGCGGCCTGAGCCGACACCTCATCCGTGACTTTGATGCCAGTCAGCATCTCAGCCTCAGTCTCATTAGGCGTAATCATGTCCAGACACGCCAAAAGACAGTCGGGTAAAGCACAGGCGGGAGCAGGATTGAGCACCACCGGCACGCCTTTCGCCGATGCCCACTGTGCCGCGCACAGCACGGTCTCGACCGGAATCTCCAACTGCATCAGCAGAACACCCGCTTCTTCAATGACCCCCCGTGCACGCTCAAGGTCACTGGGCGCGAGTTCACCGTTCGCACCCGACGCCACAGAAATGCAGTTTTCGCCCTTGGCGTCCACCATAATGAGCGCGATACCGGATGGCGCATTAGGATCGGTGAGGATATGATCGGTGAGGACACCCTCCTTCGCGAAAAGCACCTTTGCCTCGCGTCCAAAGAGGTCATCCCCGACCTTGGCGATGAACACAACGGCACCGCCAAGCCTTGCCGCCGCCACCGCTTGGTTCGCGCCTTTCCCTCCAGGATTCATCAGAAATCGGCCACCCAAAACCGTCTCGCCCGGAACGGGTATCCGTCCCGACTTGATCACCATATCAGTGTTGGTGCTTCCCAACACAACAATGCGACTGCGGTACGACACGCATCCCTCCTACTCCACGCTAATTGTTATTGCCGTGAACTTCGAGTTCAGACCAGTAGGCCGCTTCGTTACTCCATCCCGTCGGTTGATTGTAAAGCTCGAGTTTAACCGTCTTACCGCGATAGGGCGACAGCCCGACCGTGTAGGTCTTGAACTCGGCATTGCCCCCTCCGACATCGGTCTCAAAAGCCAATTCGCCGTCTACTTTGACAATCAGGCGGAAATTGCCATTCGGCGCGTTGGCAACCTTTATCGTCAATTTGGGATCGCCGTCGGGGATTTTCATGGTTCTTGTCAGAATGACCGGCAGGCCCTCTTTCGGAGGATGGGTGGCGAGGAGATTGAACGAACGATCCATTTGCTCACGGTAGCCAGGGTTCATGTCCGGCCCATTTTCCGACGTCTTCCAACCCGCGAAAAGGACATCCAGAACCTTTTGAACCCTCTTGGTAGGGTCTGAATCAGCAAACTGTTCCAGCGGATAAACCTTGATTGGAAACTTGATTTTTGCCATCTCATCTGCAGTGAACATTGAGTTACTGATTGGGCCTGGCGTCCAACTCAGCATCAGCGCACTTGGTTGAGCCGGACGAACGGGAATCACAAAAAACTCCTTGCCGTCAGTACCCTTCTCTACGCGCCCCCCCTGCCGCAACACGACCTGCCGCGCCAATTTTTCACACACATCAAGCAATGCAGGAACATGATATGCAGTATACGAGAACTTAGGTTCAAGCTTCAGCGTTTTCGTATACCGTTCTGGCAACCCCGAAAATCCAGTCATTGTTCCCAAAACGCCCGCCGCGCTCGACGGGTTGCAATCGGAATCATAGCCGCCACGCATCGAAATCACCGTCGTTTTCTCCATATCGCCCTGACCGTAGAGCAGGCCGAGCAGAACCATCGCGCCGTTGATCTTCACATCGATGCCGCCATTTGAGGCCTTCTGATACGCCGGATCCTTGCGGTACTTCTGGAGACATTGATTCCACGTCTTCTGCCAATCGTTTGGATTTTCTTGATGCCAATGTACAAGATCACGCACCATTTCCGCGTACTGACTGTCTGCTGGGATACAGGCCAGCCCCGCATTGATAACCTTGAAAAGATCGCGCTCAAAATAGGCTTCGGCGTACATTCCGCCCATGAATTGTCCGCCATAAACTCCATCACCGTAGTTCATCAACCGTCCGAATTTCTCTCCCAGCGCGATCACAGAACTCGGCAACCCCGGAGAAATCAGACCCGCGAAGTCTGCTTCAATCTGATAATCGATGTCGTTCGGGCACTTATTGAATTGGGGATGCGAAGAATCCGGCGGCGCGATTCCCTTGCGCAGATTAGTGCGCCCGGCATTGTTCGCACACCAGAGCGCGTATTCACTGTTGGCGAAATCGATGCCCGCCTGCCGAATGGGAACGTCCAAACCATACTCCTCCATCGACCGCAGAAACGTCATCTCCACATACAGGTCGTCCTGCCCGAACGCATTGTTGATCATATCCGGCGACCAATCCGGAACCATCTCGGCGGGCATGATCTTGTCGTTAAACTTGAATTCAGTCGGCGCGCCCCAGACAACGCCGATGATCTGACCGATCCAGCCTCCTTTCATTCGGTCGCGATAGTCGTCAACAGAGAGGCGCCGTTCGCCTTGGGCAAGCGCTGCAAAAGACATCAAGATTATTACCAACTGAAGCAATCTTCTCATGATTATCTCGCCCTCCTTCTTAGTGGCAGTCAATACGCTGTCGGCTAATAAAAGACATTATGCAAAACGTTTTGAGAGACAATACACAGTGCTTAATATTTGCCTCTCGCATCGCACGCACATTGTTCGTGGCAGTAGCCATAACCTATTTTGGAGGTTCCATGCACAGTTGCACAATGGCCTCACGCACCCGTGTGGCCTGCTCCGAACGCATCACCAAAAAGTGATGAGGGCCTTTGCCGTCCTTGGCGGGCCTAAACCACGTCGCGCCGTTGTCCTCAATGGTCACATGGCCTCCTGGCGACAGATCGAAATAGCCCCGGTCGGGGTAGACGGCATACAGAAGCGCGGTGGGGTCCCAAGTGGGCCTGTCGTGGTCAGGAGCACTGTAAAGGTAATAAGCTTCTTTCAGCGGATGGTGCTTTACATAGTCGAAATCCTTCGCAACGGTTTCGTGCGGAAAAGTTGCTGCCATGCCAATCTCGTAGCCGCTCCACACCACAGGCGTCGGCCAGTCTTTCGCCAGCTTTTGAGCTGCGGGAACATCCTTGACAACATTGTATTCCAAATGTCGGGTGTCCCAGTTGACTGTCTGAAACGTACCGGCCATAATCGACAGCAACTTTACTTTCTTGGCGACCAAGTCGTGTCCGCTGAGTTGCGAGACCGCGTCTGTTGGAGAGTCCAGTAAGCGACGAAAATTTGTGAAAAAACCTGTCTGTACCAGCACAACGCTGTTATCAGGTTGAGAGACGAGCAAGCGGCGGAGTAAATGTACGGCCTCGGGCGCGTCACCCCCAGTCATAAGGTCGTGTGGATAGCGCAACGTGCCATCTTCATTCTTGGTGTCGGCCAACAGGTTGAACTTGCCCGGCTCCGGCGTTGCACCACCTCTCACGACTCCGACCGGAATCTCAGGACGTCCGTAGAACGTGTTCACCGCGTCAACAAAGGCGGCTGCTTGCGGGTGATCCTTCGTGATCGTGACCGCAAGAAGGTCGACCGCGCCTCGCGACTGAAGGGCGTGGATCATGCACAGCGCCATGACGTCGTCTGTATCGTTGCCCATATCGGTATCGAAAATGAGTTTAAGCGGTTTGGCTTGCGCCAAGGCAACCGCTAAGACCGCCACCGGCCAGCACCAGCGTTTCATCATACCCCCTTTCGCATCTCGGCATCAGCACCATGTAGTACATTTTTAGAATATCGGCTGTGCCTTCTCAAGGCTGAACCCAGCGACCATGAAAAAACCTGCATAGCCATTAACAAACCAATTACGTGACTTCCGGCGTTCATCGCATGATCGGCATTCTTCCCAACTCGTTGCATATTTCATTACTGCACCTGTGTGCATCGGGACACTGCACCCAGAGCATCTTACGCCTCATCGCCAACATAGAGCGGCGTATCATCGCGCGGGCGGACGGAGCTTTGACAACGACCTCATGCCGGGGCAACCCACAGACTGGGCTGCCGCACCGGTTTGCCATTCCCACCCTATACAGGCAACCGAAGTTCCTTCATCAAGGTTTCCAACGCACGCGTCATTGCGGCCGGGTAACGTGTCACATCCGTAACGGACAGCATCCAACGCCCGGTCGGGACCTCAACACGTTTCCATTTTGTCCGTCCGTCGTCCCCGCACGCCACCTCCACAGGTGTCAGTTTGAACACACACTCATTTCCCGCGTCATTGGCCGAAACGATCTCACCTGCCTTCGTCACGCTCAACCCAGCTGCCGCAAACTGGCTGGCCGTGGACCACATGCCGCGTTTATCTCCCAATATTCTATTCCACAGAGCCTCAGGCGGCATGGCTTGCATCGCGCGCAACCACTTCGGATTTGCAGATTTCTCAAACATGTAAGCGAAATAGTTCGCCAAACCCGCCGAGACCTCTCTCAATGCCTGGCGGTGCGGCAGCCAATAGAAACTGCCCGACGCGTTGCTCTGGCGTATCTCCGTCGTATCCCAGCAGGGGAACCAAAAGAGCGGGCACGGCAGGTCAAACATTGCCGCATAAGCCGCCGGATCGAGCCGCACGTTGAACTCAAGTTGCGTCGGATTCACCGGATTGTCGTGAGCCGCACCACTGTTCAAATAAACACCCGCGCACTTAGCCTTGAACTGTTCCGGTTCGCGAAGAGAAGCAACGACAATGTCCGCCGCGGACCCCACACACAACAGCGCGACAGGCCGATCCGCCGCGCGCAACTGAGAGAGAATAAACCTCACCGCTGCTGTTTCCTGAAGAGGCGCATCCAAGAAAGCGTCTTTCCGATTCTTCAGACGCCGCGACGTCCCAACAGAAACAGGCACCGACAGTCCCGTCAGCCGGTTCATCTGCGTCACCGCGATAACCGCCGGATCTCCTGCGCGAAAAGCGGGAGGATAGTCGATCACCACGCCACGCAGATTGAATGCGCCCCGCTGTGCAAGTGCGTAAGTCACGGCCAAATCGAAGTGATCGTCGGGATCGCCGTGCGGGTGAAACAAATCTGTCACATGAATCAGCGGATTGCCTGCAGCAGCGATCTGCGGTTGCGCTAAAGTCTCGCCTCCACTCACAGCGACCGCGCCAGCCGTGGCCACTCCCGTTTTCAAAAATGTTCGTCGCGATATGATCATAGACCTCCTCTTCCGACAGGTTCGTCTTTCACGTCCAACGTGTCCACACGTCAGGAGGGCGACGACTGAGCCGCGCCGCCATGCGCTATTTGCAGAGCCGATCCACCAGCCACGCCTCAAAGGCAGGCAGACTCTTCCAAGCAAGTGCGACATTCATCTTCCGAGCCACCGGATCTATGACGGTATAACCATCGTCGGTCACACGAATGCCCAGCTTTTCCATCCTGCAAAGATCTTGAGTACAAGCAAGATAGACAGCTACACAATCGAAGAGCGTCGTACTGCAACTTTCGGTGTCGACCTCCTTGTGGTCTTTAGACTTACATGCCAGCCAGACGCGATAATTTTTCAACAGCGTCTGCGCAATGGGATCTGCACACGCGCGGATGCGCGCATAGTTATCACCTTTGAACTGGATCAGGCCACACGTATCGAGCGGCGTGATCGTGATATCCCACGGCGCCGACAGAGCGGTGCGGCAAGAGACGGGATCGGCTTTGACATTCCATTCGGCGCTGATCTCAGGACTTCGTCCGTAACCCAACCGCACGCTGCCGTACATACCGATGAAACACGCCTTCTGTGCGATGCGCGGTTCACGCTTAAGAGCTTCGGCAATATTGGGACAAGGCCCGATGCAAATCAACGTCACCGGTTCATTAGACGCCATAACGATGTCTATCAGCGCCTGCACGCCGTCCGGATATACCTTGCCGGGATAGCTCTTCAGCTCATAGCCTTCGATCCACTTAGACTGATGGTGAGCGCCGTCTTTCGCGCCTGCATGCACACCCACGCCCACAGCAATGTCGGTCCGATTGTCTGACTCCAATATCTTGGCGATCAGCCGGGCCCGCGCCTCGGCATTACCGTAATCGCCGACAATCAGCTTGATATCCAGTTCTGAACACTTCAACGCAAGCGACAATGCCCATGTGTCATCGATATCGTCCCCGATATCCGTGCTGATGATCGCGGGTCTTCTGACATTCTCCGCCTGTGCCGCCCCAACGACCGTTCCGAAGAGTGCCAGCAGGCCCGCAGCCGCCAAGCTGCAGAGCCGAGTCATTTTTCTTACTCTCATCCGATTTGTCTCCCGAACGGGTTATACAAAAACTATTGTTCTTCATGTATAAAACATAAAATGCTTCGAGCTCAATACGCAATATTCAGAGACTTTAAAAACCTGTATACACATTCTTGGAACAAACAGCTTGTACATCCGACCTCAACGTTCAAGGCGACACGCTCAGAATACGTCACACCTATCACTACAGGTGCCACGGCGCACGCATAGGGCGGGAAAGAAGGGCATTCGCCTGGTCGTCACCTTGAAACACTTCTTTCACGGGATCCCAATTCAAAGACCGGCCCAGCCGGAAGGAGGCATCCACGAGGTGGCCGAGCGAAGCGGCGCGATGACCGATCTCCTCGTGTGAACTCGGTTGTTTCCGCTTTCTCATGCATTCGAACCAGTTCTCGTGGTGATTATTCGCTCCACACACCTCGCGCGTCTTGAGCTTCATCTCTTGGAAGAGTGTGTCCGGGCCTCCTTCGATCGGAAGCCCGTGCTCTATGTTCAGCCAACCTCGCTCGCCAATGAAAAGTCCGCCGAACATGCCGTCAATTTTAGCTTCCTCAGGCACCGCGTGGTATAGCTCCTTGACCTGCCGCCAGCCGTCAACGTGATGGAGCAGTGTTCCGTTCGCATACCGGCACGTCAGTGTCGGGAACTGTTTGCTGGAAGGATGGATGACCTCGACAGGACCACTTTCCTCCATGCCAAGGGCGAACTGGATCACGTCAGCCGCGTGCGAATGGTAATTTGTCGAAACGCCGTTGCCGAAGTCTTGGCAAAACGTCCAGGGCACGACGCCCGGGATCGGATTCCGGTGGTATGCGTTATTATAAGGGTGGAAAGGCGCAGGCCCGACCCATTGGCTCCAATCCAAGCCCTCGGGAACCGGCTCTTCGGGCAGTACCGGATTCAGTGTGATTCGTGAGCCACCGACCGTTGGGACGTGCACATTTCCCCATAGCGTAAAAACCGACTTAATCTTGCCCAGTCCACCGATTCGGACAAAATCGATCGCCTCGTGCATCGTCCTCATTGAACGGTACTGCGAACCGTTTTGAAACACGCGCTTGTTCGCACGCACGGCTTCCACTAGCCTGCGCCCCTGCTGGACCGTCATCGAAACAGGCTTCTCGCAGTATATGTCTTTGCCCGCATTAGCGGCATAGATGGATATGGGCGTGTGCCAATGGTCCGGCGTAGCGATCACCACGCCGTCGATATCTTTACGCGCCAGCAATTCACGGAAATCGTTATACGCTGCACAACCGCTATAAGAGCCTTTAGGCTGTGAAGCGGCATAATTGGCATCGACAACCTCTTTGCCCTCATCGCGCCGCGACTTATCCACGTCGCACACGGCAAGCAACTGCACGTCCCGATCACCGACCAGACGGGATAAATGGCCCCGTCCCATGCACCCTCTCCCGATAAGGCCCATGGTGAGCCGATTGCTTGGCGCCACCGCGCCATCGGCACCCAAAGCCGACGACGGGATGATATAGGGCATCGTTAAAGCCGATACTGTCGCGCCAATAAAACCGCGACGTGTGAACCGCATTTCCTCATTTGCACGAGTTTTCAAGTTCTTCCCCTTTATTGATACCAAAAAGACGTCTCACATTTTCAGACTCAACTCATTGAAAAAATCTGCGCATTGCTTGATTTCCGGTATCGATGTCAGCCAGTTTTTCGAATATTCGAGGCCGAACATCACTGGGACATTTCCCTTCTCATGGATCTTCCGCAACAGTTCTTCCGTACGGCCTTTACCAGTACCCCACGGGACGTCTGTTCCCTTCGGGCCCGACTCGCTGAGGTCGTGCAACTGCAAAGTAATCAATCGTTTCCCCAACTTCTCAACCGCGTCAACAGGATCGATACCGCCCCGCAACCAGTAGCCCACATCCGCGCATGCGCCAATGTATGCGCTGCGCCCCTCGCAAGCCTTGAGTATACCGTCCGGGGACCAATACAGCGGTGAGGCCTTCTGATCGTGGTTGTGGAGGGCCACGCGAATATCATATTCCTGACAGAAATGATCGATCAGCGGCAATGACTCGGACGCTGGCTCAGTCATAAAAACCTCAATGCCGAGTTTTCGCCCGAACTCGAAAATCTTCCGGCACCCCTCCTCATCGCCGGGGATGCTTTGGATGTAGTAGGTCAAAAGACGAAGTCCCGCAGCATCCAATTTAAGCCGGACATCACGCAATTCCGCGTTCGAGAGATCTGGCGTGAAGTCTTTGGGAATCTTATCGCTGACCTTCTGAAAACTCAGCGCGCCGATGTACGCGATTCCAAGTTCCGCCGTCTTATCGACAGCCTCAAAAAACGTGTATTTATGAAAAGAATACGCCTCAATACCTAAGCGCCAGCCCATACGTTCTTGCGCACACAACGCGGGCGTCAGCTTGCCGCTAGGAAGCGTCGGAGCGGACAAATCACCAAGCACGAACTGGGTTCCCGCCAGAAAGAAAGCCAACACGTTTGGGTTTTCAAAAATCGCAGGATGGTGCCCGAACGTCGCATAGAAAATCCGACCCCGCCCGTACTGCCGCACCCATGCCATAGCGTAGTCTTTGTCGGCTCGATAGCAACCATCGTGAGGTTCGTTGGCAAGATCGGTCTTTGTCAGATCAATGCTCAGCAACACGCGGTTTCGGTTCCTCGAATAGGTCCCGATCGGACGAAAAAACTCGTCCTGCAATGGGAACCCCTGCCCGCCGAAACAAGCAACGACCGGATGATCAGGCTCTTCAAGCTTCATCACAACCTGCTCCGTATTAGCGCGGTGATGGGCACCTCGTATTCCTAGCATAGCCGCGAACTCTGGCCAATCCTCCTTGCCACCTTCATTCCAGCGCGTGAACGCCACCGAAGTGCCATGCACGCCCATGAGTCCTCCACCTGCGTAAACAAACTCAAGTAGGCTCTCCCGCAGCGAGGCGTCCTCAAACAGGTTGCCGACCGTATTGTTCAGGAACACCGCATCGAAATTCTTCAGTGAGGTGCGGGCAAAAACCGCCGGGTCGCGCGTCACTACAGTCTCGAAGGCGCCTGTTCGCCCGCCCATACGCGTAAAAGCCTCGTTAGCCGCCGGAATAGAGGGATGACCGTTTCCATATCCCACGTTCAGGTCGAAAACAAGCAATTTTCTCCGACGCTTCGGAACGGCTGGCGCCTGAGCCGGGATCGCCGCCTCAATCCTTCCCAGCAGGCCGCCGTCTGCCCCCCTGCTAGCCAACGGCACGCCAGCCATAACCGCTCCAGCCGCGGCTTCAACCAGAAATGCCCGGCGCGATAAAGCAAGTCCTTCACGTCGACACTTAAGAGCGCCGTCGCCGATCACCTTATTGACCTGACATATCATTCCGTATCCCCCTTCACGTTGTTTTACGTATGTCCCAGTTGCTGTCCGATGGCGTCTGCCGTTTCGGTCACCCATATCCCCATCTTTTTAAACGCCTCACGCGGCAAACGGGAGATGGGAGCCGATATGCCGACCGCAGCAACCACCTCACCACTCACGTCACGGATGGGAGCACCAATGCAACGCACCCCTTCATGACCTTCCTCGTCGTCAACCGCAAAGCCGCATTCGCGCATCCGCTTACACGCTTCGGCAAGGGTTCTCAAGCTGGTGATTGTCCGTTTCGTGAAACGTTTCAACGGTGATCCCCCGAACAGCCCGACAAGACGATCATATCAAAGTCAACGATCAGCGCCTTGCCCACACCTGTGCAGTGAAGGGGTATTCCAGTTCCAGATCCAGCCCCCATCACGCCGAGCGCTTGAGCTGTAAGCTGCCGCTCGATTAACATCGCTTGGGTGCCCTCGCGAACCGCAACATAGGTCGTTTCCCCTGTATTCGCCACCAACGCATCCACATAAGGCCGCGCCACCTGAAGCAAAACATTTTCGAAACGGAATAATGACGCAAGCCGCCAAACAGACGAGCCGAGCGTGTAACCCTTGCCATCTGGTATCTGGGCGAGAAAGCCGCGTCTCTTCAGCGTGTTCGCAAGCCTAAACACACTGGAGCGATCAATACCCAGTATGGGCATCAGCTCGGACAGCGATACCGGCCGTCGCGAGTTCGCGACGGTCTCAAGCAGCACCAAGCCTCGGTCAAGGCTCTGTATCGGCTGTGTTGTTTTCATCTTTATTGTATAATACGCATTTCGTTTGTATAATATAAAATTAATAGAGGTGAGTCAATGTGGCCGACAAAACGTTCTCATTGTTCCTCGGAGACGGCACTGCCTGCCGCTTCCGCTCACATGACTGTTACAAATAGCAAAGCATTTGACAGGCGCTTGAAGAAGAGTATAAAGTTTCCCCATGACCATGCCCTTGCGAAAGCCGCTCTATTTGGCCATCTT